>Ga0228535_1003000_pt1 | contig 13718 bp, 9 predicted proteins | sample SJ1metagenome_FD_168457 | JGI IMG/M metagenome (GOLD analysis project Ga0228535, IMG submission 168457) | Enriched culture of PCE-dechlorinating microbial communities from Ithaca, New York, USA - SJ1 | ecosystem: Engineered > Modeled > Simulated communities (microbial... > Unclassified | place... | reverse complement strand
CGATCCGCATTGAACCTGCTCCGGTTCATCCCGCCTATAATCACGCCGAATGGGGGGGCATGCAGGGAACCGGGGGCAGCACCAGCGTCAAAAGCGAGTGGACCCGCTTGCGCACTGCAGGCGCGGCAGCCCGGATTATGCTCATACGGGCTGCCGCCGATACCTGGAAGGTCAAGCCTGAAAGCTGCCGTGCGGAGCAGGGGCATGTTCTCCACCCGCCGACACGGCGACGCATCTCGTACGGCGCACTGGCTGAAAAAGCCGCCAAGCTCTCCCCTCCCAAGACGATTCCGCTGAAACCGGACAATCAGCTGAAACTGCTCGGAACGTCGGTGAAACGGCTCGACACGCCGGCAAAGGTAAACGGCTCCGCAGTGTTCGGGATCGATGCCGGAGGCAAGGACATCCTTATCGCCCTTGTTGCACATCCACCGGTTTTTGGCGGAAAGGTCAAAAGCCTTTCTGCGGATACAGCACGAAACACTCAGGGAGTAAAGGATGTCGTCGTACTCGATTCCGGCGTTGCAGTTGTCGCCGATTCCTTCTGGGCAGCCGAGCGGGGGCGTGATGCCCTTGAGATCGTCTGGGACGAAGGACCCATGGCGGCCTTTGAAACGGCGACACAACGCAAAGAGTACGCTGCCCTTGCACAGACTCCGGGTGCGGTTGCAAGACACGAGGGGGATGCAGAAAAGGCTTTGAAGCAGGCTGCGCGCAGCATTCATGCCGAGTATGAAGTTCCCTATCTCGCGCATGCCACGATGGAGCCGCTGAACTGCGTTGTCGATCTCCGCGACGACCGGTGCGATATCTGGGTCGGCACACAGTTCCAGACCGCAGATCGGGACGCTGCAGCGCGGGTTTCCGGACTCAAGCCTGAGCAGGTCTCTGTCCACACCATGTTTCTTGGATGCGGCTTTGGACGTCGCGCCAACCCGGCGTCCGATTTCGTTGTCGAGGCAGTAAAAATTGCCAAAGCCGTAAAGAAGCCGATCAGGATGATCTGGACCCGCGAAGACGATACCAAGGCAGGCTATTATCGGCCAATGTGGTATGATCGCATTTCCGCTGGAATCGATACAAGCGGCAAGCCGGTTGCCTGGCGGCATACCATAGTCGGCCAGTCGATTATGGAGGGCACTCCTTTTGCCGCATCGATCAGAAATGGCGTTGATGAAACATCCGTGGAGGGTGCGCACGATATCCCGTATGCGATTCCCCATGTTCATGTCGACCTGCACAGTCCCAAAACCGGAGTGCCGGTCCTCTGGTGGCGGTCTGTCGGGCATTCCCACACGGCATTCGTTGTCGAAAGTTTTCTTGATGAGCTGGCGCATGCTGCAGGACAGGACCCGTATGCATACCGTCTTGCACTGCTCAAATCTCACCCACGCCACAGAGCGGTTTTAAAGCGTGCTGCAGAGCAGGCAGGGTGGGGCAGGCCGCTCCCGAAGAACCATTTTCATGGTATCGCAGTGCACGCATCCTTCGGGAGTTACGTTGCCCAGGTGGCGGAAGTGTCGGTGAAGCCGGATGGAACGGTTCGGGTGCATAAGGTCTTCTGTGCGGTTGACTGCGGAAAGACCGTCAACCCTGATACCATTGCAGCACAGATGGAAGGCGCTATTGTATTTGGCCTTTCCGCAACGCTGCATGGTGCAATCACTTTCAAACAAGGCCGCGTCGAGCAGAGCAACTTCCATGATTACCCGGTGCTGAGGATGGCTGAGATGCCGGAGGTGACAGTCTCGGTTATTAAAAGTACGGAAGCCCCTGGCGGCATCGGTGAACCGGGAGTGCCTCCGGTTGCTCCGGCGGTCTGTAATGCGGTTTTCGCTGCGACCGGCAAGCGGATCAGGCGGCTTCCGATTCGCACAGAAGAACTGAAGAGGACGTGATGAACATGATAGACCTGTATCAGGAACTCATTCGCCTCCAGCACGACGGCAGATCATCCGCCATGGCAACCATTGTTCAGTGCTCGGGATCGTCCCCGCAGAAAGAGGGCTCCAAAATGCTTGTCAGGGACGACGGCACCATCGTCGGAACGCTCGGCGGCGGCTGTCTTGAGGCGGAAGTCATTCAGGCGGCACTCGTGGCGATCGAGGAAGGGATGCCCCGCTCAATACCGATCACGCTGACCGAACAGAACGGCGGCCTTGTCTGCGGCGGGAAGGTGCTGGTGTTTATCGAGCCGATCCTGCCGCAGCCACACCTCGTCATCCTCGGTGCAGGCCATGTCGGAAAGGCTCTGGCAAACGCGGCACAGCTGACAGGTATGCGCATTACGGTCATCGACGACCGCAGTGACTATGCAAACCGCGAGAATATTCCCGCGGCCGACGCCTGCATTGTCGCGCCCTTTGCCGATTGCCTTCAGCCTGGCATGATCGATGAGCGTGCGTTTATTGTTATCGCAACCCGCGGGCATCAGCACGACTTTGATGCGGTCATCGCAGCGCTCCGCACCAATGCCGCATATATCGGCCTTCTGGGGAGTGTACGAAAAAAAGCGGTTCTTTTCAGAAAACTGCTCGATGCAGGATTCCGGGAAGATGACCTCGCGCGCATCGTAACGCCGGTCGGTCTCTCCATCGGCGCTGTTACTCCGGAAGAAATAGCGGTCAGCATCGTTGCCCAGATTATCGAAGTCAGGAGGAAGCGTGATGCTCGCAGTGTCGGCCATCGTGCCTGCGGCAGGTCGCTCGAAGCGGATGGGCAGACCAAAGCAGCTGCTTCCTCTTGACGGCTGTCCGCTCATAGAGCACGCGCTCCGTGCACTTGCCGCCAGCAGGGTTGACGAGATCGTTGTTGTTGCAGGGTCTCTGTATGATGTATTTGCCCCGCTTTGCCGGAAATACCGTGCGCGGATTGTCCGCAATCCCGATCCTGCAAGCGACATGATGAAATCGGTATGTATCGGGCTGTCCGCCGCGCGTATAGACACAAGCGGCATACTGATCTTTCCTGCTGATTACCCACGAATCATGGTTGAGACGATCAACCGCCTGCTCGCCGAACATGACAAGAGTCCTCGAGACATTCTGGTTCCGACCTGCGGAGGGAGGCGCGGGCATCCGGTAGTCTTCCCGCGATTTCTGCTGAAAGGTCTTGGAGGCAGGACAACGCTTCGCGATATCATGCGGCTGCATGCAGCTCATGTACAGCATGTTCCGGTAGATGATGCGGGAATCCTGCTCGATATTGATACGCCGGAAGAGTATGCAGCGATAAGGAGGTAGATTAGCGAAAAGAGGTTATATACCGGAGCGATACAACCGTACCTTCTGAACCCAAAAATGTCATTGGATTTGCCCCAATAACGCTCCGAGAATGAGCGGCGTTGCCTGTCCAGCCGGCCTAATGACAATTCTGAGCTGAATAAACATCAATGCGGTATCCGGATCCCATGTTTTTTGTCCGGGCTATTTTTTCACGCTTGAGACGTTCTTCGGATGTTTTGGATGTTTGCATCCCGATGACGACAGGTAAGGGCACGAAGCCTTGACGCACGAATCGTATTCTTTTCCACAGCAGTAGGTTTTGCGAAACGTCTGGAAATTTTCCTTGTAATCGGACACGCGATTACCCCCCCGGTGTTTTGTCTGTGTTGTTTATGGCTGAAACGCACGAGCAATGCAGGAACATGGCGGAGGAGGTGGGATTCGAACCCACGGTAGAGTCACCCCTACAACGGTTTTCAAGACCGCCGCTTTCAACCGCTCAGCCACCCCTCCGGCCAGAGCAACTATGTTACCAGAGCCGAGCCTGAAAAACCAAGAGAATCCGCCTGTTACGGTGTGCCCATGCGGCTTTGGTATAATAGCCCAAGACCGTTTCCAGGAGGAATCTGTGGAGAAATTGAAAGTGCTGTTTCATGTGAATGAGCCCGATCGCTGGAAAGTTGCGCTCGGCAATATTACGAATCTGATCAAGGATGTCGGCAGCGAGGCGGTCGATGTTGTCCTGATTGCAAATGGTCAGGGCATCAATGCATATGCCGAGGCTGACAAGGTCGAGACGATGTCAGGTCTTGCCGCCCAGGGAGTCCAGTTCTGTGCCTGCAACAATTCGCTGAAAATGATGTGTGATGCGGGCAATGTCTGCATGCGTCATGAGTCGCTGCCTTCGTTTGTAACGGTTGTGCCGGCAGGGATTACTGCGATTGTCAAAAAGCAGCAGGAAGGATATGCATACGTGAAGCCGTAGTCGGCAAAAAAATAGGAACAGCCGCTCTCAAATGCTACGAGAGCGGCTGTTTGATGATCAGACCTTGAACTGACTGACCCCGGCCTGAAGATCGCCGCCCTGCCGGGCAATGACTGACGATGTCCGAGCAATCTGGTCAGCTGCGAGCGATATCTCTTTTGCCGCATGGGCAACATCATGGACATCTCCGCTGATGTGTTCCGCCACAGAGGACATTTCCTCTGTGGCGGAAGCGATCTGGTGAACCATTGCCTGAAGGGCTTCCACGATGCTAACGATGTCTGCAAGAGATGTTCCGGCGTTCTGCGAGAGCTCAACTCCCTGCCCCACTTTCCCTGTAGCCATGCTCATCGCATCGATTGCATTGGAAACTTCAAACTGGACTTTGGATATCATGGTGCCGATCTCGGCGGTTGCCTGCGAGGTCCGTTCAGCGAGTTTTCTGACTTCATCGGCGACTACAGCAAATCCACGACCCTGGTCTCCAGCACGTGCGGCCTCAATGGCGGCATTTAAAGCCAGAAGATTTGTCTGGTCTGCAATATCGTTGATTACGCTGACAATTTCACCGATGCGCCGGGAAGCATCCCCCAGTTCCTTCATGACAGTTGCGGACGACTTTACCGCAGTCGAGATCGCGAGTGATTCCTCAATCGATTTTTCGACAATATCGCGGCCGGATCGCGCCCTGAAAGCGGCTTCCTTCGCCGAATCGGCAATGTTTGATGCATTTTTTGCGACGTCAAGGACCGTCTGTGACATTTCTTCAGCGGACGTTGCTATTTGGCCGATACGCCTGGCCTGCTCTTCCATGTTACGGCTTATTTCTTCTGCGCCTGCGCTAAGCTGGGTGCTTCCGGATGCCAAACTTTCCGTCGTCGTCTTGATCTCTCCAATAAGGTTTTTTAAGTTCCCGGTCATAGCTTGGACAGCCGTCAACATCCGCCCGAATTCATCCGTGCGGTCTGTCTGGACCGCGGCGGTGAGATCCCCTTTTGCAACACTCTCAAAAGTTGTTACCGCGCTGAGCAACGGTTTCTTGATGCACCTGATCAGATAGGATGCACCGAAAAAACCGATTATCAGCGCACCTGCTCCGCACGAGAACAGAACATATACGACCTGTTGAAAGGAGCTTCTGGCCTTCTGTTCGGCTTCACGCATTTTCTGTTCCTGGAACTCGATAAAGGTGTCGAGGATCACCAGGCGCTTTGCGAGAAATGGAGCTGATTCCTTGACAAAGATATCCATCGCTTCCTTGCTTTTTCCTGCCATGCCAAGCTCGACGATCCGGTTATTTGCGGCGCGAGCTGCTTCCGTGTTGCTTTTGTATTCGGCAAGATAGTTTTTTGCGGCTTCGCTCTGAGAGGTGCGGGTCAGCTCTTCAAGGACGGAATTGACCCGGCTTTGGTATTCCCTTCGATGCTGCTGGGCTTCCTTTTTTATTGAAGGATCATCAGCTGCAACGATCAGCAAAATGAGCCTGTAAGCTTCATTCAATCCTGACTTCAGAGTATAGGTCTGAGCAACTTTTATGGATCGTGCCTGCATCTCGACGATTTTCTCTTCGACCGCGCGCATGGAGACATATGCGGCTATGACGACAAAGAGAATGAGCGTGAGCAAGAGTGAGCAGACGACAATAAGTTTTGTGCCTATTTTCATATGATTCATATATCTCCCCGATATTCGATAGTACAGATAAACTGAACATCACCTGCGCGGTTTGGCACGTGCTGTTCCGCACGGCACAGATATTGTTCGACACGAGTCATACTCATGAAAGAGCTCTACGGGATGACTGTCCTGAACGATAATTCCCCCGCTCTTTCGAGCTGCTGCGTAAGCTGTAGTTCCCAGGCGAAATAGTCTTCGGCCGCGGCCTTGAATTCTGCTTCATCGTCGAAGTGGCCCCACAGAAACGGCATGCGGAAAACATCGTCAGGCTCCGTTGCCATATGTTCAAATCCGGAGGAAACGGGGAAGTCATGCTGACGCCAGGCAGCATTGCCTCCTGAAAGCAGGGCAACCCGTCTGCCGGTGGCCTGGGCAAGATCCTGAGCCGCGAGCATACAGAGCGCCCGGTCATCTCCCGTAACCACATAACTTCCCTTGTCCGGCATGTTCCTGATGCATTCGGGGATCCGCGATCTTATGGCAAACCAGGCACCAGGGATGTGCGCCTTCCTGTAGTTCAGACTGTTCGCAAAATCGACAATAATGAGGTTCTTTGCGTGAAGATGTCTGCGCAACTCATCGGCATCGATGCGCGGCAGCGGGCACGTATCGAGACCTGGGGTGTGGCGCGGCGCAGTGCCGACCGTGAGTTCCGTATCGGCAAAAGGATCGGCAAGGACGTAAGTTTCCGGCCACCCAGCCTGCACGAGCCATGATGCAGTCATGCGTGCCCGAACGTCATAGTTGTCGATCAGTACGATCCTTGCATTGCGCGTACCTACATACTTGTCGATTGACTGTACCAGCTGCACCCCCCAGGCATGAGTTGAATCCGGACGATGTCCAGCCCGATATTCTTCCGGCGTCCGCACATCGATGATATGGAGCGTCCTCGTCTCGGAGGCTTTCAATGCGTTCAACATTTCAGAATCGATTGTCTTGACACCAAAACGTTCGCCGACCCGCTCTGCCATAGCCTTCGCCGCATTCAATCGAGCACCCCACGGCTCGGGGGCATGGCGGGTCGCACCGTGTTCAAGCGGAAATCCGGCAAGCTGCCATCCCATGGTACCGCCGCGCAGGGCCACGACACGGTTCGCGACCCCCGCATTGATCAGTGTCTGAGCCCCGATCAGGCTCCGGGTGCGGCCGGCACAGTTGACAACGACAAGTGTTTCCGGGCGAATCGGGAGTTCCGGAAAGCGATACACCAGTTCTGAACCTGGAACATTGATAGCTCCTGGAATTGTCATGTTGACATATTCTCCGGGAGGCCTGCTGTCGAGAACAACGACATCTTCCCCGGCTGATAGGTTCTTATGAAGCTCTTCAGGAGTGATCATGGGCGTATTACAGGTAATGGCGATCCATTCACCAAAAGCTTTTGTGGGGACACTCATGCCGCTGAACAACTCGAATCCGGCATTTTTCCACGTCTTGATACCCCCATCGAGAACAGACACGCACGAGTATCCCATCGAGCTGAGTTTTGCTGCAGCCCGCTGAGACAATCCGCTGCCGTCATCACACAGTACGATTCGTACGGTTTTTCGCGGAACCAGGCCGCTCATCCTCAGTTCCAGTTTGCTGAGCGAGATGTTGACCGCCTGAAGAAGATGGGACTGCCCGAAAATGCCTTCCTCACGAGGATCTATCAGGGCCAGTTCCCCCCCGTCTGCAAGCATGCTTTTCAGGGCAGCAGGGGTGATCACATTATTCATGGTGAACTCCTTCTGGATATTCATGGCACCAGATGCTTTGCGCCGAAGAAATGAGGGACATGCATACCTTCACATGTCCCAAGGCTCAGAGGCAGACATTCAATCAGTATGCCGGAGCGAATCCGAATCACCGAATCCGCAGCGCTTCATGAGCAGAACATGTTGATTACTCATAATTCGCTTCAAGCAGTGCAACAACATCTTTCTCCGTCACTGTCCGTGGATTATTGCTGATCAGGCGAACAGCACTGAGCGTTGCTTTTGCGATTTCCGGAAATGATTCTCGAGGTATGTCATAACTTTTCAGCGTATAGGAAATGCTCAAATCATCAAGCAGAGACTTTACCGCCTTGACCGAGAGGCGAGCGGCTTCCATTACGGGCAGCCCATCGGTTCTTTCACCGAACGACCGGGCTATCGCAATGAATTTCCCCGGTGTTGCCAGCATGTTGAATTCCATCACCCACGGGCAAATGAAGGCGGTCAGAAGGCCGTGCGGGAGATGATACTTCCCGCCGATGGCAAGCGCAAGCGCATGGACAAGGCCGTTCTGCGTGTTGGAAAAGGCCATGCCGGCGATGCAGCTTGCATACAGCATGTTTTCTCGCGCCTGCAGATTGGCGCCGTTTGCGAAGGCAATGCGAAGGTTCGATGCAATCAGACGAATCGCTTCCTGGTTCAGGCAATCGGTGAACGGAGTCGCCCTGACGCCCGTAAATGATTCCATGGCATGCACCAGAGCATCCATACCGGTCATCGCGGTAATGCGGGGAGGCAAACCGACGGTCAATTCCGGATCGAGCAGGACAACCCGGGCATACATGTGCTCGCTGACAATGCCTTTCTTGACATGGTTTCTGGTATCGGAGAGCACACATATGGAGGTAACTTCGCTGCCGGTTCCGGCTGTGGTCGGGATGAGAATGAGCGGGAGCCCCGGATTCGGTACCAGTTCCATGCCGAAATACTTTTCGATCGGTCCATCGTTTGTGAGCAGCACGGAGGTTACTTTTGCGATATCGAGCGAACTGCCTCCGCCGAGTCCGATAATGATATCCGGCTGAAATGCCCGCGCTGCTTCAAGACTCCGTTCAACAACCTCGATTTTGGGGTCCGGCTCCACGTCTGAGAAGTAGCTTGCCGGTACGCCCGTTTTTTCAAGGACACGTGCAAGCATATCCAGAACGCCTGCAGCCTTGATTCCGGGATCGGTTATGACGAGAATGCGGCTGCCGCAGCAGCGGCGTATTTCTTCTCCGATCTTTTCAATGCACCCTGCTCCATGCACGATTCTGCGCACGGTATTGAATGAACTGATGACACTCATGTTTTCCTCCTGATATTTGACACGCGCGGCATCGGCGGTTTCAAATCATGCTTCGGGAGCTTCTGCGGGGAATCATCCCTGTACGGAAGCTCCCGAAAAGCCTACTTGATGTGTAATGCCTCCCGGAGCAGCGGGCCGACCAGGCTGGGCTTGCTCGCGACGAGCGCTCCTGCCCGCGTCAAGGCTTTGTGTTTGCCTGCAACCGTTCCGGTTCCACCGGTTGCAATGGCGCCCGCATGCCCCATGCGCTTACCCTCCGGCGCGGTACGGCCGCCTATGAAGGCGACAAGCGGTTTCGTGAATATTTTTGCTTCCATTGCTTCGGCAACTTCCTCTTCCATGGAGCCGCCGAGTTCGCCTATGATGACGACGGCATCGGTATCAGGGTCCGCCTGAAAGGCCGGGAGCATTTCGGCAAACCGGGTCAGCGGAACCGAGTCGCCGCCGATGCCGATAAGACTCGACACGCCGAAGCCGCCCTTGACGACCTCCGCAGTGACTTCGTTGGTCAATGAGCCGCTTCTGGTCATGACGCCGATGCGGCCGGGCTTGTAGACGCGCTCGATCCAGTAGGGGAAAAAGCCCATCATCGCCTGCCCAGGAGAGATGACCCCCGATGTATTGCCGCCGATGACCATTGCTCCGCACGACTTCGCCGCCTGACGGATCTGGATCATTTCATGCAGCGGAATGCCGTCAGCGATCGTAACAATTTTCCTGATTCCGCCGTCGAGGGCCTCGTATACAGCGTCTTTGGTGAATCGCGGCGGGACGAACAGCATGGCCGCATCGGCCTTATGCTCACGCAATCCCCGCGCAACGGTATGGTAAACCGGAACCCCTTCAACGGACTGCCCTTCCTTGCCGGGGGTGACGCCGAACGTCACTTTTGTGCCGAGGTCAACCATGTGTTTGGTCCAGAAGCTCCCTTCTTTGCCGGTTACCCCTTGCACCTCGACTAACGTTGTTTTATCGATAAATACACTCATTTCGACCTCCCGGCGGCAATCGCCACAGCTTTCAATACAGCCTCCTCAGTATCGAACAGCGGCTCAAGGCCGGCTTCCTTGAGGATTCTCGTTGCTTCTTCTTCATTGGTTCCGCGAATGCACGGCACGATCGGCACCGTCGGCTTCAATGCCTGAATAGCCTCAACAAGGCCCTGAGCCATGACATCAGCCCGCGCAATGGTGCCGAACGTCACAACCAGAATGACCTTGAGGTTGTTTTTCAGGCAGAGCTCCATGGCCTTCATGGCACGCTTGTAGTTGGCGCCGCCGAACTCCAGATAATTTGCGACCTTGCCGCCTGCGTCATTGATCAAATCATACACAGTTGTGGTAAGTCCTGCGCCGGCGCACAGCAGACCGATATCGCCGTCGAATTGCAGATACGGGATGCCCTCAGTAGCTGCCTCAAATTCAATGCATGAATCAAAGTACTCTCGCGCGAGCTGAAACTTCGGCTGCCGCATCAGGGAATTATCATCGATGATGAACTTTCCGTCTCCGGCCACAAGCGCTCCCTGTTTTGTGATAAAGAGGGGATTGATCTCGGCCAGTTCGGCATCATGAGCCCGGAATGTTTTATACAGCCCGGAAATAACACTGCGAGCCTGTTTTGCAATGTCTCCGACGATCCCGAGGTCAAACAACAGATTCGTGATCTGATAATCCATAAGCCCCTGATCAATGTCGACCGACCGGGTAATGATTTTTTCCGGATGCTTTGCCGCGAGTTCTTCAATATCCACCCCGCCTTCGGCACAGGCCAGAAAAATCAGTTTCGCCTTGACCGGGTCTACGGTGAGTGAGAGATATATTTCCCTGTCGATATCAATGGCTTCTTCAATGAGCAGGCGCTTGATTTTACGGGTCGGGTCAAACAGATCCTGCACATGCGATTCGAGTTGCGCGCGGGTATCGGCCTTTCTGATCAACCCTGCTTTGCCCCTGCCACCGGTAAGAACCTGGGCTTTGACGATGCACGGAAGCCCCGTCTTTTCGATCGCTGTGCCGATGTCGTCAGCCGACTCAAGGACGTATCCTTTCGGGGTCGGGATGCCGACCGCTTGAAAGAGTTCTTTCGCTTGAAATTCAAATAGTTTCATAAAAGTCCTTTCTCGTGAAACGGGTTGGTTATTTCCCGTATTTTTTCCAGTACTCGCCCCAAATCTTCTCTTCCGAGAACTCGCGGGGCGCAACCGGCTCGTTCACCCAAGTAATGTTCAGGAAATGTTTATAGTGAATATTTTCAGTTGTGCTGTTTTTGCCCCAGGTGCCGCACCCGAGCGTTGTTGTGGACGGCATCCGGTTGATTGCATGTCCTCCATTCGCGGCTGCCATGGGCTGGCGCACGGTTACCCGGCTCGTGTCGAGCGTCTCGCCCATCCGTTCAATATATTCGGACTTGAACGTATGTATGCCGACGGAATGACCGTATCCGCATCGGAGCGTGATGCGCGTGTACATATCGAGCGCTTGATCAAACGTATCGTAAGGGTACAGGGTCAAAACCGGACAGAGTTTTTCCTGCGAGAAGATATCTTCATGCGCCGGCAGGGTTCCCTCGATCAGAATCATCTTTGCATCGCCCGGAATTGACAAACCGGCAAGTCTCGCCACATCCTGGGCATGCTGGGCGACAACCTTTGGGTTAATGGTCTGCTTGCCTTTGTCATTGACGACCCAGAGGGTCTGCTGCATGATTTCGCGCTCAGCCGGTGTACACAGATACCCTCCGTTCTTTTTGAACTCTTCAATCATGGCCTTGTACAGAGACGAATGAATGATGACCGAATTTTCGGATGAGCACGACGTTGCATTATCAAAAACCTTGCTGCTGGTTATCATACTCGCCGCCTGCTGAATATCGGCATCCTCAGCGACGATTGCTACCGCATTGCCGACGCCGACCCCATAGGAGGGAGTTCCGCTGGAATACGCCGCCCTGACCATCGGTCCGCCGCCGGTTGCGACAACGAGGTCGCACTTCTGCATCAGCAGGTTCGTGGTCGGGATATCCATGTCTTCCGCGCACTGCACGAGATTTTCGGGAGCCCCGACCTTTTTCAGTCCTTCGCGCATGAAGTCGATCGCTTTTTTGCTGCATTTTGCTCCGCGCGAGCTCGGCCGGAAGATAACCGCATTCCGTCCTTTCAGAATCGAGACAACATTGCTTCCCGGGGTTGCGGTCGGATTGGTGGCCGGCAAAATGGCACAAACGACCCCGACCGGCTTTGCGTATTTTGAAATGCCGGTTTCGGGATTCTTTTCGATCAAACCGACGGATTTGGCGCCAATCACGTCCGCAATGACACCGCCGACTTTGCGTTTGTGTTTGATAATCTTGCTCTCATAGTTGCCGTACTTGGTCTCTTCAACCGCCATGCGGGCAAGAATGTCGATGTTCGTATCGTTGTAGAGCTGCCAGGCAACAGCGACGCATACCTCATCGATCTGCTCCTGCGTATAATTCCTGACCGCCCGCTGGGCAGCCCGTGCGTTTTTTATCAGTTCATCCACTGATTGCATATATATCCTCCGTTTCGAGATTAAGGTACCGAAAATCGATGCCTGTCTCCTGTCGGCTTTTTGCCTGCAAAAGGGCCGACAGGAGACAGGTGCAGCGTTCTCATTTCCAGATGTTCATGTTTGCGAAGCTTCCGAAGACCGCAACCGATGCGGTAACGCAGACGATTGCGATCAGTGTCATGAATATGCCGGATTTTGCATAGTCCGAAATGCTGAAGTATCCCGAGGAATACGGAATAACGTTTGTCGGACTCGATGTCACCATGATGAAAGCCATGGATGATGCTATGCCAGCCGGACCCGCGAGCACCCACGGATTGATGCCGATATCCATGGCCAGTGCGATGATGAGCGGCATAACGACCGCACCGGTGACACTGTTGCTCGAGAAAAAGATTTTCAGGGCTTCAACGAGCGTAACGACCGCCAGCACCTTCAGCAACGGGTGAAAACTGCCAACATCAGAGAGCAGTCCCCATGCGACCCAGCGCGCCCCGCCGGTGGATGCCAGGAGCATGCCTGCAGCGATGCCTCCGGCAATGAGCACAAGGCCGCCCCAGTCAATGGACTGCTGGGCTTCTTTCCAGCTGTCAAACACGCGGAGGCCGGGAAGGAAGAGCAGGGTAAATCCGGTCAATGCAACGTAGTCTTCCGGAATCTTGAACCCGACGAACTTTTCAATAAAGGGTCCGCCGAGCCAGAAGGTGACCATCAGCGTAAAGACGATCAGGGTACGTATTTCCTTGGCTGTCAGCCTGCCGAGAGCTGCAAGGTCGGCCTTGATTTTTTCGAGGGTAGTCGGAATTTCCCTGAACTCCGGAGGAAACATTTTCATGAGCAGGAACCACCCCAAGGGGACCATCGCCATGGCACCCGGAACGCCGACCGCCATCCATTGACCGAATGTGACATCCATTTTGGCAAGCTTCCGCACATACTCCATTGCGAGTATGTTCGGGCCGCACCCGGCAGGAGTGGCAGTTCCGCCGATGAGCGCTCCCCAGACGATACCGATCATGAGTGCCCTGCCGAAGTTGCTCTGAAGCGGTTTGCAGCCGGAGTCCTTCAGGATGGTCATGCCCAGCGGAAGCAGCATTGCCGCGACCGCCATGTCGGTGACCCACATGGACGTCAGGGTTCCGATCGTGATGAACGCGAGCACGATAAGGTCGGTTCTCCTGCCCACTTTTGACAACATGATCAGCATTGCCCGTTTTGCGAGGCCCGACGCGGTCATGGCGGCAGAAAGGC
>Ga0228535_1002998_pt1 | contig 13733 bp, 11 predicted proteins | sample SJ1metagenome_FD_168457 | JGI IMG/M metagenome (GOLD analysis project Ga0228535, IMG submission 168457) | Enriched culture of PCE-dechlorinating microbial communities from Ithaca, New York, USA - SJ1 | ecosystem: Engineered > Modeled > Simulated communities (microbial... > Unclassified | place... | reverse complement strand
CCGGCTGACCCGGGAGCATCTTCAGCAGGGGGCCGAAAGGATCGTCTGCGTCGGCGGCGACGGCACGCTCAACGAGGTCGTCAACGGCTTCATGGGTGAGGACGCCCCTCTCGGGACGAACGCCATCCTGGGTCTCATCCCCAACGGCACTGGCTGCGACTTCTGCCGGACCATGCCCATCCCCATCGGCATGGAGGCTTCCCTCCAAACGATCCGGGAAGGACATCTCCAGACGATCGATCTGGGACGGATCCTTCACCGGGATCACGGGGGCCAGAGCCGCACGCGATACTTCCACAACATCGCCAGTTTCGGGATCGGGGGCGAGGTCGTGGAGCGCGTCAACCGGATGAGCAAGGCCCTCGGCCCTTTCATCACCTTCATCTGGGGCACCCTGATCTCCCTTTTCGTCTACCAGAGGAAGGGTATCCGCATCCGACTGGATGACGGGGAGGAAAGGAGGGTGGGGATCTTCAACATCGCAGTCGCCAACGGCCGTTACCACGGCGGGGGGATGCTCGTTGCCCCGGAGGCAGTTGTCGATGACGGCCTTTTCCACGTGACCTTCATCGGTGACATGCCCCTGCCCCTGGTCTTCTACCACCTTCCCAAGCTCTATACCGGGGGAATCGGCCGGATCCGGAAGGTTTCCATGTTCACCGCCAGAAGGGTTTCGGCCGTTTCGGAACAACGGGTCCTTCTGGATATCGACGGAGAGCAGCCGGGAACCCTGCCTGCCGAGCTTTCGATCATTCCGGCTGCCCTGCGGATGATCGTCCAGAAACGATCATGAGACCCGTCGGCTGATCTCAATGATGAAATTTTCCCCATGTTCTGGGGAAAATCTCATCATTTCAGCGAGTAGCAGCGACCCGACCCCGCCGCCGTAATAAGCAAATATATCTTCTTGTTTTCATCTGTTGCATGATGATTTTCCCCTGTTCCCGATCCTGGCACACCCTTTGCTGAAAATCGGGCGTCCGGATGGACCGGGCAGAAGGACGGGGCCTCTGGGATGAAACGTTACGGGATAGCCGTGGTGGTCTTGCTGATGGTCGGTTTCACGTTGGCCCTGGCGGCTGAAAAGCCGACGGCGGCCGCGTCTCCCTCATCGCCCCGGGTTCCTGAGATGAGCGCCGCCGGGAAGGTAGTCGAGGTATCCGCAACGCTGCTGAAGATTGAGCGGACCTTGAAAGGGGAGGTGGAAATCATGGATTTCGTCCTCGAGCGCCCCCTCCCCAAGACGGCGGTAGGCGACCAGGTCAAGGTCAGCTACCGGAGCAAGGAGGGAAAGAATATCCTGATCCGGATCGCACCGGCAAAGATGACGGCGATCCAGAAACCGAAGAAGGAGGCCCCCAAGAGGGAAAAGCCGCAGGGCCTCCAAGCGGCGCCGGTCCTGAAATAGCCGCAGCAGAAACGTTTTTTTACCCTTGACAATTGTAGGTAAGGGTTATATTGGGCAGTTCCCGTCGGATAGGCGCTTGAACGCCGAACGATTCGGGAACCAGCAAAACAACTAAAAGAGGAGGATTTAAGATGAAACGTATCATGGTATGGGCAATCGCGTTGGTGTTCCTGTTCTGCACGACCGCAATCGCTGCTCCCGCAAAGGAAGCCGCCTCCGCTGCCCCCGCTGCCCCGGCTGCTGAGCCTGCGAAAGCGGAAAAGAAGGAAGTGAAGAAAGAAAAGAAAGAAAAGAAGGAAAAGAAGGACACGAAGAAAGAAAAGAAAGAAAAGAAGGAAGAGAAGAAGGACGCTGGCGCCGCTCCGGCGACGAAGTAATCCTTTTTCCTGCTTCTGCACGCAAAGGGGTACGGGGACTCATCCTGTACCCCTTTTGCCGTTTCAAGAGACCTCGTGCATTTTATCCCCCGGCTGGTCTATAATCGCACCCCGGAGGCGAACCATGGCCTTCCGGCCGCCGTCTTTGTATGCCGTTAAGGGGAACCCGCCATGACCGTACGTACACGCCTGATGATCCTGACCGTCCTGGGACTGGCCGTCACCATGGCCGTCTGGGGCTGGATCCAGATCAAGGCCCTGGACCAGATCCTGATCGAACAGCAAGGGAAACGACTCTCCAGCGTCGCCGAGACGGTCAGCGCCTACTATCAGCACTTCCCCACCGGCCGGGGACTCTCCATCCTGGACATCACCCTCAAGGACCAGATCCAGACCGACGTGCGTCTGGCCCGGATCGACATCTTCACCGTGGTCAACTACGATATCGACTACATCGAGTATATTGCCGGCGCCAGCCGGGTCCGCTACGAATGGCCGGATACCCTGGTCAGTTCCGTCGCGGCGTCCCGTAAGCCCCGGTATGTCCGCCTGAGGACCGACGAGGGTCCCGCTGTGGGACTGCTCTACCCTGTGAAATCGGAAAAGACCCGGGCCACCCAGTTCGTCGTGGGGGTGATCGCCTTCAGCAGGACAAACGCGGAGATCCTCGCGAGGGCGGAGCGGCTGCTCTATGTCAGCACGGCCTGGCTGCTCGTCATCATCCTGCTGGTCCTGGCCGCGAGCTATCGGTGGCTGATCGGCCGGCCGCTCGGCGTCATCATCCGGACGATCGACGAGTTCCAGAAAGGTCAGTACGTCAGAAGGATCCCGATCCACCGCCGGGACGAATGGGGACAGCTCGCGAAACATTTCAACTCAATGGCCCAGGAGATTGAACAGGTCCTGGCGCGGAATCAGGAGCTGAACCGGAACCTCGAGGCCCGCGTCCAGGAGGCGACCCACCGGGTCGTCCAGTTGCAGAAACAGGTCAACCAACTCCAGCAACTGGCCGCCATGGGCTATCTCACAGCCACACTGGCCCATGACCTCGGGACGCCGCTCCATTCCATTGCCGGCCTTGCCAAGCTTCTCCAGGAAAAGGGGGAATGGCCGCCCGATGTCTCCCGCAAACTGGAGCTGATCGTTCAGCAGACCCAGCGTCTCCACACGGTCATCCAGAATGTGCGGCGCGCGACCCGTCCGCCGGAACCCCATTTCGACTCCGTGCAGGTGCAGGCTCTACTGAACGAAACCCTTCCGCTCGTGGAGCCGCTCATGCAGAAGGCGGGGATCGAACTCAAGGTGCGCCTGGACGACCAGCTCCCGAGGATCCACGCGGATCTCTACCGCATCCAGACGGCCCTGTTCAACCTGCTCCAGAATGCCATGGAGGCAATGCCGGAAGGGGGCATGATCACCGTCTCAGGCCAAGCCGGGCCGGACCGGAGGGAGGTGTCGCTAACCGTTGCGGATACAGGACGGGGGATCCCACCGGAGTTGCTGGAGAGGGTCTGCGAGCCCTTCTTCAGCACCCACCAAGACGAGGGCATCCGGGGGTTGGGATTGGCCATCGTTCAGGACATCGCCAAGATGCACGGGGGCCGCATCGCCATCGAAAGCCGCCAGGGCGAGGGGACGAAGATCGTCCTCACCCTGCCCGCCGCTGAAAAATAGCAACCTTTGAAATGAAAATCGCGATCCCGCAGCACGCCGGATATTTCTCGGCCCTGCTCCTTCTCGCGCCACAACAAGGCTGTAACCCGCCTTTCACGAAAGGCATGGCAGCCATTCTGGATGCGGTCCCTATTTCCTCAAGCCGTAGCGCTGGATCTTGGTCCGCAGGGTCTTCCGGTCGATTCCCAGGCGCTGGGCCGCTCGGCTCTGGTTCCAGCCCGTGCCCTCCAACGCCTGAAGGATCTGTTGACGCTCCGCTGTTTCCAAGGGGGTCAGGAGCGAGGTTTCCGGAGAGCGGGAAGGGCGGAACTTCTCCGGAAGGTTCTCGGGAAGGATCAGGGCATAGGGGGACAGGAGCAAGGTCTGGCGCAGGACGTTCTCCAACTCCCGGACGTTCCCGGGCCAGTCATAGGCCATGAAGAGTTCCATCGCCTCGTCGGAGATGCGGACCGTGGGATAACCTAACTTCTTCAGGAAAGACTCGATGAGCAGCGGGAGGTCCTCCCGATGCGCCCGAAGCGGCGGCATCTGCAGCCTGACCACGAACCGGTAGAGGAGATCGGAACGGAACCGGCCGTCGCTGGCCTCCTCGTCGATATCCCGGTTGGCCGCCGCAACGACCCGGACCCCGACATGCCTCGCTTCGTGGCCTCCGAGCCGCCGGACCTCGCCGTTCTGCATGAACCTGAGCAGCTTCCCCTGAAGCGCCGGCGACATCTCGGTGATCTCGTCCAGAAAGATGGTCCCGTGCTGGGCTGCCTCGAGCAGCCCAGTGTGCATGCGATCGGCCCCGGTGAAGGCCCCCTTCTCGTAACCGAAGAGCTCGGATTCGAGGAGGGTTTCCGGAATGGCACCGCAGTTGACGGCAAGGAAGGGTTTGTCGCGCCGTGAGCTCAACTGATGGAGGGAGCGCGCCGTCAGCTCCTTGCCGGTCCCACTCTCCCCGGTGATCAGGACGCTCGCCGAGGCATCGGCCACGCGGGCGATCTGCTTGTAGAAATCCACCATCACCGCGGATGAGCCGATGAGTTGGGACTCCTGGAGATTCTCGGGCTGGCCCCGGATCCAATCCCGCTGGAGGTCCCGGACCTCAAGCCCCTTGCGGACCATGGCCCGGATCGCCTCGGGCGAAAAGGGCTTGCTGATGTAATCCCAGGCACCGAGCCGCAGGGCCTCCATCGTCGTCTCCAGCGATCCGAAAGCCGTCATCAGGATTACGGGGAGCTGCGGCCACCTCCGGTTCACCTCCCCCAGGAACTGGAGGCCGTCCATATCGGGCATCCGGATGTCGGACAGGAGCATGTCGTAACCCGCAAGATCCGTCTCGAGGGCGCGCCGTGCCGAAGTGAAAGCCTCCACCTCGTAACCGTCCCGGAGGAGCGCCTCCTGGAGAAACTCGCAAGCCACGGCGTCATCGTCGATGACCAGGATCCGGACTTTCTTCATGGATCGCCTCTACCCGAGGCCCTTCTCTCCCATATAGAAGGCCAGGTCCGCCACCCGGCAGGAGTATCCCCACTCGTTGTCGTACCAGGCGACCACCTTGGCCATGTTGTCTTTCAGCACCTGGGTAAACTCGACATCCACGATCGAGGAGTGGGGGTTCCCTTTGAAGTCCATCGAGACCAGAGGCGCCTCTTCACAGGCCATGATCCCCTTGAGGGACTTGCGGGCGGCATCGCAGAGGACCTTCCTCAGTTCCTCCGTCGTCGTCTTGGTCTTGAGTTGGGCCACGAAATCGACAATGGAAACCGTCGGGGTCGGCACGCGCAGCGAATACCCGTCGAAGCGGCCGGCGAGGTCCGGAATCACCAGGGCCAGCGCTCTGGCCGCGCCGGTCGTCGTGGGGATGATGTTCAATGCGGCGGCGCGGGCCCGCCGGAGGTCCTTGTGGGGCAGATCGAGGATGCGCTGGTCGTTGGTATAGGAATGGACCGTCGTCATCATCCCTGTCTCAATTCCGAAGGCCTTGTGGACCACCATCACCGGCGGCGCCAGACAGTTCGTCGTACAGGAAGCGTTTGAGACGATGTGGTGCTTCTTCGGCCGGTAATCCTTGTGGTTGACCCCCATCACCACCGTGAGGTCCACCTCCTTGGCGGGAGCGCTGATGATCACCTTCTTGGCGCCGGCCTGGAGATGGGCCGAGGCCTTGGGACCGGTCAGAAAGAGCCCCGTGCTCTCGATCACGATGTCGACCCCCTCGTCATCCCAGGGGATGGAGGCAGGATCGCGGAAGGCCAGACTCTTGATAGCTTGGCCGTTGATGATGAAGCAATCCTTCTTAACGCCGACCGAACCGGTATAGACGCCGTAGTTCGTGTCGTACTTGAACAGATGGGCGTTTGTTTTCACGTCGAAGAGGTCGTTGACCGCGACGACCTGAAGGGATTCGGGGTAACGTTCCAGGACGGCCTTGAGAACCTGCCGCCCGATACGTCCAAAACCGTTGATTCCAAGGCGAATCATATGCAGCTCCTTTCAATTGTCATCGATTCGGTATTTATGGGCCGCCATCAGATCGCACCGCATCTGGAGCGTTTCGTGCATGCGGGCGTTGTCCAGCGCAATCGCACTGAGGTTGGCAACCGCCTTGAGAAATTTGCCTTCCCCCTCCCGGAATTTTCGGACCTTATCCGAGTAGACCCGGAGGACGCCGATTGGCTTCTTCTCCAGCATCAGGGGAACCACGAAGACGGACTTGATCCCCTCGGCCCTCGCCTTTTCCCCGTACTGGAAATTCCGGTCTGTCTGGGCGTTCTCGATCCAGATGGACTTGCCCTTGAGGGCCTTGCGGTCCAGGCCGCTCTCGTCGATGAGGATCGGCCCCTTGCGGACATACCCTTTGGACAGACCGCTGGCGGCACCTAGCACCAGCATCCTCTCGCGCGAATCGAGCAGGCGGATGATGCCCGCCTTGACGCCCATCGCCTTGACGACGGATTGGACGATCTTCTCCAGGACCTTCGCCGGTTCCAGCGATGCATTGATCACCTTGGCCACATCGTAAAGGGCGGTAAAATAGTCAACTTCTTTTCCTTTCATACACTCACCTCCTGGTTGCCTCTCTCCCTGACGGCGCATTCAACGGATTTGGAAAACGATTCTGCCCGGGGTCCGACCTTGCCGTTCCCCGCGCATTCCCTGATCCTCACATCTGGAGGCCCCTGCCTTCGGAAGAGCCGGCAGGTTCTCCGTGCTATCCGGTCCAACCGCTAACGGACGAAACCCATCAGCAGGATCCCCAGGCCCACAAACCATCCGACAATGGGTTTCACATGCCGGGAATCCTCCCGGCTCCCGTAGATGAGCAGATATCCGGGAATGATGGCGCTCAGGATTCCCTCCCGCATCTTCTGGTTCTTAAATGCCCGCAAGGCCACGATGTCTTGGCAGATGAGCATGACCAGAAATCCCAAAAGGACCATGTTGGCATTCATGTCTTGCAAGGTCTTCTCCTTACCCCCCGCGGGGCTTCCGTGAAGCACGTCATGGTATGGAATATTTATACCGTAAAGATCTGCAAATATCCAGCGGGAGGGGCCAACTTTTTTCAAGCCGATCCCGATGTTCCCCTGCGGATTGGCATCGGATCGGACGCCTCCGGCGGCCCGGGGATTCCCCCGCATCTTTTTTCCAACCCTCACGAAAACGGGGTCGCTGGTGTCTCCGTTAGGGTCGCCTGCCGTCAAAGCAAGCACAGCGGTCGCAACGGCAACGGCAACGATCTCAATCGCTGTCGGATATGAGTTTTACTGTTGCAACGGGGTGAATCCCGTTGACAGGGAGGACTCTCCTTCCCTATACTGTCGCGGCAAAAGGGGAACCGGCCGGGTGATGGGCACCTCCATCCTGCCGTGAGAGGTCCCTGTGAAAGGAGGCTGTCTTCATGACCCGGATCATCGTTGCGCTGGACGGCATGACGTTCAATGAGGCCAGGGGAAAGGGGTTGCTCTCCACCCTCTGCAAAGCCTGCGAGAAGGGCCTGATCTGGGGGGTCAAGGTCAGCGACATGCTCTACAGCGGGGATGTCGGCAAGATCCTCTCATCCCTGAAGGACGAATTCAAGCTGGGAATCATGGCCGACGTCAAATTAAACGATATCCCCTCCACCATGGAAAACAGCATCAACAAGCTCGTGGGGGCGGGAACCAACATCGTTTCAATCCACTGCGCTTCGAACTTTCGGCCCAGAAATGCGGGCCTCCTCATCTATATTGCCGGCGTGACGGCGCTGACCTCCTTCACGGACCTGGAAATCAAATGGATCTATGACAAGACCCACGAACAGGTCGTCCGGGCCTTCTCCGACATTGCCCTGATGAACAACTACCAATACCTCCTCGGTTCCGTGAAGGATATGACCTACCTCCGGGACAACCCCCTCAAGAAGATCTGCACAGGGATCAGGCCCCCCTGGTATCCTGAACGCCACGACCAGGTCCGCATCGCCTCCCTGAAGGAAGCGGTCAGGGTGGAGGCCGATTTCGTCGTGATCGGCCGGCCGATCACGACGGCCGACAACGTCATGGGCGCCATCGAACGGGCCTGCTCAGAGATCGGCTGAGTTCGCCCTGGCCGGACCCCTCTGGTAGGGTTCGGCTACCAATGCGCTTACCATCGATCCTCATTGTCTTTTGATCGAATCCCGCTAGACTCGTCAAAAAGGGACTGTTTTCATCTCGTCGGCAACGAGGATGCCCCGTGTCAGTCGGGGGTCTTCCGAGCAGAAAGGAGCGCTGTCATGAAGGTACTGATCGTTTATTATTCCCTGTACGGGCATATCCACCGGATGGCGGAGGCCGTCAAGGAGGGGGCCGGCAGTGTGGGCGGCGCCGATGTCCAGTTGCGCCGCGTCCCAGAGACCCTGACCGAAGAAGTCCTGAAGAAGATGGGAGCGTTGGAGGTCCAGAAGGGGCTGGCCCATATCCCCGTCTGCACCGTCGATGAACTGGCCACGGCGGACGCGATCCTCTTCGGCGCCCCGACCCGTTTCGGCAACATGTGCGGCCAGATGCGCCAGTTCCTCGATGCAACCGGCGGACTCTGGTCCAAAGGGGCCCTGGTCGGCAAGGTCGGCAGCGTCTTCACCAGCAGCGCCACCCAGCACGGCGGCCAGGAATCGACGATCCTCTCTTTCCATACGACGCTCCTGCACCACGGCATGATCATCGTGGGCCTGCCATATGCCTTCGCCGGGCAGTTGCGGGTCGACGAGGTCACCGGAGGATCCCCCTACGGGGCCTCCACCATCGCCGGCGGCGACGGATCCCGGATGCCTAGCGAAAACGAACTGGCGGCGGCCCGTTACCAGGGAAAGCACGTCGCCGAGATCGCGGCCAGGCTGTTACGGTAATAGGAACACTGTCCGGAGGACCCGGTCTGTCTCCTGAATCGGCCTGAAGCAACCACCCTCCTGCTCATCACGCCGATCGCGAGATGGCCCGGCCTCCGGGCAGACAGGCCGTCAAGGGCAAGACCCCTATTTTTTTCTGGCCGTCCAGGCCGTTTGCCGTTATAGTACCCCTCATCCAGACCATCTTTACAGCCCCGCACCGGACAGGGACAACCGGAGACCCGCCCCGTTTGGGGCCGGCAAAGGGTTCTCCATTCCCGGCACGGGCGGGTGGATCGGGTCGGACCGGGTCCCCGGTGGAGGGACCAACAGGGGGTGGCACTGGCCGGATATCCTCGGGAAATCGCCGTAAATCGGTGGACGGGGATCGGCAGGCCGGCGACAAACGATGAGCCCGCATCTGGACACACCGAATCATAGAACCGTGCGCTTTGCCGGATATCCCTTGGAGCTCCTCATCGGACTGGCGACGCTCGTCGGGCTGTATCTGGTCAGCTTCCGGAATTTTCTGTTGTTCCATACCCTGGTGGAGCTCTTCACCATCGCCATCGGGTTGACCCTCTTCATCATCGCCTGGAACGTGCGCCGCACGGCCACCGACCATTACATCCTGTTCCTCGGGATCGCCTGCCTGTCCATCGCCGTCCTGGATCTCTTCCACGCCCTGACGTACAGGGGGATGGGCATCCTGGCCATCAGCGGCGCCAACACCGCGACCCAGATGTGGATAGCGGCCCGCTTCGTCCAGGCCTTGGCCCTGCTCGTTGCCCCCTACTTTCTGACCCACCGGCTCCGCAGCGGCGCGACCCTCTTCCTTTTTGCCCTCGTCACCGGCCTGCTCCTGGCCTCCATCCTGGGATGGGACATCTTCCCCGTCTGCTACATCGAAGGAGTCGGCCTGACGCCATTTAAAGTGGTCAGCGAATACCTCATCGCCCTGATCCTCCTGACGGCCCTGATCGTCCTGTACCGGGTGCGGCCCATCCTGGATCGGACGGTCCTCCTGTGGATCGCCGCCTCCATCGTCGCCACCATCGCCTCAGAAATGGCCTTCACCTTCTACATGGGGGTCTACGACCTTGCCAATATCGTGGGCCACTATCTCCGGATCATCGCCTTCTATCTGCTCTACAAGGCCGTCGTTGAAACGGGTCTCGTCAAACCTTACGCCCTTCTCTTCCGGAACCTCGTGGGGCAGCGGGAGGCACTTCGGGAAGAAAAGCAGAGGGCCCAGAGTTATCTCGATGTCGCCGGGATCATCGTCGTCCTCAACCCGGACGGGACCATTGCCCTGATCAACCAAGCCGGTTGCGACCTTTTGGGGTGCGACGAGCAGGAAGTGGTCGGCAAGAACTGGTTCAGCACTTTCATTCCCGAAACCTTCCGGGACGAGGCACAGGTCACCTTCGCCAGACTTCTCATCAGCAATCCGGGAGAAAAGGATTTCTTCGAGAGCCCAGTCATGACCCGGGAGGGAATGGAACGGACGATCCGGTGGCATCCCAACCTTTTGAAGGATGAAGGGGGGCGTGTCACCGGCATCCTGAGCGCCGGGGAGGACATCACCGAATGGATCAAGGCCGAGGCCGAAAAAACCAATCTGGCGAGCTTTCCCCGTCTCAACCCCCATCCCGTCGTTGAGGTGGATCTGGATGGAAAGGTGCACTTCCTCAACCCGACCGCAGAAAGGCTCTTTCCAGATCTCGACCTTCTGGGGCCGGAACACCCCTGGCTGAAGGACTGGGACGCCTGGATCGGCCAATTCTTTGCCGACCAGTCCCAGGAGGGACAGAGGGAAATCGAAGCCGGCGGGAAATGGTACCATCAGCTGATGTACTTCGTTTCCGAAAATCGGAAGATCCGCATCTACGGCCTGGACATCACCCAACGCAGGCAGGCCGAGGAGAGGCTTAAGAAGATCCATGGAGAGCTGGAAGAACGGGTCAGGGAACGAACCTCCCAGCTCGATCTGGCCAACCGCCTGCTCACCTCCGAAATCGAACAGCGGGAGAGGGCCCAGAAGGACCTGGAGAAGCAGTCGCACCTCCTGGAGGCCTTTTTCAACCACTCCGTTTCGCCGATCGTCTTCCTGGACCGGGACTTCAACTTCATCCGGGTCAACGAGGCCTATGCCACCGCCTGCCGGCGCGACGCCACGGAATTCATCGGGCACAACCACTTCGAGTTCTACCCCTCGGAGGCAGAGGCTCTGTTCCGTCAGGTCGTGGAAACGAAACGGGGTTGTCGCGCTTACGCCATGCCCTTCGTCTTTCCAGACCACCTGGAATGGGGAACCACCTACTGGGACTGGACGCTGGTCCCCATCCTGGACGAAGCCGGCGAGGTCGATTTCCTGGTCTTCTCCCTGAACGACATCACGGAGAGGAAACTCGTCGAGGAGGAGGGCCAGAAAAACGCGAGGCTCCTGGACCTGGCCAACGACACGATCATCGTCTGCAACATCGAGGGCGACATCACCTATTGGAACCGGGGCGCCGAGAAGCTCTACGGCTGGACCAGAGGCGAGGTGATCGGACGGAACCTCGGGGACCTCCTGCAGGCGGAATTCGTTATGCCCCCGGAGGCTGTCCAGGAAATCCTGTTCCGAGAAGATTACTGGGAAGGGGAGATCGTCCACACCCGAAAGGACGGTGGCAAGGTCACAGTCCTGAGCCGATGGACCCTGCAGCGCGATCACCGGGACATCCCCATCTCCTATTCGGAGATCAACCGGGACATCACCGAACTCAAACGCAAGGAGCGGGAGCTTCGCGAATCGTCGCTCTACACGAGAAACCTGATCGAGGCAAGCCTCGACCCCCTGGTCACGATCAACGCCGAGGGGAAGATCATGGACGTCAGCCGGGCCACGGAACTCATGACCGGCGTCGACCGGGAACGGCTCGTCGGAAGCGACTTTTCCGACTACTTCACAGATCCGCAGAAGGCTCGGGAGGTATACCGGACCGTCTTCTCGCAGGGATACATCCGCGATTACCCCCTGGCGATCCGCCATGTCTCGGGCCGGACGACAGAAGTCCTTTACAATGCCACGGTCTACCGGGACGAGGGGGGCCGCGTTCAAGGGGTCTTCGCCGCCGCCCGGGATGTGACGGAGCTCCGCACGGCGCAGCGAGCCCTGCAACAATCCCACGACGAGTTGGAACTCCGGGTGGAGGAGCGCACGGCCGAACTGGAAGCGGCCAACCGTGAACTGGAGAGCTTCAGTTACTCTGTTTCTCACGACCTCCAGACGCCCCTGCGGGCCATCGACGGGTATTCCCGCATGATCCTCAGGGACAGCGTAAACCGGTTCGACGACGAGACGAGACAGAGATTCGGCACGATCCGCCAGAGCGCCCAGATGATGGGCCAACTCATCAATGACCTCCTGGCCTTTTCGAGGCTGGGCCGCAAGGAGATCACTCCCTCACGGCTGGATATGGAAGGGCTCCTCGACGACGTATGGCAGGAACTGCAGGTCATCCATCCGGAGAGGAAGATGACCCTGGAGGTCGGGCCGATGCCCCCGGCCTTCGGCGACAGGATGCTGATCAAACAGGTCCTGCTGAATCTCCTGTCCAACGCTATCAAGTTCACCCGCCCCCGGGAATGTGCTAGAATCCAAGTCAGGGGGACAGAGGACGGTGACCGGCTCGTCTACGACGTCATCGACAACGGCGTCGGCTTCGACATGGCCTACCACGACAAGATGTTCGGGGTCTTCCAACGTCTCCACAACAGCGATGAATTCGAGGGGACCGGTGTGGGCCTGGCTATCGTCCAGCGCATCATCCACCGTCACGGCGGGAAGGTATGGGCGGAGGGCAAACCCGATGAAGGGGCCTCCTTCCACTTTTCGCTGAAGAAAGAAAGGGGGAATGCCCTTTGATCCATGCGGCCGAGATCCTGATTGTGGAGGACAACCGCCACGACGTGGCGATGATCCTGGATACCTTCCGGGAACAGAACGTCGCCGAGAGAGCCTCTGTCCTGCGCAACGGCGAGGAGGTCCTGGACTACTTCTTCGGTCCGAGGGGATGTCTGCATGGACCGGGGGCCTCCTACCCCAGATTCATCCTGCTCGACCTGAAGCTCCCGAAGGTCAGCGGCCTGGAGGTCCTCAAGCGCCTGAAGTCCGATGAACGGACCCGGGATATCCCTGTCGTCATCTTCACATCCTCCAACGAGGCGAAGGACCGGGACGAAAGCTGCCTGTTGGGGGCCAACAGCTATATTGTCAAGCCCTTGGATGCGGACCGTTTCTCCCGTTTTGTAACCGAGATTGCCTCCTATTGGCTTGTGATGAACAAGACCCCCTATCAGGACCGATAAGGACATTCTCCGATAACCAGCCAGTCGTGCAAGAGATGGAGCATTCATCATGGACAGGGAACTGCATATCCTGATTCTGGAAGACGTGACCACGGATGTTGAGCTGATCAAGGACGAACTCCTGGAGGCCGGTACGATCTTCACCCCGCGGTGGGTCAAAGACAGGGGGGACTTCCTCGGGGCGCTGGATGAATTCTCGCCGGACATTATCCTGTCCGACTATTCCCTCCCCTCCTTCGACGGCCTGTCGGCCCTGAAACTGGCCCGATCCCGGTGTCCCGACGTGCCCTTCATCTTCGTCTCAGGGGCCCTCGGGGAAGAGACGGCCATCGAACTGCTCAAGCAAGGTGCCGTCGATTACGTCCTGAAGAGCCGGCTTTCCCGCCTGGCACCGGCGGTCCACCGCGCACTCCAGGAGGTTCAGGAGCGCCGGAAACGCCAGGGGGCCGAGGAGGCGCTGAAGAAGAGGGAAAAGGCACTGGAACTGAAATCCCAAAGCCTCGAAGAGGCCAACACGGCACTGAAGGTTCTCCTTCAACGCCGGGACGAGGACAGGGCCGCCCTGGAGGAACAGGTCCTGACC
>Ga0228535_1002997_pt1 | contig 13738 bp, 13 predicted proteins | sample SJ1metagenome_FD_168457 | JGI IMG/M metagenome (GOLD analysis project Ga0228535, IMG submission 168457) | Enriched culture of PCE-dechlorinating microbial communities from Ithaca, New York, USA - SJ1 | ecosystem: Engineered > Modeled > Simulated communities (microbial... > Unclassified | place... | reverse complement strand
CCTGTGGGGACCGCTGCTCTACGTCCTGGCCGGCCAGTACGAGCACGCCGGCGTGCTGGGCGAACTTGTCGTACAGGCCGACCGCGCTTCCGTGGCCCAAGAGTTGGGAGGCGATCCCGCGCGCGCTATGGCCGCCCCCAAGCACGCGCTGCAACGCAAGCTGCTGGACGGGTTGCGCTACCTGCTCAAGGAAGAGTTGCGGCTGAACCAGCCCGAAGCCTCCGATGGCTGGCTCACCGAGGACGCCTTGTGGCTGGTGAGCAAGACGGTTTCGGACAAGCTACGTGCGCACCTGCTGTCAGAGGGCATCGATGGCATCCCTACGAACAACACTGCGGTGTTCAACGTGCTTCAGGACCACGGCATATTGCAGCCGACGTCGGACGGGAAGGCGGTCTGGCGCGCGACCGTGACCAGTGCGACCGGCTGGTCCCACTCATTTACCCTGCTGCGTCTAGCTCCCGCGCTGATCTGGGAAGCTGGCGAACGGCCAGCATCGTTTACCGGCACGGTGGCAATCGACGCTGCGGCAATCGAGAAGGATGCTGGCTTGGAGGCTGCCCCGCCTATGACTGCCGCGAAGCCTGTCTTGGAAGAACAGACGACGCCACCTTGGGAAGGCAGCAGCCCCGCTAACTTGGCTTCACCGCCCGCAGTTCAGCCCCTGCCTGACGTCATGGAAGACATGCTGGCGATGGTGGGCTCCGGACACCTCCTTGCGACGCGACAGGATGCAGAGCCCGTCCCGGCCTTCGCAACGAGTTCGCTGGTACTGCCTGTGCCAGCGTCTAAATCTTCGGCATCGACACAGCAGCCTTCGGGCGAGCACTTCATGGGCTGGCTTAGGCATGGCTTGCAGAGCCGAAAGCTGATTCTCAACGATGCCAAGGCACTGGTGCATACCGTGGACGACACGGTGTTCCTGGTAAGCCCTGGGGTGTTTCAGCGCTATGTCCAGGAGCATCCTCAAGTTCCAGCACTCGCCAAGCAGGATGCCGTTGTCGACTGGCAATGGGTCCAGAAGCGCTTCGAGAAGCTGCAGGTCCATCGCAAGCAGCCCAGCAGCTTGAACATCTGGACCTGCGAGGTCACCGGCCCGCGCAAGTCGCGCAAGCTGCATGGCTACTTACTCGATGACCCTGGCCAACTGTTCGATGAGCGGCCACCGAACAATCCCTACTTGAAACTGGCATAGGTGCTAGATACGGGCCCATAGAGGCACTGGTTGCCTGCCGTGCGCGTAGCATGGATCAACCTCTCTGCTTCATAGAAACGAACGTTGGACACGGTTACGCCGCCGAGGCTGGCGACGTCGCCAACAATTGGCACACGTTCCGTGCCAAAAGGCTTGGCGACCACCGTCGTCGGGGTGGCTGTTCGTACAGATCGTTGTTTCATCATCGTCTCGGCGTGGATCATGTACTGCAGCAAGCACGCCTGCAGCCTCTAGAGTCGAAGAAGTCGACTCGTCTCAAAGCCGGGGGGTGCTGGTGGACAACAGCAAATCGAGGCGGTGTTCGACCAGCACCGCCTCGATGCTGCGCGGCGGCTGACCGGTCATCTGCTCGATGACACCGTCGGAGAACGGCGCCAGCCCGCGTTTGGACACCTCTTCGATGATCAGCGCCTCTCGCAGCGTGGATTTCGGAAAGTCCGAGACCTGCAGATGCAGCGCCAGGGCTTCCTCACTGACGGGCACCAGGTCGATGCTGGCTCCGAAGATGATATTGATGCTGTTCACCAGCGCCTCGGCGGTGAGAGCCTGCGGGCCGGTGATCGCCAGCTCTCCGGGCGGAACAGGGTCCGCCCGCAGTACCGCCGCAGCGGTGCGCGCCACGTCCTCGCCCGCCACGTAAGGCAGTCTGCCTTGCGGCGCTGAGCTAAACCATTTCCCGCACCGAAGCGCCAGGATGATCCGCGGAAACAATCGCTCCATAGGCCAACTCACCCGCAAGACTGACAAGGCTAGGTTGCGAGCCTCGCATGCCCGTGCCACCGTCTCGCATTCCCGCGCTACAGTCATCAGCGAGGGGTCGAACACTTTGATCTGGGCCGCGTACACCACGGTGCGGACGCCGACGCGCGCTGCAGCATCGATCATGGCCTGCAGTTGGCGACGCCGCGACCACGAGCCGTCGGCAGCGCCCGGCAGGAGCAGCAGGCGGTGTGCGCCGGTGAAGGCGGCATCCAGGGACGCTGCATCGTCGGGATCCGCGCCGCGAATACGCGCCCCACGGGCAGCCAGATCCACAAGGTGCACTGGTTGGCGGCTGGTGGCGATGACCTCCGCTTCATCGCGGCGCAGCAGCAGTTCGACGACGCGCCGGCCGAGCGGATCATGGGCACCGGCAACCAGCAGGCACGGAGAAAGCAACCGGGTCACCGGATGGCTCCCCCTGGCGGAGTGTGCCGGCTGCGCAGAAATGCGATTGCCGCGATGCGCGGCCTGCGCTCGTTCATGGTCGAGCTTCCTCCTGAACGGATCCAACGGTGCGGGTGCCATCGTGCAGCAGGCCGGCGAGCACACACATTGCCAGCACGATCGAGGGCGCCAGCACGCGGCCGGGCTCGCCGTTGAGTAGCACCGTCGCACCGGCGCACGCCATGATCAGTGCCCCCAGCACCGCGCCCCATACCCGTGTGCGCCCGCGCAGCAGCAGCAACGCTGTCGCCAGTTCCAGAGATCCGGGGACAAAATTGAACCTTCGCGGGTAGCCCCAACGGGCGTAGTCTTCCGCTTCCCCGCCCAACGCCAGCAGGTTGGCTACGGCACCCACGACGAAAAAAAGTGGCCAGCAGGTACGGGAATATCGGTTTCAGTGACAGCTTGCTTGAACGCATAAGACTTCCTCTACGAATTCCTGCCGCAGGTCATAGGGGCCGCGAGCCACGCTGCTAGTCGTCCTGTGCATCAGGGTGTTGACGTTCTTGCAAGGCGACGAAGAAACACGTTCATCTCCTTTTCCGCCTGCACGTCGCCGTTGCGTCTGGCCGCGAGTACTCCGTTCTCCCAAGCATGGCGCGCGGCCGCGATGTCGCCAATCTCGTGCTGCGCCTTGCCCAGTAGCTTCCATGCTGCCGAGTACCCCGGATCCAGCTCGACGCATCGGTACAACTGGGCCGCCGCGCGCGCCTGCTCGTTCGCATCCAGGTAGTGTTTGCCCAGCCCGAATCGCAGCAAGGCCGAATCGCGGCCCCGTTCGAGCAGGCTTTCCAGCTTGCGTACATCGATCATTTGCAGCGATCGCTCCTTCCCAAACATCCTTTCCAGCTTTGGACGTCGATCATCAAGAACGCCTCTCCCTGCGCTTGTTCAGACCCAAGTGCTCGACGGGCCATCACTCAAGCCATCTGCGTGAGCCGCATCGAGAGGAAACGGCCCTGATGGAACACCAGCGGTTCGTCATCGCCGCCATCGATCTGCAGCACCTTGCCCACGAGCAGCAGGTGGTCGCCCACCGGCCATGCCCGATAGGCATCGCAGACGAAGGTGGCTACCGCGCCCTCGATCAGTCGAACGCCGGCGAAGGCTCGCCGTGTGGCGACACCGTTGAACTTGTCCGCGATACCCGGGTCGGCGAACCGGCGTGCCACCGCCTCTTGCGAACGAGGGAGTACGCTGATGCCGAAATGTCTGCACTCCCGGAACACGTCCAGGCTGGCGGAACGCTCGGAAAGGTTCCAGGACACCAGCGGCGGCTCCAGCGAGACCGGCACGAACGAGTTGATGGTCAGGCCGATGGGTGCACCCCCCCGGCGCACTCGCCGTGACGACGCAGACCCCGGTCGGGAACTGGCCCAGCTTGTTGCGCAATGCCCTGTGCGTGAAGACTGGATTCCGCATCTGCGGCTCGCCAGCCGTCGCGTTCGCACTCGATTCCTGCCCGCTTTCGGAATAGCCCAGATCGCGGCTCACCGGCCTTGCGCGGCCAGGTAGCGGCGATTGACTTCTTCCCAGTTGATGATGTGGAAGAACGCCGCGATGTAGTCCGGCCGCCGGTTCTGATAATTCAGGTAGTAGGCATGTTCCCACACGTCCAGCGTCAGGATCGGCGTGCCGCCGGAGAGGCCCGCGAACTCGCCCATCAGCGGGCTGTCCTGGTTGGCGCTGCTCTCGACCAGCAGCTTGCCGTCTTGGCCGACGGTCAGCCACGCCCAGCCGCTCCCAAAGCGCGTCTGCGCCGCTTTGGTGAAAGCATCCTTGAACGCATCGAACCCGCCCAGCTCGCTGTCGATGGCCCGTGCGACCTCACCGCTGGGCCGGCCGCCCTGGGCCGAGAGGATGGTCCAGAACAGCGAGTGGTTGGCATGGCCACCACCGTTGTTGCGCACGGCGGTGCGCCAGGATTCGGGCACGTTCTCCAACTGCGCGATCAAGGCTTCGACCGGGGCCGCGCCAAGGCCCGCTTCGCTCACCGCGTTGTTGAGGTTGTTGACATAGGTCTGGTGATGCTTGCCATGGTGGATTTCCATCGTGAGCGCATCGAAGTGCGGCTCCAGGGCATCGTATGCATACGGCAGGGGTGGCAGGGAATAGGACATAAGCGAGCGATCTCCGGCAATGGGTTGATGTGATGCACATGCAGGCTGCAGCGCGCCCCATCGACGCGAAATTTCCTGCGTGGCAAGTCACGTTTATAAGACCTGAAGTTATATTGAGGTCAAGAGCTAATTTCGACATCCACGCGCGTTCGACATCCGTTTGGGGAGTTTCGGGTTCACTCTGCGAGTGCGGAACAGGTTGGCGCCAAGACGACTGCGGCACAGTTGAGAGCCGTCGCACTACGCTGGTTTTGATCGATGGCTGGCAATGCTGAACTCTGCCGGAGACTTACGACACTGGCCGGCGACTGCGGCTCGCGCCAGCGGCACCCGTGAGGCTGATGTCCGCGAGCGCTTCGGCCAGAGCGCCTCCGCGTCAGTGCCCAGGTCACTACCCCCCGCGGATAACCAATCCGCAACGAAGCGAATCTGAACGCCGATATCGCTTGACCTCAAGTTTGGTTGAGGCTTTATAAATGCCGCGCAGGTCGGTTTGCGCGCACGTTCTGCGACGAGACGAGCAGCCGACAACCAACGGGATTCGATCTCTGCCGCATCTGTCGCTCATGGTCATGCGCTGCCCAAAAGGCAGCGTCAGGGTGCAGCTTGCAGCGCGATCGCGCTCGCTTCATTCGCTTTACGACCTGACCACGGAACCTGTTCAGATGACAACTTCCAGCTCCGACCCTCGCGGCTTGCGCCTGCTTTGGATACTGATCTCCCTCAGCGCGATGGCGCTCGCAGGATGCAAAGAGAACGCCGGTACTGGCGCCGTAGGCCATCCTCCACCGCCGCAAGTCAGCGTCGCGCAAGTCGAGATCAAGCCCATCACGCAATGGGACGAATACAACGGGCGCATCGAAGCCATCGAGAGCGTCGAGCTGCGCCCACGGGTGTCCGGCTACATCGAGCGGGTCGCCTACCGCGAAGGCGACGAGGTCAAGAAGGGCGATGTGCTCTTCACGATCGATGCCCGAAGTTACCGGGCGGAACTGGCCCGGGCCCAGGCGCAGTTGACCCGCGCGCGTAGTGAGGCCGGCCGCAGCAGAAGCGAGGCGCAACGCGCCAAGGTTCTGGTCGAGCAGCAGGCCATCTCCACCGAAGCCTGGGAGCAGCGCCGCGCTGCTGACGAGTCCGCGCAGGCCGAGGTACAGGCTGCGCAGGCCGCGGTGGAGACGGCGCAGTTGAACCTGGAGTGGACCCAGGTTCGCTCGCCCATCAACGGGCGTGCCAGCCGTGCCCGGTTCACTGCGGGCAACCTGGTGGCTGCCGGTGACGCCGCCAGCGTACTGACCACCATCGTGTCGCAGGACAAGGTCTACGCCTACTTCGAAGCCGATGAGAAGGCGTTCCTGCGCTACTCGCGCATGGCACGCAAGGGCGAGCGCCCCAGCGAACGCGGCGGCCAGTTGCCGGTCCGGATCGCCTTGGCGGACGAAACGGACTTTCCTCACAGCGGGACGGTGGAATTTCTCGACAACCAGGTTGATCGCGGCAGCGGCACGATCGCCGTGCGTGCAGTGCTAGATAACAAGGAGCGCATCTTCACGCCCGGCCTCTACACCCGCGTGCGCCTGGTCGGCAGCGGTGAATTCCAGGCTGTGTTGATCGACGACAAGGCGGTGCTGACCGACCAGGACCGCAGCTACGTCTACATCGTTGACAAGGATGGGCTGGCGCAGCGACGTGACGTGCAATTGGGTGGCAGCTCCCATGGGCTGCGCATCGTGCGAGAGGGGCTGGCGGCGGGCGACCGCGTCATCGTCAACGGCACGCAGAAGGTGTTCTTCCCGGGCATGCCTGTGCAGGCCACGGCGGTGCCCATGCTGGCTGCTGCGGCGTCCGCGCCCGCCGCCAAATGAAGCACCACGCCGGGGCGCGCCGCCGATCGGACGCGTCACACGACGAGCGGCGCAGCGCGCATCCCCCAGTACTCCTCTCAAGGTATTAGCCCATGGACTTCTCCAAGTTCTTCATCGACAGGCCGATCTTCGCGGCCGTGCTGTCGATCGTCATTTTCGTCTCGGGCCTGCTCGCGATCCCGGCGCTGCCGATCAGCGAGTATCCCGAGGTCGTGCCTCCCTCGGTTGTGGTGCGCGCCGTGTATCCGGGCGCCAACCCCAAGGTGATTGCCGAGACCGTGGCGACGCCTCTGGAGGAGCAGATCAACGGCGTCGAAGGCATGATGTACATCAAGTCTGTCGCCGGCTCCGACGGCGTACTGGTGACCACGGTCACCTTCCGTCCCGGCATCAACGCCGATGACGCGACGGTGCGGGTACAGAACCGTGTTGCTCAGGCCCAGGCGCGGTTGCCCGCCGATGTGGTGCGCCAGGGCATCACGGTCCAGAAGCAGTCCCCCACCTTCCTGATGGTGGTGCACCTGACCTCGCCGGACAAGCAGTACGACACGCTGTACCTGCGCAACTACGCCCGGCTGCACGTCAAGGACACCCTGGCGCGCATTCCCGGCGTCGGCGAGGTCAATGTCTTCGGCGGCGGCGACTACGCCATGCGGGCGTGGCTCAACCCCGAGGCCATCGCCTCGCGCGGCCTGACGGCCGGGGATGTGATCGCGGCGATGCGCGAGCAGAACGTGCAGGTCTCGGCGGGCCAGGTCGGCGCCGAACCCATGCCGAACAGCGACTTCCTGAGCCTGATCAATGCGCAGGGCCGGCTGACCACGGTCGAGGAGTTCGGCAACATCGTGCTCAAGACCGGCGACAACGGCCAGATCGTGAAGCTGTCCGATGTCGCCCGCCTCGAACTCGGCGCGGGCGACTACACGCTACGCGCCAAGCTGGACCAGAACAGCGCCGTCGTGGGCATGGGCGTCTTCCAGGCACCGGGTGCCAACGCGCTGGACATCCGCGACCAGGTGATCGCCACGATGGACGCGATGCAGAAGACCTTCCCGCCGGGAATCAAGTACGAAGCGGTGTATGACACCACGGTGTTCGTGCGCGAATCCATCAACTCGGTGGTCGCCACGCTGCTGGAGGCCGTGGCGCTGGTGGTGCTGGTGGTGATCTTGTTCCTGCAGACGTGGCGCGCCTCGATCATCCCTCTGATCGCAGTGCCGGTGTCCATCGTGGGCACGTTCGCGGTACTGCACCTGCTCGGGTTCTCGATCAACACGCTCACCTTGTTCGGGTTGGTGCTGGCCATTGGCATCGTGGTCGACGACGCAATCGTTGTGGTAGAGAACGTGGAGCGCCACATCGAGGCCGGCGCGCAGCCATTGCAGGCGGCGCATCTGGCCATGCGGGAGGTGTCGGGCCCGATCATCGCCATCACCCTGGTGCTGTGCGCGGTCTTCGTGCCCATGGCGTTCCTCGACGGAGTCACCGGCGAGTTCTACAAGCAGTTCGCGGTCACCATCGCCATCTCGGTGGCGATCTCTGGCCTGAACTCCCTGACGCTGTCCCCGGCGCTGGCCGGCCGGCTGCTGCAGGCCCATGGCGCCCCCACGGATGCACTCTCTCGCGGCATCGACCGGGCATTTGGATGGCTGTTCCGCCCGTTCAACCGCTTCTTCAACCGCAGCTCCAACAAGTACGATCGCGGGGTCTCGCGCGTGCTCGGTCGGCGCGGGGCGGTGTTCGTGATCTATGCGCTACTGCTGCTGGGCACGGGTCTGATGTTCAAGGCCGTGCCCGGCGGCTTCATTCCGACCCAGGACAAGATGTACCTGATCGCGGGCGTGAAGCTGCCCGAGGGCTCCTCCATCGGGCGCACCGATGCGCTGCTGAGCAAGGTCATCGACGTCGCACTGGAAACCGACGGCGTTGCCAGCGCGGTGGCCTTCCCCGGCCTGAATGCCCTGCAGATGACCAATACGCCGAACACCGGCATGGCGTTCCTCACCCTGAAGCCATTCAACGAACGCACGGGGCGCACGGCCGCGCAGATCAACGCCGAGATCAACCAGAAGATCGCCGCGCTGCAGGAAGGAATCACCTTCGCCATCATGCCACCGCCGATCCTGGGTCTCGGCAACGGCGCGGGCTATTCGCTGTTCATCGAAGACCGAGCCGGCCTGGGCTACGGTGCGCTGCAGGGCGCGGTGGGCGCCTTCCAGGGGGCGGCTTCGCAGGTGCCGGGCATGCACTTCCCGATCACCACCTACCAGGCCAACGTGCCTCAGTTCGACGCGCAGGTGGACCGCATCAAGGCCAAGGCGCAGGGCATCCCGCTCACCAACGTCTTCGACACGCTGCAGACCTACCTGGGCTCGGCCTACGTCAACGACTTCAACCAGTTCGGCCGCACCTGGCAGGTGATCGCCCAGGCCGACGCACCGTTCCGCGACAGCATCGAGGACATCGCCCGCCTGCGCACGCGCAAAGACCGTGGCGAGATGGTGCCGATCGGCTCGGTGGTGTCGGTCAACCGCACCTACGGCCCCGACCCGGTGCTGCGCTTCAACGGCTTCCCCGCCGCCGACCTCAGCGGCGAGGCCGATCCGCGCGTGCTGTCCTCCAGCGAGGCGATGGCCAAGGTCACCGAGCTGGCGAAGCAGGTGCTGCCACCCGGCATGGAGATTGAGTGGACCGACCTGAGCTACCAGCAGGCCACCCAGGGCAACGCCGCCATGATCGTGTTCCCGCTCGCCGTGCTGCTGGCTTTCCTTGTGCTGGCCGCGCTGTACGAGAGCTGGACGTTGCCGCTGGCCGTGATCCTGATCGTGCCGATGTGCCTGCTGTCGGCGCTGTTCGGCGTGTGGTTGACCGGCGGCGACAATAACGTGTTCGTGCAGGTGGGCCTGGTGGTGCTGATGGGCCTGGCCTGCAAGAACGCGATCCTGATCATCGAGTTCGCCCGCGAGCTGGAAATGCAGGGCAAGGACATCCTGGAGGCCGCGCTGGAAGCGTGCCGCCTGCGCCTGCGCCCGATCATCATGACCTCGATCGCGTTCATCGCCGGTGTGCTGCCCCTGGTGCTCTCCGCGGGCGCCGGGGCGGAGGTGCGCGCCGCCACGGGCATCACGGTGTTTGCCGGCATGCTCGGCGTGACCCTGTTCGGCCTGTTCCTGACGCCGGTCTTCTACGTGGCACTGCGCAAGCTCTCCGGCCGCAAGCTGGTCCAGCACGGCGAATCGACCGTGACCACGCATACGCAGCCCGCCCATCCATGAAACCGTCGTCCTATCCGATCGGAGACCGATCCATGAACCAACATTCCGAAGCAGCCCCGGCGTGCACTGCCGCGGCAAAGTGGCTCACCGGCAATTCCGATGCGCGCGAGCGCTCAAAACAGGTGGCACCATGAAGAGCCCGAACGTCCTGAAGATCCTCGCAGCGAGCACCGCCGCCGCGCTGCTGTCGGCGTGCGCCGTGGGCCCCGACTACGTGCGGCCGCAGCCCCCGCAGGTGGACGCCTTCGTCCGCCAGGATGCCGCGGTCACCGTCAACGCAACGGCACAGACCGACCCCGAGTTCTGGCGCGCCTTTGGTGACCCGTTGCTCGAACGCCTGGTTGACACCGCGCTGGCGAACAACCAGGACCTTCGCGTTGCGCTGGCCAACTACGAGCAAGCCAACGCACTGCTGCGCGGCTCCCGGTATGACCGGCTGCCGACCATCACTGCCGACGCCGAGGCAAGCGATGTGCGCGACACCGCCAATCAGTTTCCTTTGGCCGATCGCGATGCCCGTGACCACAATCAATACCAGGCCACCATCGGCTTCACCTGGGAGCTGGACCTGTTTGGCCGGGTACGCCGCAGCGTGGAGGCGCAGCGCGCCGAGACCGCGGCGAGCGCCGAGGACCTGGCCGCCATGCAGGTCGTGGTGGTCAGCCAGTTGTCCCGCACCTACTTCCAGCTCCGCGGCTGGCAGGAGCAACTGCGCATCACCCAAGAGAACGCCGACAACCAGGCCCGCACTCTGCAACTGCTCGAAGTGCGTCTCAAGGCAGGCATGGCGACACCGTTCGACGTGGATCGCGGTCGCACGCAACTCGAAAGTACCCGTGCGCGCATCCCTTCCTTGGAGGCCGACATCGCCGTCGCCACCCACCGCATCGCGGTGCTGACCGGCAGACCGCCGCAATCACTGGTCACTGTGCTGGAGGCCCCCGGCGAACTGCCGGCATTGCCGCAGAACATCGCCGTTGACGCCCCGAGTGATCTGCTGCGACGTCGTCCCGATGTGGCAGCGGCCGAGCGTCGGCTCGCCGCCGCTACCGCACGCATCGGCGTGGCGACCGCCGATCTTTTTCCTCGCTTTACGCTCGGCGGGTTGATCGGAACCCAGGCCTTCGACGCGGGTGCCCTATTCGAGCGCGACAGCGAGATGCGGCTGCTCACGCTGGGCGTGGATGGATCGTTTCTCAATGTGGGCCGCGTGCGCGCGCGCATCGCTGCGTCCAACGCGGCCGAGGCTGGCAACCTGGCAACTTACGAGCGCACCGCGCTGACTGCGCTGGAGGAGACCGAGAACGCGCTGGTGCAGGTTTCCCGCAGCGCACGCCAGACCGCGCACCTGGAGCAGGCGGCGGCAGCCGGGACGCGCGCCGCGAGCATGGCGAGGTTGCGCTTCGACCAAGGCTCGATCGACGTGTTGGAGTTGCTCGACGCCGAGAACGCGCGCTTGCAGAGCCACGACGCCTTCGCGCAGGGCCGCGTGCGCAGCACACTGGCCGTCGTCTCGCTGTACCAGGCGCTCGCAGGCGGCTGGCCTCGCCATCAACCTGCTGCCCATAACGTGGCGAGCAAGTAGGCCGACACCAGTCTTGCGCAGGCCCGCGGCCGCCCCGAGCATCAAGCGCGCGGCGCGGTCTTCTATGCGCGCTTGCGCTCAGGCCATCTGGCCAAATACCAAACGGACGACACAGCAAATGAGTCATTCTTCCACGACGGACGACCAGCACGACGCCAACTGGCCGGCGGTGCTATGCATGGCAATCACCATGTTTGCGTTGGTCTGTAGCGAACTGCTGCCGATCAGCATTCTGACGCCCATGGCCAAGGATTTGGAACTGTCGATCGGCGAGGCAGGCCAGGCCGTGACCGCAACGGCGGTGGTTGCTGCCGTTGCCAGCCCCGCGGTCATCTTTCTCGCCGGGCGGCTTGACCGACGTTTGCTGATTCGTGGGCTGACCGTCGTCCTCTTGCTATCGAGTCTGCTGGCGTCGGTCGCGACCGATCAGTGGACGCTGCTTTTCGCGCGCGGGCTGCTGGGCGTGGCGCTGGGCGGAATCTGGGCGATGGTGACCACGCTGGCACTGCGGCTGGCATCTCCGGCCCAGGTCGCTCGGGCCATGAGCATCATCTTCACGGGCGTAACAGCGGCGAGTGTCGCCGCGCCCGCCGCTGGTGCCTTTCTGGGCGAAACTTGGGGTTGGCGTGGCGTATTTCTTGTCACGGCAGGCCTGGGCGTGCTGGCGTTGCTCGCGCAATTGCCGACCCTTCCGCGCCTTCCCTCGATACATCGTCCGGCACTGAACGCTTTCGGCGATGCGCTCAGCCGGGCTCCGGTGCTGGGCGGGTTGGTCACGATTGTGCTGGTGCTTTCAGGACAGTTTGCCGGCTACACCTTCATCCGGCCGCTGCTGGAACAGGTGGTTAACCTGAATGTCAGCCAGATCTCGCTGGCGCTTCTGCTCTTTGGGGTTGGGGGCGTCATCGGTGGTGCGGTCGGCGGGCTGCTGGCGGCGCGCAACTCGTCACTTTGTGCAGCGGGAGCCGCCCTTGTGATGGCACTGATGGCCGCCTTGCTGGCATTCGCTGGAAGCACTCCCCTGATCTCTCTATTGCTCCTCGCTATCTGGGGGCTTGCCTTCAGCGCCTTCTACGTCTCGATCGCGACGTGGCACGCGAAAGTGGCCCCTGACCATGCTGAGAGCGTTGGTGCCCTGCAGGCGACCACATTCCAACTCTCCATTGCGCTCGGCGCCGGCGTCGGCGGCGTTGCCATCGATACTTTCGGCCTCTCCGGCGCCTTCACCTACGCATGCGCAGCGTTGCTGGCAGGGGCGGCCGTGATCTTGACAACGGGCGTGCGATCCCAGAGGAGGAGCCCATCCCTTTGAAGCAGAAAGAGATGAGAAACCATCAGCACGGTGCGCCAGCATGCACGGACATGCCGCTGTGCGCTGCCGGACGCCAGCCGCGGCAACCGGCAGCGGCATCATTGAACCGACGGCCTCTTTGTAGCGCCGGGCGACTCGTGCCAGTTAACGATGTTGAAGATGGCCGCGATGTAGTCGGGACGGCGGTTCTGGTAGTCCAGATAGTACGCATGCTCCCAGACATCCAGAGCAAGGATCGGCGTCTCACCTGAGAGGCCTGCGTATGCGCCCATCAGAGAACTGCCCTGGTTAGCGCTGCTCTTGACTAACATGTTGCCGTCCTGGCCAATCTTCCTTGCGGCTTGCCATCCTCGGCGCTCAGTACCGTCCAACACAGCGAGTGGTTGGCGTGACCGCCGCCATTGCTACGCACAGCCGTCTGACTGCGTGGCCAGACTTTCGATTGCGATGCGACTTTGGCACAACTAGAATCTCAACATAACTTGAGCAATGGAGTCAGCCATGAACCGGATCGACACGTCGCGTCGCTTGACGGTTGGAGAGGTTTCACAGCGCAGCGGCCTGCCCGTATCCACGATCCACTTCTACGAGTCCAAGGGCCTGATCCAGAGCGAACGCACGTCCGGAAATCAGCGGAGATACTCGCCCGCTATCTTGAGGTATCTGGCCATCGTCAAAGTCGCGCAGCGGGCCGGACTATCGCTGGACGAAGTGCTCGACGCTCTCGGGCAGTATCAGCCGGGCGTTCATCTGACTGCTGCGCATTGGCGCCGTGTGGCGTCTAGGTGGCGTGAAGACCTTGACGACCGCATTACGCAGTTGATGCGGCTGCGGGACGAACTCGGGGGATGTATCGGGTGCGGTTGTCTCTCTCTCAAAGAGTGCCCGTTGCGTAATCCGGGCGACATACTCGCGGGCCAGGGGCCCGGTGCGCGTATCCTTGAGCGAGAATAGGCGGGACTTGTGAGATTGACAGTCGACTGAGTGGATCGCGCCGGCAGGGTCGACGTAGGGCGATGTATCCGCTACGCCGACCGCCGCAGTTCACGTCGTCTAAGTCGGCCGTGAGACTACTGAAAACTCATTCGGCATTTGTGTGCAGCGAACAGCCCGCACGACCATGATCAACGAAATGCGACAGGCCTCGTTCGCTTTCCTTGGG
>Ga0228535_1002994_pt1 | contig 13762 bp, 19 predicted proteins | sample SJ1metagenome_FD_168457 | JGI IMG/M metagenome (GOLD analysis project Ga0228535, IMG submission 168457) | Enriched culture of PCE-dechlorinating microbial communities from Ithaca, New York, USA - SJ1 | ecosystem: Engineered > Modeled > Simulated communities (microbial... > Unclassified | place... | reverse complement strand
CCTCCCAGAAAGGCTTTCAGGGGTTTGGCAAGGGCATGAAGGCCAAAACGCTGGAACTCATGCTCAAGGCCAGATATAAGGACGGTTTCTTGGATGCGCAGATCAAATGGAACTTTACCAAGTTCCTCATTGATCGTGGCGGAAATGTCGTTTCACGTTACGAGCCGACGGTCGAACCGAAAGACATTGCCGGCGATATCGAAAAGTTACTGTAAAGTGAGGGTGCAGCATGAACGGAGTCGTCTACGCTTCTGTGGGCAATTATGAATGACCAAGTTCTGAAGCTCGAAAACCAGCTCTGCTTTCCGCTCTATGCCGCAGCTAAGGAAGTAGTGAACCGCTACAAACCCTTTCTTGACGAAATCGACCTGACCTATACGCAGTACATCGCCATGATGGTGCTGTGGGAATACAAAAGTGTCGGCGTGAAGGAGCTTGGCAAGCACCTGTATCTCGATTCCGGCACTTTGACGCCGCTTCTAAAACGACTTGAGAGTAAGGGCTTTGTTCTGCGTGAGCGTTCCAGGGGGGATGAGCGCGCAGTCAATATCACCATCACCGAAGCCGGGGAAAAGCTTAAGGAAAAAGCAAGAGAAATTCCCTTGAAAATGAAAAAATGTATGTCGCTTCCCCCGGAGGAAGCCGGAACGCTGTATACGCTTTTATACAGGCTGCTGGGACAGATGAACTGCGGAGACATGGCGTGAACGCCGTTCTGAATTGGAGTCGCATATATGCATGTGGATCGGTTCATGATACACCCGGAGCTGCGAAAAACGGGGATTTTTATCCGTTTTGTCCTGCCCAGCTTCACAGAGCGGAAATTTCATATGGCAAAGACCATGATCAGGTTTATGAAAGGGAAATATCGGAGCGGGCTTAAATATGAACAGGAATACATACCCCGGGTGGACGGAAGCCGGCTCCGCGTCTGCGTCTATTCGCCTTTGTCGCCTTCGACGAATGTTCCGGGGCTGTTATGGATTCACGGCGGCGGTTATGCACTGGGTACACCGGAACAGGATGAATTGTTTATCAAGCGCTTTGTGGAGGCAAGCGGCTGCGTGGTGGTTTCTCCCGACTATCGGCTATCGGTGGACGCGCCTTATCCCGCCGCTCTGGAAGACTGTTATGCCGCATTGTTGTGGCTGAAAAAACATGGCGGTGACTACGGGATGCGGGATGATCAAATCATGATCGGGGGCGACAGCGCGGGTGGCGGCTTAACCGCGGCGGTCTCACTGTATGCACGGGACAAAAACGAGGTGGCCATCGCCTTCCAGATGCCGCTATATCCTATGCTGGACGACAGGATGAATACTCCCTCTGCGAGGGACAACGACGCGCCGCTGTGGAACTCTAAATCAAATGACATCAGTTGGAGACTTTACTTAGGCGATTTGTTCGGCAAACCGGATGTTCCTGCATACGCCGCCCCGGCACGAGCTGAGGACTTAAGGAATCTGCCGCCAACATGCTCGTTTGTCGGCAGCATAGAACCGTTTCGGGACGAAGCGGTCGCCTATCTTGAAAAGCTGCACGCAAGCGGCGTCCCTGTGCACTACAAGGTGTTTAAGGGTTGTTTCCATGCCTTTGACATTGTCTGCGCCAAGTCAAGCGTTGCACGGGAAGCTGCTGATTTTTTAATGGGAAGCTTTCGTTACGCTGTCGATCATTATTTTGCAAAACAGCCATCAGAATGAGCTGCTGAAAAGTTATGCGGAGATATGCGGATTTACGGCCTTTAATGAGATTGGAAATAGAGTTTTTCTCTCTGGGAATATCCTACTGCGTGCTCCATATCCGCCGCCGGGTCGGCCCGCCCCTGTTGGCCGTCAGATATTCACTTATTCATAATTCCAAAGGGAATATGCACCAGGGCAATATTTTCCAGCGACGGATCCAGATGTGTCCTCTGATCGTCGATGAACAGATGCGGTTTTAAGACAGCCAATATCCTTTTCTTTTCGATCCCTCCCAGGAAGAACATTTCATCGACGCTTACATCCCAGCTCTTTAAGGTATTTATGGCTCTCTCGTGGGCAGGGGCATTTCGTGCGGTTATGATTGCGGTCCTCAGGACTTTTTTATAGTTGCTGTCTTCCCCGGCTCTTTTTTCTTCCAGCTTCTGGAAAAAACCCAGCTTTATAAAAAAATCGTTGAGCAATCCGGGCTTCAATGGCTCTTCCGAATGAGCTTCTTCGTATTCATGAAACGAGTCCAATTGCCCAGACTTCTGATAGACCGTCTCGGCCGAATCGTCTGCCAGTACACCGTCAAAATCGAAGGCCACTCTCAGCTCCATGTCATCGACGTTGTCATGGACGACAGATTTTAGGATGACTCCTGCAGGATAATGAGCCTTTATTGCATTGTCCACATCGTTTTTATTTGTGGACAGGAACAGTGATATGTTGTATGCAGGTATATATTCATATGGACTTTTTCCGGAAGTGAATGCGGCCCTGCTTATATCCAGGCCATAATGCTTTATGGATTTGAATACTCTCAGGCCAGTCTCCGGGCTGTTTTTGGACAACAATACAACCTCGACCGGTCTTTCTTCAGAGAAGATATTGTTGATATTGAGAAATCTCCGGATAAATGGGAAAGCCAATCCTTTCTCCAGGATTATATCCTTGTTGGCTTCCTGATAGATTTTGTATTTTTCTACTCCGTCTTTTCTGAATAGTTCATCTTCCTTTTCCAGATTGAACAGTGCATTTGTCGAGACGCCGACGACTAATTTTTTCTCGATTGGATAAGGCATCGTGTGAAAATCCTGTTTATATTTAGGCCTGCGGAATCTTTCAAGTCAAGTGTACCTGGCTCAATATTTTTGCCACTACCGAATAGCTCATAATACTGCTGATCCGTTCTACAAAGTCGATCGCTTCTCTGTTGTCGCTCGCAATACCATTCTTGAGAATGACGGGAGTCAGATCGAGGTCTAACGCGCCCCGATAGGTGGACAGCACGCAGTACTCTGCGGAAAATCCGGTGATGAGAAGGGTGTCGACGCCATGTGCCTTTATTATTTCGTAGCAGTTCGTCTTATTGAATGTGTTCCCGTACTCTTTGACGATATGAAAATCGCCCTCTTCAGGCTTCAGGTAGTCTATGAATTCGAATTCCCTGTTGCCGGGGACGGCTCTGTCATATTCATCCTTATTCTGGACCCATATGATGGGCAATTTGTCTTTCCGGAACAACGGGATGACGGCATTTATGTATTCACAGGCCGACTTCATATATCGTTCGGTGTACTCATTCAGGTACGCCTTTTGAAGGTCAATAACCATGAGCGCCATTTTCATAGCCAACTCCTCGATTGTACTCTTTCACTTCAACTCCAGAAATCAAAACCCGCTTTCCTGAAGGAATCCAGTATCCTTTTGTTATACATCACCATCATATCGGTAGGATACCTAAGCTTGAACAGAAATTCAGCATTGTTCCGTATCTCCAGCCGCTGCATCTCTTTCATGACTTCGGAAATCACACCTTCTGCTCCCTGCTTTTCCGCCTCAATCGTCTCGACAAAGGCTTTTTCGAGGTATTCCTCTGCTTTGGCGCTGAAGTTCCCGTATTTCGCATCGAACGCTCCTCTGATTTCCTCATCGCTCGGCATCAGGTATTTTTCATTGTGGGTGATGACCTCTCTTTTCAGTTTCGGGATCGTGCGAGGCCTTGACTTCGGATAGCCGATCGAGAGCACCATCATCGGAAGCACATACTCGGGGATTGCAAAGACCTCTCTGGCGCCGTCCATATTGGACTGGATCGTTCCGACATAGACTGACCCCAGACCATAACTCTCCGCCAGAAGAGCAACAGTCTGGGCGGCGCACATCACATCTGCATATGCAATCAAGAAATGTGACAATGCCTGTTCACCCTTGAATTCGGTTTCATTGAGTGCCGCCCAGCGCTTTACCCGGTGAAAATCAAGGCAGAATATCATAGATAAAGGCGCGTTCCTGACCCAGGGCTGTTGGCCCACAATTTCCGCGAGTTTAGTTCTGTTCGCCTTGTCCCGGACAAGGATGACCGAAAGGGGTTGTATATTGCCCCCCGAAGGCGCGTTATTGGCGACATCGAGCAATTTTTCTGTTATATCGGCTGGTATATCCTGATCGGAAAAATTCCTTATGGAACGCCGCTGCATAAGCACTGCATACATATCCATCGTATTACCTCAAAGTCGTTCATCTTCTATTTTGTGCTTTCGTTCACTATCTCGCTGTATCCTTTCCTCTTGGACGCTGCCGTCGTGGCGTCGACACGCGAGTCCTTATTCCCTATCCTCAAGACTGCTATTGCCTTATATCCTTCCGGAATCTTCAATGTCGTTTTCAGGTTTTTGTTGATATTCTCTACGGGGCCGGTATAGATGTGTGCGCCCAATCCCAAGCCCTGCGCCGCCAGGTACATGTTCTGTGTTGCCAATGCACAGTCGAATGATATATCGACCCCCGGCTGACTTTTTTCTGAACCGGACACGATGATGAGGATGTTCCCCTCTGTAATGTTTGAAATGACGTTTCTTTCCAGCGCAATATCCCTTACGACGGTGAACTTCCACAGTTGGGTATTCCGTGCGCTTGGAGCCTTTATGCCACACATAAGTATCTTTTCCAGGTCGGCATCCTGTATTGGTGTGTTGATGAAGCTTTTCGTTGAGTAGGTCGACAGAATAAAGTCGGCCACATTGTCGGCGGTATTCTGGGCATGGAGACTGACGAGCAATAGCACAAAGAGCAGGGCCGTTATGACGTTCTTTTTCATAAAAACTCCTTTGGCACGAGCCTGAATCTTACCAGGCACATCGCGTGGACAGACCAAATACTAAGATCAACGCGAATGTTAAATCAATACGCGGGAGCCGATGCTGCGTCACGTCAGGACAGGTGTCAGTCGCCTTTCTATTTTCAATATACAGAGCGTTAACCAGTCCGAGACGGTCTTCTTCTGCCCGAAATCCCATTCCTTCCACGGCATATAGGCTGATTCGGGAATAAATCCATGCTCCGTCTCCTTCTTTTTGATTATTTCATACATTTCGTTCAGCCTTCTGTCATCCCGATATTTTTCTGCCTGACTGAGCACTTCTACTACATGCATTATGTCATACCATATATATGGTACTTTTAATTTCCTGAAATCCGTCCCCATATAGAACATATACGGATGTTTCGTTTGGCTGTGCTCCCATACATTCAACAGACTGTCACAACAGATGGTTATTCCTTCGTTGAATCTGTCGGGATACAGATTCAGGAGTTTCAGCATGATGAGGGTCGCATAGGGGCATGGTTCGTCTTTCTTCCCGGGCCCACGCCAATTGCCCAAGGATGCCGATACATGACAGCCGTATCCGAATGCCTCTATCTTTTCTGCCAATTTAGAGACGGCAGCATCGATCCTTTCGTCCTTTATCCCCATTTTTGTCAATGCATAGAGGGTAGTGGGGGCATCGCACAGCGCCCAGGCCCGTTCGAGCGACCCCGAGTCTCCGGCTGCGTGATGGACAATTGCGTATAGACAGGGTATTTGGTCCTTATCGACGATGGAAAGTATCTTGTGGGCAATCTCCTGTATTCCCTCTGTTTGAGTGTCGATTCCAATATCTGCAAGAAATGCCAGCTTGTGAAAGAACTGATGCGCACTTTTATGACTGCTGATCTGAGGCCCGGGCCAGTCCTGCAGTTCGGCAATCAGGGCGAGGACCCGTGCATCGTGCTCCATGCGTCTTTTTAGGGAACTGCCGGTTTCACTGTTCAGTAGAAGAGCGGCATTGTAGGCAACGTACGAAACAGGCGAGTTCAATAATGTTTCCAATCGTTTTTGCATTATTCTCCTCTATATTCCGAACGGATCATTGTCCCTGTTTTTGTTCCAGACGTATTCGAGGGCCGAACATATTTTGTCTGCCGATTCGGTTGAGATGGTATCTTCCACGAATCCCAGTGCCATATCTATTCCGGCCGTTATTCCCGAGGATGTATAATACTTTCCGTCGACAACCCATCGTGCCTGTCTCTGCCATGCTACACTGCCGTCCTGGCTTGCTACCCACTGAAAGGCCATTTTATTCGTCGTTGCTCTGTGTCCCGAGAGTAAGCCTGTTTTGGCCAGCAGCGCACTTCCCGTGCATACAGTCAATACATTTTCGCTCTTGACCGCTATTTCTCTTATTTTTGTTATGAATGCTCCGTCATTCACCAGCTCTCGCGTTCCCTGTCCGCCGGGTATAAGCAGTATGTCGTAATGCTCAATTTCATTCATGTTGACTGTCTCGATTCCAAGGTCGGGCTTGGTTTTTATTTTTCCGCCGTTTTCTGAATAGAACTTTATTCGGTAATGTGTTTCCAGACGCTGAAATACTTCGACAGGCCCGAAAGCATCGAGAATGGTAAAATAATCGAACAGAATTATATTGATATTCTTCATATGCTTCTCCTTCGGGAGTAGAACGAACCGTGTCTTGATCTATAGGTCCTCTATCATATACAAGGCCGGTCTCCGGCAGTTCACCGGCTTGTGGAGAATCCATAGATACCCAATATTCCCGTGAAGATCACCACACTGAATACGCTGAATCTCTCCACCAATCCGAAGTAGCCGGGAGGGACAAATCCAACACCGACCGACCCGAAAAACATGCAGGCAAGCGCGATCGCCGCAAAAATCGCTACATACCTGTTTCTTCTATTTCTTATGCCTCCTATAAATATCAAAACCATCGACGCTATTGATAAAAGAACCACAGATATCGTTACGACATAGAAATGCATGACATCCTGGAATGTCCCGCTATAGCCACTGCTCGAAAGGGGATACAGAGTATAACCGACATATGAAATACAATTCATTATTGTATATAGATATATTCAAAAACGGAACGTCTTGGTCTCTGTGTGCTGAATGAGGATGCACAGCACAATGCAGCAGAGGCATGAGAGCGAGCCATAGATTGAAGTGTACCTTGAGGCAATCAGATATGATGGTGCATCGACCGCGGTTAAATCGCTCACCGCCTGACGCATCCAATCATAGCCAGGATAGGTCATCTGTCCGATATAGACATGCAAAAAATAGACTACTACAGCAATAACTCCAGATAAAGATAGCCAGTTGGTCAATGTTCGCCTGCTCATAGCTGTTACCCTCCCCGGGTTTCTATCTCTTTAATAGTCCCTCAATCGTGTTCATGTTTCTTCCCGTTGAAGACAGACCCAATACTCTATCTATGTATCCCGTTGTCAATTTTGACCGGGCAATTCCGTTGACATAATGGATATATAGAATATCGTCCTTCACTCCCAATGGTTCTATGATTCTGTCGTTTGCTTTTATTTTCTGTATGACATCGCTGCCGACGGGGTTTGACAAAAAGCATATGGTGAGATGCGATGGATCTATTCCTTCTGTGTGCCGGAATGGATTATTCTCCAGAGCTTCTTCCAGTTCCTGCCTTGTTTTTATTATGACTTCCGTCTCTATAGAGAACAATTCCCTTATATTTTCCTTTATTATTTCGACGACTCGATTTTTATCTATACTCGATTCAATGATCAGGTTTCCACTGTTGAGATAAGAATCTATCTGTATCGAATATTTTCGCGCCACTTCCTTTTTCAGAAGAGTCATGTCGACTTTCGTGTTTCCGCCGACGTTGATGCCTCGAATAAAAGCATAATATTTCATCTGTTCTATTCCTGCGGAATTGCAAAGTTTTTAACGGTCTTATATGTATACCGTATTATAATGCTGATTGATATGATAAATACAATGAACATTATTGGGAAATAATCCCGCAGACTTGCAATTGTCAGCGTTGATTCATATTCGTCGGTACTGAAACTGTCACCAATTTTTATTATATAGGGAATGGTGTTGTTGCACATATGACACAGTATGGAATAGTGAAGGCTTTTTGTCCGGAGAAGCAATACCGACATCACTATTCCGAATCCGAACATACCGAGCACATTGTCGTGGAAAAGACCGAATAGCAATGAAGACGTTATCAGCCCAAATACCATGTTTTTCTTCTGCGCCAGTCGGTTCAACAAAAAACCTCTGAAAAATATTTCTTCAACAAACGGCGCTATAAAACAAATCGTCATCATATATATGATATTTACAGTGGTAATATTCTTTATGTCGAAGGAGTCCAGACCCCTGTTTTTGCTGACTACCGAAGTCGCAAAATCGGGAAATATCAAAGAAACAGGATAATAACTTACGTAAAATGATGATATGCTAAAAATAATTAGAATAAAAAGAATGAATAGCAGGTGGTGTATTTTTATTTTTTCAAAATCCCTGGAGAAGAATACTGTTCTCAGCGAATACCCATTCTTTTTGAGTTTCCTTACGATGAATGCCAACATTAAAGAATAAAGCAGAAGGCCGTTTATTGTCTTTAATATTGCCTCTTCTCGGGAGGATGAAATTTCAAATATTCCCACAATAAATTCGGCGCCAATAGTTAGGACAAACCAGAGCACGACATAAGGAATGAAATGGCGTATTTTAATCTTTTTGAATGGTTCGGAAAATGGAGTTTCCATATCCCACACCGTTTTTATCACTTCATACTATCATTCTTTTTGCTCTGCCGACACAGCGGCTTGCCGCCGTGTCGGCCCAAGGCGCGTATTGCGCCTATTCAGCCATCTTTCCTTCTTCTCCTGTTTCCAGCACTTTCTCTATCTCATCTCTGTGTGATTGTATCTTCGCCTTGAATTTTATTCTCTCTCCTTCCACCTTCAGCACATCATCATGGATTTCTGCATGAACCTCGGACCGTGATACAAGTTCTCCTTGTATAGAGATCCAATGCGTGCTGATCACAAGTTCAGTTCTCAGCAGTGCATCAAAAATGAAAAACAAAGCCAAGGAAATACCCAGGGATATTGACCAGATAGTCGTTGATTCAATTTGTCATAGGGTCATGACGGTAAAAGACAGTATGACTAAGAAGGTGCCGAATAGTGTGAGCCATTTCTTATAGGAGGTGAAGAGAAGGGTATCTTTTTTCAAGATATGATAGCTCACCATTCTGACGATGAGTGCGGCCAAAGGCATCAGAGGCAAAATTTGAAGCGAAGCGATTCGTATGTCGACGAGGCCGGTTAAATAGAATATCGAGACAGGAATAAGTGAGGTGAGTAATAAGAGGAACGTTTTACTATATAACATCATGACATCCTTTTTTATAATGATAGGTTGTAGCAAACTCTGTGTAAACGGCCATACTGCGCAGAGGAGAGTATGGCCACTACGGAGGAAGTTCAGTGCCATCGATCCGCTTATTGGTAATCTTATTTCTTTTTATTCTTGATAAAGGTGCCTTTTCTCAGTTCTTTATAGGCCGTCTCCAATTCTTCTCTCGTATTCATCACTATGGGGCCATACCAGGCAATCGATTCATGGAGGGGAGCCCCTGAAATCAGCAAGAACCGCACCGACGAACCCTCAGTGGAAACTGTTATGTGGTCTCCATCACCGAATAATATGAGATTGCCGTTCCCTATTGCTTTCCCGCAGTTCATATCGAAGTAATTGGCTCCCTCTATGTCGTAACTGTAGGGGTTGCTCTGATCGCAGAATACGGCGGACCCTCCTATCACATAGGCAAATACGGTATGCCCTTTGGTCGTCGCAAGAGAGAAGTTGATCCCCGCAGGAATAAAAATATCGAGATATTCCGGCGAGATGACCACATCCCGTATGGGACCCCGAATGCCATCGCACTCGCCCGCGATGACTTTTATGAGGACTCCGTCTGCTCTCTTTACTTCTGGTATTTGATCGCTGGTCAACCCACGATACCGTGGGTCCATCATCTTGTGGCCTGAAGGAAGGTTTGCCCAGAGCTGAAATCCGTGCATTGATCCTTCTTTATCGCCTTTGGGCATTTCCTGATGAAAGATACCACTTCCTGCCGTCATCCATTGGATGTCGCCCGGACCGATAACTCCTGAAGTGCCCGTACTGTCTCCGTGTTCTACCGTGCCTTTTAGAACATAGGTGATAGTTTCTATGCCCCGATGGGGATGCCATGGAAATCCCTTCAGATAGTCTTCTGGATTGTCTGACCGGAAATCGTCCAGCAAGAGAAAAGGATCATATTCATAAGGGTCTCCCAAACCAATCGCACGGTGTAAATGAACGCCGGCGCCTTCAATGGTAGCCCTGCTTCTGATGACTTTTTTGATGGGTCGTAATTCTGTCATTGTTATTACCTCCCAGACTATGGATAGAATCAGAATACCAAATTTCTGGTTAAAAATATATATACTGCACAGAATTACGCACTGCAGATTCCCCCACGCCGGCTCAAGACGAATGTCCGGTCCCTGTACTGTTCAATGCTTTTTCTATCTTTGTCTTCTTATTCATCTCTTTCATTGCGGGGATGAACGCCATGCTGAACGTGGTGATGAAATAGGCGACACCCAGCCCCGCCAGAAGAGGGAGCGTGCCGAGTTTCTCTGTCAGAATGCCGCCCAACAGCATCCCCAGTGGCATCGCAAGCCATGCCCCTGCCTGAATTGCGCCGAAGACCCGCCCGCGCATATCCGGCGGGATGCGCTCGAACTCCACCGTTCCGATGATGGGATTCAACGGACCCGCGCCGATGCTCGATATAAGGGTCGACGCCACCAGTACGGCGATGGGCGGTTGAAAGAGATAGACCCAAAACCGGACTGTGGTGAGCATGAACGCTCCCACAAAGGTCGCATGGCGAGGAAGGCGGTGTCCGATGGCGGCGAAGATCAAGCCGCCGATGACCGCCCCGCCGCCGTTTGCCGCGATCAGCAGGCCCAGATTGAGCGCGCTGCCATAGACCTCCTTTACGTACACCGGCAGGACCACACCGCCGAAGATCGCATCCAGAAAATTTGTCAGCATGACCGTGACCACGATGGCCAGGATCAATGCGTCCATTCTGATGAAGCGCAGCCCCTCTCGCAGCTCATCGAAGTATCCGCCCGATTTGGATCCCTTTTCGACCGACATTTTCCCGGGGATGCTGGTCCAAATGATCCCCGCGGAGACGAAGAACGAGACGGCGTCCAGCCACAGCACGTTTTCCGTGCCCATGATGCCGATCAGGAAACCCGCCAGCGGGGCGCCGACCAGCCGTGAACCGCGCTCGATCACATGGATGAGGGAGGTAGCTCTTTCGAGGGGCATGCCCGCCTGTTTTGCCAGTTCCGGGAGCAGCGCCTCGCGGGCTGTGTTGCCGGGGGCATCGAGCAGGGCGCCGAGGAACACCAGCACCATCAACTGCCAGAACTCCAGTCCGATGGTGAAGTGCAGGACAGGAATCATTGCGGTGGTCACACCGCTCGCCAGGTCTGAGATAATGCTGGTGCGCTTGTAACCGAGCCTGTCGATCAGTGTCCCGCCGAAGAAGCCGGCCAGCACGACAGGCAGGATGGTAAAGAAGCCCGTGATGCCTGTCCGTGCGGCGCTGCCCGTGGTCTGCAGCACGAACCACGGAATGGCGATGGTCGAAAAGACATTGCCGACGAGCGAAATCGCGTTGGCGGCGAATAACGAATAGAGTGGGGTAGGGTTGAGTTTCGCTTCCTGTGTTGTTGTTTGCATTATAGAGTTTTCCTGCCTGTCTATTGTCGCACTGAGCGCAGCCGAAGCGCAACGCTACTTTCTATATAGGGAGATTTGATCCTTTGAGAGAGGTAACAACTGACTCTGTTAACTGCCCGACTTCTTTTTCGTTGATCTTATAGGCAGATGTATCTTTACGTTCCGGCTTTGGTTCTTTGGGCAGCAGATCTGCAATGTGCAGATCCACGACAGCTACAGGTGCTTTGCCGAGTCTCTTCGTCAATTCATCCTTGAGTTTCGGATTGGGACCCTCCGCTCCGCCACTTATTGAGATATAAGCATATTTATCAATTTTTGCCCCATATTGCTTGAAGCATGCCCGAAAAGGTGCTGCGACCTGTCCCATCCAGACGGGCCCCACAAACATGACAACATCATATTCCCCAAACCTGTCCTGCAATGGCTCGATTTTCGGTGTCCGGTTCAACATCACATCAAGTGCTATGGTGCCTGTCGTTCGTTTTTTAGGTTCGGTAATCCTGATATGTTGTGCCGATAATGACGTCGCCAGGCCTTTTGCCAAAGCCTGGTTATTACCAGTCAGGGAATAGGATACAATAAGTGTTGCCATGGCCGACCTCCTCATTGCGGCAGATGGTCATTTCTCATAAGGGATTTTCCGATTGGGATTTTTGGGGAACCAACCTTTTTCTACTCTTCTTTTTTGGTGTTTCAATTCACCGATACTCCATAATGACGAGAATCCTATGAGTGCGAAGATGGTATTTAGTATCATATTTACATAGCAGAAAATGGAAATCGCACAGAAAATAATTCCTAGGATGAGAAACAGCGGCCAAGCCTTATGGCTGAGATAATACTCAGTCCAGATAACGAGGGGGTGAAAAAGACCGATTATGACAAATGAAGCCAGACCGATAATAATAGGTGTAAAATCCATTACGGTTCCTCATCGACGTGATAGACTGATAATACTACTGATTACTGCGTGTGGTGTCTACCTGAACTGCCTCCATCAATAGCACTTATCCAGAAGAGTTCTTTTTAACAGCCCTCGTTGCATAAAATGTAGGCACATTATGATCATGAAGATTTCCTGTTCCATTAATATCCTGATAGATATCGGTTAAAACAAATCCTGCCTGCAGTTGACCCCCGATCTGTTCTTCGATGGAATGGGAAAATTGAATCCCCCAGCCATTCTTTATTGAATCTTCATAGAGCTTCATATCATCCAAGGGGTTAAATGGTAGTTTATATTTGATTGTTACCTCGTCATCATCAAAGAGGTAATTGATACCATTGTCGAATCCAGCCAACAAAATCCCATTCTTCTTTAATACCCTGTAACACTCTTTCCATACCGGAAGCACATCATGGATATAGCAATTGGAAACAGGGTGAAAAATTAAGTCAAAACATTCATTTTCAAAGGGCAAGGGCTTTGTCATATCTGCCTGAACAATGTCGACATCATAGTGCTCTCGTTCTGCCACTATTTTCTCATTGAGCAATTGTTTTTCTGAATAATCCAGTACGGTACAGTGTGCACCCAATGCCGCAAAGATTGGTATCTGCTGTCCCCCTCCGGAAGCCAGGCCTAGAATACGGGCATTTTTGAATTCACAGAACCATGGTTTGGGGACTGGTTTTGTCGGAGTCAACACTACGGACCAGTCATCCTGCCGCGCGTTTATAAAAGTCTCATGGTCGATTGGGGTTCCCCATTCCCACCCAGATTCGACCCATCGGTCGATGACAGTTGAATTTATCTCGGTATAATTTTTGTTCAAGGTGTCTCCTTGAGTTGTTCTGTAGCGCCATTTAATGCATCAATCCAATATTTCATAACCGATTCCATTTGAATCACACCACAGCTCAACCGCTTTCCATATCCTGTGCAGGGAATTTCCCTCCGTACCCCAATCGAATTTTATGAACAATCCGGTGCTTGCTCCCCCCGATGAGATGGAAAGACTAGTGTTCTGTCCGAGACAGATAGCGTGATAAAAGTCAGGAGGTATGCTATACTCAACACATGGGGAAAGAAGTAAAACCAAACACGACCGAAGAAGAAATTGCGTTGATGGAAAAAATTCTGACCGTAGGATCAATCCAGCATAAATACGCAGTAAGGCTCCAAACGGTCATA
>Ga0228535_1002993_pt1 | contig 13769 bp, 7 predicted proteins | sample SJ1metagenome_FD_168457 | JGI IMG/M metagenome (GOLD analysis project Ga0228535, IMG submission 168457) | Enriched culture of PCE-dechlorinating microbial communities from Ithaca, New York, USA - SJ1 | ecosystem: Engineered > Modeled > Simulated communities (microbial... > Unclassified | place... | reverse complement strand
TCGCCCCGGCGCATGACGATTTCGTTGATCCGTCGGGAGAGCGCCTCGGGATCGGCATCGGCGATATCGCGGCCCAACCCGTCGGCCTTGCCGCTGTTCGACCAGTACGCCGCAAGCGCCAGCCGCTCGTCCCCGGTATGCCGGAAAGCCTCGGCGATCTCCTGGGCGTCAGGCCGCTTCGTCAAAGAAATATTGCCGGTGCGTCCCGTATCCCCGATATTGATGGTTGTCCAATCGAGCACCGCGAGGCGGCGGGTCACGTTGAATCCCGCGGCGAATCTGGGGAAATCGCGGTAGAGGTCCCACTTTTTATAGGCGCCGTAGGCGGCCAGCCTGTTGGCCGTGTTGGACAGGTTTGAGATCCAGCCGAGCGAATAGCCCGGAGAAGCCTCGTCGCCGATGCCGTCGCGGTCGATCCGGCCCATGATGATTCCGGGCAGGCCGCCTCCATCCGGCTCGAACAGCCAATCGAGCGCCCGGCTCGTTTCCGGCTCCCTGTTGAGGGCGATCGCGGCCGCCGCCATCGCGGCATGATGCATACCGACATTGCCACGGATCTGGCCGGTCCGTATGGCCGCCATGCCGCATTCGAGGAGGTTCTGATCGATATTCGCCACCAACCGTTCCCTTGTCCCTTTCGGAGTCGGCAGGTGATACCGTTCGGCCATACGGGCCAGAAACGCGTAGAGCTCAGGCTGATCGTCGAGGCCGGTCAGGATCTTGTCATAGCTGGTCGCCATCCGGTTGAAGGCGCCGCACTCCCAGATCCGGCCCTCGATCTTGCCCACGTTGCTGTTGCCATCGGAATGATACCAGCCCCGGTCGGCGTAGGGCTTCCAGTCCATCGAGGGATAGACGTCGGCAAGACGATCGAGAAGGATCGCGGCCTTGGCCGCGTACTCTTTATCGCCGGAATAAAGATAGGCGTCGGCCAGAATGGAAATCCCGTCCTGGATGTGGCCCCAGTACTTCCACGCATAATAGGCTATAAACCGGAACTCCACGCCGTTTCCGTCGACGTAGCCGAAGCCGTCATCCACTGCCCACGAGCGTTTAGGATCGTCCGGTGCGGTGTGTTCGGCGTTGAAAAGCAGGGAGCGGTCGGCCCTTTTCGGGTCGAATAGCCCTCTTTCATCGATTCCACTGGAGAAGTAGGGTCCGAAGTCGTTGGATGGAAAAATCGAGTGACAGCTGGGGCACTCGATTTTCCAGGGGCGGCGCTCGATGTCCACGAGCCAAGGATAAGCGCCCATCTTGTAGACAGCTTCGCCGCAGACAAGGCAGCCCTTCTGAATCGGCGGTCTTCCCGGCCGGCGCGTCATGGTGACGTCGATCGCCCGCGGCAGGTCTTGGCCGGGCACCATCCTCCAAAGGTCTTCGTCGTTCTTGGCCAGCCAGCAAGCGGCGCGGGCGACCGCCTGATCGCGTTCGGCGCGCGCCCAGTCGCAGCGTTCAACGTTGCGCCGGATATTGGCGATCCGTTCAGGCGTATAGAGGCCGCCGTGCTGTCTTGCGTCGTGAGATGAACATCCGGCGGCGATCCAAGCAATACCCAACCCAATCCACAGCCATCGACGGTTCAACATCCTTTCACCTCTCCATAAAGTGGGACACAATACACATTTACCCTATTCCTTAAGCCTCTCCGCTCCAAAGAAATACGGTAAATGCGTATTGTGTCCCCAATTTATTTTTTCCCGAGTCTTGCCAGGAGTTCTTCGGACCATTTATAGGATTTTGGAATTTCGTCGATGAATTTGATCTCGGCGGGAGCCAGCAGCGCGGGCAGTTGGCAAAGGTCGGTAATCCTCAAGCAGTTGAGCATTTCGACGGCCGGCCCTCGTCCGTCGGGACGACTGGCCTCATCCTGGCTCGCCGGCGGGTTTTTCAAAATCAGCGTTTCGCATTTGCCGTCGAGCAAGGCGGCGTACATCGCCACCACGGCCATGTCGTCTCTCGCGGCGATGCCGATTTTTTCGGGGTCGACGCCGTCGAGCGTGCGGCAGAACTCGATGCATCGCAGGACATCATAAACCTGCATGGAAGCGATTGTCCGTCCCGTCCAGGCGGAGGCGCGGCGGATATGCCATTGCTGGTTCGGATCCCAGCCGAACTCTCCGACGCCTCTCGCTTCGAGAAAGGCTTGGTTCCAGCCGGTTTCGAGGCCGCCGATAAACGCCTCTGAGTCCCCTCGGTTTTCATCCTGATTCCGCAGAACGATCATCAAAGGCGTTTTCCGGGAAGGATTATTAATCCAGCGGATATCCACCTTCAGGCGCCAACCATTTTCGGAAACAAAGCTGTAAATGTCGCTTCCGTGCGCGGCTTTATCCAGGGTGCGGAAATCCCGTATGGGAGCGAGCGCCGGAGGCGACGCCGGAAACGCGCCGAACGTTTTTTTCAATAGGGATTTTTTAACCGAAGCACGGTAGGCCGAAAGCTCGGCCTCATCCCGGATATCCGGATTTCCTGCCAGCTTGACGAAGGAATCCTGGATGGTTGTCGTACGATCATCCGGCGGCGGGCCGTCGACATAAACCCTCAGCTCTTCTTCGGACAGGAGGCTTTCCGGGGATGGATCAACGTCTCCGGCTTCCTCCGGAGTAACCCTTTTACCCATGAGGTGTCCGAGGAAAAACGAGAATATTTTTTCCCGCGAAATCCGATGGTAGGAATGGCCTCCGGGAGATTCGATATATTCGATATTTTCCGGCGCGCCGCAGAGCGAGTAGATTTTTTTCAGGTCATCATAAACCTGGCGGACGGCCTCGATTTTGAAAATGCCGTCGCGGTCGGCTTGGCCGATGAGCAGGGGCCTTGGAGAAATCAGGGCTCCGATATTCTTAAAGTCCACCCGAAAGGTGTTGATCGGCATCATACAATCGCAATGGCCGTCGATTGTCCGGGTCGCTATCTCGGCTTCCAAGGTGCAAGCCCCGCAGACGGGCGCCGCCGCTTTAATTCGCGGGTCCGCCGCGGCGATGAACCAGCTCTGCGCGCCTCCTCCGGATATGCCGGTCACGCCCAATTTTCCGCCGTCGACCTCCGGCCTTTCCGCCAGGAGATCAAGTCCCCGAATCGCGTTCCAGACCTCGACCCCCGAAGGCGTGTACCCGCGGCTGTACCAGTTAAACCAGCCTCTTGCCCAACAGCCGTGATGCTCGCCCCGCACTTCTCCCAGCTGGACGGTTTCGACGATCAGGCAGACGAATCCGAGCCGGGCGAATTTGGCCGGATGAGCCTGGTAATAGGCTTTCTGCGTCTGCGCGTGGCCGCACACATAGAGTACGGCCGGCGCCGGGCTCTTGAGATTATCAGGAATATAAAGGTTGGCCGGAACGTACAGGCCGGGAAGCGATTCGTAATAGAGTTTCTCGATTCGATACCCGTCTCTCTGGAGAGTCCCGGTGACGCGCGCGTTCAGCGGAGGCCTTCCGCCGTTCAGCGGCATGTCCTGAAGGCTGATCATTTCGATATATTCCGCGTAGCGTTCGGGCCTTGCCTTTTCCCAGTCCGCGAGCGACAAAACGCCGGGGATCGGGCTTTCCGTGATTTCGCGCGCCTCGTTTATCAGGTAGCTTCTGATGTTGTTGGATTGAATATCCGGCGCTTCCGCGCCGGGTCCCTGCGGCGAACACGATAACGAAGCAATGGCGATGACGAAAGCGGATAGAAATAAATATGCCTGACGCATGTTAACCCCCATACGCGCTGTAAAGCGGGACACAATACCCATTTACCCGATTTCATCGGATTCCTTGGGAACAGACAAAATAAATAGGGTAAATGGGTATTGTGTCCCTCAATTTCATTGGGTGATCGCCGCCCGCGGTTTTGGATGGGTGAGCGCGGCACGGCGGAAAAGGACAAAAAATCCTGATTCGCTGCAGCCGACGAAATCCAATGAGCCGTCTCCCTCCCAGTCAACGAAACTCGGCTGAAGGCCGTGGGCGGAATAACGGATGGCCTCCCCCCAAAGCTTGATCGCTTCCGGGCGGGCGAACACCGGTTTCCGCTTCGTCCCGACGTTCCTCAGAAAGAGCAGGCTTCTCTGGTCGGCGCTGAACAGGTTCTGGGTGGCGACGATGTCCATGAGCCCATCCTCATCCCAGTCCACTTCGCGGAGCTTGGAGAAATGAGGATTCTGAACGGGGCCGCCGTCGTCATAAAAAAGCGGGGCGCCGTTTCCGAGTCCGAGGCCTCCTTCCGGCGAGCGATAGCGTTCGTAGAGCACGAGATTCTTCATTCCGTTCAAAGCGATGATATCTTCAAGCCCGTCCCCTGTGTAATCGGTGATGGCCGGACGGCTTCTCCAGAAAAAGGGGATATCTTTTTCCAGGGGATAAGGATGGTTAGGCACCGTCTTGTCCCCGGCCAGCCGTCGCGTCCGCTCAAGCTTTTCGTCAGAATCAGAAAACCCGTCGGGCAGAATCTGCCGCCTCTCGCCGAAGCGCGGCCTTCCGCGTTCCCCGGCATTCCGATACCAGAAAACCCGGTTCGTCTCGTTTGGGACAATCAGATCGAAAAGCCCGTCTTTGTCCCAATCCACGCAGGCGATGGAGGGATATCCGGCCATGCCGTGCCAGTGTTTGCCGCCGAAAACACCGTCGCGGTAAACGCGGATGGGTTCGCCTTGGGCCTCGACGCAGACAGGCGGCCTGAACCTCGGGCGGGACGGAGTCCCGATGTTTTTGTAGAGATGGATGAGCCCCGTGAATTCTCCGGCCACCAGGTCCTGGTCGCCATCCTCATCCCAATCGATCCACTCGGGCTTTTCCTGGGCTCCTCCGCGAAGCGGGCCGCGCGTTTCCCTGAGCGTTCCCGCAGGATCGAAGGAAAAGCCGGAACCGTCAAGCGTCCGGAGCATCAGGACGGACGTGGAAAGTCCGAGAAGCCCTTCCCCGAGCCGCCAGCGCACCCACCTGTAGCCTTTGAGCTCATCCGGAAGGCCATGGAGGATTTGCCTGTTTTTGAAAACCGGCGGCGAGCCTCCCATGTTTTCGAACCAGTAGGTCTGGGTCGGCGAGAGGTCGTTGCCGATGATGTCGATCCGGCCGTCGCCGTTGACGTCTCCAAACGAGACGAGATGGGCATTCTGGGTGGCCTTCAGGGGCTCGCCGTCCGCCGTGCCGAGCAGCGCCGGCGGCTCAAGGGCGGGGAGGCCCCGGGCGTCGTTTCCCTTGTTCTTGAAAAAGAATACGGTGACGACCCTCACGTCTCCGTCCGGAGACGTCCGGACGCCGGCAAGGTCTTTTGTCCCGTCGCCGTCAAGGTCCACGCAGGCGATGGACGGCACATAGGCCCCCCGCGTGAGCTCTTCGCTCGGATAGCGGGCCGCCTCCCGGAGAATGGGGAGGCCGCCGGCGTCCTTGATCCCCGTGTTTTTAAGAAAAGTGACGAATTTCGCCGAGATGAAGATGCCGGCGTTTTCCGGAAGGGAACGCAGCTCAGGCTCGCTCTGTTCGATCGTCACGTAGAGGATGTCGGTCAAGCCGTCTTCATCCCAGTCGACGGCGGAAACCCAGTTGTAGCGCGCATGAAGCGGGACGGCTTCGGATAAGCTTTTTCCCTCGGGAACGTAATGAAGGCGGAAGAAATCCCCGGTCAGGATCCCGTTGCCGTTTTCCTCGATCCCCGGGTGGCAAAGAATCCCGTCATATGGCGCCCCGAATCTATCGCTGTAATGATTGACGGCCAGGACGTCCGTCGTCCCGTCGCCGTCGTAATCGACCAGCAGGGGAGCGCTCATGGCGAAAAAGCGCGAGGACTCGTCGGTATTGAACATGATCTCGTCGCCGAGGCCGATGGCGGGCACATAATCCGCGGGGCCCGGCCGGCGAGAGGACCGGGCGTCGAACCACACTCGGAAATCGGTCATCGCGGGTACGGGCACGAGCCAGAAAAGGCGGCCATGGCTTTTATATTTAAAGTCCTCGGAGAGGCGGAAATCCACGGGCGAGTATTCCTCCGCGGAGGAGCTCCGGCCCTCGACATAGACCGAGCGCGGATCGAACAAACCCGTGATCCCGCGTTTTTTAAGAATTCCGGCGAAGTCGACGTCGATCTCGCAGGGCGTGTTCGGGGCCCAGAGCGTTTCTCCGGCAACGGTCACTTCGAAATAAATGCGCGCTCCCGTGGGAGAAGCCGGGCCCCCGCACCGGGAGAGAAGCGAAACGAACGCGAGGGAGGCGAGCGACGCCGCGAGCGCCGAAAACAACGGGCGCCTTCTTTTTTTTAATCCCGGGAAATGCCCGGCCCCGCCGCCCGTTATTCGTTCATTATCCAATCGCCTTGTCCTTTGGCTCACGATACCGAATCCGCGGCCGTTTGTCCAGAGTCATGGAAATCACCCTTCACAAAAACGACGCGAACGGATACAATAACGGCCATGAGCGCGATCGATTCCGATATCTTCCGGCTGGTTGTCATCCCCCTTTTAATCATCGTCGCGCGGATCTTCGACGTCAGCCTGCAGACGATGAGGATCATCTACGTTTCGAAGGGACGGAAGTTTCTCGCGCCGCTCCTGGGTTTTTTCGAAGTCCTGATCTGGCTCATCGCCATAACCCAGATCATGAAGAACCTGAACACGCCCTTTTATTACATCGTCTACTCGGCCGGGTTCGCGGCGGGGACCTACGTCGGGCTGAGAATCGAGGAAAAGCTGGCTGTCGGAACCGTTCTGCTCAGGGTCATCACGCAGCACGATGCCGCCGAGCTCATCGCCCGCCTCCGGGCCGAGGCGTTCGGCGTGACCTGCATCGACGGGGAGGGAATCAGCGGAAAGGTGAAAATCATCTTCCTCGTCGTCGACCGGGGCGATCTTCCCCGGGTCATCGATATCATCCGCAAGGACAATCCGACCGCTTTTTATTCGGTCGAGGACATCCGCACGGTCAGCAAGGGATTCTTCCGCGTCAAGAGACACCAACGGTTGCTTTTGAGCAGGAAGTAGGAAATCTCCTCAGCTCGTTTCCCGATGGACGGTCCGTCCCATCCCCTCGAGCAGCCCGGCCCGGGGAAACCATCGGCGGAAAATCCTCCAGTAAAAAAGATCCTCCTTTGACGCGAGGATGAAACCGGGGGCGAGTTCACGTTCCCCGGAGAATTCATCATCGCTGATGCGGCCTTCCGCGATCTCTCCGATTGTCCCCGAGATGCCGGATCCCGACCAGAATTTCTCCTTGGGCCGCCAGACCACGTCGTCAGGGAGCCTTCCCTCAAAGGCCTTCCGCAGGATCCATTTTTCTGTCCCTTCCGGCCCGCTGATCTTGACGGAGTCGGGCATGGCGTTGGCGAAAGCGACAACGTCGGCGTCCAGGAAACCGGGCCTGGCCCGAATGCCGCAAGCCGCGGCCATGCGGTCCACCCTCTGCAGCGCGGTGTTGTGAAGCGCCCCCTGGGCCTCGAGAAGGGCAGTCCGGAGCGAGCCTGCCGGACGTTTTTTAAGGAAGCCGTAGCCGGCGAAAAGCTCGTCGGCGCCTTCCCCGGACAGCACGACACGGACATACCGGGCCGCGGCGCGGGCGACGACGAAGTTGGCCAGAGAGCTCCTGACGAGCGGCGCGTCAAAGGACTCGAGATGATAGATGACGAGCGGCAGGACCTTGAGCATCTCGTCGACGGTGACCAGGCATTCATGATGCTCCGTTCCCAGAAAGGAGGCGGCGTCCCGCGCGAAAGCCAGGTCGGACGCACCCTGAGCGCCCGCCGAAAAGGTCGCGACCGAGGGAGAGGCGGCCGCGGCGAGCGAAGCCATGACGCTTGAATCCAACCCGCCGCTGAGCCAGACGCCCATCCGCGGGGATTGCGCCAGCCGGCGGTCGACCGCCTTTTCCAAACGCCTCCTCAGATCTCCGGCGATTCGTCCGGGATCGGTATCCATGGACAATGGGACGTCCCGGACGGGGAGTGGTTTGATCTCTCCGCGCGCCATGAAATGCCCGGGAGGGAAAAGACGAATTTCGCAGGCGGCCTCCTGAAGCGCCTTGATCTCCGAAGCGAAGCAGGTCCGGCCGCCTGCGGTCCCATAATAGAGTGGAGCCAGCCCGAGAGTGTCACGGGCCAGGATGAGATCGTCGCCGTCGAGAAGCGCCAGGGCAAAAGGCCCGTTCAGGCGGGCGAGCACCTCCGGTCCTTCCAGGTCATAGAGATCGAGAATCGCCTCGAGGTCCGTTTCGGCCTTCGATCCGGCTGCGTTTCTCAGCGCATCGAAGTCGTAAATCTCTCCGTCCCAGGCGATCATCCGGCCCTTTCGGATAATCGGTCCGGCGGAGTCGAAGGGCCGCGGCGAAAGACTGACGGCGCCGAAGACGCCGCTTCCCGTTCCCTGGACGGCCCGGCCGTCCGGACCCCGGTACCGGATCCTGTCCAGCATGGCGGCAACGGCCGGCCCTCGGTCGGAATGCGCGATACCGGCTATGCCGCTCACAGCGCCGCCCCCATCATTCGGAGCCTCTTCAGCCTTTCCGACTCGGTCATGGGCTTTCCCGTCTCCGGATCGACGGCATGGCAGGCCCCGTCGATGATCCGGGTGACGACCGCGCCGCGCGCGACGGACGAGCCCTGGAAGTGGGGGGCGTCCAGGACGCCTTCAGCCACGGCGGCCGCGAGCACGCCGGGGTCTGTCCAGGGATCGTCGCTGCCGCCGGCGCCGAGTTGCCGGATCGTTTCGAGGAGGACGCCGGCCTCGGACATCAATTCATCCTTCCTTTTCCGGACCGCGGGGTCGGCCGTCATGTCCGGCAAGCCCCGCAGGCAGTTATTGACGGCGCCGCGGGCTATCCGGCAGCTTTCAATGAGCTCCTCGGCCGTAATGGCGTGGTCGGCCTCGCTGTATCCGACGACGTGAAGGATATGGGGATCCAGGGCCTGGCTGACCGTCGCCGATGAAGCCAGGTGTCCCTTGGCCATGTCGAAATCGAGCGGCATGCTGGCCAGGCCCGCCCTGACCTGCCGGAAAACCGCGAATCCGGAATCCTCCAGGCCTTCGATCATCGTTCTCTTGGCCGCCATTTTGGCCAGGTCCATCATGGGCGATGTCTCGCGTGGAGTGTTGAACATGAATTGGGCCACGTAATGCCGGACTCCCCGTTTCTTGGCGTTGTAGGCGGCCAGGAACGCCGTGGCCACGGCCAGCGCGTCATGGGCGTCGCGCAGGCTCCACTGGTGCGATTCGTTGACCTCGACGGGAATCCCTTGCCCGGCATACCAGCCGATGACGTCCAGGTTCTCGGCGATCGCGTCGGCGAGGCTTCTTCGGGAACGGCCGTCGAGGGCGCTGTACCAGAAGAGGGGGATGGCTCCCCAGGCGATGCGTATGGTTCGGACGCTCATCTCGGCCCACTTCCGGAGGTCGCGGGTCCCGCTGTAGCACCGGAGAAGGGGAAAATTGCCGCGGCGCGTAGCCTCGAAGATGGCCGACAGGTCCTCCGGCTTCCGGAGCGGGACGCCGCCCGCCCCGTCCTGGCCGGGATCCATCTCGTCCGGCCGGAAAAAGCTTTCCTGGGCGTTCTGGTCCGGGCCGAGCGACAAGATGTCTAGGACCCCCGCCTCGGCGATCCGGGCCGCTCCGGCGACGGTTTCACCGAGGGTCGGCCGGCCGTAATGATGCCTGAGCAGAGGGACGGGCCGGGTCAGGCCGATCCTCGAAACGAGGTCCCCGGGATAATCCGCGCGACTCTCGCCGGCGCGGCCGCCCCGGATGAACGCCAGAATGTCCTCGACGGACTCCGCTCCTGAAAAGACGCGATCGAAGATGCCCGACCTCTCGGCCGCCTTAGCGACCGGAGGCGTGCCGCCGAAAACGAATCTCGCTCCGGTCGTTCCCCGCCGCCCGATTTCATCCTTGAGCTCCCGGAAAAGATGCTCCGCGCCCTCCGGCGTCAGCCGGTAGCTGACGGCTACGATGTCCGGCTTTTCCGCGACAACGGCCTCGACGAGGGCCTTCGGCGCGACCGCGGGCCCGAGGAAAGTCGTTCGGAATCCCGCCGATTCGCAAAGGCTGAGAAAATTCCGGATGCCTGCCACGTGGACGCAGGCGCCCAGCGACGCTCCGAGTATGGTCTTCGGTATCATTGACCGACCTCCTCTCCCAGTCCCAGGAACCTCAGGGCCTTCACCGACATCCCGGCGATTCCGAGCTTCTCGACGGTCCGGCCTTCCGCCCAGAAATCCGAGCCGTGGATGATGGACGCCAGATGGATGATGCTCCGGATCGTCGGAACGGCCACGCCCAGCATCTCCCCCAGGGAGGCCATGGGCACCAGGCTCATGGGCACATCCTCCGTGAGATAGCGGACATTGAGAGTGTTCGGGGCGGCCAGTCCCCGGTATCCGACGTTGGCCATCATCGCCTCGTGCAGGTTCCTGCCCGTCGCGTCGTAAGCGCGATAGAGCCATTCCCGGGCCGTGATGGAATTGATGCCCAGGGCCGCGGCCACGGCAACCCGCTCGGCGTCGAGGGCCTCCAGGACGCGGCAGACCGAGGCGCTTGCCCCCTGGACATAAAACTCGAAGTCATGCTTGTCCTCGATCCAGCCCGCGTTGAGGAGCGTGATGGCCGGGTGGAAGACGGCTCCGATGTTGTCGAAGCTCGTCCGGAAGACGTTGGTCCCCGGAGCGAACTGCGGATAGGCCTTCCGAACGACTTTCAGGACTTCCGGGATTTTGTAAGAGGGGATGCTGGCCAGGGGAACGGAGTTCTTGATCCGGAAAATTTTCGCCTGGCCGGGATTTGTGACGCGCGAAGCGTATATCAGTGTTTGAGCCTCGGAGACGATGACGTCCGCCGCGCAGCCTTTTTCCTTGAGAACCTGCTTGAATTCAATGGCGCCGAGCGTCCGCCCCGGGTTGAGGACGACAATCTGTCCGTCCTCGAGGAATGGGGCGCACGTTTCAGCCATGAAGCGATGCCCGGAAGCGGGGACGACGACCATGAGGACGTCCACGTCCTTGATCGCCTCTTCGATTTTGTGGGTTATGACGTTAAGCTTGCCGAAGCCCTCGATTTCGCCGTCGAGCTCGATCCCTCCGCGTTGCTGAACGGCCCAAATCCGCTCTTCCGTACGGTTGAAAAGATTGACCGTGAATCCCATGAGGGCCAGGTGCCCGGCCATGGCGAGGCCGCCGTGTCCCGCGCCCAGCACGCAAAAAACCGGAGTTTTCCCGCGGTCGGCCAAGGCTTCTTTAGGCATGGGGCTCTCCTTGCTTTCCTAATTTATGGCCAGATTGATAAGAACGGCTTATCCTAAAGTACGAGGGGTATGTTTTTAAAATAGCAGCCGGGCGCGATCAAGTCAAACACTGATTGGAGAATGACGCCAGGCCAACCGGAAAAAAACCTTTTTTCTACAGGATGAAAAGAATATCGGTTTGGCCGTTGGACAGCCCGTCAAGTAAGCTGCGGGCCGCCAAGGATGAATCCCGTTTTTTGACATCCGCCGGACATTATGGTATAGGAGGAAACTCGCATTTATGGAGCGGGCTGCGGCGGCGGAAAGATAGATCGAATCTCGTCCAATCATTCTTTGATAGGAATAATGGATCGTGAGCAAAGCGGGCCAGCCTTTATGAGTCTCAGCATCATTCTCATCGGACTCGGACAGGTGGGGTTGCATCTCGCCAAGGTCCTGTCCTCCGAGTTCCACGACATCGTCGCCATCGAAAGCCAAACCGCCCGGTGCCGCGAAGCCGAGGAATCCCTGGACATCAAGGTCCTTCAGGGATGGGGTACGGACCGGTGCATTCTTGAGGCGGCGGGCATCGAACACGCGGATATGATGATCGCCGTCACGGGGAAGGACGAGCAGAACGTTCTGGCCTGCGGCATGGCTTCGCGCTACGGGGTTCGCCAAAAGATTGCCCGCATCCGCAATCCCGGCTTCTTTGAAAATCCTCCGCGTTTCACGCTCGCGGATTGGGGCGTGGACCTCGCCATCCAGCCGGAACTCGAGACCGCCAAGGAAATCGTGCTCCTCATCAAGCGCAGCGCGGCCACGGACGTCCTGGAATTCGCCGGCGACAGGATTCAGCTCATCGGCATTCGCATCGACGTCGCGTGCCCTTTGGCGCACAAGACGCTCGAGTCGGTCAGCCGGGAATTTCCCGAAAAGACCTTCCGTGTGGTCGCCATCTTGCGCGATGTCAAGACCATCATTCCCGGAGGCACGGATGTACTCCTTCCCAGGGACCAGGTCTTCATTGCCGCCGCCGCGGCCGATATCCCCGGCATCGTCCGTCTCATGGGGAAAGCCGAGGAGAAACTCAACGACATCATGATCCTCGGCGGCGGCCGCGTCGCCAGGTCGGCCGCGCGCCTTTTGGAGGAAGAGAAAGACCTCACGATCAAGCTCATCGAATCCGACGCCGAGCGCACGGCCTTCCTGGCCGACGAACTGCATCGCACCCTCGTCATTCATGGCGACGGGCGTGATTTCGACCTGCTGGCGGCCGAGGGCATCCTGGAGACGGACGCCCTTATCAGCGCGACGGACGACGAGGAGACCAATATCCTGACCAGCCTCCTGGCCAAGCACCTCGGCGTGACCAAGACCATCGCCCTGGTCAACCGCCGCGAATACATTCCGCTGATGGCGCCCATCGGCGTCAATGCCGCCGTCAACACGAACCTCATTACGTCGAACGCCATCCTCCGGCTCGTCCGCCGGGGCGATGTCATTTCGCTGGCCGGGCTTTCCGGGGTGGATGCCCAGGCCGTCGAGTATCTGGCCCACGCCCATTCGCGCATCACGCGCAAATCCCTGAACCGGATCGCTTTTCCGGCGGGCGCCATCGTCGGCGCCGTGACGCGGGGCGATCAGGTCATCATCCCGGTGGGGGAGACTCGCATCCAGCCGGGTGAGCACGTCGTCGTGTTCTCCCTGCCCCACGCGTTGTCCGCTGTCGATAAATTCTTCTCCCGTTAGGAAAATACGGTGAATATCCCCGCCATAGGCCGCGTTCTCGGCCTTCTCATTCTCTCCATCGGCTTTTTCATGGCGTTTCCCGCCGTCTTCGCCTGGCATTACGGCGGAAATGATCTCGTGTCTATACTCATTTCTTCGGCGCTCAGCCTGGCCGGAGGAGCCCTGATGTTCCTCGTCTTCCGGCCCAAGAGGGAACTCCGGCTCCGGGACAGCTTCGCCGTCGTCGTGCTGGGATGGATCCTGGCGTCGGCTATCGGCGCCCTGCCGTTTTATCTCTCGGGGGCCATGCCGTCCTTCACCGACGCGTTTTTCGAAAGCATGTCGGGATTTACGACGACGGGAGCGACCGTCCTGCTCCGTGTCGAGGACATGCCGCACGGCCTTCTATTCTGGCGAAGCCTGACCCATTGGCTCGGCGGCATGGGAATCATCATCCTGTCCCTGGCCATTCTCCCCATGATGGGAACGGGAGGCATGCAGCTCTATAGGGCGGAGGTCACGGGCCCGATGCCCGACAAGATCACGCCCCGGATCAAGGAAACGGCCATGGCCTTGTGGGGCATCTACGTTTTGTTGACGATCCTCGAGGCTGTTCTGCTGATGGCCGCGGGGTTGAACCTCTTCGATTCCCTCTGCCATACCTTCGGGTCCATGGCCACCGGCGGATTCTCCACGCGAACCGCGTCGATCGGCGGCTTCGACAGTCTCCTCGTCGAGCTGATCGTCGTCGCTTTCATGTTCATCGCCGGCATCAATTTCGCGCTGCATCACCGCGGTCTGAGGGGCAGGCCGTCGACCTATTGGAAGAGCGAGGAATTCCGGTTTTATTGCGGCATCCTCATC
>Ga0228535_1002991_pt1 | contig 13778 bp, 15 predicted proteins | sample SJ1metagenome_FD_168457 | JGI IMG/M metagenome (GOLD analysis project Ga0228535, IMG submission 168457) | Enriched culture of PCE-dechlorinating microbial communities from Ithaca, New York, USA - SJ1 | ecosystem: Engineered > Modeled > Simulated communities (microbial... > Unclassified | place... | reverse complement strand
GATTGGTTGTTTGATCTTGTTCGCATCGTCTCGATACCTTCCGGTGATACCTGTGTAGAAATTCCTCCACGAACCGGCAGGCAGCCTGCCGGTCGGAGCAGAAAAACACCGGGATGCCGAAATCGACGACGATGGAAAGCAGTGCCCCCAGGACGGCGTTGGGATGCGCTCCGGAGCGGTAGCGGCCGCCGAGGATGTCCCGGAGGTCCGCTTCCACCACGACGCACGCGGCGTCGTACTCGCTGAGACGGCGCAGCTCCCTGGTGAACCGCTTGCGGGATCGGATGACGGTGGAGACGAAATCCTCGAGAGTCTTTCGCTCCACCGCCACGGAATCCTCATGCCCTTCGACGGAGTAATCCCCGGCGGGGAGGGCGCGGCGGACGACCTCCGTGCAACCGGATTCGAAGGTGTAGGGTTCCTGCTCCCGCGTGTCGACGACGACGGTGACCCGGTCCACGTCAGAACGGGGCCAGGGCGTTGCGCGCCGCCGAGTCGTATTCGTCTCCGCCGTCTTCGAGCACGATGCGCCGGTTGATGTAGACGTTCTCGTTCTCGCCGCGCGTGCGCTTGGTGATCTCGAGCTTGACGTTGATGAGCTTTTCCAGGTTGGTCGGAAGCTCGGAGAGCTTGTCCAGATTCAACCCGCAGGTGTGCAGGTCCGTCTTGAGCCACTTGATGTTTTCGCGGGTGGCCATGACGTTGTTGCGCCACAGGAGTCTTCCCCGGAACTTCGGGGCGAGGATTCGCAGCGTCCACTTGAGCATGGGGTTTCCCGAGGTCTGGGCCCGGGTCAGCTCCACCCGCTCGACGTTCACCTGGTACTTGCCGTCCGGGATGGTCTCGAACTCGCGTTCCTCGACCTCGGCATGCGCGAAATCGTCGTCGAACTGTGCGAGGTCGATGTCCTCGGTGCCGCGGGGCTCGTCGAAATGTCCGTAGTCTTCGTTCTGCATTGTCTGTTCCTCCATCTATGGGATTTATTTACCGGCGGGTGCGGGCTTCTTGTCCTGCCCGTCCCCCGGTGCCGGCACCGACCGCGGGGCACTCGCCCTCGGCGCGGCCGCCGGCCTGTTGAATGCTTCAATGAAAGCCTGGAAGTTGAGGTCGATGGTTTCGGGAAGCCGTCCCGTGCGGTCGCCCGCCTCGTAGTGGGGGCTGGGCTTGGTGCGCATGACGCGGCGGTAGACCGGTTTGCCGCTCTCGTCGCTCGTCACTTCCAGGTCGCAGAAGAGGATCAGGTCGACCATGCCCAGCACGATCTTGCGGGCCTTGTCGGGGAGCGTCGGGATGATGCGGATGTACTTGCCTGTCCGCGTCTCGATTTCCTTTTCCTGGGAGTGGGATACCAGGACGAGTCCGTAAGGCAGGAAGGCCAGCTTGGTCAGGACACGATGGAACTCGTTGTTGATCAGCGCCCAGCCCTTGCCGTAGCCGAGATCGGACTCGTGTTCGATCTTGAACTTCGTGCAGATGTAGTCGCTGCACATACGGTAGGCGTTGTCGACCGTGTCGAGAATGACGGTCTTATAAGGATGTTTGCCCTCGGCGATTTCGCCGCAGGCGGCCAGCAATTCTTCCCAGTTCCTGATGGGGACTTGAAAGACATCCAGCGAATTCAGCCCCGGTTCGGTGGCGAGAAACAGCGCGCCTTCGGACCGGGAACACCAGGTCGATTTGCCGATCTTGCTCGGGCCGTAAACCAGCACCGTCAGATCGGCGTGATCTTGCTTGGGGGGACTTTTCTTCGTAGGCAACATGTCGGTTCTCCTTTTCTATGGGGTCCTCAAAAAGCCGAAGCCTCTTCGAACGAGGTCTCGTCCCGCAGCTCTTCGTGCGGGGGGACTTTGCGGTAAAAGTTCTCGATGACGTTGGTGCTGCCGTCGGCGCGGCAGAGCGGGAAATAGGCGCAGGACCGGCGGTAGTGGAAACAGAAGGCGGTGTTCTGGTAGAAGACGCCGCGACGGCGCGCGTCGAGAAAGGCCTGGGTCAGTTCCCAGAGTTCGGATTGCAGGGTCTCGAACCGGTCACGGGAGAGATAAAGCATCTCCCGGTGGAACATGCCCGGCTCGGTGTACTTGGCGGCCAGCCTCGCCTGAAACTCGTCGTCGCTTTCCGGCAGCCTGCGTTTGGCGCTGCTCTTGCCGGTCTTGGACTTTGCGATCAGATCGGCCCGCCGCGCCTCGAACTCGGCCTCGGTTTCACCGCGTCCCTGTTGCAGACGGGCCTTGACCAGGATGTTGTAGAGGACACCCGCGATGCGGATGCCGAGCGTCTGTTCCACGTAACGGGAGTAGAGGACGATCTGGAAGTCGGTCCAGAGCCGCTCCAGGTAGTCCGCATCCACCTGCGAGGCGGTCTTGTGCTCGATCAGGAAATGCTCGTCGCCGATCCGGACGACGCCGTCCACCTTTCCGGCCAGCACAAAGCTTCGGGATGAAGCGCCGGTGGCCGGGTTGACGATGCTCCCCTCGAAGGTCTTTTCGAGGGCGACGACATCGAATTCCTCGCTCGCATAGCAGGCCGCGTAGCCTTTCATCATCGCCGCGGCCAGATGCCATTCCCGCTTCTGGTCCTCCTCTTGTGCGCGGTTGGGGTAGGTCCGGTCGATGAAATCGAGGACGGCCCCCAGGTCCCTGCCGCCGTGCCAGATCTCCAGGCACTTGTGGATCACCGTGCCGAAGGCCAGGTTGTGGTCCCGTTCCAGGGGAACCAGTTCCTGGATGTAGCGCCACTCGCATGCCTTGCGGCAGTTGCGGAACAGGCTCCACATCGAATAGGTGGTGGTCGTTTTCGTTTCCATCACGCGGCCCCCGTGGCTTTAAGTTCGGGGCCGACGGGCGGAGGACCGCCCACGCGTTCGACCTTGAAGGCCTCTTCGCCGAACTCTCGGGTGAGAAAACCGGTGAAGATGCGGGCGATGGCGCGCCCGACTTCGGTCGCCGCATCCACAATGCAGGAGCGCTTGTGCGAGTCCAGGCAGAAGGACGCGTCCAGCCGGACGAGCGAGCGGCCGTGAAGGCTCTCGGCGGCGAGCACCGCCAGGAGCAGGGACTCCTCGATGTCCCGGATCGGGATCTTGGAGTCGAAGTTGTATCGGTAAAGTTCTCGGTTCATGTTTGATGCCTCCATTCCGTCCAGTAAGGTCTATTGGAGGGCGCGCCCGGGCCGGATGCTTTCGGCTGCCTCTCGGACGCCTTCCGTGCATCCGACCCGCTCATTACCTACCGGAGGCGGACCCGGACCGTCGGACGATCAGAGGTAGTCCCTGAGTCCGGCGTCCTCGAAGATCGCTCGCAGCTTCTTGATGGATTCGTAGATCGTCCCCCGCGGAATCCCGGTGTCGCGGGAGATTTCCGTTACCGTGTCCGTGTCGAGACGTCGGCACAGTTCGCGCAGCTCCGGCGGCAGCTTTTCGATTGCCTGACGGACATCGATGGAGAGGTCGCGCAACTCGGAAGGGGGGCGTGAAATCTTGCCCGTGCGCATGAGGTAGTCTTCCTGGTCTATGATCTCCATGCGCTCAATGCAGAAGCCGTCTTCATACTCGCCGTACTCGAAACGATCATCCAAGGAACAGCGGCAGAGCCGGTAATCCCGCAACCCGGCCTTCCGCGCCTCGATGATGGTGGCGATCTTGTGGTCAACCACGCGGGCGATGAAAGTGTTGCGCTGGGCGCGGGCGGGGTCGTACTTGGGCAGGCGTTGAAGCAGGTCCAGGATCATTTCCTGCTCCAGGTCCTCGCGGTCGGACTCAGTGAAACCCACCCGACCGACCAGTTGTCTTGCTTTGTACTTGATGATCCGAACGGCATATTCGTCGATTCCTTTGTAGCGTTTGGCGAAACCCATTTGAGCCTCCTCGGGGCCGAGGAGGAGCTCGTGTGGGTGTCGACCTATGCCGGGACGACCGCTCTAAATGAAGCGAGCGGAGGTGTTGCGAGTACGCCGGTATCGGCGACACCCACAACGACCTCCGCTCTGCGGCCAGTCTGTTGTCTGGTGATGGACCGTGCTCTATGGCCGGGTCTGAATCAGACCTGGACCGCGTCCGCCACGGTCATGCGGACGGGCAATCCGTTGTCGATTATGAGTTCCTGGATCGAGAGCGAACGCTCCCGGTCGAAGACCTCAAACAGCTCCGCCACCTTCTTTTTCAGGGCAAAGCCGTCGTTTCCGCGGGATTCGTTCGGCCCGTTGTCCTTGCCGAACAGAAACAGCCGCAGCACGGTGGGCGGGGGATCGAAGACCGGCTCGCCGTTTTGGACGCGCAGTCCCTCGATCCGTCCGTAGTTGACCTCCTGCATCAGCTCGACCAGGCGTTTCCTGGCAGGAGTCAGGGCCGCCTTTGTCACAACATCCGTCATGCCGGACCTCCTTTCGCGCATTTGGGCGCATCAACGAAAAGCCCCCTGGGAGGTGGGTCCGGCGAATGGATCTCCCAGGGGGCGTTCACCCGGATCATCCGGGCGTTTCTTCCAGGGTGAGGGTCTCGCCGGACCGTCACCCCTCTTTGGCGAAATTTCGATGAGAGGGGCGGGACGGCCCGGCGCGTCGATGGCGAAGGACAGGAAAATGTCGAGATTTCAGGCGGATGCCTGGGCTACGGAGGGGAAACTTTTTTAACTTTTTTTCCGGATGCCCAGCGAAAATTCGCTGGGCCGGAAAATAGACTATTCGTCGGGGGAGATGAGGAAGAGTGCCTGCCAGCCCTTTCCGTCATCCGTCAGGCGGAAGGGATCGCCTTCGATGCGGAAGAAGTCGCGCAGGTTGGCGGCGAGGAGTTCGCGGCGTTTCTGGTTGCGTCTATGGGCCTTGTTGCTGCTCCAGTCCAATACTCCACGTTCATCAGCGAATACCTTGAGCAGCTCCCATTGAACGGTGGGGTTCCCATTCTTCTTATTGGCCATGCCCATCTGCGTGTAATTGAACACGCCTCCGGCCGTTTTGACTTTGACCGAGATGGTATGCCCGTCCTTGAAGCGGATCGACACGTCTCCCCATGACGCATCCGGCGGTGTAGGGAAAAAGGCTGTGGCACCATCGTCCTTTGGAGGCGGAAGATTGACCCCGCGGAATTGCGCCAGGATTTCATCGAGTGGACGAAGGAGCCGAAGTTGTCGCTTGTCACCGATGGCAACGCTTTCCGACAGGGACACGAAACCCGACCGCTTGTCGGTCAGTCGCTTCTCCGCCTTCGCGGAGCAGAGTTCCCGTGTGGGAGACAAGAGAATGAACGGCGTGCCATTCCTCCCCAGGAGACCATCCACTGCCTCGCTGAAATCGTCGGGCTCGATCTGGATGGCCAGGTAGACCGGGAAACGGTATCCGGCGTATGGAGAGTAAACGCCGATGCGCGTCGTTCCGGGAAGGTCGGTTCCCGCGTCGGTTTCTTCGATCAGGTCGAAGACCTTGGCGAGCGCCATGTCGAGAGCCGGACGATCCAGCTCATAGGCCACGATGTCGGCTCGTCGCAGGGCAAAGGTCTCGCATCCACGTTCGCACCTGCAGACGGCGACAATGTCCTCCGGATCGTGCACGACCACTTCGTGCTCACAGCCGCAGCCGCGTTGAACCATGCAGGGATGTGAAGATGCCAGTTTGCCGTTCGGACGAAGGAAGGCCTTCGCCGTCCCATAATCGTTCCCGAACCGGGCTTTCCACTCGGCATCCACCGCGGCCGCGCCGGGGACGGTTTCGAGTGCCTGCCAGAATCCGGTCGGTCTATTCCTCATCGTCTTCCTGCTCGGCAAGGATGAATCCGCGCTTGGTGAGCCAGTCTTCGACCACGGAGGCGTCACTGTCCCTGGTGTACTGGGCGATGTTCGATGGGCGGATGGTCACGGTCCGGGCCGTCTTGGAGTCTGTGAATTTCACCTGAAAGCTCGCCCGGATGATCCGTGCCTTCTGGGGCATGGTGCGGCCGCGCCCGGCGTAGGCGGCGAACACGTCGTTGGCCTTGCGTATCTCGGTCTCCTTCTCCGCGCCGCCCCAGAAAAACTGAATCTCCTTGAGCCGCACCCATTCCATGCCGTCCACGTCCGTGCAAACGACGGAGGCATCTCCGTCGGTCCGGAGCGGCTCGAGCGTGTATTTGCCGGTCTCAGGGAAGAAATCCTCCTTGCTGAACACATGGCGGCCGAACTGCCGGCGGAAGAGGTCCTTTTCCCCTTTTCCACAAGCGTGCATTCGAATCTCGCCGATGGTCGGTTCGTAAACCAGCACGTCGTATTTCTCGGGACGGTAGAAGACGCTCGAGGCCTGACCGCCGTCGAGGCTGCCTTCACGCCGCAACGGATCACCGTGGCGCACCAGAAACCACACGGAATCCTTCTTGGGGTAAACGAAGACCTTCGATCCCCGTCCCCGCTTTTTCTTCTCGAACCAATCGTCGAGGTCCTTCTCCAGAGCCACGAGGGCTTTCGCTGTCGGCTGTTTGAACTTGGGGATCGGATGTGTATCGGTCTGAAAATACTCGAAGGACCGGGGCTTCAAAAGGTACTGCTCGGCGTGCTTGCGCTCGAGAAGGTCCTTGTCCTGCAGGTAGACCTGAACGGCCACGTCAGCTGCGGTGGGGTCCGGGTTCCCGTCGAGAGAGATGCCGTTGTTCTCCGCTTCCTGGAGGAGGACGTCCATGGCTTCGGGCGTGGCCATCTCATGCACGAAGTAGAGCGCATCAAGCAGTCCTTTCGGCGTGTCCGTATCCGGGTTCATGAGTACGTTGACGAGTTGGTCGTAGTCGATACCGTCGGATGCGGATGGCGGCGGCAACGTCAACCCTCGGTCGTCGAAGTAGGACTTGTGAGGCTTAAGCAATGCCAGTAGATGCTCACGCGCGATGGCCTTGAGGCCGTCGGCATGAGCAAAACGCCTGAGGTTATACGTCGCCATTCGTTCTTTTCTCCTTGTTTCTTATGGCCAGGCCTTCCCCGGCGTTTGAGTGTTCGAGTCGGGCCGCCTGACGGCGACGACCTTGCCGAGGATGCGGAGTCCATCGTCGGGCCCCACCGGGATCGGTCGATGGTTCGGGTTTTCCGGCCTCAGTTCGATTTTCTCGTCACGGATGAAAAGCCGTTTCACCGTGGCTTCGTCTTCCAGTAGGGCAACCACAATGTCACCGTTCTCCGCCACGGCTTGCTCGCGCACCACCACCAAATCGCGTTCCCGGATACCGGCATCCACCATGCTGTCGCCTGCCACCTCGAGGGCGAAACACCGACCCGAGCGGGCGACCCCACCTTCGACCAGCAGCTCGCCGACGATGTTTTCCTCGGCCAAGATGGGCTGGCCGGCCGCCACCCGGCCGACGATGGGGACGGCCACCAGATCCGGAACGTCATCCTCCGGATCGCGCAAGATGACGATGCCGCGGGCCTTTCTCGCCTCCCGCTTCAGATAACCCTTCCGCACGAGCTGGCTCACTTGGCCGTGGGCGCTGGCGTGCGATATCCCGAGGATGTCCGCAAGTTCCTTCATGGTCGGGGGGAACCCCCGCCGGTTTGTGAAGAGGCGGATCTCCTTCAATGTACGGCGTTGCGGCTCTGTTATTTCCTGAACGGGGCGTCTGCCTCGCTGTCTTTGACTCATGTGTATCCTCAACCATCCAAATGGCTTATCGTGAACGCCAATGGCCGCAGGGCCCAGTCAGGGCAAACTACGACCACATTACAGGCTGATATTATACAACCTGATATGCATCAGGTCAATAGAAAAAATGTACATGAATCAGGAGGTTTGGGGAATTGCCGGCGGGGATGAGAAGAAGGACCGGTGGTCGGACGCGGGCATAATGAAGCTGCCGGTTGCCCTGAGCAGATCGTCAGCTCATCCGCTCGGCGGTCAGCTTCGCCCATATCTTTCGTTGACGTGACCAGTGAGCAACGGCGGCAATGGGACGGACCTCTTTCTCCCGAATCTGGTCACGCCCCTTGACCGTCCGGGGTAGGAAGAGAATCGCCTCTTGGATGTCCGGGGCCAGGTTGAGCAGGTTCATGATCTGGGTGATGCGCGCACGCGTCACGTAGCCGAGCCTAGCCAGATCTGCGTAGTCCCGCACCTCACCACGCTGGACCAGACCGTCGAAGCGGATTGCCAGGGCCATCAGCTTTGAGATGCGGGGCAGATTCCCCGGCTCGATGCTTCGGTCTTCCTCGCGGAGATGGTTGTCGCTCTTTCTCCTGTTCTTGGGTTTGAAACTGAAGGAGCTCTCCAATCGGCTCAGTCCGGCTCCGTCGGATGCAGTATTTTTCATACGGACACCTCCCGATTGCGGATGTCGGCCTCGCTGCACAGCGCCTTGACTCCCGCTGAGCGGAAAGTCACGGTCACTCTACCGTCCCGCCCGTCATAACCGACGCGTTCGACGAGGAGGCGGACGATCCGTGATTGTTCTCGGGGAGACAGCGACTCCCAAACCGGGGCGAAGACCGCCAGCGCCCGGGCCATGTCCCCTTCGTCCACGGCTTCTTTCTGGATCGCGATGACCTCTTCGCGTATGGCGGTCATCCGCTGTTCTATGGTTCGAATCTGATCCTGAAGGTCGGCGAGCTGGTCCATGGCCGCCCCTCCGTTCGAGACGGCGGTGAAGGACTCGCTCACCAGCTTCTGGACTCTGGTGTGCAGCCGTTTGAGTTCACGCTCATGGCCGCGTTGTTCGGTTTCCAGTTCCACCATACGCTTGCCGCTCTCTTCCCGAACCTTTGCAGCCGTCGCTGCGATGATTTCCTCATTCCTGCCTATGCCTCGGATGTGCTCGACCACCGCGGTCTCGATCTCGTGCGCGTTGAGCGACTTTGTCGGGCAAGACGACCAGCCTCGTTGTTGCGCGTTCAGGCAGACGTAGTAGCGATACCGTTTGCCGTTGTCCTTGGCCGTATAGGTATGCACCATCCCCGTGCCGCAGGGAGCGCAGTAGAGAATCCCCTTCAGGAGGGCTCCGTACTTGTTGCGCACCTCCTTGCCGCCGGTGCTGCCGTTTCGTCGGAGAGCATCCTGCACCCGCTGCCAAAGATCGACGTCGACAATTCCGTCGTGTTCGCCGTTGTAGATGGTGCCTTTGTAGTCGACCTTGCCGGTGTAGATCACGTTGGTCAGGAGACGGAAGAGGCTGTTCTTGGTGAAAGGCTTTCCGCCGCGCTTCTGACCCTTCTTGGTGGTCCACTGCTTGTTTTTCCAGCCGCGCCGTTCGATTTCCTGAACGACAGGGATCAAGGCTTTGTGCTCCAGGTAGAGCTGGTACATCCCCCGGACCTGTACTGATTCGTCCTCGTTGACAATCAGTCTTCCGCCTTTCGGGTCCACGTCATACCCGAGAACCGGCATCCCGCCGACCCACTTGCCCTTGCGCCGCGCGGCGGACATCTTATCGCGGGTGCGCTCCGAGATGATTTCCCGCTCGAACTGGGCAAAGGAAAGCAGGATGTTTAGGGTGAGCCGCCCCATGGAGCTGGTCGTGTTGAACTGCTGGGTGACGGAGACGAAGCTCACGGCGTGCTTGTCGAAGAGCTCCATCATGCGGGCGAAGTCCAGGAGGGACCGGCTCAGCCGGTCGACCTTGTAAACCACCACGCAGTCGATGTCGCCCGCCTCGATGCCGGCAAAGAGCCGCTTGAGGGCGGGCCGCTCCATGTTGCCGCCGGTGAAGCCGCCGTCGTCAAATCGGTCGGGGATGCACACCCATCCCTCGTGCCTTTGGCTCGCGATATAGGCTTCCGCGGATTCCCTCTGGGCGTCGAGGCTGTTGAACTCCTGCTCCAGCCCCTCGTCTGTGGACTTGCGGGTGTAGATGGCGCAGCGGATCGTCCCGTTGGTTCTTGATGCCGACTCCCGGGCTTCTCCCCGGCCGTGGTTATTGTTTCTGCTCATTCGTTCCTCCTCTCGGGTTTGCGGCTCCCGCCTTTGGCCGAGGCATCGGCGATACCGAAGAAGAGGAACCCGTTCCACTTGCTCCCGGTGACCTCCTGGGCGATGGCTGAGAGGGACTTGTACCGTCGGCCGTCGAACTCGAAGCCGTTGTCGAGTACCTTGACCACAATGTCGCGGCCTTGGAACTCGCGGGCGAGCAGAGTTCCGGGCAGCGGCAGCCTCGGGTCGTGCGACGGGGATATGCGGCTGGTCACTGTTCTCGCTTTGACCTCGGCGGAACCCGAGGCGACCGGATCACGCGGAGACCGCGTTCTCAGGTCAGCGTCATTGGCCAGTTCCTCAGCCCTGCGCCGGGCCCGCTCTGAAAGGTCACCCTCCGCCAGGGCCTGGATTCGCCAGGCGATTCGCTTGCGAAGAAACTCCTTGTGGTAGGAGCGGGTCTCTTCCCCAAAGACCTCGAGGTATTTGTCCCGGAGTTCTCCGACGGTCATCCGGGAGAGCCCCTGGACCTCTTGATACGTTGTTGCTTCCATCCGAGACCTCCTTGGTTCATGGGCTTCGCCCCGCGGGCGGCCCGTCCGCACCGCAATCTCAGGGCGTTAACTCGTGAATGAATGAAGGCTTCGGTGGCCCGGAATATCAAGGCGAATCGAAGTAAACGCCTCAGATTCTTCAACTTGCGCTACATGCTCTGCCCCACTGCCTGAATCTGGGGCGATTCGGCGTCCGTTTCGATGGCGCATGTAACCCCGGGCAAGGATCGTAGCGATCTCCGATATCACCTCGTCGAGAGAGATTGGGACGTGTTCGTTGGCCGGCATCCGGTCCTCCTTTTGCGGGAGGCCGCGGAAGGCTTCCGTCATGGATGCCGCGGGACTGGATAGGCCGGTCATCGAGAAGGCCGTTGGAGCCCGTTCGACACCGCCTGAAGGCGATGTCGCCGGCACCCACAACGGTCTCCGATCTCACGGCTGTTTCCGCTGTCTGGTAATCCGCTTGCGCCGGACCCACTGGTCCGGCTTTCGGCAGATACCTACCGGAGGGGAGTTCGAAATGTCGAAACGGGTTTCCGGATGCAGCCGGGCTGTTAAACAAGGCGGGGCGAAAAACGGAGAACGGGAGAATTCGGAGAGGACATTTTCGGTGAGCGCCCGCAACCCCCAGGGTTGCACCCAGTCCCCGGACTGCGGGCTTCGAAACGGAGAAATAGGGCAAATGTGCGGGCGGGCGTAAGTCGGCGTGGACACGCCGGAAACGACGAGACCCCGAGGGGATCACCCCACGGGGTCTTGCGTTAACTAAGCACCGCTGAAATCAGCGGATTGAATTTTGGCTCCTCGGGCAGGACTCGAACCTGCAACCTAGTGGTTAACAGCCACCCGCTCTGCCGATTGAGCTACCGAGGAGCAAGGCCGGCATAATTTAACATGAACTCGATTGAATTTCAATAATAAACTGGACTCGAAGCCCCTAGGCTCGTCCCGCGCAAGTCAATCGCACCTAAGCCGGATGGAAAAAAACTGGATGAAAAACCGACAAGCCGCACCTAAAGCCGCGGAGACTAGAACCTGTAGCTCGCCTGCTTGATTTTCCGGCGGTAGTCCTCCCCCCCTATTTCGACGATCTTGCACATCTCGTAGATACGGGAGCGGAGGCGGACGCCGATCCGGTCGACCAGGGTGTCCCCGCCCTTCTTGTAGAACGACTCCCGGGTGTCTTCCTCGTCCTCCGTGTCCGGGTAATTCGAGGTGAAAATCGTGATTTTCTTGTGGTTGTAGCGGTGGTTGATGATATAGAAGACCGTTTCCTCCACCCAGGCCGTCGTCCTCTTGGCCCCCAGCTCGTCCAGGACGAGGACGTCCTTCTGGAAAACGGGGCCCAAGACGTCCGACTCCGAGAGAGTGGAATCCGGCGTGAACGTGCTCTGGATTTCCCGGATCAAGTCCCGGAAATCATAAAAAATGCAGGGCACGCCCTTCTTGACGATGAGTTCCTGGATTGTCGCCACGGCCAGGTGCGTCTTGCCGACGCCGCAGGAGCCTATGAAGAGGAGGCCGACGTCGAGCGCGGGATAGTTCTTGACGAAATGCCTCGATATCTTGAGGGCGTCCCTCTGGGAGTCGTCGTGGCCCTCGAAGTTCTTGAAGGTGCAGTTCTTGTATCTCCTCGGGATGTTGGCCTGCTCGATGAGCAGCTCGTTCTGCCGGTCATGGAAGCACTGGCAGCGCTTGGCCACGGGGGCCGCGCCGCCCGTGTCCAGGACCCACCCCGTCCCGTGGCATGTCGGACACTTGGTCTCGGTCGTCAATTCAGATATCCTCGGAGCTGCTGGAGCCTGTGGGAGCGGGAAAGCTTTCTCATGGCCCGCTGCTCGATCTGCCGGATCCTCTCCCTCGTCAGGTTCAGCCGGTCGCCGATCTCCTGCAGCGTTTCGGGCTGATCATCGTCCAGCCCGAACCGCAATTTTAACACAAAAGCTTCCTTTTCATCCAATTCTCTCAGAAGCTCGCGGATCTGGGTCCGCACCGACGACTTGATGATCTGGTATTCCACCGACGGCGAAAGATCGTCGCTGATCCTGTCCTCGACCTCGACATCCTCGCCGAAATACTTGTCGCTCAGCGAAAGATTCTTCTCCTCGAGGATTTTCAGGTCCTCGACATCCTCTTCGCTGATGCCCATGCTCTTGGCGATTTCCTCGCGCGTCGGCTCCCGTTCGAGCTCGGTCTTGAGCTGCGCCGCCTTCTTTTTCATCAGGGAGATTTGGTCGGACAGCTTCTGGGGGATATTGAAGATCCGGGAGTACCGCGAGAGCGCGTGGATGATGGCCTGGCGGATCCACCAAACGGCATAGGAAATGAACCTGACGTTGCGGTTGGGGTCGAAGCGCTTGGCGGCCTCGATCAGGCCGATGTTGCCTTCGTTGATCAGGTCGAGAAGGCTGAGGCCCATGCCCCGGTATTTCTTGACATAGGAGACCACGAACTTGAGGTTGGCCTCGATGAGCTTCCCCAGCGCGTCCCTGTCTCCGTTCCGGATCCGCGCGCCCAGCTTTTTCTCCTCGGCCTCGGAGACCATGGGGAACTTGGAAATCTGGTCCAGGTAGAGCTTGAGGTTCTTTGAGTCCAGAAAATCCTGGTAGTCCATTTTTCGTCCGCCCGCTCAATCGATTTTGATGATCCGGGAGGGACTGACGTGCACCAGGGTGTCCCGTTTGGACTCGAATTCGTCCTCCCGGCCTGCGAAGAATTCCTTCTTGATGTATTCCAACAGCTCGTTGACCTCGATTTCGATCTGCTCCATTTTCTGCCGCATGTTCAGGATTACCTCGACCCCCGCCAGGTTCACGCCCAGGTCGCGGATGAGGTTCAGGATCAGCTCCAGCCGCTCGAGGTCTTCCTGGGAATAGAGGCGGGTGTTGCCCTCGCTCCGGGACGGCAGCAGCAGCCCCTCCCGCTCATAGAGGCGGAGGGTCTGGGGATGGAGGCCGTACATCTTGGCCACGGAGCTGATGTGATAGTATCTCTTCGGCTCCCGTGCGTCCTTTTTCATGTCAGTGGACTCCCGTGCTTTCCCGCGGATTCGGGCCGGAGAGCTTCTCCAATTCTTTCATCAGTTCCCGGACTCTCTGATCATTGAAAGGAGGGGGAACGATGGAGACTTCGACGAACTCGTCTCCCACGGCCTTCTTCCCGGGCAGGGGAACGCCCCTGTCCTTCAGCCTGAATTTCTGGCCGGACTTCGTCCCGGGCGGGATCTTGATCGTCGCCGGCCCATGGAGGGTCGGGACCTCGATTTTCGCCCCGAGCGTCGCCTCGGGCACCGTGATCGGAAGCTTGATATGGATGTCCGGTCCCGCGCGCCTGAAAAGCGGGTGGGGCATCACTTCCAGGGTTATAAAAAGATCGCCGGCC
>Ga0228535_1002986_pt1 | contig 13807 bp, 10 predicted proteins | sample SJ1metagenome_FD_168457 | JGI IMG/M metagenome (GOLD analysis project Ga0228535, IMG submission 168457) | Enriched culture of PCE-dechlorinating microbial communities from Ithaca, New York, USA - SJ1 | ecosystem: Engineered > Modeled > Simulated communities (microbial... > Unclassified | place... | reverse complement strand
CAGAAGAATCGATACCGGGATGAACGCGGTGAAAATGAACGGCACGGAAGAAATGGCCTGGATCGACAGCTTCACAAAAGTCGAGGAAGTTCTTTCCAGGGTCCAGGCTCTCCGGGACGCATTCGGCCATTCACTTGACATTGCCGTTGACTTCCACGGCCGTGTCCATCTGCCCATGGCCCGGGTGCTCATGAAGGAGCTGGAGCCGTTCCGCCTCATGTTCATTGAGGAACCAGTGCTCGTGGAAAACCGGGAAGCCTTCCGCGAACTCCGGCAGCACACAGTAACTCCTGTCGCCACGGGAGAACGGAACTTCAGCAGGTGGGACTTCAAGGATCTCATAACAGGCGGAGGTGTGGACATACTGCAGCCCGATCTCAGCCATGCCGGCGGCATCTGGGAGGTGCGGAAGATCGCGGCCATGGCCGAGGCCTACGACCTCGCCGTAGCACCCCACTGCCCCCTCGGCCCCATTGCCCTGGCGGCATGCCTGCAGCTTGATTTCTGCACCCCCAACGCGTTCATCCAGGAACAGAGCCTGGGCATCCACTACAACCAGGGGGCGGATCTTCTCGACTATCTCGCTGACCCGTCCGTTTTCCGGTACAGGGACGGGCATGTTTCATTGCCGGAAGGCCCGGGGCTGGGAATTGCCGTCAATGAAGAGGTTGTTCTGGAAAAAAGCAGGGAAGGGCACAACTGGCGGAACCCCGTCTGGAGAAACGCCGACGGTTCAGTTGCGGAGTGGTGAAAAAATCCCCGGGAAAACCGGGGATTTTTCTTTTTTTCCGGCACACACCCAAAAGAACTCCAGGCACTTATTTGCGCAGCAAACCCCTTAATCCATACTGGTCAAAAGTGTCTCGGGTTTTGAAAAACAATATCTCTTTTTACAAGACCTGATTCTGCCCGTTCCCATAAAGATGACACGCCACAAAATGCTTTTCTTCAGACGCTTCTTTTTGCACCACATGTGGCTGAAGCAACAGAGGTGGGGTTTTCTGCCGGCAGATTTCCATGGCATATTCACACCGCGCGGCAAACCGGCATCCTGGCTGCGGATTAATGGGACTTGTGATTTCACCCTTGATGATCTTAATTTCCTTTGTGCGCATTGAGATGTCCGGTTCGGGAATAGCAGACAAAAGCGCCTTTGTGTATGGATGCATCGGGTTTTCAAACAGTTCATCGGAGGTGGCCTGCTCCACACACTGCCCCAGGTACATCACGACAATTTCATCGGAAATATGTTTGACCACCGACAGGTCGTGGGTAATGAACATGTAGGTAAGTCCCCTGTCCTCCTGAATGTCCATGAGAAGGTTAAGAATCTGTGCCTGGATTGATACGTCCAGGGCTGATACAGGTTCATCACAGACGATAAACTGCGGGTCGAGGGAAAGGGCCCTGGCGATACCTATGCGCTGCCTCCGGCCGCCGTCAAGTTCGTGAGGATAGACATTGGCATATCGCCGGGCAAGTCCGACTGTATCCATGAGCTCTGCCGCCCTCTGAAAAGCGGCTGTCCTGCTTGAGCATGTGTTATGGACAATCATGAATTCAGCTATGATTTCGGCCACTGACATCCTTGGATTGATGCTTGAATAGGGATCCTGGAAGATGATCTGCATTTTCCGCCTCATGGCTTTCATCTTCCTGCGACCATATTTCAGGATGTCCTCACCGTTAAATAGAACCTGCCCGCCGGTAGCATCAAGAAGACGGATTATTGTACGGCCAAGGGTAGATTTGCCGCATCCGGACTCCCCTACCACTCCGAGAGTTCTCTTGTGAGGAATCGTAATATTGACATCATCTACAGCATGAAGCAGGCCATCCTTTACTTTGAAATATTTTTTTAGATGTCTTGTCTCAAGCAGGGAACAGGTGTTTGCGGGACACTCCATCTACGCCTCCTCCTTTCGCCAGTTTTCCTGCCCGGCGAACAAGTGGCACGAAATCAGGTGTGTTCCATTGCGCCAGGCACAGGGATGTTCAGCCTCGCAAACATCCATTTTCTTGGGACATCTGGGAGCAAAGGTGCACCCCGGTGGAAGTTTTGTAGGATCAGGCATGAGTCCGGTTATCGGCGTCAGGCGCCTGGCCTTGCTCCTGAGGTTGGGAATGGATCCGAAAAGTCCGGTAGTGTAGGGGTGATGGTCTTTGGAAGTGTAGATGTCTGTTGCTGTTCCAACCTCTACAAGTTCGCCTGCGTACATGACCGCGACATTGTCGCATGTCTGCGCCACTATGCCGAGATCATGGGTAATCATGATCATTGCTGTTCCCAGGGTATCCCTCAGATTCCGGATCATGCTGATGACCTGAGCCTGGATAGTAACATCCAGCGCGGTGGTGGGTTCGTCTGCAATGAGAAGCACCGGTTCACATGCAAGGGCCATAGCGATGACAACCCGCTGCTTCATGCCGCCGGAAAACTGGTGGGGGAATTCAAATTTCCTTGAGGAGGGAATTCCGACCAGGAGGAGGACTTCATCAACACGTGCCTGAATCTGCTCCTTTGTCTTGTTATCCTTATTGTGGAGTTCCATTGCTTCTGCTATCTGATCGCCCACTGACATTACAGGATTCAGGCTCGTCATCGGGTCCTGAAAAATCATGGCGATCTGTTCGCCTCTGATAGAACGCATTTCCGGTTCAGTCAGATCGAGCATTGATTTTCCGGTGAACTCGATAGAGCCTTCAGTTATACGCCCGGTTTCAGCGGGAAGCAGTCTCATTATTGTCAGGGCGGTCGTTGTTTTGCCGGCCCCCGTCTCTCCTACGAGTCCGAAGGTCTCTCCCTTTTTCAGTGAAAACGTAATATTATTGACGGCACATACTGTTTCCAGGTCAGTCTTGTACTGAACCGACAGGTTTTTGATTGATAAAAGTTTATCTGTCATAGCTCTGTCCTCTTCTTCAGGTTCTCAGGCGGGGATCAAGGGCATCCCTGAGGCCGTCTCCCAGAACACTCATCGAGAAAGAAGCTACGCAGATCATGACTCCGGGAAAAAGAATCAGGTGCGGTGCCGTTCGCAGAAATTCCTTTCCCTCGCTCACCAGAGCGCCCCATTCGGGCTGCGGAGGATTGATTCCCAGCCCAAGGAAACTCAGAGTAGCAGCCGTGAGTATCATCGAAGCCACGTTGGCGGTCGTCTGCACGATGAGGGTCCCCACGGAGTTGGGCAGAACGTGCTTGAGAAGGATTCGCAGCGTTGATGTCCCTCCTGCCCGTGAAGCCTCTATATATTCCTGTTCAGCGATGTTGAGCACCGAGGAGCGGACTATCCGGACAAATCCCGGTATGTTGGTAAGCGATATGGCAATACATATGTTCACAATCCCAGATCCCATCGCCGCGACCACTGCCATGGCGAAAAGGGTGGACGGAATGGCGGAAAATATGTCCAGGGCACGCATGACGATATCGTCCAGTTTTCCTCCTATATAACCTACCATTGCCCCGAGAAGGCTGCCCGCAATAAGAGTTGCGATGGATGTCGCGAAGCCGACCGTCAATGATACCCGGGCTCCATGAAGGCACCGGGCAAAGAGGTCCCGGCCGTACCCGTCGCACCCGAACCAATGGGCCGCCGAAGGCGGAGCAAGCTTCAGCCTGAGGTTCATCTTCAGAGCTGCCTCGTAGGAAACGATGAAATCAGCCAGAAGGGCGAGGATGATCATTGTGCTGATGACAGCCAGGCCAAACATGGCGAGGCGGTCTTTTTTTAGTCTGCGCCAGACTTCCTTCCAGCGGCTTTCTTTTTTGAAGACAATCACAGGCACCGCCGCGTCGACTGATACCTGGCTCATGTTACCGCCCCCTCCCTGAATATTTGGCTCTTATCCTGGGATCGACGAATGCATAGGAGAGGTCTACCGCCAGTATGACAAAGGAAAAGACCACTGCAAAAACAATAATGCCTCCCGTAACCACCGGGACGTCCTTCTGCTTGATGCCCGATACGATAAAAGAGCCGAGCCCGGGCAATCCGAAAAGCGTTTCGGTCGCAATCGCTCCTCCTATAAGGATGCCGAAGCTGTTGCCTGCAACTGTGATAACAGGCAGAAGAGCGTTTTTCATCGCGTGTTTCCAGATAACCATTCTTTCAGTTGCTCCCTTTGCCCTTGCCGTCCTTACATAATCCTGGCGGATTGTCTCGAGCATGCTGGAGCGGGTAAAACGGAGCTGCCGTCCTCCGTAGGGCAGTCCCAGTGCAATCATCGGCATAACATAGCTTTTCCAGCTGGCAATCCCGTTTGCCGGGAACCAGCCCAGCCACAGGGAGAATATGAGCATGAGCACCAGCCCGATCAGAAACGCCGGCTGGGCTGCCAACAGAAGGGCTAGTCCAGTCGGGACACGGTCAAAAACTGTATTCTGCTTCACCGCTGAAAGCACCCCGAGGGGTACACCAAACACCAGGGAGAAAAGGATGGCATTGAAAGCAACCCTCAGTGAAACGGGAAGCCTGTTGCCTATTTCCGTTAAGACCGGTTTCTTCGTGGCATATGATTTTCCGAGGTCCAGGCGGAAGATTGCGTCATACATATACTTCCCGTATCGCTGCATAAGGGGAAGATTGTAGCCCAGTTCTTCATTCAGCATATCAATATCTTCCTGACGGGCCCCCGCCCCCAGGAGATTTGAGCCGGGGTCTCCCGGGATCATGTCAATGATGACAAAGATGAGAAAGGAGACTCCGATCACGATTGGAATCATCATTAACAGGCGTTTACAAATAAACCGATGCACGTTCATACACCCCTTTTGCAAAAAATTCCAGTTCCCGATCAAAAGTTTTTAAATTGACATGAAGCTGGAATTCATGCGATGTATTTCTGTGACCAGCTTTCATGATCGATTTTGACCCTGCGCCGGATGACGGAAAGAAACTTTTCCTGCTTCCGTCATCCGGCACAGCCTGAAGTGATGCTCAAACTGGTCCGGTAAAGCTTATTTTGCCCATGACCACTCGCAGATCTGTGGATAATTGGGGTAATTAACCGGGATATTCAGGTCAGGAGTCCATACATACGGCTGCACTTTGTGGAAAATGGGGATCTGGGTGGCAGTGTTCGCCAGCCAGTCCGAAAGCTGGCTGTAAATCTTCTGCCGCTCTGCCAGGTCAAATGTTGCTATACCTGCGTCCCAGAGCGCATCCATGGTCTTGTAATCAAACTTTTCACCTTCATACTTTACGTAGAAGGATCCAACCATCTTGGTGTAGGAATACATCCTCCACCCCTCATAGTCTCCAGTGGGTGAAAAACCAGTAGTAATCATGTCAAAGCGCTGAGAGCGTGACATCTCCATGTTCGTCGCAGAGTCAAGACGGTTGATATCACAGGTCAACCCTATGTCGAGGAGGTTGCTCTGGAGCACTTGGGCCATCTTTTCGAAATAACCACCCGCTGAGCAGTTAATTGTGCCCACATGGGTGCCGTTCGGGTAAGCGGATCTCTTTACGTATTCCTTTGCCTTTTCCGGATCATAGTTGTAAACTACGCCCTTCGCAGGGGCTCCTGTGTTCTGGGGCTGAATCATGAAATCTGCAATAACCGCGTGCCCGTCATAGCAGGCAATGTTCATCGCTTCCTTATCAATGGCGTAGGCTATGGCTTTTCTGATGTTATCGTCGTCAAGAGGGGGGTGAAGATAGTTTATTGCTAGAAAGGAAGTATGATTCGCCGGCACAAGCTGCGTTTTGAAATTCGGATTTGAGGTGAGCGCATTCCAGTTGGCGATAGGAGCTATGTACCAGTCAAGTTCTCCGGACTCGAAAGCGATCAGGCCTGCGGAAGCTTCTGTGATCGGTACATAGTGAACTTTTTTGATTGGGGCCTGTCCCCTGTAATAATCGGCAAAAGCTTCACACGTCCACTCAACGTCATGCTGCAGCTGGGTAAAAAAGTAAGGTCCCGTTCCTGCAAGAGCAAGCTTCGAACCGAATTCTTTGCCCTGCTTCTCCACTTCCTTCTGGCTTATGATCATGATATTCGTCTGGGTATTTATGAACGCTGAATTCGGCTGTGACTGCGTGACCACTACAGTGTAATCATCTGGTGCCGTTACTTCAGTAACACTAGCCAGGTAGCTTCTAACCTTTGGGCTTGCCATAGCCCTTTTCAGTGAAAAGACAACATCAGATGCCTTAAGATCTTCGCCGTTGTGGAACTTAACACCCCTGCGGATTTTAAAAATGTAGGATAGCTTGTCTTCACTGATCGTATAGCTCTCTGCCACCCGGGGTTCATATTCGCCTGTCGCCTCGTTCTGGCGGTAAAGGGGTTCGTAGACCTGATAAATTACCATCCTGTCCTGTATATTCACCGTAGCATGGGGATCGATGGTCGTCAGGGGAGCCAGAGTACTCAGTCGAAGCATACGGTCTGCGGCAGACGCAGGGGTAAAAAGGGCAAAAACTGCAAGGACTGCAAGAAGTATCGCTGAAAACCTGCAAATTTTTTTCATGAGTATCCTCCTTTTTATTTTTCCTGCAACAAATTTACATACACAGTTGCCTTCTGAAATGAAAGGCTGTTCTCCAAACGTTCCACTTTCCTCTTCTTCATCTTTTCTGAAAGAACATCCCCCCTTACGATTCCGCTTTTTATGGAAGGATAATTTCAGCTCGGTTGCCGTGAATTCGGAGCCTGGTGCCAAAAGGTTCAGAAAGTTCTGCCAACTGTTCCAGTATGGACGAATCCTTCGCCGGTGCAGGCCATCCGCTGCGGCTTCGGGGCAGCCCAAAACCCAGTTCCACTGCCAGCAGGCTCACTTTCGTCACTTTTCCGCCTTCCATCTCCCAGTAGGGAATGAAGGTTTCGAAAGCCTCTCTTTTCGTCTGAAGCCCCCTGGTGAAACCGGCGTCACGGGCTTTGAAAAGGTCGTGCATCGTTGCATCGGACGGCAGCTTGTAGAGTTCAAAATAGTCTGCGGGCTGCTTGGGAATATTCTCGTTCTGGAGGACGAAATCGCCGAGAGAGTAAAAAATAGGGCATCCCTTGTAAATCTCGATAGCACGAATAACGTGAGGTCCATGACCGACAACCGCATGAGCGCCGCAGTCAATACACCTGCGTGCAAATTCCTCCAGGAAATCCGCTCCTTCACGCTTCACGGCACCGCGCATCTCATGGCCATGGATCGATATGACGATATAGTCCGCCTGAAGAGACGCCTCATAAATGGATTTCTCGATTCGGGCCATATCCGAAGGATGTACTGTGGTCTTTTTCCCCACCTTGTCTCCCATTTCAAAAGTCAGTGTGTCGAATTCAATAACATTTTCGCCAAGGGCAGGAAGATACCCCTCGGCACGGATAACTTCCCGGTGGGCGTTCATTTCAGTCAGGGCCGCTATTTCTTTCAGGGCCTCGGCATGTGCGGGATCGAGATAATAGGTGGTGTTGTAGCGCAGACCGTTGACTCCCGGACGGCCGATGATCGAATGGGAAGCACTGCCTGCCATGGCCGCCGGGTTGAAGCTGGATGTGACCGCAATGATGGCTGCCCTTCCGGTATTGCAGTCCAGGTACGCCGGTGCCGAAGCCTGCTGCATGTTCAGGCCCACGCCGCTGTTGGGTATCCCCGCCCTGCGGAGGTTGTCAAGGGTTTTTTCCACTCCACCGTATGAAAAATCAAGAGTATGGTTATTGGCGAAGGAGGTTATATTGAATCCGAAACGTTTAACATCGTCCAGGATCTCGGGGGGAGCGCAAAGATAGCTTCCGCCGTTGTACTGTGAACCATAGGATTCATAATAATGGATTGTCGTTTCCAGGTTGAAGAAGCGAACGTCGCCCTTTTGGATTTCTGCGGCAATCTCGGCAAAACCGGGATATTCTTCTGGCAGACGTCTTTGAACAAGCATATCGCCTGCAGCTGTGAATGACATTTTCGTTGACACCTATATAACCTCCCTATGGTTTTTAGGCTCCTCCGGCTGCGTCCACGTCTTTCAAGACGCAGCCGGAGGGAAGAAAAAGAACCTTATCCGAAAATTTCCTCGTCCACTTCGATTCCCAGCCCCGGGAGTTCCGGGCAGCTGAGAACTCCTCCCTGCATGGTCATGGGATTTTTGACAAGATTTGCGGTGTGGAGCCCCGTGCCGCAGAGCGCATCGCTCGGCAGGCAGACCGCAGGCTGGCTCACTATGAAATGAACGCTTGCCGCTTCTCCTATGCCCAGTTCGAGATTGCTCCCTGCAGCGGCCTGAAACCCGGCTGCCTCCACCATTGCGGCCACCTGGCAGGCGCGGTAAAGTCCCCCGACCTTCCCTACCTTAATGTTGTAGTAATCCGCGCAGCCTGCCTGAATCGTATTATGGGCCTCGTGGAGAGAGGATATGCTTTCGTCCGCCATGATTGGAATGCCGCAGGAATGATTCCGCACATGGCGCATCCCCTCGAGGTTCCACTTCCGCACGGGCTGTTCAAATGATTCGGGGTTAAACCGGGCAACCCTGTCCAGAAGCGCAATCGCATCTCCCGGGGTGTATCCCTGGTTGGCGTCCATGCGTATGGGAACATCGGGGCCGAAAATCTCCCTTAGCTTCCCTACGAGTTTCGCATCCTCCTCGATGTTTTTGCCGACCTTGACCTTCATTACCTTGAATCCCATCTTGATGTATTCCTTCGCCTCTTCCACGGAAGCATCGAAATCCTTGAAGCCCATGGACCATGCGAGCTCCGCCTGTTGGCGGCTTTTCCCTCCGAGAAGGACATATACGGGAACTTTCAGGGTTTTGCCCGCGGCGTCATGGACTGCGATATCCACAGCGGCCTTTGCGGAAGTGTTTCCGGCGATGACCTGGTCCATGAGGTCGTTGATCCTGGAGATCTCAAGAACGCTCTGCCCCACAACAGCTTGTTTGAGGTACATGTTGATGACAGTCTCCATCGTGTAGGCGGTCTCGCCCATGAAGGCCGCTGCCGGAGACGCCTCTCCATATCCGAAGATACCGTCCTCTGTGACCACTTGGACCACACAGTGGGCACGGGTCGCCGTGGCGTAAAGGAATGTCTGCCATGGCGTTTTCAGTGGTATTTCCAGTACTTTTACCTTAATGTCGACAATTTTGCTCATATGAAGCTCTCCTTTGATTACTTCCGCAGAAGAAGTGCAGCCTCCAGACCTTTTACCGGGAGAGGGCCTCGTAAACAGCTTTTGAAACTTTGCCGATGCAGGAAATTCCATCCTGGTCTGATGACAGGTTGGATGTCAGCATTGCAATGATGTATTTTCTCCCCCCTGGGAGCACAAAATACCCCATGTCATGCTGGGTTTTGGGCAGATCACCGGTCTTGTTCGCAACGGCAACCATCCCGGGTGAAGGGTTCTTCTTCTCGGCAGCGGGAGCGTAAGACGGAACTGCCGGAAGCATTGCAGGCAGCTTGTTTGTATAGAACTGCCGGCTCATGATCTCGAGTACGGTTTCGGATGCCCTCTGGCTGACCAGGGTACCCGAAGCGGCCATCTTCAGTACCTTTCCCATATCTGCAGCCGTGGTGTAGTTGTTCCTGCCTGCCTTAACGGCCTCCAGGTCCATCATTTTCCGCTGCAGTTCCGTGGAGAAAAGCCCTATATCCCTGAAGAATGCGTTTATCCTTTCCATACCGAGAAGGTCAATTATCGCGTTGGTTGCGGTATTATCGCTCACCGATATCATGAGTTTCATGATGTCATTCCATGACAATTCAAGCCCTGCGGAGAGGTGGCAGATCATGCCCGTTCCACCTACCCTTTTCTCCTCAGGGATCCGAATTTTCGCCTCAGGATCTACTTTGCCTTCTTCCCCGTCTTTGAGCAGCAGAGCGAGAATGGGGACCTTGATCAGGCTGCAGGCCACATGGATCTCTTCAGGGCAAATCACCAGGATTTCCCCGGACTCAAGGTCTTCGGCATAGAGGCTGACCTTTCCCTCCAGACAACCGAGGAGCTCGAAAATTTTCTGTCTTGGTAAACCTGCCATCCCCGGACCTCCCTATAGAACGTAGGTCATCACGACTACAAGAATCATGCTCGTAATTATGATCGCATAGCCAACTTTGAGCATGGACTTGACGTCGGTTGACTGGGCAAGGCCCATTTCACCGATCATATCAGCGCCGGGATATGCAAAGGACGTAAGCTGATGCCCCACGAGGACGATCAGCGCCCACATGTACATTGACACATTCATTGCCTCCGCGAGCCCCCTGAACAGCTTGTCTATCATGAGTGCCTGTGCAACTGCAGCTCCGCTGATCCCGAAGATGCCCACAAGGGACGAAAAGACATTAAATCCAAGTTTTCCGCTCGTCTCCATGTAGGGTTTCAGTAATTCTCCCAGAGCTGCGAAGGCACCGCTTTTCTCTACGAAACCAAGGAAGGGGTCGAAGAGGAGGAAGATGAAAAACAGCCAGATAATTTTGCCGCAGCCTTCCATCAGGCTGTCGAAAACTTTTCCCAGCGAAAGCCCGCTGACCAGACCGGTAACAAGGGCGGTGATGAGCATGACCATGATTGCATACGATGCGCCTCCCTTGTTGAGAATTCCATATCCCACAAGGAGTGCCATGGTGCCCAGAAAGGCTATGGTGCCTCTACGGGTTTGCGGGCTGGGCTGGTAGTCCTCCTTTATTACAAGTTGATCCCGGCTGTAGCTGTAGATGCCGAAGGTTTTTTTCTGAACCCTTTTGGCGACAAAAAAGGTCACGACCCACATGAGAGCGGAAAGGGGCAGGCCTGCGCTGAAGAGGACCTGGGTGTAGGTGAGGCCCGTTATCCCCATGAGTGTGACCATCGGGGGACTGAAAGGCCCGATAAAAAGCCCCGTCTGTCCCGCGCCCTGGAATATGACTGCGATAACGCTTGGGGTGATGCCTATTGCTGATACAAGGGGAATGACGATCGGGGCGATGATTGCGTTTGCGCCGGCAAGGGTTCCGAGGAGGGCAACCAGCGCGACAGAGGTAACCATTGTAGCGATTATTGCCTTGTTTTCAGAGTCGACACCGATTTTCTTCATGAAGAAATACACTATGTTTTCAGCTACTCCAGTATGTCTGAGGACCACTCCCAGTCCGGAACCGAGCATGATGATCAGTCCAACGAGGGAAAGAAACGATCCCATTGCCTTGGCAATCACCGACCCCATACCGAGTATGGGTTGCTGGACCATGACAGCACCTACGACAACACATATTGCGACATTTACGACGGGATGCATCCCTTTTTTGAAAGCAAGGATTACATACAGAAGCAACGGAAACAATCCCAAAAGCGGCGGCAATCCAAAAATCATGTCAATGACCTCCCTTTTTCCGGCGATTCTCTCCAATAAAGCACTTGACGTCTTCATGCCGAAACTACCCCGAAGGGAATGGAGCACGCACATTTAAATCCGGTTCCCGCTGTTTTACGGATCAATCCTCCTTTCTCCTCAACGGCAGCCTGAAAAGGTTTCGGTATCTGTTTCCCATGCGCTTGTCTTCAGCGCCTGAACTCCAGCCGCCATGTCACATCTATTCCAGTTCCGCATACACATTGTTTTTCAGGAGAAGATCCATTCTCTCGTCCAGAACTGTTTTCGCGTCTTTCCCCCTTGCACGGGTAAACGCGAGAATTATGGCCTCCATGGTTGCCATGGCCGGCAGATAAGAGGAGTAAGGGGCTGTGTTCGGGGCAAGGAGCACTTCATCGCAGCAGCCGGCAATAGGTGAAAGCATTGAATCAGTTATCCCGACGACAAATGCCCGCTTTTTTTTCGCAAAAACGGTCACATCCACGGTATCTTTATAATACCTGTGGAACGAGACCGAAAGGACAATATCTTTTTCAGTGAGCTCATTGAGCCTTTCATACCGCACCTCGGAGCTGGAGGAAAAATAGTGGACATTCTTCGCCACGTTGCTGAGGGAGAAACCTCCGTATTGCACAACGCAATAGGACGACCTTGCCCCTAAAAGATAGATTTTTTCAGCCCGGACCATGGTTCCGATGACTTTCATGAATGTTCCGTTCTGGGAGGCGAACTTGTGGAACGAAAGGTTTTCAACACCCTGGGACATTACCTTCTGAAGGATATTTTCCAAAGGCTCGTTTTCGCTTATGGAGTCCCGCATTTTCTTCATGGGAGCCTGCGAGAATATAAAAACCGTTGTCTGGAGATCGCTCAGCATATCCCTGAATCCCGAATATCCAATCTCCGTGGCAAACCTGACAACCGTGGAAGGAGAGACTCCCAGTTCCTTTGCCATGTCATGGGAGCTCATCTTCACGACTTCGGAGCAGTTGCTCAGGATCAGTTCCGCAACTTTTCTCTGGGAAGGCGAAAAGGAGGGGAGTCTTTTCCGTATGCGCTGGAAAATGTTTTTTTCCTCTTCTTCACAGGGACGTCTTTGAAAGTCAGGCATATTTCCCTCCCTGATTTTTTTAATTATTTCATAATTTAGTTTGATTGAATCGTACTATATTGGCTCTGACTTTGCAACATTTGTTTTATTTTATTGTTACGAGACAGTGATACCTGGATTCCCGGCCACACCTAACGAGTACGCCGGTTTAGCCGCAATAAATCCAGTGACAATCGAACTTTGACAACAAAAACACTTGACGTGCTCCTCGTTATGTAATACTATATACGTAACGAGGAGGTGGGGCTATGGCAAGCATCGTCTTCCAGAAGGACAAGCGCTCCGGGATCACCTACGCCTACGAATCCGTATCCTACTGGGACAAGGAAAAACGACAGTCGAGAGCGAAGAGAACATTGATCGGCCGACTGGATGAACACACCGGCAAGGTTGTTCCCACCGACGGCAGACGACGGAAGCAAAAGGACGAGCAACTTCCGGCCGGACCCGTTCCGGCCACCCGGACGGCAAGGCTCTTCTACGGGGCGACCTGGCTCTTCGACGCCATCGGAGAGCAGCTGGGCATCACCGAGGACCTGAAGAGGTGCTTCCCGAAGATCTTCAGGCAGATCCTGTCCATAGCCTACTACCTGATTTTAGAGGACAAGAACCCGCTCTACCGCTTCGAGAAGTGGAGTGCTCTGCACAAACACCCCTGCGGAGAGAACATCGGCTCCCAGCGGAGCAGCGAACTCTTCGCGTCCATCAGCGAGGAAGCGAAGCTCGAGTTCTTCAAGCTTCAGGGGAGGAGGCGCATGGAGGACGAATTCCGGGCTTACGACATCACCTCCATATCAAGCTGCTCCGAGTGCCTCAGGCAGGTTCTGTACGGCAACAACAAGGAGAACGACCGTCTGCCCCAGTTGAATCTGGCCCTGGTCTTCGGCGAAAGTTCCGGGCTCCCCTTCTACTACCGCAAGCTGGCCGGGAACATCCCCGACGTGAAGACGGTCAAGCTTCTTTCGTCGGAACTGGACGTCCTCGGGTACTCCAAAGTCAAGCTGGTCATGGACAGAGGATTTTACAGCGAGGACAATCTCAACGCCCTCTTCAGGGACCATGTCACGTTCATCATCGCGGGCAGGATGTCCCTGTCCTTTATTCAACAGAACCTGGAGCCCGTCTACGGGCAGTTCCGCTCCCATGACCGCTTCAACGACACGTACGAGCTGTACTGCCACACGGTGCAGACGGAGTGGAACTACAGGCAATACCGGCCGTACAAAGGGGACACCGTTTCAGAGCCGAGGCGCATCTACGTGCACTACTACTACAACATCGACAGGGCGGCCGAGGAAGAGAAGACCTTCGACCGCCGGCTGATCGCCCTCAGGAACGAACTCGAGTCGGGCAAAAGGGTTCCGGAGCACGAGACCGGGTACAGCAGGTACTTCGACATCAG
>Ga0228535_1002984_pt1 | contig 13822 bp, 12 predicted proteins | sample SJ1metagenome_FD_168457 | JGI IMG/M metagenome (GOLD analysis project Ga0228535, IMG submission 168457) | Enriched culture of PCE-dechlorinating microbial communities from Ithaca, New York, USA - SJ1 | ecosystem: Engineered > Modeled > Simulated communities (microbial... > Unclassified | place... | reverse complement strand
AATTATCATATCCTTCAATTCTAAGGATATGTTTTTGCCTCTTTTCATAAAATTACCCCCAATTGTAGTTCAATTATCCTACAATTGGGGGTGCTTTGTCATTGTCCGTTTTTATCGGACCTGTGCATGATTTTGACTGATGATAATTTTACAACAATTGTTCATGCTATTGAAGAAGGACGTAATATTTACAATAATATCAAAAAAGCAGTTACTTTCTTGCTTTCCTGTAATTTAGGTGAAGTTATTGCGATTTTTGTAGCGATTTTACTCGACATGCCTGTTCCCTTGATTGCCACCCAGATTTTGTGGGTAAATCTCATTACTGATGCATTGCCAGCGCTTGCTTTAGGCGTTGATCCAGGCGATCATGATGTTATGAAAATGAAACCTAGAGATCCAAAAGAAAGCTTCTTTGCACATGGTGCTGGTTATAGAGCTATTGTTGGTGGTGTTTTGATAGGAACGCTTACACTAGCTGCTTTCTATTTTGGCCTTACCGAGTTTGGCCATGGCATTTTCTCAGACGACATTCCTGAAAGAGATTTGGAATATGCTAGAACAATGGCATTTGTTGTTCTTGCGTCTTCTCAGTTGTTCTATTCAATATCTTTGAGACATGATACGAAATCAATTTTCCAAATAGGTTTATTCTCTAACAAGTATTTGATTGGTGCTATTGTTGTTGGCTTGATTCTTCAAATGAGTGTAATTGAAATCGATGCTTTGGCAGCTGTTTTCAAATGTGTTGACTTGAATAGAAGTGATTGGCAGATGGTATTTGTTTTCGCCTGTGTGCCGCTGATCGTCAATGAAATTGAAAAACTTATAACTCGTTTAATGAGTAAATCTGAAGACTAAATTGTTATTAAAAACTGACTGGCCTAAGCCAGTCAGTTTTTTTGTAACATTGCATCATATGCACCAATGGAATAACCGAACACTACTTATACATTTTTCATACGAAATGTGTATTGCCAATATACAAAATAAAGATGTTCAAAATTAGGAAGCTATAAAGATGTTAAAAATATTACACTTAATACAAAAGAAAAGTCATGTGTCTACAGCAAGAATACTTATAAAAACAATGTACATCAAAAATACACAAGTATACTTTAAATTAAATACAAAATTAAATATTACATAGCTAACGCTTGATTTTCCGTAATCTATGTAATATAATTATCATATAGCAATGAAGTTGCTTTATTTTTTTTGCTCTTGGTGGTTTAAAAAAGAAGGGGGAGTCTAGTAAAATGAAAAAAGGTTTCTTCAAGGCGGCAGCAGCTTCGCTGATGACCGTAATTTTAGCGGCATCTGTTGCCGGTTGTGGTGGTTCATCCAGCAAAGAAATCAAAATCGGTTTGTTGAATGAGATGACGGGCGGTAATGCAACTATTGGTACCGCGGCAGCAAATGGTGCTAAACTTGCAATTAAGGAAATTAACGCCAATGGTGGTTTGCTTGGCAAACAAATTAAGGCGGTTGTCGCAGATAACAAAAGTGAGCCTTCGGAATCTGCCAATGCTATGACCAAGCTTTTAACGCAAGACAAAGTAGTTGCTGTAACAGGAACTTTTTCCAGTTCTAATGCGATTGCAGCGGCAAGTGTAGCGGAAGCTAATAAAACACCTTATCTGGTTGCTGGTGCTACTAACCCTAAGGTTACTGTTGATGAAAAAACTAAGAATGTAAAGAAGTATATTTATCGTGTTTGCTTTATCGATCCTTTCCAAGGAACAGTAGCGGCAAACTTTGCTGCTAAAGATCTGAAAGTAAAGAAAGCAGCAATGCTTGTTGATAATAGCAGTGATTACAGTAAAGGATTGGCTGAATTCTTTGAAGCAGCATTTACCAAAGAGGGCGGCACAATAGTAGCGAATGAAGCATATTTACAAAAAGATACTGATTTTAAAGCAACTTTAACTAAAATCAAAAGTAAAGACATGGACATACTTTATGTACCGGGTTATTATGAAGAAGTTGGTAAAATTGTAAAGCAAGCACGTGAAATGGGTATCACTGTTCCTATTGTCGGTGCTGATGGTTGGGATTCTCCAAAATTGGGAGAGATTGCTTCCGCTTCCGCATTAAACAATACATATTTCACCAATCATTATTCTGTTGAGGATACTTCGCCAAAAGCAAAAGCATTTGTAGAAGCATATACTAAGGAGTATGGACAAAAACCAGAAGCCTTGGCAGTTCTTGGTTATGATGCCGTTTATGTTCTGGCAGATGCCATTAAACGTGCTAACAGTACAGATGCCGCTAAAATTATTGAGGCGCTCGCTACGACTAAAGACTTCCCTGCTATAAGTGGTGTGACGACAATCAACAAAACGCATGATGCAGATAAGAATGCTGTAGTCATCGAAATGAAAGATGGCAAGCAAGTATTTAAAACATCAATTAAACCTTGATAATTGTTTATGTATCCCCATTGCTTATTTACAGGTAATGGGGATTTTTAATTACAATTGTTGACAAATGATTCAATAAAATATATAATCGGTAACATAAACAAAAAAATATTAATTCATCCCATAAAGACAATGAAGGGAATAAGATACAATTTACTTGTTTCAGAGAGCTGATGTTTGGTGCGAATCAGTAACGGTAATTGTATGGATAGCTCATCCCTGAGTCGCTTACTCGATATGTAGAGTATGACGTGTAGCCCCGTTAGCGGCTAAGGCCTTGTTGGAGGCTGAAAGGGTTGCCGTTTCGCTGGCAGCTGAATTAGGGTGGTACCGCGTGGATTGTTGATTCCTCGCCCCTATGTATTTTTATAGGAGCGAGGATTTTTATTTTCGCTCTGAAACTTTACATGTAGAGGAGATTATAATTATGAGACAGCCTAACAAACAGTACATTCCGTTTCAACCTGTAAGTTTGCCAAATCGTACATGGCCTGACAAGGTTATTGCTAAAGCGCCAATTTGGTGCAGTGTTGATTTGCGCGATGGTAACCAGGCGCTTGTAACACCTATGCAGCTGGAAGAAAAACTAAGAATGTTTAAGATGTTGTTGGCTATTGGGTTTAAGGAAATTGAGGTCGGTTTTCCTTCGGCTTCAGAAACTGAATATGAAATACTGCGTACACTGATAGAGGACAATTATATTCCTGATGATGTTACTATCCAAGTGCTTGTACAGGCACGTCCCAAATTGATTGAAAAAACCTTTGAGGCTCTGAAGGGTGCAAAAAATGTTATAGTGCACTTTTATAACTCAACCTCTACTTTGCAACGAAAAGTTGTTTTCAAAGAGGGACAAGAGGGAATCATTAAGATTGCTGTAGATGGAGCCAAGCTTATCAAAGAATTAAGTGAGCAGGAAACTGCAAGCAGCGGCATGAACATTCGTTATGAATATTCGCCGGAAAGCTTTACCGGCACGGAAATTGATTTCGCCATTGAAATATGCGAGAAAGTTATGGAAGCATTGGGAGCGAACAAAGAAAACAAGGTAATTCTCAATCTCCCATCTACGGTAGAAATGGCAACCCCGAACACTTATGCTGACCAGATTGAGTATTTTTGCACGCATATGAAAAATCGTGAAAGTGCAATAATAAGTCTGCATCCGCATAATGATCGCGGGACCGGCGTAGCTGCGACAGAACTGGGACTAATGGCTGGTGCTGACAGGGTTGAAGGTACGCTGTTTGGGAACGGTGAACGAACGGGCAACGTAGATATTGTAACATTGGCTTTGAATATGTATACGCAAAACGTTAATCCAATGCTTGACTTTTCCAACATCAAAGAAATCAAGGCTGTTTGTGAAGAGTGTACAAAAATGAATATTCATGAAAGACATCCATACGCTGGTGATTTGGTGTTTACTGCTTTTTCGGGTTCCCATCAGGATGCAATACGCAAAGGTTTCGAGTATATGACTAAAAGTGCGACTCCTTTCTGGGAGGTTCCGTATTTGCCGATTAACCCGGCAGACCTTAATCGTGAGTATGAGCCTGTTATAAGAATTAATAGTCAGTCTGGCAAAGGAGGAGCAGCCTTTGTTCTTCAGCAGACCGTAGGATACGATTTGCCGAAAAATATGCATCCTGAGTTCGGTGATATAGTTAAAGCAGCTGCAGATGCATCGGGAGAGGAACTAAACCCGGACCAGATAGTTTCTCTTTTCAATGAGGAATACATTGCTTTCACCGGCAAATATAAGCTCATCAAACACAAATTTTTGGAAGAGCACGAAGATGAGGATAATCACAGTACGAGATTTGAGGGAATTGTAAACGTCGATGGTGAAGATAAAAAGATTACGGGTAGTGGTAATGGACCTATTGATGCATTTTTCCAGGCTTTGGCTGGCATCGGCATTGTAGGTTACGAATTCATTTCATATCAGGAACACGCTATATCAAGAGGATCGGATGCTAAAGCAATTTCTTATATTGAGCTAAAGGTGCCAGGCAACGGACATATTTTTGGTGTTGGTATTCACAGTAATATAAATGTAGCCTCTTTGCTGGGTATTATTTGCGCAATTAATCGTTCGCTAAAAAATAAAAAGACTGAATGAAGAACGCAAGACTAAAATTTACAAAATAACCCGCTTCAAGCGGGTTATTTTTTGTAGCTTAAAATGGTTTTGGAGATTTTTCGCCTGTAATAGAAGTATGTAGTAATATAATGTTTAAAATGTACAATTATTGGTATTGTGTTTTTTGTGCTGTAAATGTAAAATAGGAATAACATTTGGCCTGGTAGGGCCTTTTTGTTCTTTTATTTCATAATTAGTCAGGAGGATTACTATGTCGCAAATCAGACCGTTCAAGGGGTTACGACCTTTGCCGGAATTAGCTGCTCAAATAGCATCTTTACCCTATGATGTCATGGATACAGAGGAAGCACGAGCAATTCTGAAAGATAATCCGCTTAGTTTTCTAAGTGTTACAAAATCTGAAGCAACCATGCAACCAGGAGTAGATCCCCATAGTAGCGAGGTTTATCAAAAAGCGAAAGAGAATCTGAAAAAGTATATATCTTCAGGACAGATGAAGGTTGATGAAAAACCGTGCTATTATCTTTATAGGCAGGAAATGAACGGGCATGTTCAGGTTGGTCTGGTTGCCTGTGCTTCCGTGCAGGAGTATAGGGATAATATCATCAAAAAACATGAGTTGACTCGTCATGATAAGGAACAAGACAGGGTTGATCATATTACTGCGACTATGGCTCAAACAGGATCAGTTTTTTTGACTTGCAGAAACAAGAAGGAGATAGACGAATTCACCACTGGCATTATAAATGAAAAGAAGCCAGAATATGACTTTGTTGCTGACGATGGCATCAGGCATACATTATATGTTATCGATGCAGATGAAGATATTTCGGAAATAACTAGGTTATTTTCCGAAGTTCCGGTGATGTATATTGCTGATGGTCATCATCGTTCGGCTGCGGCTATGCGTGTCGCAGATGCTATGAGCAAAAGGCCGGGCCATAATGGGAGTGAGGAGTATAATTATTTCCTCGCTGTTATTTTTCCGGATAATATGATGTGCATTCTTGACTATAACCGCGTAGTTAAAGATTTATGCGGTATGTCAGAAGCAGAATTTCTCGCAAAGATACAAGAAAAATTTATTGTTGAGGAAAACACCAGTGAACATAAAAAACCTGCAAAATTGCATCAATTCGGCATGTATCTTGCTGGCAAATGGTACACTTTGACGGCCAAACCGGAAATTTATGATGACAATGACCCTGTTGGCTGCCTCGATGTAACAGTTTTACAGGAAAACGTGCTGGCACCTTTGCTTGAAATTAAAGATCCACGTACTGATGAGAGAATTGCTTTTATTGGTGGAATCCGTGGACTTGGCGAACTTGAAAAAAAGGTAAATAGCGGCGAATACAAGGTGGCTTTTGCCATGTATCCTACATCAATGGACCAGTTAATGGAAATTGCTGATTCTGGCATGATCATGCCGCCAAAATCAACTTGGTTCGAGCCAAAACTCAGGGATGCCATGGTTGTACATTTGATTGGAGATGATATTTAATGAGCAGAATATTTAATTTCAGCGCCGGACCCGCTGTGCTGCCGTTAGAGGTTTTAAAAGAAGTTCAGGAAGAGCTTCTTGATTACCAAGGAACCGGAATGTCTATTCTGGAAATGAGCCACAGGTCACCGTCTTACGAGAAAGTAAACGCTGAAGCGGAGGAAGATATAAAAGAATTACTTGGACTTGGTGATGATTATTGTGTCTTATTCCTTGGCGGAGGCGGCAGCCTGCAATTTTCTATGGTCGCGTTGAATTTTCTCACCCCTGGTAAAAAAGGCGGTTATGTCATAACCAGTACTTTCTCTGACAAGGCAATGAAAGAAGCGCAAAAGATTGGTGAAACCAGCATATTGTTCAGCAGTAAGGAGAACAAATACAATCGCGTACCTCGTCCAGAGGAACTTTCGTATTCAAATGATCTCGCTTATGTACATATTACAGGCAACAACACCATAGAAGGTACTGAATTCATGGATTACCCTGAAACAGGTGAGGTTCCATTAATAGCAGACTTATCTTCAGATATTTTAAGCCGTCCTATTGATGCCTCTAAATTTGCTTTAATCTATGCCGGAGCACAAAAGAACATAGGGCCTGGCGGTGTTGTTGTAGTAATTGCCCGCAAAAGTTATCTTGCAGGCCGTGATAAAGCATTGCCAACCATGTTGAATTATGATGTTCACATGGAAAACAATTCTCTGTATAATACACCGCCTGTATTTGGCGTATATATTGTCGGCAAGGTTGCTAAATGGCTAAAGGCACAAGGTGGCCTGGAAGTCATGGCTAAACGTAATGAAGAGAAGGCCAAACTAGTTTATGATGTAATAGATGCCCACCCGGACTTTTTCCGCGGCTATGCTGATAAGGATTCCCGCTCCTTGATGAATGTTACTTTTGGTCTGCCAACGAAGGAACTGGAAGCAAAATTTGCAACTGAAGCAAAAGCAATTGGCCTTGATGGTCTGAAGGGTCATCGCAGTGTTGGAGGTTTGCGCGCATCGATTTATAATGCTATGCCAAAAGCTGGCTGTGAAAAGCTCGCCAAATTCATGGAAGAGTTTTACCAAAATAACAAATAATCTTTGAGATGAAGATGAGTGATAATTGATAGTTTTTAGTGCAGTTATTGCTTTCTTTTAGGTTTATTGGGGGAAAAAGAAAATGAAAGATGGTTTCGTTAAGACGGGGAAAAAGCTTGGCGTTATTGGTGGTATGGGGCCTGCTGCGTCAGCGGAATTTTTGCATATTTTAACTAAAAAATCTCCGGCGGAGATAGATCAGGAACACGCTGTTGTTTATATGATTGCTGACACGGAAATTCCAGATCGCAGTAGTGCTATTCTGGGCAAAGGCCCTGATCCTTCGGCGCAGTTAAGAGATGACTTCGATAAACTTGCTGCTTTGGGCGCTGATATCTTTGCTGTACCTTGCAATACTGCACACTATTTTATCGATAGATTTGAAAAACCGTTGCCAAGGCCTTTGGTTCATATTGTAGAAGAAACAGTGCGGGCGGCAAAACGCCTTAATCCGGATGGGGCTTGGATGCTTTCGACTGTCGGTACCATGCAAAGTGGTCTTTATCAATCTTATGCAGATAAATTAGGTTTTAAAATTTATATTCCTAATGAAAAGCAAAGGGAACAAATTCAGCAAAGCATTGTAGAAGTCAAAGCTAATAATTTTGCGCAAGCAGGGGAAATAGTAAGAAGAGTAGTGCTGGAGCTATGGCATGAGAAAGACTTGCCTGTTATGACAGCTTGTACAGAAATACCATTGGGGTATGATGCATCTGGATTGCCAAAGGAAAAGTCAGTTTCAAGTCTGGAAGCATTAGCAGAAGCTTGCGTTGCAAAACTTTATGAGAAAATTTGATTTTTAGCAAAAAAATAAAACGTAAATCAAGAATTAATTCTTGATTTACGTTTTTTTGTTTACCACCTGCGGCTGGAACCGCCACCGCCACCGCTACCGCCACCATAACCACCGCCGAAGCCACCGCCGCCTCGGCCGCCACCTCTTAGAAAGAGTATTATTAAGAAATTCAAAATTGCGCCGCCAAAAAACAATTGGTCAATTAACAACAATCCGGCAATACCAACAATAAAGATAAGTTTTTGCCAAAGGGGAATTTCAGTTGTTTGCGCAGAGGCGTTTTTTTGATAAGCATCTTGAATTTTGCTTTCAAGCTTGACGTTATATTCTTTAGCAACGATGCTGGCGATATTGGCATAGCCTTGCATAATGCCTTTATCATAATTACCGGTACTGAAATAAGGAATCATGGCCTGATCCTGAATGCGTCCGGTCAGACCATCAGGAAGAGCACCTTCAAGACCATAGCCGACTTCAATTCGAGACTGCCGGTCTTTTAATGCTACTAAAAGTAAAACCCCGTTGTTCTTTTCTTTATCGCCTATACCCCAAGCACGAAATAGTTCCAGAGAATAATTTTCAATAGGCTGACCATCAAGAGACGGGACAGTTACTACTAACACCTGAGCCTTGGTTTTGTTATCAAGATCTTTGCTGACGGCGTTTATCGTTGATTTTGTTTCTGCCGAGAGCAGGTTGGCGTAATCCTGAACATAAATGCTGCCAGAAGTTGGCTTTGGTGGAATTTTTGACTCTGCATCTGCCAGGGAAGTGAAAAAAACTTGGCAGGTCAACAGGATTAATGCTAGCCAGCGTTTCATGGTTATCCTCCCATTTCTTTAAATTAGAGAAGGTTTAGAAGGAAACCTTTGGAACGGCTTTTGCACTTTCTTCAACCTTAAAGTATTCTTTTTCATGAAATCCGAAGGCACCCGCGTAGATGACTGTTGGGAATGATTTGATAGTAGAATTGTAAACCTGCACGGCATCATTGTAATCTTTACGTGCTACTGCTATACGATTTTCGGTACCTGCCAGTTCATCAGCGAGTTGGCGGAAACTAGCATCAGATTTAATTGTTGGGTAATTCTCGACAACAACTAATAAGCGAGAAAGCGCACCTGTAAGTTCGTTGTTTGCTGCAGCTTTTTGAGCAACGCTCTGGGCGCCGGCAAGTTTGGCGCGGGCGTCGGTAACTGACTTAATAACATCTTTCTCTTGTTTAGCCATACCTTGTACAGTTGCTACGAGGTTTGGTATTAAATCATTACGGCGTTGGAGTTGATTATCTACCTGACTCCATTTACCGTTTACACTTTCATTCATTGCTACCAGGCTATTGTAGCCACTAAAGAGAATTACTGCAATGAATAAGATGACACCTAAAACAGCTAATAATGTTTTGTTCAAGACCTGTGCACCTCCTGGGAGCTTCTTTTAATTGTAAATCTAGCTTAATTGTAATGTGCCCTTATAGTGTTGTCAAATTTAGGCTTTAGCACGGAAAAATATATTTTTGATAATTCGTTTTGGTGTGTTTGCGCACTGCAAGTGATAATAATATAATAAAACGAGATAGATGGGAGAAAGTCGGTGACAAGGTGGAAGCTTTAAAAGGAATAAGAATATTGGATTTGACAAGACTGTTGCCAGGACCGTATTGCAGCATGATGCTGGCAGACTTCGGGGCGGAAGTGATTAAAGTTGAAGAGCCGATGATGGGTGATTATGCAAGAGATTTTCCTCCTGCACAGAACGGCTTCGGCTTTTGGCATTTGCAGCTTAATCGCAATAAGAAAAGCCTGGCGGTTGATTTAAAGACTGTGGAAGGAAAAGAGGTTTTCTTCAGATTGCTAGGCAAGGCTGATGTCGTAATGGAGAGTTATCGCCCTGGAGTTTTGAAGAGATTAGGAATTGATTACGAAACAGCTAGGAAAATAAATCCAAAAATCATATATTGTTCACTTAGCGGTTATGGTAAGAAAGGACCGAGAGTAAACGAAGCGGATCACGATATTAATTATGTAAGTTTGGCCGGCTTAATATCGATGAGCGGCGAGCAAAACGGCAGGCCAGCTATCCCAGGTGTTTTGATGGCAGATATGAATGCTGCGTCTTTAGCGGCTGTCAGTATTTTAATTGCTTTGCGCCATGCAGATAAAACGGGCGAAGGTCAAGAAATAGAAGTTGCGCTTTATAACAGTGCGCTTAGTTTGATGCCAGGGGCTGCAAGCCTATACTTTGGAAGTGGTTTTGTAGCTGAAAGAGGGAACAATTGGCTGACAGGTGCGTATGCAAACTATAATATTTATGAAACCAAAGACCATCGTTATCTGGCAGTCGGAGCTTTGGAGAAAAAATTCTGGGCTAATCTCTGCGCAGTTCTGGAACGTACGGATTTGATTAATGCGCTTGACGATGAGAACAAACATGCGGTTGTAAAAAATGAGTTAAATAAAGAGTTTGCTAAAAAGACACTAGCGGAATGGGAAAAGCTGCTTGCTGGTAAAGATACATGCACGACGCCGGTTCTAAATTTCAAGGAAGCGATGTCTGCAGAGCAGACGCTGGCTAATGATATGGTTTTAACAATTGATGATGTTGAGGTAGGCTGCTATAAGCAGATGGGATTCCCGATTAAAATGTCTGGAACGCCTGGTAGTTTAAGGAGGCGTGCGCCTAAGCTTGGTGAAAATACGGCTGAGCTTTTAAAGGAATGCGGTTATTCTGAAGAAGAAATAAAAAAGTTTGCCAAGACATAAAAAAACAGCATGCTGTTAAGCATGCTGTAATTTATTTTGGTGGCCCCGGCAGGATTCGAACCTGCGACCTTTTGATTCGTAGTCAAACGCTCTATCCAGCTGAGCTACGGAGTCATATTGATTGCGTAACATCTGAAACGTTACTGTTAGAGTATAAGGTAAAACTATCATGGTGTCAAGTAATATTGTAATAAAAAGTATAATTGCTAATGAAAGGCGCGTTTTTAATTATTCTTCATCAGCATAACGCCAGAGGTACCATACAGCCAGGGAACGCCACGGGCGCCATTTTTCCGTAATTTTATTGATTTCTCCGCGTTTGGGAATATCTGTCAGGTTAAGTAAATTCTTTAAAGATTTTTTGAATACATGGTCAGCTGTTGGCACGATATCAGTTCGACAAAGAGCAAGCAGTAAAAACATTTCTATCGTCCATTGTCCCAAACCTTTGACATCGAGTAATTGTTTAGTTATTTGAGCATCAGTCATTTCCTGAAATTTGTCTAAAGTTACTTTATTGTCCAAAACCATGTTCGCAAAACTCTTGAGATAGGCAACTTTTTGGTGGACAAGACCTTGTGCAGCCAACTCGGAGTCAGAGGCTTTAATAATTTTTTCCGGTGTTATACTGCCAAAATGATCACTTAGTTTCTGACAGATATTATTAACAACATCCGGCGGCAACTGTTGCGAAATGAGTCCACGTACAAGAATTTCAAAGTAGCGTACTTCATTTTCGGGTTGCATTGTGCAGGGTGCATATTTTTCAATTAATGGCTTCAGCTCGGGGGCATTTTCAAGTAAATATTTATCTCCGAGAGACCAATTGGGTGTTGCAGGCATGAGAATCCTCCTCAGTTATATTTTCGGTACCCATTAATATACGACATATTTTGAAAAAATCCTGTTAAGCATTTTTAAAAAGAAAATGTGCTTGCATGCGACATCGTTTTATGGTAACATATGTATCTGTCAGATGGTTGACAAAACGGCCCGGTAGTTTAGTCGGTTAGAATGCCGCCCTGTCACGGCGGAGGTCGTCGGTTCGAGTCCGATCCGGGTCGCCATCATGCGGAAATAGCTCAGCGGTAGAGCACCGCCTTGCCAAGGCGGGGGTCGCGAGTTCGAATCTCGTTTTCCGCTCCATATAGGGGTATAGCTCAATTGGTAGAGTAGCGGTCTCCAAAACCGTTGGTTGTGGGTTCAAGTCCTACTGCCCCTGCCAGAAAAAAATAGTCGTGGTGCGGATTTCCGGCCACGACTTTTTTATTTATTTTCGCAAAAAAAATAAAATGTGGTTCCCGGGTTTTCCAGGGAATCATTTTTTATGGCTGGATGTTTTGGTGGGGAACTGATAGATGTCATTATTTGCTTTGTGAAGATTATAAAGTAAGTGAAATAAAATATTCAACTAAATAGTCTGATAATTTGTTATAATGATTTTGAAGGATAGATTTTGTGTATATTACTTGAGGGAGGGTGCACATGATGAGAAAAATGTTGACAACCTTCTTGGTTATTATAATAACCTGCATTATATTTCCTGGCATTACTTACTCTGATTCTTCTATGTCCGCACCTACGAGCAAGGTTTTGCTTATCTATGGTAACGGAGATCGTTATGAAGGAGATTTTATAAATGGCATGTACCATGGTAAAGGTGTTTTTATCTGGGCTAACGGCGAGCGATACGAAGGAGATTTTTTTCTTAACAAACGAACTGGCAGAGGTATCTATCTGTGGCCAAGCGGCGAAAGCTATGAAGGTGATTTTGTAGACGGTAAGCTTAACGGCTGGGGAATATACACCTGGCCAGACGGTTCATATTATGAGGGGGAATTTGTCGACAATTTGCGCACGGGGAAGGGTACTTATGTGTGGTCGATGGATGATCACGATAAAGGAAAGCTAAAAAACAATAAATATGGCGGTAGATTTATTTTTCTTTGGCCTAGAATTAATCTTGAACTAAATGATTACTTTTCAGGTACACTACATGCTAAGGGGTTTTTGGTAGTTTCTGATGGTAGGGGTGATTTCGTAATTGGTACTTTAAAGAATAGAGGAGTATTCATTTTATCCAGACGTGCAATTTAGTACAGAGATTTTTGCCTTTTAATCAGTGCGTGTATGGTTGTTAAATTTTTGATAACTAGCTGATAGTGGAAAAAATGATGATATTGAGATATAATTCATTTCTGAAAGAATTATGTACTGAGGCTTATGAATGTTTTTATAGTAGTTTTTTGGGAGGGATTCTATGGGCTATCCGTCAATTGACGAAATTGCTGTACAAGTTAAGGATTGGGTATTTATTAATGATTTGCCTGAAGAATTCAAGGGATTCACTAAAAAAATAAAGATTGAAAGGCAGGGACAGGTGCTTTTTATTTGCAGTTATGTTAATGAAGCACTGAAAGCACGACTTGACATAATTTATACTTCTGAAACCTTTGATTACATTTTATGCAGGACTATGGGACTGAATGAATACAGAGATATTCGTTTCATATATAAACAACGCGATATATTTGAGCGTGAAGTCAGGTTGAACATTGAAGGTGTTTTGGCTGAAATGGCATCTCCTGAGCATAGAAAATTAGTCTATATTGTTGAAGAAAAGGGAATCCCGACTTGGGAGTATGGCAATAATCTGCCGGAAAAAATTGGTAGCTTTGAGCTTTATATACGCCCATGCGAAGTCATAAGGCATATCAACGGTTCTTTTATTTTTTTAGACTATAGCGATTTCGAACGCAAGGATCAATTGGTCATAATGTATAATGTTTTGCGGGATGAAATTTTCGCTGAACTCAAAGTTGCAGGTGTCTTCAGAACCTTAAGGGTTTTTGACTGCAATACGCTGAAAGAACTAGAAGGGAAGCTGGAAAAACATCTTACAGAGACCTTGGATTTCGTAACTAACACAGACCACGAGATATAAAAATAAAAAATAGTGATAAAACCTTGACAGTTCTACCGTTATAACCTATAATACACTTACGCGATTATTGAGGCCCGGTAGTTTAGTCGGTTAGAATGCCGCCCTGTCACGGCGGAGGTCGTCGGTTCGAGTCCGATCCGGGTCGCCATTATGCCTCGGTAGCTCAGTCGGTAGAGCAACGGACTGAAAATCCGTGTG
>Ga0228535_1002983_pt1 | contig 13825 bp, 6 predicted proteins | sample SJ1metagenome_FD_168457 | JGI IMG/M metagenome (GOLD analysis project Ga0228535, IMG submission 168457) | Enriched culture of PCE-dechlorinating microbial communities from Ithaca, New York, USA - SJ1 | ecosystem: Engineered > Modeled > Simulated communities (microbial... > Unclassified | place... | reverse complement strand
GGAGTCCCTGGGGAAGACCGGGAAACTCGGCACCGCCGGGGCGTTCGGCTGGGGCGGCGCCTATTACACCGCTTACTGGGTCGATCCCGCGGAGAAGCTCGTGGCCGTCTTCATGACGCAAATCCTGCCCGCCGGCGACCTGGACCTCCAGGCCAAGTTCCGGGCGCTCGTTTATCAGTCCATCGTCGAATCCTACAGCCGCCGCTGAAAAAAGCCGCCCGCGGCCGCGCCCGGACCGTCGCCCGGACGGGGACGGATCCTTCCGTCGCCTTCCCGCTCCGAGAGGATCACCCGCCGCGGATCCCGGCGTTCGTCCGCCCTTGAAAAGCCCGCTTCCCTGATGGGATTCCCTGTCCGGCGACTCGATGTTATAATATTGTTTTCAAAGGGCCGCTGGAAAACGCGGCCTTCAACGAAGAGCAGCGGAGAGGTGCATGAAACCTGGATCCTTGAGGGTTCTCGTCGCTTCATCACTGATAGCCTTCCTGCCTTTTCTCCGGGCGGCACAGGAAAAGCCGTCGTCCCGGGAAGCGGCCGAGGAACCGGCGAAGGCCTCCGAAAAAGATAAGCTCAAGCTCTTTCAGCTCGACGAGATCATTATCGACGTCATCGAAAAAGCGCGCGATATCGAAATCCCCAACATGACCGTCGTCAAGCCGGAGCTTTTCCCGATGAGCATCGGCACGACGCTGGACACGGCGCTCGAGCGGCAGGCCGGCCTGGATATCCAGCGAATCCAGGAAGTCGGGACGGCGATGGACGACGATTCGATAAGAATCCGCGGCATGAGCGGCCGGCGCATCAAGGTCCTGAGGAACGGCCGGCTGCTCAACACGTCCGGAGCGGCCGGGGGCTACTTCATCGATTTCGACATGATCCCCCTGACGGACGTGGACCGGGTGGAGATCGTCAAGGGCGTGGGCGACGCCCGCTACGGCAACGTCCTCGGAGGAATCATCAATCTCGTCCCCCGGCGGCTCCCCTCCGCGGCGCCCGTCACGGAAGCCGAGCTATCCCTCGCGAGTTTTTCCTCTTCGGGAGTCAATCTTCACCACGCCTACAAGCCGGGGGCCCTGGAATACTCCCTGGCCGGCGGGGCGTCGGCGAGCGACGGCTACCTGCGCAATGGGAACACGAAGCTCGCCAGTTTCAATGCGCACGTCGGGTATGATTTTCCCTTCAAAGGCCGGCTCACGGCTGATATCGGCTACTCGCGGTTTAGAAAAGGCTTCATCGTTTCCAACCGCGTCTCCAAGGATTTCGACAATCCGGGATACCGTCTTGCCGGGGACCCGGGTTATGCCGTCTCGGACGGCGAATACATGTACGGCGGCATGGGCGCCTACCCCGAGCCGGGAAGCTGGTGGATAAAAAACAAGTGGCTGGCCGAGATGGGCTACGAACAGAGCCTCGGCGACAAAGGCGTTCTGGATGTCTCCTATTGGCGGAACCACGGGAACCGGGAGGCTTTCAATACCCGTTCAGCCCTCAACCGGACCTTTCACAAAGTCTTCTACGACGACCGGTCACAGGGATTCTCGGCATCCTGCAGGCATGCCATCGGCCGGCATTCGCTGGCCGGCGGCGTTGAATACGGGCACCTCAACGACGACGGGGACGCCAACAAGCCCGACGATTTCCGCTCGCCCTTCCGCAACGGAAATTATGTCTCGGTCCGGAATCTGGCCGTCTATTTGACGGCGGATCTCTCCCTCTGGAAAGACAGGCTCATCCTCACCCCGGGGATCCGCTTCATGTCCTACGACGGAGAGGCCGGACCGGCGGGCAAGATCGAGCTCATCCCCGATATCCGGATGAGCGGCTGGGCCCCGGCTTTAAAACTGACATATTCCTGCTCCGGGGAGAACGTCCTCTATGTCAGCCTGGCCCGGGCCCTGCGCATGCCCACGGCGCCCGAGCATTACTGGCATTACGACCCGGACGACGCCGGCGTCAACACCAGCGGGCTCCCCTTCCACAACGAGGACGGGCTCATGGTCCAGGCCGGCTGGCGGGCGTCTCTTCCGACGAAGACGAGGATCGAGATCTCTCCCTATATTTACCGCATCAAGAATTATATTCAGTTCGACCTCATCAACTTCGTATCCTACAATATCCGCAAGGCGCGCATCATTGGGATCGAAACCGAGGTCAGCCAGCCGCTCGGAAGAGGCTGGTCCGCTTTCTTCAACCACACCTGGCAGGCCAGCCGCACCCGCGGAGACATGTTCATTCCGCTGTTCGTGGATCCGCTGGACGCCGGCTTCAACGAGCTGCCGGGACTCCCCCGGAACAAGCTCAACGCCGGATTCCGCTACCGGACGCGGAGAAACGTCAGCGCCGGGCTCTTCGCGCAGGTCGTATCCCGCCAGAAAGTCATCTACAATAATAATACGCTCTATAACACCCGGATGCGCGTCCGGACCCAAGACGGCTACGCCCGGCTGGACGCCGAATTTCGCTGCCCCCTCTTTCCCGGCTTCGAGGCCAATCTCTTTCTCCGCAACATACTCGACGCCCGCTACCAGGAGCGCTTCGGATTTCCAGCGGCCGGACGAACGGCCGGGCTGTCCATTAAGACCGAGTTCTAGGATCCCGGCGGAGGCGATTCCGGGAGAGTCCGCCGTCTCGGCGCCGCGAAAGATGCGCCCCGGCGTCGATCCCCCTATCGGTCCCGGCCTCAAGCCGTATCTCATCGAAGCGGACATCGGGCCCCCGGGACAAGCGCAGGAGTTTCACAGGGCCCATCTCGCCCGGTCAGGGAAGCCGTCGGGCGAATTCGAAACCATCGGGAGCATTTCCCAGAGATTCTGCGGGAAAGATCAGTCCCCGGAGGAAGCCGTGAAGCCCGGCCTTTCCAGCAGCCGCCGGAAACGGGGATCGCCGCGCACGGAGTCCCACTGGGGATCGATTCTCAAAATCGCGAGAGAATAGTTGTTTCCGCAGGGAATGGAAAACAATGATTCCAGCTCGTCGAGAGCCTTGTCCCGGTCGCCCGTGACCGCGTAAATCGACGCCATATTCAAAATATGGCGGGGCCCCTCAAAGGCATCCTGGGCCAGCGGATAGATTTCCAGGGCCGTCCTGCCTTCCTTGACCGCGTCTTCCCTTCTTCCCAGGTATGCGTAGGCTAGGCCGAGGGCCGCGTGATAGCGGGCGTCGCCGGGATTCTCAAACGACGCCTTTTCAAGAAGAATCCGGGCCGAATCGGCCCGCTTCCTCATCTGGACGGTTTCGTTCAGATAATAATGGGCGGCGGCGCACGCTAGGTCGAGCGGAATGTAGAACTGGGCTTCCGAAAAAAATTCGTGGCTCGAGGAATCCAGCCGGCTGAGCGCTTCTCGGTAGTTTCTCTCGTACAGGCAGAGAAAAAACCAGTTGTATTCCGTCAGGCGATGCGGCGTCAATGTCGCCAGCCTGGAGCGGGTTTCCGCCAGATCCCCTCTGGAAAGCAACGGGAGCCGGGCCTTGCCCAGCCGGGAGTAATAGAGCCCGGGGAAAATGGAGAGAGCCCTGTCGAACCACGCCTCGGAATCTTCATACTTCCCTATCCAAGCATACAAACGGCCCAGGACATGGGCGAATTCGTGGGACCGGGGATTCAGCGTGAACGATTTTTCATAATTGGCTATCGCCTCGCGCCACTTTCCCTGGCGCATCTGGATGGCGGCCACGGACGCGGGAGGCATATTGGGCCTTTCACGGTAGACGGATTCGTAGATCACCAGCGCCCGTTCATAGTCCCTGTCGGCCGTCGCCGCGTAGGCCGCCAGCGCCTGCCGCGTTTCGAGACTGTCAGGCGCGAGGCGGACAAGATTGTCAATCGCCTCCCGGCATTTCGACAGCCGTCCTTCCGTTCGGTCGAGGCCGACATTGTACATCAGGGAATGCACGTTCTGTAGATTGTAATAGGCGTAAAAAAATCCGGGGTCCAGCCGGATGGCCTTCTCGAACTGCGCGATCGTTTTATCGTAGGCATCGCGCTCCTGCGTCAGATAGGCGGACGTGAAATACTGCAGGGCGCGGAAATAGCAGTCATAGGCTTCGAGGTTTTCCGTGGGCCGGGCGCGCAGCGCCTTGCGTTCCGGCTCCAAAACGATGATATCCAGCTGCTTCGTCACTTGCTCGGCGATTTCGGATTGGACCGAAAAGATATCCTCGAGGACCCGGTCGTAGCGCCCGGCCCAGATGTGCGTATCATCGGAAGTCCGGATCAACTGGGGAGTGATCCGCACCCGTCCGGCCCCGGGCGCGCTCCGGTCCCACCGGACCGTTCCCTCGAGCACATAATCCACCCCGAGTTCCTCCCCGATCTGCTTGATCGTCTTCGTCGTTTGCTTATACTGGACGGCGCTCGTCCTGGAAATGATGCCGAGCCCCTTAAGCGCCGCCAGCCGGCTCGTCACCTCTTCCGTGATGCCGTCGGCGAAATATTCATCCTCGGGTGCGCCCAGATTGGCAAAGGGAAGTACCGCCAGCATGCTCTTGGCGGCTGAAAAGGACGGCTTTCGCGGGATCAGCGAACGGAAGGCAAAAAACATGCCGGCCAGAACGGCCAAAATGACCGCCGGGACCGAGCGGCGAATCCATGGCCGGGGCATCCTTCCAGCCGGCCCGGCGGCCGTTTCCCGGCGCCCCGCATCCCGGGAACGCGTCAGGCCCCTGCCGATCTCATCCAGCGCCGTCAAGAGCTCCTCGGCCGTCCGGACGCGCTTGTTTTTATCCTTCTCCAGGCATCTGAGAACGATCCGGCTCAGTTCGTCCGGGATATCCGGACTGAGGGATTTCGGATCGGGAGGGATTTCCGTCTGGTGCTTCAAGACCATGTCCAGGGCGTTGGCGGCTTGAAACGGCAATCGACCGGTCAGCATCTCGAAAAGGATGACCCCCAGGGAATAGATATCGCTGCGCGGATCGACAGCCTCGCCTTCAACCTGCTCGGGAGACATGTAGGCCGGGGTGCCCGCCATGCCTCCCTGGTTTGTCCGCCTCTCCTCATCGGCCGACCAGGCGAGGCCGAAATCCATGATTTTAGCGTTCCCGCTCTTGTCGATGACGATATTCCCCGGCTTGACGTCACGATGCACGACCTTCGCCCGGTGGGCCTCGGCCAGTCCTTCGCAAACCTGACGGGCGATGTCGACGGCCGTCGTCACGCTCAGTCCCCTGGTCATCTCGATCATGCTTTTCAAATCTTCGCCCGGCACGTATTCCATGGTGATGTAGTAGGTCCCGTTCTCGATGTCCAGGTCGAACATCCGGCTGACGTTCCGGTGAGAGATCTTCCGGGCGGTTTTCAACTCGTTCCGGAAACGCTCGATGGTCCGCTTGTCGGAGGCTATCTCGGGCCGTATGAGCTTGAGGGCGACGATCGTCTCTATCTCCCTGTCGAGGACCTTATAGACTTTCCCCATGCCGCCTTCGCCCACCTTTTCAATAACTTGATACCGGCGGGCAAACAGGGTTCCGGGCTCAAGATCGTCGGGGGGCATTTCCAGGGTCACGGCCCAGCCGTCGGCGCCATCCCGCGGACCGGGCTTTTCCAACGGCGATCCACACCGCCGGCAGACCGGCGAGCCCTCGGGATTTTCATATAGGCAGTTCGGACACCTGAGTGCCACGGATCACCATCCTGCTTTTCCGAACGTAGAATAACGGGGAAATGAAAACCTGTCAAATGGGGTCCGCACGGTCAGGATCGGCCGGCGGGCCGTGCCTTGCTCCCCCAGTCGGCGAGCGCCTTGACGGCCCCGTAGATGGCGGCGCGCGCGCCGTTCCCGGCTTTATTGGTGAGGAAAGAAAAAATCAGATCCCCGCTGTCCGTTCGGACGACGCCGGAGAGGGCGCGGACAGCGTGGATATACCCCGATTTGGCCTGAACGCGGCCGCGGTACTTGGTTTCCCAGAAGTGGTTCTCGATCGTCCCTTCGATTCCGCCGACGGCCAGCGAGCTCTTGAACAGCTCCCAATGGGGGCTGGAGGCCAGATGAAAGAGGACCGTGACGAGCGCGTTGGCGCTCAGCCGGTTGTCGCGGCAAAGGCCGCTGCCGTCGGCTATCTTGAATTCGTCGCGAGGCACGCCCAATCCTGAGACATACTCTCCCAGGACATCCCGGCCGGACGGCCAGGATCCGGATTGTCCCTCGGGCCGGGCGCGGGCGGACAACGTTTTCAGGAGCGCCTCGGCGGGCAATCCATAGCTGTCCTTGTTGATCCGGTCCAGGCATTCGGTAATGCCGGTCCGGAATTCAACCAACGGCAGGAATCTGCCGTTCCCCGGCCGGGGACGCTCCAGGACCTCTCCTTTGACCCTGATGCCCGCCGCCTGGAGTGAAGCCCTCAGGAGGCAGCCGAAAAACACGGCTGGATTCTCGACGGCCACCGAGTACGGGCCGGCCTTCACGCCGCAAACCCCCTGGATGAGAAACCGGTTGGGGACGTCCGTCCGCGCGACGCTGAACCAGTTCTTGCGCCTTGTCCCGGCCTTGACCGCGTTGACGAGGTTGACATAGGGCGTTGCAGGATCGAGAAAAAGGGCCACACGGCCCCCTTCGTTGACGGCCGTGATATCCACGCAGTTGCCGTTGTAATTCAATCCGCTCAATTCGCAGGCATATTTCTGATGGAGCTGTTCAACCGGCCATCCCGGGTGGACGCGCTGTTCATCGAAAACCGATGTATCGAGCAGGATATCGGAGACGGATTCGACGCCCCTCGACTTGAGCCGCAGGACGATCTCCCGGATGACAGGGGCCTGACTTTTCCCGGCGCGGAGGCCGTTCTCTTTTTCTCCCAGAAGAGGATCTCCGCTTCCGATGACCACCAGGGCGCCGTCGCAGAGTCCCACCCGGGTGATGAAAGCAAAGTCCGGGCCGAGCGTCTCCAGGGCGGCGGCCGAGGTCACGATTTTCATGTTCGACGCGGGGATCAGCGCGGCGTGAGGATTTTTCTGGTAGAGCACCTCCCCGCTTTCGGCGGAGATGACGCACGCGGAAAACTGCACCCTTTGCAGGCCGGGTTTTCCCAGAAGGGCGTCGATGCGCTCGGCCAGGTTCGCCCTGCCCCGGGGGAAAGAGGAAGCGCGCGGCGGCAGCCAAAGGCACAAAGCCAAAGACATCGTCAGCAGGAATCCGATCTTCTTCATTTGTTTCCGCACGAGAGCGGGATCATCCGGGACGGCCGGAAGCCGGTCTCTAAACTAGCGGAAAATGCCGTTGAAAGCAAGCTGAAAGCTTCGCCGGCGACGGGCCAACAAAAATATTTTAATACTTGCGTCGCGGATACGTCTTGCGTATAATGTTTTTCTTGACATTGGGCAGGAATAAGTCAAATCGAATTTGTTTCCCCCGTATGAATCTTCAATTCATCTGACGATTACCCCCTTATGTTGGAACTCTAGATAAGGAAAAATCATGCATTTCAAAGAATTAAATCTGCATCCCGATCTCCTGCGCGCCATCGAGGAGAGGGGCTACGAAGAGCTGACGGCCGTCCAGGAGCAAACCCTGGCGGAAACCCTTCAGGGCAGGGACGCGGCCGTCCAATCACAAACGGGGACCGGCAAAACGGCCGCGTTCCTGATCACGATCCTGGAAAAGAAACTCAGGGGCCGAACCGCCAAGGGCAAAAGCGCGGTGATCATCGTCCCCACCAGAGAACTCGCGGTTCAAATCGAGGGAGAGGCCCGCAGCCTCGGCCGCCATTCGGGATTGACCGTCGGCTGCTTTTTCGGCGGCGTCGGCTATGCCGGTCAACTCGCCTTATTGAGGAAAGGAGTGGACATCATCATCGGTACTCCCGGCCGGCTCCTGGACCTGAGCGACAAGGGATGCCTGAAGCTGAAGGACGCCGCTCTGCTGGTCATCGATGAAGCCGACCGTCTCTTCGACATGGGATTCCTTCCGGACATCCAAAAAATCCTTCAGAAAATGCCCCCGCCGGCGGTCCGGCAAAGCATGCTTTTCAGCGCGACCCTGAACCGTATTTCGCGGAAAATCGCCTCCGGCCATATGCACAACCCGGCCTTCATCGAGCTCACGCCGGAACAGCTCACCGTGGACACGATCACCCAGGAACTTTACCACGTCAAGAGCCACATCAAGGTCAACCTGCTGCTCGGAATACTGCAAAACGAGAAGCCCCGCAACGCGCTGATTTTCACCAACATGCGGTACGAAGCGCTTCGCCTTGCGAAAAAGCTCGCTCTGAACGGCTATCGCAGCCGTTATCTGTCCGGAGACCTTCCACAGGTCAAGAGGATGAAGGTCATCGACGATTTCATGTCCGGCAAGTTTTCTTATCTCGTGGCCACGGACGTCGCGGCCCGCGGCCTTCATATCGAAGATCTGGAAATGGTCGTCAACTATGATCTCCCCCAGGATATGGAAAACTATGTCCACCGCATCGGCCGGACGGCGCGGGCGGGGAAGGCTGGAAAGGCCGTATCGTTCGCCTGCGAAAAATTCGGAAAACACCTCGAAGACATCGAATCTTTTATCGGCATGAAAATCGCCGTTCAGTCCGCCGACTTCGAGAAATTCGCCTCGGATCGAAGCCTGGAATACGAGCTCAAGGATAAAAGGCGGCGTTCCCGGGAACCTCATGGCGCCAGGAAGGGCTCCCGGCGTGGCGCCGGGCCGGGCATGAGATGGGAAACGAATCCCCGCCCCGTGTAAAACGTCACCCGGTGTTCGTTCCGGATTTCATCGCCGCCGGCCCGCTGTCCGGCCTGCATCCGCGTCACTCCCGCGTCGAGCCTTCCAGGCCGTCTTCCCCCGAGAATGCAGCCGCCGTTTTTGCCGGCACGCGGTGAAGTCCGGGCGGCCTGATCCACATCCCTTTGCCTTTTCCCCTTCCCCCGCATAAGATGGAATAAAAAGCGGTTTCGGGTGTATTCTTGATGAACATGACAACCGCCGCCGGAGCCGCCGGCCTGTGTTTGGGCCGCCCTCCGGATGCGCTTTTCTCGATACCGTCTTCCATAAGGAGGAGCCGTGAACAAAGCAGCCGTGCGGTCGGCCGTCGCCGCCCTGACCGTCTTGATGGCGTTGACTGGCCTCTTCATTGTTGAAGGAAAAACCCCCGCGGGAGAAAAACAGCAGACAAGGGACACCGGAGAAAGTATCCCGGAGCTGTGGAAAAAGGTGGAAGCCGCCGGGAAGGAAGGGCTTCCCCAGACCGCCGTCGAACACCTCAGGAAAATCGTGTCCATTGCCCGTGCGAAGGGGCTTTTCCCCGATGCCCTGAAAGCCTTGACCTACCAGGTCGTCCTGGAAACGGCCGTCAAGGGCAACAAGCCCGAAGAAAAGGTCGAGCTTTTCAAGGACGAAATCGACAAGTCCCCGGCCGCCATGAGGCCGATGATGAAGCTCGTCCTGGCCCAATGGTATTGGCATTATTTTTCGCGGAACAGGTGGAAATTCCTGAACCGAACGGCCACCCGGGGGATGGACGACGCGGATTTCACCACCTGGGATCTACCCCGTCTCTACCGGGAAATCGATTCCCTCTACAGGGACGCGCTCAAAGACGAGGGCCTCCTGAAGAAGACCCCCCTGTCCGCCTTCACGGATTTTCTCGAGGGAGCGAGTCAGCGGCCGTCCCTCCGCCCCACCCTTTTCGATTTCGCCGCCTTCGAGGCGCTGGACTTCTACACGTCGGGAGAGCAGGCGGCCGCCCTGCCCGAGGACGCCTTCGAGATCGATGCCCAGTCGCCCGCATTGGCGGGAGCCTCCGATTTCTTGAAATATCAAATCGACACGACCGACCTCGATTCTCCCAAACTCCGGGCCATCCTGCTCTTTCAGAAAGTCCTGGATTTCCACCGCGACGACGCCGAAAAGGACGTCTTCCTCGACGCCGATATCCGGCGCCTCCGTTACGTCAGGAACATCGCCGTCGGCGAGGGCGCGTTCGACCGCTATATCCGGCGCCTCGAGGAAATCGCCGGCGCCTACCCCTTCTCCCCCGAGGCGAGTCTCGCCCTGTATTATTGGGCCAAGGAGGTCCATGACGGGGGTGATTTCGCCAAGGCGCATCAACTGGCGCTGCGCGGCGAGAAACTCCATCCGGGTTCGGCCGGCGCCGCCAACTGCGGAGCCCTTCTCTCCCGCATCACGGCCAAGGAGTTCGATGTCCGCGCGGAGTCCGTGCTGCGACCCGGCCAGCCCGCCAAGCTCGCGGTGAGGTACCGCAATCTCCGCGAGCTGCATTTCCGCCTTTTCGCGGAGAATTTCGAAGACGGCCTCGCGGATCCCGAGGGCGGAGGCATGGCCTGGACGTCCGAAACCCGAATCGGGAAACTGCTTGCCCGGCAGCCCGACGCGGCCTGGACGTCACCTCTGAAGCCGACCGAAGACTTCAAGGAGACGACCGCCCTGATAAATATCCGGCCGCTCGAACCCGGTTTCTACCGTCTCCTCGTCAGCTCCAGGGCGGATTTCTCCGAAAAAGCCAACAAGCTCCAATATGCGTCCCTGTGGGTGAGCGGCCTGGGCCTCGTCTCGACGGGAGGGGGCGGCGCCCCGGGAGGCTACGTCGTGCGCAACGATTCGGGAGAGCCCGTGGCCTCCGCCGAGGTGATTCTCTACGAATGGAGTTACCGGGATTCCGCGTACATCAAGAAAGCCTCCGCCTTGACGGACAAGATCGGCGCTTTCGACTTCAAATCCGGGACATCGCCGGAATACGGCTATCACCGCCTCTTGGTCGTGCGCCGCAAGGGAAAAATCCAGCTTTCTGAAACGAACCCCCCATCCTATTATCCCCGCGAGGATCCACGACGAACGCAGACCGTGTTTTTCACCGACCGCTCCATCTACCGGCCCGGGCAAACCATCTTCTTCAAAGCGCTCTGCCTCGATATCGACAGGCCGAACGGCGATTATGCCCTATTTTCCGGAAAGCCCGTCCGGGTTTATTTCCGGGACGCCAATAGGCAGGAGATAGCCAGCCTCGATGCCGTCTCCAACGACTTCGGCTCGTTCAGCGGGAGCTTCACCGCTCCCGCGGACCGGCTGACCGGAGAGATGACGATTTCGTCTGAAAGCCCGCGCGGCGGCTGCTCGATCCTCGTCGAGGAATATAAGCGCCCCAAGTTCCTGGTCAAGCTGGACGTCCCGGACAAGGAGTTCCGCCTGAACGACGAGATATCGATCAACGGGGAAGCCGTCGCCTACACGGGGGCTCCGATCGACGGGGCCGCCGTCAGATATCATGTGGTCCGCGAAGCGCGGTATCCCTGGCGGCGGTTTGACCGGCCACGGGGAACGCGAAGCCAGGGTTTCCGGCAAATCGCCCATGGCGCCCTCGTCACGGACGGGGAGGGGAAATTCTGCATTGCCTTCAAAGCCATTCCCGACATGTCCCCGCCGGCTTCTTCGGGAGCGGTTTTCACCTACTCGGTTTCCGCGGACGTCACCGACAGCGCCGGGGAAACACGAAGCGCCGCGGGTCAGGTTCGTGCCGGATACGCGGCCCTGGAAGCCGATTTGCAGGCGGATGAATGGCAGTCCGTGGACAAGCCCGTCGCTCTAACCATCACCACGAGAACCCTGAACGGTAAAAGGGCCGCGGCCAAAGGCGTCATCGAAATTTACAGCCTCAAGGGACCCATGGCCCCCGTCCCCCAAGACCTGATCGGCGAAGAAGAAATACGCGGGCGCAAAGCGGCCGGGGACGGCGACGCTGACGGCCGGGCGTACAGCGAAACTCCGGACTGGTGGAAATGGCCGGAGGATAAGCTCGTCGGAAAAAGGGATTTCTCGACAAGCCCCAAGGAAGACGCGGCCTGCGTCCTCCGTTTCAGCCTCAAAGCCGGCGCCTACAGGGCCAGGCTCAAGACGACGGACAAATTCGGGGCGGAGATCGAAGCGATGCGCAACATCCTTGTCCTCGATCCAGAAGACAGCCGTTTCGCCTTGAAAATCCCTTTTCTCGGAGCTTCTCGAACTACCCGTGCCGAAGTCGGGGAAACATTCGAAGCTCTGTGGGGAACCGGCTATGGGCGAGGCCCTGTTCTCGTGGAAATCCTGCAGAACAACCGCCGGCTGAAACGCTACTGGACTCCGGAGGACATTACGCAAGGCGCGGTGAAGGTCGCGGTCGAAGAGAACCTCAGGGGCGGATTCACGGTCATCCTGTCCATGGTCAAGGAAAACCGTCTTTACCGGTTGGATCGGCACGTCTCCGTGCCATGGACCAGCAAGCTCTTGAGCCTGCAATGGCAATCCTTCCGCTCCAAACTGCAGCCGGGGCAGAAAGAAAAATGGGCGATCCAAGTCCGGGGCCCGCAGGCTGCGGTCAAAGCGGCCGAGATGGTGGCCACTCTCTATGACGCGTCGCTCGATCAATTCCGCGGTCACTCCTTCCCCGCCGTCTCCGGCGTTTTCCGGAGCGACTGGACAAACCTGCCCGCCGTTTATTCGAACAAAGCCCTGGAGCTCCAGACGTTCAGGGATTACCTGAATCCCTCCCCGGGTTTTGTCGCTCCCGGCTACCCCAGATTCCCCGGTTATATCACGGAGGACCGGTACGGATATGGATTTCCGGCGCGTGCCGGGAAAGGCGTTCTCAGAGAGGATATAAGGGCGGACATGGCCGAGGCGCCTTCTCCCTTATCCGCTGCCCAGGCTGGGGAAAAAAGCGTGCCGGGGGGCGTCGTGGGCGGCGTCCTGGGCGGAATCGCGGAAGGGGCGAAAAGCGGGGCGCCGGAAGATAAGGCTCCGCAGGTCGACCTCTCCAAGGTCCGTGCCCGCAAGAATCTCAGCGAAACGGCCTTTTTCTTTCCGCACCTCCTTTCGGACAAGGATGGGATCGTGACCATCGATTTCACCATGCCCGAAGCGCTGACGGAGTGGCGGTTCATCGGGCTCGCCCACTCAAAAGACCTGGAGAGCGGTTCTCTCGAGGGCCGGACCATCACCCAGAAAGACCTCATGGTCCAGCCGAACCCGCCCCGATTCCTGAGGGAAGGCGACAACCTCGAATTCACGGTCAAAGTGACGAACATGACAGCGAAGGAAGCCAAGGGAGCCGTTGAACTGACCTTTTTCGACCCGCTGACGGAAAAATCCCTTGATGCGGCCCTGCGCAACGAGGCGCGGAAAATGTTTTTCGCCGTTCCCTCCGGAGAATCGCGGTCCTTTGCCTGGCCGATCCAGATTCCTGACGGGATAAGCGTCCTGGCGTTCAAGGCCGTGGGAGCCACGCCTGAATTCCAGGACGGCGAGGAAGGAATGCTCCCCGTTTTGAGCCGCCGTCTCCTCGTCCGGGAATCCATCCCTCTCTGGATCAGCGGCAAAGGCGAAAAAAGCTTCACCTTCGACAAGCTCGTCCGGTCGGCGGAATCGACGACGCTCCGGCACGCCGGCTTGACGCTCCAGATGGCCTCCAACCCGGCATGGTACGCGGTCCAGGCTCTGCCTTTCCTCATGGAATATCCCTACGAATGCTCCGAGCAGGTTTTCAACCGCCTCTACGCCGACAGCCTCGCCCGGGAAATCGCGAACTCCGATCCCAAAATACGGAGAATCTTCGATCTCTGGAAGGGCGCGGACGCGCTCAAATCCAATCTAGAAAAAAACGAGGATCTGAAAAGCGTCCTCCTCCAAGAATCCCCCTGGGTTCTCGAGGCCAAAAACGAGACACAGGCCAAGCATAACATCGGGCTTCTCTTCGATGACAACCGGGTGGCGCGGGAGATCAAGGCCGCCGGCTTCAAGCTCGAAACGATGCAGCTCCCCGACGGGTCCTGGCCCTGGTTCCCCGGCGGACCGGGCAACCACTATATCACGCTCTACATCACGTCCGGATTCGGCCGGCTGAA
>Ga0228535_1002982_pt1 | contig 13827 bp, 12 predicted proteins | sample SJ1metagenome_FD_168457 | JGI IMG/M metagenome (GOLD analysis project Ga0228535, IMG submission 168457) | Enriched culture of PCE-dechlorinating microbial communities from Ithaca, New York, USA - SJ1 | ecosystem: Engineered > Modeled > Simulated communities (microbial... > Unclassified | place... | reverse complement strand
AGCCGGGTCGCATCGCCCGGCCCCCCCGTCAGGCAGGCCTCAAAGGGGCCGATCAGTTGGAGGGCCCGTTCTCTGATCCGGGGCCACTCCCTGCCGGTTGCCCCATTTCCCGCATGAGGATTCACCACGAAGACCGTCTTAAGGGAATTCAAATCCACCTCCTCCAAGCGATCGTCAAAGAGGGATCAATGGCAGTGCGGCAAAAGCTGCGTCTATATACCACAGATGTCCTCCCCTGGGGTAGATCAAAGGCGCAAAGAAATTGCTTTCCCTGCCTCTTTCTGGTATCCCTCCAAAAGATGGAGAGGTCCTCGGGACTCCATGCCGGCAAGCCCTGGATTGGAAAGGGGATCAATGAGAAAGGCCTGCAGCAGACTCAAATTCTTTTCCGCAGTTTTCTTCTTTCCGATGCGCTCCTTGCTCGGCAGGATTGGCCTTCGCTACGACCTCCCCTCGATCGCCAATGCCTACTACCGGGACGCCTTCAACCGTGTCCCGGTACGGGACAGGGCGGTCATCCTCCCCCATTGCCTGATCGCCGAGAAATGCCAGGCCCGCTTCTCCAAGGACGAGGGGGTCCTCTGTGTCCGTTGCAAGAAGTGCAACTGCGGCGAGGTTTACAGCCTCTGTCAGGAGCGGGGGTGGCAGTTCTACATCACTCCCAGCACGGGTTTCACCAAGAGGCTCGTCCAGAGAAAGGGAATCCGGGCTGCTGTCGGGGCGGCCTGCGCTTTCGAGATCGCCAAGGGTGTCCGGTCCACGCCGATCACGTTCCGGGGTGTCCGGGTGAAGCAGAGCAGGGTCATTCCACAGGTCCTCCAGACGGACCGTTACGACTGCCTGAAGAATGACCTTGACTGGGGGGCGCTCAAGGGGATCATCCTCGACGAGTGACTGAGGAAGGGAGGGCATTGGGGGCCTTGGCGAAACGTGGGGAGGCCAGCCGGGTGGTCGTCGTCGGGGCCGGGGCCGGCGGGATGATGGCCGCCGGCCGGGCCGCGGAGGCGGGTGCGGCGGTCCTGCTCCTGGAAAAGACAGACGGGCCGGGCAAGAAGATCCTCGTGAGCGGCAAGTCCCGCTGCAACTTGACGAACAGCCGGGAACTCGGGGATTTCCTCTCTATGTTCGGGCCCAACGGGCGCTTTCTCCATGGGGCTTTCCACCGCTATTTCAGGGAGGACCTCCTGGCCTTCCTTGGACGGTACGGCGTCCGGACCAAGATCGAGCGCGGGGGGAGGATCTTTCCCGTTTCCGACAATGCTGCGGATGTGGTGGATGCCTTCAGGCGCCATCTGGAAGAGCAGGGGGTGGAACTCCTGACCGGCGTCCGCGCCACCGGGATCGCCGTTCGCGACGGCCGCGTCCAAGGGGTCGAGACGGAACAGGGGCTCTTTCCCGCTCGCGCCGTGATCCTGGCCACCGGCGGCGTCACCTGGCCGGCAACCGGGTCCACCGGCGACGGCTACCGGATGGCGGCGGCGATTGGCCATTCCGTCACGAAACTCCGGCCGGCCCTGGTGCCGCTCGTTGTGGAAGAGATCGGGCTGGCCAAATCGATGCAGGGGGTCAGTCTCCGGAATGTCCGGTTGACGGCCTTCCGCGGCCGGGCCGCCGACGTCGACCCCGCCTGGACCCCTTCCAGGGAGGTCGGCCGGGGGCTCCAGGCTGGCAGACGGGGTTCCCCGGTGATCGAGAGCCGGATGGGGGAGATGCTCTTCACCCATTTCGGGATCGGGGGCCCGATCACGCTCCTGATAAGCCTGGCCGTTGTGGACGCGCTGGCGGGAGGACCGGTCTCGGTCTCCATCGATCTGAAGCCGGCCCTGTCGCCGGAAGATCTCAGGGCTCGCCTCCAGCGTGACTTCGATGGGTCCGGAAAGCGGATCCTCCGCAACCACCTGGCAGGCCTCCTCCCCCATAAGATGATCGACCCCTTCGTCGAGATGACCGGGATTCCGCCGGACCATCCTGGCCATCAGATCGGGGCGGCGCAGCGGGAGAGGCTCCTGGCCTTACTCAAGTCGCTCCGCTTCAACATCCGGGGGCCCCTGCCCATCTCCTCGGCCATCGTCACGGCGGGAGGGGTCGCGCTCGGGGAGATCGATCCCAGGGACATGGCGTCCCGGATCATCGAGGGCCTCTTCTTCTGCGGGGAGGTGATGGACCTCGATGCCGACACGGGGGGGTACAACCTACAGGCGGCCTTCTCTACGGGCTATGTGGCCGGCGAAGCCGCGGCTGAGATGGTGAGGTCCGAAGGAACGCATCCTGCTGACGAAAAGGCATGCAAATGAAAGGGTTATAGGGTAAAATCGTCGGCATGCTGTCATTGTCCCTCGATATTCGCTCAGTCCTGGTGGTGCTGACCGCGGTCACCGCCGTCCTGAGCGTCACCATGGCCCTGGTCTGGCGAACCCGCAGGACCTACCCCGGGTTCGGCTACTGGACGGCGGGCGAGGTCTGTGAAGCCCTGGGATTCCTGATGCTTTCCCTGTACGGGATGGTCCCGGCCATCCTGTCGGTCGTCCTGGTCAACCTCTTTCATCTGGCAGGGGCGGCGCTGTTGCTGGAAGGCGTCCGGTTTTTCCGCGGTGCAGGCAGCAGGAAGGCCTTCAGCGTTCCCCTCATCGTGCTTCATCTCCTGGCGATCAGCTATTTCACCTACGTGAACGATCACGTCGCGGTGCGCCTTATCCTTTTTTCGACCCTCCTGGCGGTGTTCTTTGGCCTGGGGGCATGGGACCTTCTCCGCTACACCCCGCCGGACCAGCGCTTCTCATTCCGGTTGGCGGGCGGCTTGTTTGCGGTTCAGGGCCTGGTAATGCTGGCCAGGGCCTTGATGATCGTCGTAAACCCCAACATCGGCAGTCTGTTCGCCCCCGATTTCGTTCAGACGGTCGTCTTCATCTGGGCCATGCTGGTCAGCGTTGCCCTCACCTTCGGGTTCCTGATGCTCAACAGCGAGCGCCTCGAGGTGGACCTGAAAAAGGCCCAGGTGGAGCTGGAGCGGCTGGCCACGACTGATTTTCTTACCGGCATTGCCAACAACCGGAGCTTTTTTGAAACCGGCGAACGCGAGATCCAGCGTGCACGGCGGTACGGCCGTCCACTGGCGGTCCTGATGCTCGACCTGGATCACTTCAAGAGGGTCAACGATACCCATGGCCATGCGGTCGGCGACCGGGTCCTGGTGGCGGTGACCGCCACCTGCAAACGCTTCCTGCGCGATATCGATGTCTTCGGCCGTCTGGGCGGCGAGGAATTCGGAATGCTCCTGCCGGAAACCGATCTGGCCGGCGGGAGGGCGACGGCTGAACGTTTGAGGCAGACCGTTGCCGAGACCGACATCGATGCCGGAAAGACCGCGCTGTGCATCACGATCAGCATCGGCGTATCGGTGCTGTCGCCAGAGGACGACCGGCTCGAGTCGGCGCTGAAACGGGCAGATGATGCCCTTTACGAGGCCAAACGGAGCGGTCGCAACCGGGTCGTGACCGCGCTGCCCTTTTCTCGCGACGCCTTCCCGGCTGGTTGAACGCATGCCGGTAGGCACGGCCCCCGGTCCCTGAGACCTGGGATTCATGAAGGGCCACTTGCGACATCCCTATATACTGACCGCAAAGCTTCATGTGGAGGAGGGAACACGATGGGGCCGTTGGACAAGCCGGACAACCTGATTGGGTTTCTCGAAAACAGCGTGGCGAACTTTCCGGAGCGCCCCATGTTTGGGACGAAAAACACCCGGGGGGTTTACGAATGGGCGACCTACCGCCAGATCAGCCGGCGGATCGACGACCTGCGGGCGGGACTGGCGGGGCTCGGCGTCGGACGGGGCGATGCCGTGGGGATCATCGCCAACAACCGGACAGAGTGGGCCATCGCCGCCTATGCGACCTACGGCTTGGGCGCACGCTTTGTCCCCATGTACGAGGCCGAACTCCTCCGGATCTGGCGGTACATCGTGGCCGACTCGGCCATGAAGGTGCTGTTCGTCTCGAAGCCGGAGATCCAGGAGAAGGTGAAGGATCTTGTAGGGCAAATCCCCACGCTGCAGTCGCTGGTGCTGATCGAGGGAGAGGGCCCTGGGAGCCTGGCGGCCTTGGAGGCGGAAGGCCGGCGGAAGCCCGTCGCAATCATCCGTCCTCGTGCCGACGAGATCGCCTGCCTCATCTACACCTCGGGGACGACCGGCGAACCCAAGGGGGTCCTCCTCTCTCACGGGAACTGCTCGAGCAACTCCATGGCCGGGGTGGCGATGTACCCCGAGCTCACCGGCAAGGGGGACGTGAGCCTCTCCATCCTCCCCTGGGCCCACTCCTACGGCCTGACGGCGGAGCTCAACGCCATGATGTACCTGGGAGGGGCGATCGGCTTCATGGAAAGCGTCAAGACCGTCGTCCAGGACATGGCCCTGGTGCGGCCCACCTGGCTGATTGCCGTGCCCCGGGTCTTCAACCGGATCTACAACGGCCTCTGGGAGAAGGTGAACGAGGAGAGGGGGATCGCCCGGAAGCTCTTTGTGATGGGCGTCGATGCGGCCAAGAGGCGGCGCGAACTGAAGGCCGCGGGACGAACGGAGATCGCCAACGAACTAAAGTTCCGCCTGGCGGATTGGATTGTCTTTTCGAAGATCCGCCGAAAGATGGGTGGACGGCTCAAAGGGGCGATGAGCGGCAGCGCCGTGATGAACGTGGAGATCGCCCACTTCTTCTTCGACATCGGCATCCCGATTTACGACTGCTACGGGATGACGGAGGCCTCTCCGGCGATCGCGATGAACGCCTCTTTCGCCTACCGGCTGGGGAGCGTCGGCCGGGCGATCGACCAGGTCCGGATCGTCATCGATCAATCGATGGTCGAGCCGGGGGCGACTGACGGGGAGATCATCGTCTACGGCCCCAACGTCATGAAGGGCTACCACAACAAACCCGAGAAGACCCGGGAGGTGTTGACCCCGGACGGGGGACTCCGCACCGGCGACCGGGGGCGTCTGGACGATGACGGCTTCCTCTACATCACCGGCCGCATCAAGGAACAGTTCAAACTGGAGAACGGCAAATTCGTCTTTCCTGCTGCCCTCGAGGAGGACATCTCTCTCGTCCCCTGGGTTCAGAACGTGGTGGTTGCCGGCGAGAACCGGCCTTTCACGGTCGCCCTGATCGTTCCCGATTTCCTGATGCTGGAGCGGTACGCCGAAAAACACGGACTCGGCCACGACATCCGCGCCCTGGTGGCGAATCCGGACGTCCAGGCAATGATCACCGAGGCGATCCTGAAGGTCCTCAGGGGTCGATACGGAAACTACGAGATCCCGAAGAAATTCCTCTATCTCACCGAGGCCTTCACCGCCGAGAACGGGACCCTGACCCAGACGATGAAGCTCAAACGGCGGCTGGTCCTGGAGCGCTTCAAGGAGAAGATCGAGGCCCTTTACGCCTGAGCCGCGTCCCTTCTATTCGAAGGTGGCCCCGGTGTGGCCGCCCCGGACCTGGGCGGCGTAGCGTTTCAGGTAGCCCCTGAGTTCCTTCTTCACCGGCTTCCAACGGGCCAGGCGCGCCTTCATCTCCTCCGCGGAGATGAGGAGATTGAGTTTCTTCCCTGGGATGTCGATCTCGATCCGGTCACCCTCCTGCACGGCCGCGATCGGCCCCCCCTCCGCCGCCTCAGGCGAGATGTGGCCGATCGCCGCCCCGCGGCTGCCGCCGGAGAAGCGGCCGTCGGTCAGGAGGGCCACGTCGTGGTCCCGGCCGATCCCGACGATTGCGGAGGTCGGCGAGAGCATCTCCCGCATTCCGGGACCTCCCTTGGGCCCCTCGTAGCGGATGACGACCACGTCCCCCGCCTGAATCTTGCCGTCCATGATGGCCTTCATGGCCGGTTCTTCCGAGTCAAAGACCCGGGCCGGACCGGTGTGCCGGAGCATCGAATCGTCAACGGCGGAGCTCTTGACGACAGCGCCTTCCGGGGCGAGGTTTCCGAAGAGGACCGTCAGGCCACCCGTGGCGTGGTAGGGCTTCTCCAGGGGACGGATGACTTCGGGATTGAGGACTTTCCTTCCCGCCAGATTCTCCCCGACCGTCTTTCCCGTCACGGTCAGGGCCCCTTTGTGGATCATGTCGCGGCGGGAGAGTTCCTGCATCAGGGCCGGGATGCCGCCTGCCAGGTGGAGCTGGTGGAGATCGTGGGGGCCGGCCGGGGCCATGAAGCACAGGTGCGGGGTCTTGTCGCTGAAAGCGTTGAAGGTCTGGAGGTCGAGCGGCACCCCCGCCTCCCGGGCGATCGCCGGCAGGTGGAGGGAGGTGTTCGTCGAGCCGCCGAAGGCCAGATCGACACGAAGGGCGTTCTCGAAGGCCTCGGGGGTCAGGATGTCGGAGGGCCTGAGATTCTTCTTCACCAGGTCCATGACCTGCATGCCGGCCTCCTTGGCCAGGCGGATCCGTTCCGCCCAGACGGCCGGGATCGTCCCGTTTCCGGGAAGCCCCATCCCGAGCGCCTCGGTGAGGCAGTTCATGGAATTGGCCGTGAACATTCCGGCGCAGGAACCGACACCCGGGCAGGCGCAACCCTCCGCCTCTCGGAGCTCTTCCATTGTCATCGTCCCGGCCTTGGTCCTGCCCACGTATTCGAAGACTTTGATCAGGTCAGTCTTCTTGCCCTGAAAATCACCGGAGAGCATGGGGCCTCCGCTGATGACCATCGTCGGGATGTTCAGGCGCGCCGCGGCCATCAGCATCCCGGGGACGATCTTGTCGCAGTTGGGGATAAGGACGAGGCCGTCGAAGGGGTAGGCCATCGCCATCGACTCAACCGAGTCGGCGATCAACTCGCGCGAGGAGAGGGAATACTTCATCCCCTCGTGGCCCATGACGATCCCGTCGCAGACCCCGATCGTGAAGAACTCCAGCGGCGTGCCCCCGGCCATCCGGACGCCGGCCTTGACTGCTTCGGAGATCTGGTGCAGATGCAGGTGGCCCGGGATGAGCTCGTTGGCCGAGTTGGCGATGCCGATCATCGGCTGCTCGATCTCCCGGTCCGTCAGCCCCAGGGCTTTGAACAGGGAGCGGTGCGGCGCCCTCTCCAGCCCTTTCTTCATCTCGTCGGAACGCATGGTTTTCCTCCTTGGTCAAGCTCGGTTCGACTTCAGGGTTTCCTCTTCATCCTCGTCCAATACGCTCATGAGATTCATGAAAGTGGGGGACAGGGTCACGCCGCTGGCGGTGATGGTGATGGCCTTTGGGTCGCAGACCCCCATGCAGGTTTCACAGCCCATGCATTCCACGTCTTCGGAGGGGACCGCTTTGCCTCGGTCCATCCTGAACATGCCTCCGGTGCAGACCTCCAGACATTCCTCGCAGCCGTTGCATTTCTTCCTGTCCACGGTCACTTTGTATGCCATTGTTGATGTTCCTCTTTCCGCAAAAAATCAGGGAGGTCGAAACACCCTCCCAATTACTACAGCTGTTTAGCATAAGAAAAAGTTGGATACAAGGATTAAAATGTATCCAAAAACGGTGTCTGCTGGAATCGGGTGATTATTCCCCATAGAAGGAATAAAAGACCATTATTTTTAATATCTAATAAAATTGAGCAGATAATTTTATGCAAATTATCTTGACAAGTCATCGGGGATATAATAGACATAATCGTCAGTCTGTCCAAATATCAGTTTTGGATACAATCATGAAGCCATCTCGGCCCAGTAAACCGAAAAGGAACGGCCTCTCCGTCCGGGAGAAGACCTACGAGAACCTCAAGTCCGGCATCCTGTCCGGGCGGTTCAGTCCCGGAGAGCGGCTAACGGAGGAGCATCTGGCTGAGGAGCTCGGGATCAGCCGGACCCCGGTGAGGGAGGCCCTTCACAAGCTCGAACAGGATGGTCTGATCGAACGCCTGGAATCCCGCGGTTTCTGCATTCCCCACGATTCCCCCGAGGATATCGAGGATCTTTTCGAGCTCCGGACGGTCCTGGAGGGCTACACCCTCAAGATCATTTGCGAACGGATCACCGATGGACAGATCGCGACGCTCGAAGGGATCGTCGACAGGGCGGACGAAGCCCTCAGGCGCAAGCGGATCGAAGAGGTCTTTCACTGGAACACTCAGTTCCACGATACCCTCCACGGCCTGGTGGCGGACAAACGCCGTTTTCACAACCTGATCGTCAATATGAGGAAGTACGTGCTGAGATACCGGAAGGACACCCTTCAGTACCTCGGGGCGGCAAAGCGGGCCAGCGACGGCCATCGGCAGATTCTCCTGGCCCTGAAGCTCAGGGACCCCGAGCTCTGCGAACGGGTCATGCGGATCCACATCCGGCTGTCCAAGGAAGATGCGCTTCAGACCAACCGCGAGGCGCCCTAGTTCCGTTCGGAGTTTCCGGCCGAAACCCGCGCTACGGCCTGGCATGGAAGAGGCAAGAGGCAATATCAAGTAAGGAGGTAGTATGAAGGCAGATAAGGACAAGTGTATCGCGTGCAAGAGGTGTTTCCCCTATTGCCCGATGGGAAGGATCCAGTCCTATCATCGGCATGAAACGATTCCCGGCCGGGTTTACATCGACATCGACCAGGACGCCTGCACCGACTGCGGGATGTGTCTCAGGGCAAAGATTTGTCCAGTGAACGCCCTCTTCCAGCCGGAGGAACCCTGGCCCCGTGAGGTCCGTGGCGTCCTGAGCAACCCCATGATCGAGTTCATGGGATCTCAGACTCCCGGTCGCGGCACGGAGGAGATGAAGACCAACGACGTCAAGGGGACCTTCCTCCCCGGCGAGGTTGGGGTGGGCATCGAGCTGGGACGGCCCGGCGTCGGCGCCTATTTCCGGGATGTGGAGACCGTGGCCATGGCCCTGATGAAGGCCAACCTCGGATACGAACTGGCGGCGGAAAACCCCGTCACTCATTTCATGTCCGACAAGAAGACGGGAAAGCTCCGCGACGACGTGGTCAACGAGAAGGCGACCTCGGCCATCATCGAGGGGAAGTGCAAGCTGGAGAAGCTGCCTGAGGTCCTTAAGGTCCTCCAGGAGGTGGCCAAGACCCTCGATACCGTCTTCACCCTGGAGGTCATCACGAAGGTTCCGCCGGAGGGAGAGGTCCCCATCGTCCCCGTCTTCAAGAAGCTGGGCATGTGGCATTCCATCAACAGCAAGAACAATATGGGCTTGGGCGAACCGCACTTCAAGTTCTACGAGGATGAAAAGTAAAGGAGGCGTATCATGACACACAGTCTGCACCGCAGGGGAACCCGGGAGAGCCTGGAGAACGATTTCATCGTCTTGGGCTGTCCGGCGACCGGCGTCAACAAGAAGGGGTCTGCGCCCAAGACCCAGAAATTCCTGAGCATCTGCTACAAGCACGGTCCGATCAACCTGGGCGACATGAAGACCGGCAACATCTACAACACGACGATGGACGACATCCTGAAGCGCGTGACGGACGGGACGATCGTCGAGTGTACCTTCGACAACCGGGAGAAGATCGTCTCCCTGCTCAAGGAGCTCAAGGAGGATCGCCCCGGCATCTCGGTCATCATCTCCGGCGTCACCGACGTCGTGCAGCGGTGCATGACCGAGGCGGGACTGGGCAGGATCCACTCCCTGGAGTATTCGCTGGGCACCTGGGGCAATACCAGCCGGCTTCCTGATTTCGAGATCCTTCAGACGGTCACCATGTGCGGTCATGCTATGATCGCCTCGGACCTGGTCCGCAAGATGGTCCGAGACGTCAAGAGGGGGCGGCGGACGATCGAGGAGTGCTGCATCGAGATGGCCGAATGCTGCTCCTGCGGCAACTACAACGTGACCCGGGGGATCCAGCTCTTCAAGGAACTGCTTCCCCTCTATTCGATCCACAGCCTGTACTGAAATCCTGCCGGACAGGGGATTGCGCCATTCATTCAGGAAATGAAGGAAGGAGAAGAAGATGCGATACATCATTGTAGGAGGGAGCGCCGCGGCCATCAGCGCCGTCGAGTCCATCCGGTCACTGGATCAGGATTCCCAGATCGACCTTTTTAGCGACGAAGAAACTCCCCTCTTTTCGAGAGTCCTCCTGCCATACTACGTCGCAGAGGAGCTCTCCAAGCCGTTGCTTAATTTCAGGTCATCCGATTTCTTCGAGGAGATGAAGGTGACCCCCCACATGGGGGTGAAGGTCACCGACCTCAATCCCGCCGCCAAGACCATCAAGGCCTCCGACGGGAAACAGTACGCCTTTGACAAGATCCTGCTCGCCACGGGCGGGAGACCCATCGTGCCGCCCATCCCCGGCGTCGACAAGGAGGGGATCTCTACCCTCAAGACCATGGCGGACGCCGAGAAGATCTACAACATGAAGGGCAAGAGGGCCGTGGTCATCGGCGCCGGTTCCATCGGTGTCGAGGCCTGCATCAGCCTGACCCGCAGGGGGATCAAGGCGACCCTCCTGGAACAGCTCAGCCAGGTGATGCCGACCGTATTCGATGCGGAGGCCGCCCAGATCGTCCGCAAGCGGATCGAGGACCTCGGGATCGAGGTGATCACCGGGGAGAAGGCCCTCCGGTTCCTCGGCGACAAGCGCGTGACGGGCGTCGTGACCGACAACCGCGAGCTTCCCTGTGACATGGTGGTCCTGTCGGTGGGCGTCCGGCCGGCGGTCGATCTGGCCCTCCAGGCGAAGCTCGCGATCGGCGACATGAAGGGGCTCAGGGTCGACGAGTTCATGCAGACCAGCGCCGCGGACATTTACGCCGCCGGCGACGTCGCGGAGACCCAAGACATCGCGCGGGGCACCTGGTTCCTCAACGCCATCTGGCCCTGCGCCTTCGAACAGGGCCGCATCGCCGGGTTGAACATGGCGGGCAAGAAAACGGCCTATGCCGGATCCTACCGGAGAAACTCCATCGGGAACTTCATCGGGATCCCCGCCATCTCCATGGGGGTGACTGCTGCAGAATCCTGTGCGATGACCGAGGAAGACGAGTTCCGGGAGATCCGCGTGAGGACCAAGGACGTGTACAAGAAGCTCGTCCTGAAGAACGGGAAACTCGTTGGGGCGATCCTGGTCGGCCATACCCAGAAGGCGGGGTTGATGTCGATCCTGCTCCGCAAGCAGGTGTACATCGCCGACTCCATCCCCATGCTCATGAGCGAACGGCTGAGCTTCATGGATCTGCTGCCGATCCTCAGAAGAAACGCCACTGAGTTCCGCGAGCCCGAATACAAGGAACTGATGGATACCGGACTGTGATCCTTGACATCCCCGGGGATAGAGAGGACCTGTTTTCAGTGAGGAGGAAGACGTGAAAGTATTAATGGTAGACAAGCAAAAGTGTACGGGGTGCCATCAGTGCGAACTCTGGTGCGGGACGGAAATCGCCTCCACGTCCAGGGAACTGTCCAAGGCCATCAACGAGGAACCCCATCCGGTACCCCGGGTCTATGTGGAGGGCAAACCCTTTGCCCTGCAGTGCCGCCATTGCGAGGAGGCCCCCTGTCTGGATGCCTGCCCCAACGGAACCATGCGACGCGATCCGGAAACGGGACTGGTGTACGTCAACGAGCAGACCTGCATCGCCTGCTGGATGTGCGTCATGGTGTGCCCCTTCGGGATCATCAACCCTTCGTCGTCCATGAAGGTGGCGATCAAGTGCGACCGCTGCCGGAACATGGGCTATCCCATCTGTGCGGAGGTTTGTCCGACCGGCGCCCTCTCCCTGGTGGAGAGGAAGGATTACAGCAAGAAAAAATTCTAACAAGACGGAGAGGATTAAAAACCATTTGACTGATGACCGAACGGGTCGCGGACAATAGGGATCAGAAAGGAGATTGACAATGGAGTTCATCCAGAAAAAGACCGCCGACAACGCAGCAGAGCATTTCCTGCCCATTGCGGCAGACAAGGGTATGAAACTGGCGTGGGACCGTTTCGAGGGGCAACTGCCCGAGTGCGGTTTCTGCGAATCGGGGCTGAGCTGCCGGGACTGCCTCCAGGGGCCCTGTATCAGCCATCCCTTCAGGGACGCCAGCAAGATGGGCGTCTGCGGAAAGGACAAGGACACCCTGGCTGCCCAGACCCTGCTGAAGCTGGTCCTCAAGGGGACCATGGCCACCCTGGATCAGGTCTGTGATTTTGCCGAGGGGATCGGCGACGGGTCGATGAAGCCCAAGAACGTGACCGAGGCGAAGAAGGCCGTTAATGCGATTCAGGACCTCCTGGCGGACGGCGCCCCTGCCCTGAAGAAGGCCTTCCCCAAGGCACTGGTGGCCGCCTGGGACGAGGCGGGGATCTTCCCCCAGGGCGTGGCCAAGGACCTGTTCAAGGCCTCCCAGAAGGCGGAAGGCGGCCTCGCCGGTGCAGAAGAGACCCTCTTCTGGGCCTTCAAAGCAGCGCTTCTGGACGCCTTTTCCCGGAAGCTCCAGGGCGGCCTTAAGAAGGCGGCCTTCGGCGCCGCGCCGGCCGAGGTGGAGGTCAACATGGGAGTCCTGAACAGGGACACCGCGACGATCCTTCTCTACGGCCGTTTCTCACCGATCCTGAAGGCGAAGATCGCCGCAGCGGCGGCCAAGAAGAAGGTGGCCGTGGCGGGCGTCTGCACCGATCCGATCCTGGCACCCTACACCTTTGCCCCGGTGACCAGCTACGGTTCCCAGGAACTGCCGCTCATGACCGGCGCCGTCGATCTGATCGTGACCGGTGACCAGTTCGTCAACCCCTCCCTGTCCGCGATTGCCGAGGCCTACAAGGTCACCGTCGTCCCGACGGAGACCCTCAAGGGGCAGAAGCTGGACGCCTTTGCCAAGGCGATCGTCGAGAAGGCCGAAGAGTCGTTCAAATTCCGGAGCTCGGTTGCCAGCGACATTTCCGAGGACAAGGAGGCCGCCCTCATGGGACTCTCCGCGGCCAACCTCGACGTGAAGAAGATCGCCGACGCCATCGCCAAGAAGAAGATCAAGGGGATCGCGATCCTGGCGGGAACGAACAACGCGAAATTCACCCAGGATCTTCCCTTCGTGACCTTCGCGCAGGAATTCCTGAAGGACGGCATTCTCTGCCTGTCCGAGGGTGATGCAAGCGTGAGCTTGGCCAAATACGGGCTCCTCAATCCCAAGCAGCGGGAGAAGCACGCCGGCAAGGCCGTCGCCGATCTGCTCAAGGTCGCCGGCAAGAACCTCCCGGCCGTCATTGATCTGGGCTGCAGCGAGAACGGCGGCGTGATCGAGTTCCTGCTTGCCCTGGCCGCGGCGTCGAAGAAGTCCCTCCGGGATCTGCCGATCCTGGCCTGCTTTGCCGAGGCCAACCGGAGCGCCGAGGCGGCCGAGGCCCTGAGTCTGGTGGCAATGGGCGTTTCGACCTATTTCTGGCCCTGCCTGCCTGTGACGGGCAGCCCCAAGACCGTCGAGCTCCTCTCGAAGCTTTGTAATGAGAAGTTCGGCGCCAAGCTGATCGTCCATACGGACAAGAAGATGGAACCGCTGGCGAAGGCGAAGATGATCCTGAAGGTCTTCAACCACGTTCCCGACCCGTCCGTGACGGACCATCCTTGGACGGACTGGAAGAAGAAGTAGCCGCCTTGTGACGCGGCGGTAAGACCGGGCAGGGGCGACTCCGGTGGAGCGCCTTGGGGGAGGATTCGGATCCGGTACGCTTCCACGGGTGATCCGGAGGGCCCCTGCCCTTTCTGAGGAGGAATGTATGTCATATCCAAGCGGCCGTCATTTCCTGCAGATTCCCGGGCCAACCAATGTCCCCGAGCAGGTGCTCCGGGCCATGGCCAAGCCCACGATCGATCACCGGGGACCCGAATTCAAGGCCCTGGCGCTTGAGGTCCTCGAGGGGATCAAGCCTG
>Ga0228535_1002981_pt1 | contig 13834 bp, 10 predicted proteins | sample SJ1metagenome_FD_168457 | JGI IMG/M metagenome (GOLD analysis project Ga0228535, IMG submission 168457) | Enriched culture of PCE-dechlorinating microbial communities from Ithaca, New York, USA - SJ1 | ecosystem: Engineered > Modeled > Simulated communities (microbial... > Unclassified | place... | reverse complement strand
CGGATCAGAGACTGGGCAAATTTGGTTCTGTCGTCGTCCCCTCCGCTGTGGGCTTTGCTGATGCGCACCGCGATGGCGATGGCCTGCTCCCGGGTCGTCGTCCCATAGCCGGACGCCTTCTGCGAGTCGGTAATCGCGCGGGGCATGAACGCGCCGTCGGAGCCCTTGATGATCCCGGCCCTGCTCATATACAGCACATGCTCCAGCGCCCAGGAGGAAATGTCCGACTGGTCGGAAAAGGCGGGTGCGCCGGCCGTGCCGTAATCGCCGGACGGGAACATCACGCGCAGGGTCCGGCTGAACATCGTGGCCACCTGCTCACGGTTTGTGACATCCCCCGGAGAGAAGGTTGTGGCCGAGGTTCCTGTGGTGATGCCGAGGGCGTAGGCCTTGAGGATGGCCGGATTCGAGGTGTCTGAAAACGGGTTTGGCGAGGCGGGCGAGGCGGTCTTGCCCGCTACCTTCTCGTACAGGAGCACGGCAAGCTCGCACAATTCCTCCCGGGTTGCGGGCTGGGGCGCTTTTTTTGACAGCAGCCCGGGGGGGATCAGGCCGGCGCTTCCGGCGTCGGCAATCTCGGGCTTTGCCCAATCGGAGGCGGAGGTGTAGATAGTCTCTTCCTGCACCGATGCCGCGCGGGCGTCAGGTCCGACGCCGGGCAGAGAAAACAGGATCGACAAAGCAAGGAGCAGGGAAACGGCTTTTTTGTGCGTCACTGCAATTCACGTCCTTTCGCATGGTAGCAAATAAGACTCTTGAGGGCGGTGTTTTTGCTCATATCCAGCGAGTTCAGCTGGTTGCCGTAGCAAAAAAGAACTCCAGCGCGGCGTTTTTGCTCATGTCCGGCACAGTCAGTTTGTTGCCGAAGCAATCAAGTTTCTCTTTCCCCGGCGAGGTCAAGAGCAATGAAATCCGATACCTCTCAATTCGGTGATTTCTCCAGGCGCTCAAATACAAAATCCACATGGTTTGACAGCTTCTGAATCGCGGCTGAATCGTCGCTGCCCTCCTGGACGGCAACAGTAAGGTCGAAAAGCATGCCAAGAAAGCCGTAATGGAGTTCTTCCGCTGCGATTCTCAGATCAATATCGTTCCGTATCCTTTCTTTCTCAGACATGGTCTTTAGAATGGCTTCATAGTAATCCGTCGGTTCCTTGAGCATGAATTCCTTGAAAAAATTCCTGGCTCTTTGATTGATATATTGCTCCATCAGGATAATGACGGCTATTTTATTGATTCTGGCGTTTCTGTTTTTGCCGTATTTGATGAATATAAGTCTGAAAACCTCCCGAGGGGCCATAAACTCAATTTCATGCGCAAGCTCTTCGGCATCCGGCCTGTGGGACTTTATACCCTCATGGAAAAAGTCAAATATATGATTTAAGATATCCTCTTTGTTTTTGTAATGGTTATAGATGGAGCTCTCCTTTATCCCCGCGCCATAGGCGATTTTTCTGACGGATACCCCGTTATAGCCATGTTTGGAAAACAGGTCGACTGCCACATCAAATATTTTTTCTTTTGTCCCGGTTAAACGCTGCATGCTTCAACATCTCCCATGCTAACTAATGTTATTATTTAGGACCAATTATACTAACATATGTTAGTAATGTCAAGCGTGATTATTGTTCTGAAGCTGACCGGCCTGTCCATCGGCACGATCCGATCTCATATGCGGGCCGTATAGTGGAGCGCCTCCCGATTCCAGCGATCCCTGGAATCGTTTCCTTATGGCGTATGGCCCACCTTTTTCACTGCGCTTCATAATTGCTGCCCCTTTTCTCACGGATATTTAAAACATAGAAAAACCACAGCTATCGCTCAATGAAAAGGTTGACAAGCTTCTTATCAAAACTTGTCAACCTATCTTGGCGGAGAGAGTGGGATTCGAACCCACGGATGCTTTCACATCGCCGGTTTTCAAGACCGGTGCCTTAAACCAACTCGACCATCTCTCCTGATTAGCTTTGTTATTCTAACATAAAAGAAGCCGCTCTGTCAATTCAGAGGCCTGCAGCGTAAGATTCTTTATTTGTACGGGCCTGCAGCGTAAGATTCTTTATTTAAGACTTGCATTCTTCCTATGAATCGGGTATAATAACTTTGCTGCGTTTATAAAAAATGAAAAATATGGAGAAATACCCAAGTGGTGAAGGGGCTCCCCTGCTAAGGGAGTAGGGCGTGAAAGCGTCGCGAGGGTTCAAATCCCTCTTTCTCCGCCAAAGAAACAGTACACCGATTGGTGTACGGGAAAGCGAAGCAATGCGAATGTTATCACCCATAGGGGCACTAATTGAACCCAGGGGTAACCGGTACGGGGCAACGTGAAAACAACCAACCTTTTATAATGAGGTTGGTTGTTTTCGTGTTATTAGCAGTCAATACGAACTGTCCCAGAATACATGTACCGCTAGGGACCAAATTTTTCTTTAATTGAAAAATGAAAATCCAAGGCTGTCCGAACGGACAGTTAGACAGGTTTGCCGATATATTCATATTCAGTTAACTTGGCCCATACATTCATAGCCTTGTTGAGCGTTCGGTATAATCGTTTTTTAACTATGAATTTCGGAATAAATAAAATTTGTGCAATTTGTTTTCGGGTGAATTTTTGCTGTAAAAAAAGTAACAGCAGCAATCTTTCGTCATAATTCAATCTGGCTAACAATAAGTTAATTCGGTTTTTACCTTTATCATTGACGAATTCTATGCTTTCATGCTTGTTTAGTTCCCAGGTTCTACACCAACTGTAATTCATTAACGTTTTCTTTGTTATCCGATACAATTTTCTGGCGCTTTTTATTCGGAACCGCGTCACATCCGATTTATCGAGGAGACGGTTATATGCGAATGCAAATGCGTCAATCGCAAGCTGTTCGGCCAGTGTTTGGTCTTGAACGGAATAAAGCGCAAGATTATAAAGACCTTTAGCCGTTGCATTATACAGATATGTAACTTGGCTTTCCAATAAGGCTTCCTCTGTCAAACGCTTCACCTCGTGTTATCCCTAGTAAACTTTTACTGAAAAACAGGCATTTTTGTGCTCTGTTGAAATAGTTTGCTCCCCTAATCTGCCGTTTGGAGCAATAATAAAATACGTGCATCCGCTCGTCCGGCAGTATGGAAAAATACTTGCGCGAAACAGTCGATTACGGACCTGTACCCACTCCGCCGCATCGCCAGCCTTCCTCCGTCAGGTACATGGGACCCATGAGATAGTATTTCAAAGCGCCGGCCGGAGCGTCGCTTCCCGTATATTCCACTGTATTTCCAGCCATCAGCCAATTCTTGGCCCGGTCGTTTTCCGGAATAAACACCGTGCTGTAGTTGAAATAAAAATGCTCAGTCTTTAGGGCCTCCATACTATACCATGAATCCACCGCGTCTTTATTTATAGAGGCGGTGATTTTCACATAGGTGCAGGCATACTTGCTGCCGGGAGTCGCGCGTAACATGGCTTCCTCTTCAGCCTCCGTCCACGCCTGGGCAATCTCCTGGTAGCTCTGCCCCTTGTCAGGGACGACGATATTTCCGCGCAGGCCGCTGATTTCAGCCTCGTCGTACCATATGCGCAGATAGGTGAAGATAGTGCCGTCAAACACGGCGTCAGACCCAAGCACGCCCGCAGAGAGCCAGAAGGATTTGCTGTCCAGCGTGCAGAAGACGAGATCGCTATCCTGCCAGCATTGGATAGAGGCGGCACCGTCCGGCGATTCCACCTTCAGGGAATTTACGGACTTGGAAGAAGGCTCACCTTCCATATAAGACCAGTCAAAGCTGCTGTCAAAACCGCTGACTCGGTTCCGTCCGTTGCCGTACTCCAATGGCACCTCGTACCGTCCACCGCCTATGCCGTCAGCGATGGTCAGGGTCATAGCCACAGTTCCGTCGGACACGATGGAATCCAAAACCGCCTGAGCCTGCTCCGCCGCACCGAGGGAAGTATTATATTCCTCGTTGGCTGTCCCCTCCGCGCTCAATATATCGTAAGTATCAAGGCTTCCGACAGCTCCCGTTCCTGAGCTGACATAGTGATAGTTTCCATCGTTCTCCAAACGCAGCTCGACCTCTATATGCTGTTGTCCCCATGTTTCGTCCCTGCCGGAACTCTCTGTGGTATTGCCAGCCGCCCAAAACCCGCCCTGCGCAATCGGATAGGTTGGTCTTACGGAAAAGATGACGGAAAATACAAAGGCTTTTGGCAACCCTTCTTTTGATATCTTAACGATATACAGTCGATCTACTACACCGTCCGAGATATACGCTATATTATCCTTGGGCAGAGCTTTGTACATATCAAACCACGCATCCATCCAGGCCAGCGCGGTTTTTTCGTTATCGCCCATATCCTTGGCGGCAATTTCCTCAGTCCTGTCGGATGTCCTTGCCGCTTCCAGGGCCGCAAAATAGTCATCCTGATCCTCATATACCGGCTGCGACTGCCACTCCGAGGGATCCGTCCGGGGATTGGTGATAAGACAAACGGCCAATACAATGCATACAACCATAGCCACGGCAACAATCCAGAATGCGGGCTTTTTATAATTCATCACGTTTTTTATCCTGCTCTTTGTATCGCCCTCGCCAAAGGCCAGCGGGGTTCCGGCGACGATTTTTCTGCCCGCGGCAAGGCTTAAAAGCGAAGTGGAGTAATCGACCCGGATGTCGCCGTTCATCTTCCTCATCACGGCCTCGTCGCAGGACATTTCCATATCCTTGACGCACAGAAAAAACGCCGCCCAAACCAAAGGATTAAACCAATGAACGGTCAGCGTGAAAAAAGCGATGATTTTTACAATGTGGTCAAAGCGCCTGATATGCGTTTGCTCATGCAGGACGATATAATCCCGTTCCCGCTCCGAAAGCGTGGAGGGCAGATAGATTTTTGGGCGCAGCGCGCCCATCACGAAAGGGGACGCGATATGGTCGGCAAGATAAATATTGTCGCGCCATTTTACCGCGCCGACAAGTTTGGAACGCAGGCGGAGAATGGATATTACGCTGTAAATCAGCATGGCAGCGATGCCGAAAAGCCATAGTGTTGTCGCTGATGACATTGGGAATTCAAGCGGGTCTGCGGCGATCTGCTCCCTGCCTTGGGGCAGATTTTCATTTATGGCCTTGCTGACGCCTGGAAGAGGCAAATCCACTCTCGGATATTCCATATGGACAATATCGCTGGGGATATAGGTTATACTGCTGTAGGTGCCGCTGTCGCTTACCGTCGCGGTGGGCGTATTAAAAAGGCCAAGCAGCGAGAATTCTGATGAAAAGGACAAAGGGCAGACAAGCCGGAATAATACCACCGCCCACAGCGCATAGGAAAATATCTTCGGTGCTTTGCGGAGCATCAGGCGGGCCAGCAGCACAAGAACAATCGCTATCCCGGCGGTGAGACTCATATTCAGGATTTTGGGAAGCAGCGTATAGCACCACATAAGCGTTACCTCCTGCTCTCATCAATGAGCTTTCGCAGCTCGTCGATTTCCCTTTCAGATAGCTTTTTTCGCAGGGTAAACGCTGCCAGGAATTGCGGAAGCGACCCGTCGAAGGTTTCTTTCACAAATTGTTCGCTTTGCAATGCCTGAAACTCCTGTCGGCTCATAAGAGAAGAAACAATGCCGTCCTTATTTTGAAAAATCCCGCGTTCGCAGAGCCGGCGCAGCATTGTATAAGTGGTCGATTTTTTCCAGGCGAGTTCCTTTTCGCAGAGCTTTACTAAATCGCCGGATGAAATCGGCTCATTGTTCCATATAAGCTCCGCAAACCTTGTTTCCATAGCACCTAATTTATAATCTTCCAACTTGACAGCCCCTTTTTGGTTTAATGCCATTAGACCTATAATCAGTTTAACGCCATTAAACCCGGCTGTCAAGTTTTTTATAGAAAGATTACTGAATCGGGCACTTAATTTAAACGCCCCGGATAAACTGGGACGTTTGAACGCATTTGGGGCTTTATCTTAAATAATCCGTAGGATTAACTGCATTGCCGTCCACATAGACGCTAAACGCGAGGCAAGCTCCTGTAACTTTGCCCGTCGAACCCACCGTGCCTATCGTGTCGCCGGCGGCAACGGGATCTCCCGCAGAAACCTTCAGCTCGTCGAGGTGCCGATAGATCGTCTCAATACCGTTATCATGGTCGATCACGATGTAATTGCCCTGCTCATTGTCGAACTCGGCTTTAGAAACGGTTCCCGAAAGAGCTGCATAAACCGCGGCTCCTTCCACCCCATTTCCGGCGATGTCTATATGATCGCTGAATTCAGTTGTACCTGTGATAGGATGGACGCGCTTACCAAATGCCGAGGTAACAGTGTCATATCCCTTCACGGGCCATACCCAATCTAAATTTGATATAGCGGCCGTACTTACAGGCTGGCTGTCAGGCTCTGTGTTGGCACCTGCCTGAAAACCGTTATATACATTAAATATCCATGTATAGCCATCCTCGGCAACCACTGACATATTAAAGCCTTTAGCGCCAAGACTTTCAATTTTAATTGCACCGTGTTTGCTTGGAGTTAAAAATTGGTCGTCAATTACATATTGCTCACTATCTTTATTTTGATGGCAAACAACCGCAACCCCTTGTTCCGGATCACTTTTCAATGAACCGACTTGCACTATTATATACTTCCCGCCATTTACATCACGTTCAACCAATGCACTTCTCCATCCGTTGGTAAATGCAACATCCGTATCTAATTGTTCATTCACAGTTTCAAGAATTGCCGGCTTATTATCGGCAGTATTTAGTTCTGTATCGCTTTCATCAAGGATCGTTACGCCGGATATGAGCCATTGGTCACCCTGTTTTGTTATTATTAGCGTAACCGGATATTTTGCGGCGGCTCCGCCATTTGCCAGTTCAGTGCTTGTGACTTCAATAATTTCTCCTGAAACGGTATATTCGCCGTCATTTGTAGGCATGATGCCTGTGATCTCAATCCGGTCGGGCCAAGGACTTGAAAGAGCCCGCCCAGGCGCGTTCTGCGGATCGGACTGCCACTTAGCTAAAAGCTCCGGTGTGACATATTCCGAATAGTGTTCTTTTATGCTCTCCGCCGCAACGTCTTGGGGCGCTGTGAGTGTAACAGCTTTTAACGCCTTACCGAAGTTTTCTACAAGCGATAATACATCCGGCTCTATCCGTTGCCATGTAGTCCCGCCATCCTCCGAAGACAGAGCTTCTATCATCCCGTCATTGTTTGAACTTCTGTCTGCCACTGTCAGCGTAATAACATTTTGCTCTACGGACAGTGATTGTGCCTCCCATACCCCAGCGTCTAAGGGCAATTCAATTTGCGTCCAAGTCATACCGCCATCAGAAGTTTGAAAAATAGGGGCATCTACAAATAACCCAATAGCAACAATAGCGTGTTGATTGTCTAAAAACAGGACTTGGTTGGGATACCACATGGCTTCTTTAATTTGTGTTGTCTCATTCCATGTCTTTCCGCCGTCATGGGTACGGTAAATATAAGTGTCCGCATTGGCTACACCATTGCCATACGTGGCGGCCAACCAGCCGTCATTGGCCGATACCAATGCCATAGAGGTCTGTGGGGAGTAGGAAAGCGTCTGTGCCTCCTGCCGGGACTCGATTTCCGAATCGGATGACCATTCTTTTGGTGCGGCAATGGGTGCCCCAATCGTTACCCATTCGTCTTGCTCATGATAGCGCATAAGCGGCTCCCCATTTTCGCTGAGGGACAATTCAGCATTCATCCAGTTTTGGTTGCCTGAGCTGTTTGCAGCGCCTAAAGCAACGGCGCAGCCCGTGAGCAGAAGCGCTAAAACAAGCGCCAGCGCGACCGCCCATGTGGATTTCTTTTTATATTTCATAATGCTGATAAGCCTTTCTTTCAGTTCTTTCTTATCTTCGCACAATGTTGTGGCGAGGACGCCTGCCGACAGTTTCCTGTTTGCTGAAAGTGCAAGCAGCGTGTTTCCGTAGGATTGTTTTTCATCTGCGGACATTCCGCTTATGACGGCTTCATCGCAGGAGAATTCGCAGGCCCGGTTTATCTCCCTGCGTATCCACAGCATGAACGGATTAAACCAATGCAGCGACGTCACCGCCGCAACCAACCATTTATAAAGCACGTCTTTTCGCCTGTAATGGGTCAGCTCATGGCGCAGTATGTATTTCAGCTCTTCGCCCATGCCGTTGCGGACATAGGCAAGCTGGGGAAGGACGATGGCCGGACGATAAACGCCGATCAGTACGGGGGTGGAAACAAGACTGCTGCAAGCCATAGTAACACTCCGGCCGCCGCGCATATGTTCAAACACCGCGAGGTCGTCGCTGTGCGGCGTGACGCAGGAGCGCCGTATGCGCCGTGAAAAACACAGATATGCCGTAATGAACCAACCCAGGCTGGCAGCCGCACCCAGTAACCATATCCACAGCAGGTTATTCTTGATAAAGTTCCAAAATTCAAGCGGCCACTGTGTGTCAGTATTCGTTTGGGTATGGACAGCTTCGTTATTTATCTGTTCCGGCATAACTGGCTGTGCATTTGACGGCGCGCCGATCCGGTCAGTTTCAGTTCTCGCCGGAATATAGGTTCGTTCGGCGGGCGCGCTGTTCATGCTTGGCTGCTCAATGTTAAACAGAGTCCCCATGGCGTTTACAGGCGCGGCGACTGGCAAAACAAGGCGCAGCATCACCAAAATCCAGATGTAATAAGAGAAGGCTTTAGACACCCTGTTTTTCAGGAGGGGCTTACCCGCAAGCAATAAAAGCGCCAATAGGGAGCCGGACACGGAAAGAGACAGAATTGTAATCACCGTGCTATTCATGTTCGTCACCCGCGTTAAACATTGCGGAAAGCTCCGCAATATCCTTTTCGCCAAGCTGCCCGCCGGACAAGAGCGACGCCACCAGCTTTTTGGCGCTGCCGGCAAATATCTTATTCACAAATACCTTTGTGGACCACTGATTGTATTCTTCCTCGGTCACCACCGCGCTGTATACTCCGCGCCTTTCCAGCGCGACAATGCCCTTTATCTGCAATCTGCGGAGAAGCGTCTTTATCGTGGAATCCTCCCAGCCGCAGCGGGCGGAAAGCACACGGCGTATCTCAATGAGCGGCAAGGCATCCCCGGCCTCCCAAAGCACGCGCATGACTTCCAGTTCGGAATCCTGAATTTTACCGGCGAGATCGTTCATAATATCCTCCCATAAAGATTACTCAAGTAGTCTTTATATAAAGTTTACGCCGGTAGCCTTTTGTTGTCAAGTAGATTCAAATATTTTTTCTTGCGCGATGTATTCTGAAGATATAATACCCTTAAAACCAATCACTTGCTTTTCCCAGCGCAATGCACCGGCATCTTTCTTGACCTGACTTTCCAGAACGATACCATCTATTATAGAACCGTTCTATCAATAGATGGTATCGTTTCTTAAGAATTCTGACCGCAACTATTTTATTGACTTCCATACGCACAAGGAATAACATATGAATGAAAGGATGTGACCACACAAGGAAAGGGGCTTAGTTATGACGGAAATCGTTTTTAAACCAAAGTACAGCGGGTCGTCGCGGATTTTGATGGCCGTTGTCGTTATCTGTGCGGTATTATTGGCTGGCGTCGGCATCATCGTATTGTTCCTGTCTTTTGATAAGCATATGTCGGATAAAGCCCTGCTCAGGTTGGCAGCCTTCGGTATCCTGCTGCTGGCAATTGAGATTCTTGCCATTGCCCTTCAGTTTAAGGTCAGGCATCTGAAGATCAAAGACGGTAAACTGTCCGTCGTCTCCGGGCTTGGCGTCAGAAACGTGCGTCCATACTCCCCAATCGTATATCACGAGTCGCGTTTTTTCATTATCAACGGTTTTGTCTTTAACGGCGCCTTTATGTCTAACCTCGGCGAGCTTGACACGATGTTTTCCACGCTTTCCGCCAACGGATGTTTGACGTATCTTCGGAGCGGCCTCTTATCAATGAAAAAAAAGAAGCAAATTCTTCTCAGTATCCTCGCGCTTCTGCTCGGCGCCGTCTTTGCAGTTTTTATTATAAAAATGAATTGGAATCCTTTGACCATGATTTTTTATTTATGGCTTATATTGTTTATCTTTTTTTTAAACAAGCTGCCGCGGGCCGACAGCGCAACATGGCAGAATATACAGGATATGGCGCGGGGCGCTATGCTTTGAAAAGATCATCATATAAATGACAAGGATTGAATTGTAATCATGCACACCACGGCCTGCACGTCAGTACGATCTGCAGGTCGTGGTGTGGTTTATCATTATTCAAACATACAAAATCACCACTAATGCCAAATAAAACGAGCAGGCAAAGCCTGCTCGTTTTATTTGGGTTCCGCCGCCTTTGGCAGCCCCGCCCGGTTTATTTAAAATGCTCAGCGGGAAGTGAATTCCGCCTGCGCCAAGGTTTTGGCCTTGAGGCCAAAACGCTTGGAACGCCGCACTCGCGCGGCTCGCTCCCGCTCACGGTGCGAAATTTTATTTGCAGTATTTTTTCAGAAAAGACATAGTTTCCGCCGAGGGGGAAGCGATGTCTTTCTTTATCTGGAAAAACGTGGTATGATAGGCATAAAGGATATTTCCTTATACGAATAAACAGGAGTTTATCAGGCAGTGAAGCTGCGGCTTATTTATAAACCATACCATTATCAATTAGTGAGGGGGGAGTCATAATGCCGTTTTGTCCCATTTGTAAAATCGAGTACAGAGATGGGTTTACAAAATGTTCGAACTGCGGTTATGAGCTTATGGACAGTATTTCTTATATTGACAACCGCCGGGATTTTGACATTCCGGGGAATCCCGGTGCAAAGAAATTAAAGCACGCCAAAATAGGAGTCTGGTCCTTTCTTGTTTCGTTAATCCCAATAGTGTATTTCATAGTTCAAACAATTCAAGATATCATTAGACTTCTCGGCCCCATAGAGAGTAATTCTGATAACAACATGCAGATAGGAATCTTTTTTGCGGCACTGATTATTATGCTTATAGCCTCAATTGTTAGTTTGGCTTTAGGAATAGTTGCGTTATTACAGAAAAACTCGAAAAAAGTTTTCCCGATTTTGGGTATTGTTATTAGCGGGACAATGCTGTTGGGCTGCTTGATTTTTGTATGCGATGTATTATTTACGGCTTTTGAATTGGCCTGATATCTGGTATATGGTTACCCTTTTAATTTTTTCATAATTGGGGTATTGCTTCGGATCGATTGTCAGGATGGTCAGCTTGTCAAAAAACGATGAGCATCCGTGAGCTAGTCGGCACGGCATTATATTTACCTGGTATGCACCGTTTTATCCCAAATCAGATATCATAAGGATAGTCCGGCGTTAACGCCTGCTTTGTGCCATAACGGTGAAAATCGCAAACAGTTCATAAGCGCCAGGCGCCTGCGAAAAAAACCTTGACAAACAGGGATAATTTACAGTATTATTTATGACAATATATTGATAACACTCAATGCGCTAAGGAGAGCCTTAATGTCCTATTTATTTGCCGGCATAATCGCAGCCATTATCAGCATTATCGTCATTATTAACGATAGTGCTCATTGGCGTTGTGCTGGCAAAGGGAGATAGAGGGGTAAAACTGATCGCTCTTTAAGCCTTACAGCAAACGCTGTAAGGCTTTATTTTTTAATTTAAACCTGAAAGCAGGAGGTCAGAAATATGAATGAACGGTTTACGGTTGGTCTGATTGTCTCGAACCATCACGGCGTGCTTAACCGGATCGCAGGTCTGTACGGGAAACGGTACTACAACATCGACAGCCTGACGGTCGGAGAAACCGAGGACCCTCGATTTTCCAGAATGACCATCGTTTCCACGGGAGACCAGTATGTCCGAAGCCAGATCGTGAAACAATTGAACAAATTGTTTGACGTCAAAATGGCGGTTCTTCTGGAAGAGTCGGAATCCATAGCGGCGGAGCATCTGCTGATCAAGATGAAGACGAAAGGCGGAGACAATGCAAAATTGGCTGCCCTGATCAATGATTACGGCGGGAAAATCGCGGACCTCGGCGAACACTGCCTTACGGCGGATCTGATGGCCGGCGCCGAAAAAATTCAGGAATTCATCCAGAAATGTGTTCCCTTCGGCATTCTGGAGCTTTGCCGTTCCGGGAGCCTCTCCCTGTCGAAGGGCGCGGGAAAAGTGCTGAGCATCGAAGGCTTAGGAGAGGATTCGTCTTTGACCGCAGCGGAATAAAATAACCGGTGCATTATAAAATGGTCGAACGGCGCCCGGCGTACGGACAGGCGCATCGCTTCACCATGCGGTATGCGGAAAAAGAATGAAGCCGCGCTTTGATTCATCAAAGCGCGGCTTTAAGGCCTACTTTTATTTACCGGTAAATACGCCGTTTGCGGCAGCAAGTCCTGCATTCGCGTCCGATTCGGCGCCGAAATGGGCAAGGCCGGCGCCAAGCGCGCTGATGGCGGGCAGCACGTATTTGGCGCTTGCCGCGATCCCCATCGTGCCGATCCGGACGGTATCGTGCATCTCTCCGTTCCCCAGGGCAACGCTGAAATTTTTGAGGAGATATTCTCTAAGCTCCCGTTCGTCAATGCCGTTGGGCAAACGGATCACCGTCACTACATCCGACGCGATGGTTTCACTTTCGGCCACAATGGAGAGCCCCATGGCCTCGAGCGCCCGGCGGACGGCCCGGCCGGCAATCTGATGTCGGGCAAGCCGTGCGGGCATCCCTTCGGCCAAAATATCCTCGAGCGCGCCCTGAAGTCCGAATACCAGCGTGGCCGGGGGAGATACCTCATGCGGCGCGCGGGAGGGGAAGGCCGGCTCCTTGCCGCCTTTTTTCCACCAGTCGAGATACCCTTTTACTTTGACCTCATGATACCGGGTCCAGGTTTCCAGGTCCAGGGACAGAGAATTAATGGGGGTTTTGCGGGCTTTGATTTTGTCGTAGACCCGAGGACTGACAGCCAGGGTTACGATGCCCTGGGGGCCGTTCATGCATTTTTGCGCGCTGCCGAAGCACAGGTCGATGCCCCATTTGTCCGTTTCAAGTTCCACGCCGGAGATCGAAGAAATCGCGTCCACGGCGAATAAAAGGCCGAATTCCCTGCAGATCGCGCCCAGCTCCTCAATGGGCTGGATCACGCCGGTGGTGGTTTCGTCATGCACCGCGTAAAGGCCGCGGATGCCGGGGTCGCTTTTGACGGTTTTCCGCACCAGGTCGAGATCGGTCGGAGCGCCGGCGGGGAAGGTCAGTTTGACCGGCGTAACGCCCACGATGTCCAGAATGCTTGCCGCCACGGCGCCAAACGTCCCGGTATCGACAACCAACACTTTTTCGCCTGCTTCAAACGCGCTTCTCAGGCCCATTTCAATGCCGTACGTACCGGTCCCGGTGGCGATCAGGGTGGTGTGTTTCGTGTCGTATACCTGCTTGAGCATCGCGATGGTATCGATTTCCGTCTGGTAATAATCGGGGTAATAGATCGGCTGGTTCATTTGCTGCCCCATCCGCCGAAGGGAGGAGGGGGAAAGAAAAGTTTGTCCGCAGCTCATATTGATGTAAGGCATCATTTGTCCCTCCTGAAAAATATAGGGATAAGGAAAGCGCGCCTGAGGCGCGCTTTCCTGCCCCTCAGATCATCGGTTCATCATTTCAAGATACACTTTGATCCCGGCGCCGAAGGATGAGAGCTTGCCCGCTTTGTCGAGGCAGCGTTCAATGGTGGAAAGCACGGCGGCCATATCGTTTTCGTCCACATTGCCCATATGCCCGAGGCGGAACATCCTGCCCGCATAGGCGGCCAGGCCGCCGGCCACGATGATGCCTCCCTCCATCAGCGAGGCGCGG
>Ga0228535_1002977_pt1 | contig 13846 bp, 9 predicted proteins | sample SJ1metagenome_FD_168457 | JGI IMG/M metagenome (GOLD analysis project Ga0228535, IMG submission 168457) | Enriched culture of PCE-dechlorinating microbial communities from Ithaca, New York, USA - SJ1 | ecosystem: Engineered > Modeled > Simulated communities (microbial... > Unclassified | place... | reverse complement strand
AGGAATTCATACAGCCAATCTGTATAAGTATTTTTTAAAGAAGAAAGGCGTTGCACCGAATGATCTTTATTCCTTGCTTGCCGAGATAGGAAGGAGCGGAGACATTCTGGGTGAAAAATATAAAATATGGGTTGACGGTCACGGGGGGGTTGCGCAAACGCTGGCCTGTCCGACGCAGAAGATGTTCATCGACCTGGGTCTCGGCCTGGAATGTTGCGTCAAGCAATGTGATGCCTTTATGGAAGAAACCTGGAAAGCTATCCCCGGCATTGCATTCAGGCGTACCAAGCGCATTGATCGAGACGAAGTCTGTGAATGGGAATTCTGGCTTGTGAAATAGAAGCCGGGATAACTATTTGTCAGCCGTTGTTGATTTTTGGGGACGATTACCCGAACCCGATAAACGAGACAAAGGAAACGAAATGGCGTACTTCATCACCGACGACTGTATCTCCTGCGGGGGTTGCATCAATGAGTGTCCAGTGTCTGCAATAAGCGAAGATTCGGAGAAACATCATATTGATTCTTATTTTTGCATGGATTGCGGCGCCTGTGCAGAACAATGCCCCGTTCAGGCGATTGTCCGGGAACAAAAGCAGTAACGCAGGCGCAGATATTTTTCAACCGGTGATTTGTTCCAAGAATCGGTCGGAGGAATTCCTGTATTCCGAGATCGATCACCAAGCCGCTGAGGCATCTGAGCTTGGAATTTGCAGGTGGAATCAAACTGAAATGTTCCAGGACTTCATTTAGACAAAAGCGTTCTAGACGACTTGATGAACAGGGCCGGTCCCTATAAATCAGTTTCGGCACAAATCATTTCTTCGGCCGGGTACGGTTTTAAAATATCGAGCAACCGGCCGGGATCCTGAAGGGCGGGATTGAGCCATAACGTGTGCGCGGCAGCGGGAACAATGACGGGCATGCGGTCATGGACGGGCGCGACGGTTTCGTTGGCCTGCGTGGTGATGATCGTGCAGCTTTCCACCGGCTGGCGATCGGGCGCCGTCCATTTTTCGTAAAGACCGGCAAAATAAAGGGGGACGCCGGATTTCAGACCGAAGCAATAAGGAATTTTTTTGCCGCCTTCCTTTTTCCATTCGTAAAATCCGTCGGCGGGAATGAGGCATCGCCGACGCGCAAAGGCCTGTTTGAAGCTGGGTTTCTGCGCGACGGTTTCCGCGCGGGCATTGATGAGCCGGGCGCCGATGGACGGATCCTTCGCCCAGAAAGGGACAAGCCCCCACAAGAAAGATTTCAGCAGCTTGCCCCCGCCGGCGCCGACGATTGCGGGAATCGGCCGCCCCGGTGAAACGTTGCGGCTGGGTTCAAAAGAAATGGAAATGTCGGAAATATTGAAATCCCGCGCGATGGCCGACAAATCCGTGATCAATACAAATCGTCCGCACATGATTTCAACCGTTGGTATTTCCGTTATGGAGCCGCTTCCGACCGATCCGGAACGCTGTCCGAATGCTTTCCGGCGCCCGGGCAGAGCTCCCGGAAATGCCGGTCCCGCAAGCCCTCGCCGTCCCGGCCCGCGCGCCGCGGACCGGGACGGTCGGATGTGCTGTTGTCCGACGTTTTCGATCAGACTTTAATGTTGCCTTCCCGCATGGTCTTGGTGGCTTTGAAAATATCGAGAGGGAACTTCTTGTAGATGGCATCGAGTTTCCCCAGGAGCACCGGATAGCCGATCCCCTGCGCCAGCGCAAACGGACCGAAGGGCGAACCGCCGCCGTTGGCCATGGCCAGGTCGATCTGCTTCGGATCGTCCGCCACGCCTTCTTCCAGGAGTTTGGTCGCCTCGTTGACCTGCAGGGCGATCAGGTCGTTGATGTCGTATTCCTTGGTCGCCTTGGCCAGGTCGATCGTCGGCCTTCCCTTGGACCAGTCATAGAATCCCTTGCCGGTTTTCTTGCCGAGGTTGCCCGATTTCAGATAGGCCAGAATCGCTTCGGAAGGCTGGTAGTCCTTGGAAAGCACCTGGGCAAAATATTCCAGGCCGTGCAGGGCGACATCGATGCCGACATAGTCCGTCAACTCGAAAGGCGCCATGGGCATGAGGGGCTTGAGCGCCGCGTCGAATTCCTCGGGCGTCGGATGGCCCGCTTCCACGATCTTGGACAGCAGGACCAGCGAGGGTTCGTTGACCCGGTTGAAGATGAAGCCGGGAGAATCCTTCTTCACGATGACCGGGACTTTTCTGATCTTCTTGGCAATCTCGTAACCCACCTGAATGGCTTCGTCGGAAGTCTTGTCGCCTTTGATCACTTCCACCAGCTTCATCAGGATGGCGGGATTGAAGAAATGATAGCCGATCACCTGGTCGGGCCGCTGGGTGGCGGAGGCAATTTCGGTGATGCTGATGTTGGAGGTGTTGGACGCCAGAATGGCATGTTTGGGAGCAAATTTGTCCAGATCGGCAAACACGCTCTTTTTGAGTTCAACCTTTTCCGGAACGGCTTCGATGATAAAATCCGCATCCTTCACGGCCGTCTGGAGATCCACCATGGGGGTCAGGCGCTTAAAAGCGTCATCGTAAGCTTCCGGCGTCATTTTGCCTTTTTCCTTGAATTTGTCGAAGCTGGCTTTGATGCCGGCCATCCCCTTATCCACAAACCGCTGTTCGATATCTCTCAGGATCACTTTGTAGCCGCCCATCAGACAACTGGCGGCGATGCCGTGTCCCATATCTCCCGCGCCGATCATGGCAATGGTCTTGACGTCTTCTGCTTTCATTTTATTCTCCTTTTCGTAAATGGATAATAAAAGCAGGGAAGGGTTTTGGTCCCTTCCGGGCGTTCTGCCCCTTCCCTGTCCCTTGAATTTACTTTTTCAGTTTGGCGACTTCTTCATCCCGCAGAACTTTGCGCAGAATCTTGCCGACAGCCGACTTGGGCACGGCATCGCGGAATTCCACGATCTTGGGCACCTTGTAGGCGGTCATTTTCTGTTTGCAGTAGTCGATGATTTCCTCTTCGGTGGCTTGCGCGCCCGGCTGCAGGACGATGAAGACCTTGACCGTTTCGCCCCGGTAATCGTGCGGAATACCGACGGCCACGGCTTCAGCCACTTTCGGATGCTCGTAGAGCGATTCCTCGATTTCGCGGGGATAGATATTGAAACCGCTGGCAATGATCATGTCCTTCTTGCGGTCGACGATGAAGATGTAACCGTCTTCGTCCACCTGCGCGATGTCGCCGGTATGGAGCCAGCCGTCGCGCAGCTGATTTTTGGTTTCCTCCGGATTGTTCCAGTAGCCTTTCATCACGGTCGGCCCCTTGACGATCAGTTCGCCCGGCGTTCCCGGTTTGACGTCTTCCACGCCGTTTTCCACGTCCACGAGGCGGAAGTCGTTGTCCGCCATCGGAATGCCGATCGAACCGACCTTGTTGAAGGACAGCGGATTGGCGATCGTAATCGAGCTCGTTTCGCTCAGCCCGTATCCTTCGCTGAACGTGATGCCCAGATCGATCACGCGCTCGATCAGTTCCACGGGCATCGGCGCGCCGCCGGAGTTGAGGAGGCCCAGATATTTGCCCAGATCGAGGCTGGCCGCTTTGGGATGATTGACGATGGCGGTGATCATGGTCGGTACCGCCGGGAAGTAGGTGATGTGGCCGGATTTGACGATGGTGTCGAGTATTTCGTCAATGTCGAACCGCGGCACGAGAACCTGCGTGGCACAGCCGAAGAAAGACCAGTTCATCGCCGTGATGTTTCCGTATACATGGAAGTACGGCAGCACGCACAGAGCGCTGCGCTCCTGCTGCGGCTGGGACAGAGGCGAATAAGCGCCCGGCGATGCCCACATGCCGCACTGGAACGTGGCGGCCACCAGATTGCCGTGGGTCAGCAGCGCTCCCTTGGGGAAACCGGTTGTTCCGCCGGTGAACTGGATCATCGCCGGATCATCCGGAACGATCAGCACCCGCGGCGGCCGGGTGTCCTTGCAGTTTTCGATCAGTTCGGAAAAGTGCAGCCAGCCTTCTTCGAGTTCAAGACTTTTCGCCGTGCTTACGCCGAAACCGTTGATGTAATCAGTGACTTTGCTGACGATCACGCGCTTCAAGCCGATTTCCTTGGCGAGCGGCCTTACATTGGGCAGCACCATGTCGAACGTGATGAGCGTTTCCATCGACTTGTTTTCGAAGATGAACTTAAGCTCCGTCGGCGTATACAGCGGATTGATATTGACGACAATGCCGCCCAGATGCAGGACGGCCAGATAGGAGACGACAAATTGCGGACAGTTGGGCAACTGGATACCGACCCGGTCGCCTTTCTTCACGCCCTGGGCGGCCAGGGCGTTGGCGAGCCTTAAGACCTGCTCGCGGATCTGCCAGAAGGTCAGCTCCGATCCGTAGAAGCTGGTGCAGACCTTGTTGGGGCACTGCCCCGCGGTCAGCTGGAAAATTCTCTGCGCCGGATACTGGGGATAGCGGATGGTCTGGGGAACGTAGTAGTCGTAAAACTTTTGCCAGGGTCTCATCGTCATAAAACAGGAACCTCCTTAAGTAGTGTTGGTTTTGTGTTCTTCCCCTTTTTTTTGCCGTGCGGCGGCACAAGACGCGCATCCGGCTTATTTCTTGGCCGGAATGTTCCTGCTTAGCGCCTCGCGGTCTCCGTCGCTCATGCCGGCGATGTAGCGCACCAGCTTTTTGCGCGACGCGATGTCGTACTGCGTGGTGATGGCGATCTGCTCCATGATCGGCGAGCCGCCGCCGTGGTAGCCGCCCACTTTGGCGATGCCGCCCGAAGCGGAACAGAGACTGTCGCCGATCAGGCGCCACAGCTGGGCCTGATCCTCGGCCGACATGTTGGGACTGCGCTTGGTGTACTTCAGAAGAAGTTCGCCTGTAGCGGGATTGAGAAAATCTTTTTCATGCGGGAAGGTGGCCGGCACGCCGCCGGCGATATCGCAGACGATTTCCGCTTCCCGCCAGACTGCCTCGCCGGTCAGGCAGCGGCCCACGTTGCAGTAAATGGAGTGGGGTATGTAAGACCCCGGCCCGAAAGGCACGAACCCGTAACCGGGAACGTAGAGCTCCGGTTTTCCCAGATCGGAAGCCGTATACCCCGCGGCGTAGCCCAGTTCGGTCGTCATGATGAGCTCGGCCAGTTTCGCCCGGACGTGCTCCGCCTTATGAATGTTGTTCGCTTCGGCGGCCAGGGCGGCCGTACCGAGGATCAAATCGCCGATGGCCGGCTTGCAGCCCGAATAGGAATGACGATGAAACAACGCAAACAAAAGCGCCATCGCTCCGCCCAGCATCGTTTCACCCGCCAGGAAGACCCTCTCCCAGGGGACAAAACAGTTGTCGAAGATCATGTAGGAATCCGTGGCGCCCTGCGTGACGCCGCGTTTGTAATGCTCCCGCGGACGGAGGTTGTGAATGGTCACCACCTGCTTGAGGCCGTCCCAGTCGCCGGGAATAGCGAACGATACCGCCCAGTCCGCATCATCCTTGAGCAGGGCCCGCGTGGGCGTGACCAGAACTTCGTCGGCCACGGAGGCTTCGGAAATGTGAACCTTGCAGCCTTCGACCACGATGCCGTCTTTCAGTCTTTCCTTGATGCGCAGATAGGAGCCGGGATTGGGCTGTTGGGAAGGACGCAACATCCGGTCGCCCTTGACGTCCGTCTGGGCACAGCAGCCGATCAGATCTTCCTTTTGAAAACGAATCAGCCACTTTTTGAAGTTTTCGTGATAGTGGGTTTCGCCCGGCTTGATTTTGTCGGCCTCGTAAGAAACGTTATAGATGGCATTGGAAGCGTCAATGCCCATGCAGCGCTGAATGCAGCCGCCCACCTTCTGGCAGAGCATCCGCGTCATGTCCTGTTTTTTATGCAGATCGTCCGTGTTCTGGTGGATATGTGTGAACCGGTTGATGCGTTCCCCGGTCAGATGAGAAACGGCCGTCATCAAATCCGCATTCTCGGGCTTTTCGGCCTCATCGTACGTCAAACCGATGGTGTTGAGACAATCCATCTGCAACTCGTCTGTGCGGTCAATGAGCCGGCCGTCGAAGTAGACGTTGCGCTTCATTTTGGCTAAGCCGTTAATGTAGTCCTGCTTGGTTCTCATTTGCCCCCCATAGTAAAAAAGTGAGTCGGCGATTGCACCCCATACAGCAACCGCCGACTCTTATTATAGCCCTCACACTTTCATGATATCCTCTTGGACCTTGGACTTATTCTTTCAGGGCTCCCGTGAAATTATCCGCTTCGACCTTCAGCGCCGCGCCTTCATTGTTCACGATGGCGGCAATGCGGCCGAAGAATTTCGGGAATTCCGCGCCGATGTAAAACTGCGACGACAGCACGCGGCCGCTGTAATAGGCGGCTTCCGGGTTTTCCGCGATGATCTTCGCACGATCCGGTCCCTTGGCGTCGCCCAGGAGCGCTTTGGCTTTGGGTGTGGTGATCGTGAGGCTCCACAGATGCAGCCAGGCCAGAATCAGCGGATACATGGCCTGCTGGAAAGGCGTTGCATTGTTGAGCAGAAGGAGAATCTTCATTTCGCCCAGCTGCTTCTTCATCATTTCGATCACTTCTTCGAATTTTGCCAGACCCTCGACGACCGGATTGACATACTTGTCGTCCACGACGCCTTTGGCCTTGGCAATCGTGCCGTTCATCCATTCCCGAAGCTGTGCGTAGTTGTACATCTCGGGATTCATGAGAATCTTGCGCATGACCAGGTCGAGCGACTGGATGGCGTTGGTCCCCTCATAAATCGAAAAGACCTTGGTGTCGCGGGCGTACTGTTCGACCGGGTATTCCTGGCAGAAACCGTAGCCGCCGTAAACCTGCATCGCCTCGGCAGTGACGAGCCAGGAGGCGTCGGAGATGCCGGCCTTGACGATCGGGGTCAGGATTTCGACGATGCCGGTGGCCTTCTTCACTTCTTCGGGATCCTTCGACGCATGCATGATATCCTCATGAAGAGCCAGGAACAGGCACAGCATGCTCATCCCCTCCACGTTGCTCTTCATGTACAGGAGCATCCGCTTCACGTCGGGGTGATTGATAATGGTCACGGGGCCGCCCTTGGGATTCGTGATGAGCGCGCTCTGCACCCGGTTGCGGGCGTACGTCACGGCGTGCAGGTAAGCGGCGCTGGAGCAAGCCAGGGCCTGGACGCCCGTGTGGATACGGGCGGCGTTCATGAGATGGAACATGATGGGCATCCCCTGACGCTCTTTGCCCAGGAGGTAGCCTACACACTTGCCGTTGTCGCCGAAGGTCAGCATGGAGGTCGCATTTCCCTTGAGCCCCATCTTGTGCTCGATGCCGGCGCAGATCATGTCGTTGCGTTCGCCCAGGGAGCCGTCCTTGTTGATGAGGAATTTGGGAACGACGAAGATCGAAATCCCCTTGGTCCCTTCCGGATCGCCTTCGATCCGCGCGAGGACCGGGTGAATGATGTTCTCGGTCATGTCGTGCTCGCCGTTGGAGATGAAGATCTTTGTGCCGGTGATCAGATAGGTCCCGTCGGCCTGCTTGACCGCTTTTGTTTTCAAAGCACCGACGTCCGATCCGGCGCCCGGCTCCGTCAGACACATGGTGCCGCCCCATTTTCCTTCCAGCAGTTTGGGAACGACCATGTCATACAATTCCTTATTGGCGAAGGGGGCGATGATGGCGAGCGCTCCGGTGATGGAGCCGCAATACATGGTCAGGGCCGTGTTTCCGGCATTGAAATATTCGGCGCAGGCCATCGAAATGCTGGAGGGGAGACCCATTCCGCCCATTTGCTGGGGCAGGGCCAGAGAATGGAACCCGGACTCGATATAGGCATTGAATCCCTTTTTGAACGATTCGGGAACCTTGACTTCGCCCGTTTTGGGATCGAACTTCAGACCCGTCTTGTCCCCTTCGGCATTGGTCGGATAAAACTGCTGGATGGCAATCTTCTCCGCCAGTTCGAGCGTATCTTCATAGACGCTCCGGTCAAAATCCTTGAATGCGTCGAAGCGGTTCAATTTCTCCACTTCCAGCATCTCAAACAGGGTAAAACGGACATCACGCGAATCGATTAACTGATTTAACGACATATTTCCTCCTTCATAAAAAAGATATTTGTTACCCCTTATTACCAAGGGACGTGTACCCGAAGACCTTAAACGGTTTTTCTCCTGCTTTTGTGTCGATGGATGCCCAAAACGCCGCCGCGGATTACGGCGACGAATTCACCTGCTGAAACCTGATAGAAAAAAGATAAGAGAATGCCGGTTGCCGTCCCTGAGATTGTCGATTTTGGATGCCTCATGCCTGCCCTTCTTTGAAGACTTCAATGTACAGAGCGCTTTGATGATGCCGATAAAACCGTTACATCTGTGACCAACATTCCTGATTGATATCGAACGTTCGTTATTTTTCATTAGCAGATAAACGACGAAAAGCAAGAAATATTTTTAATTATCCCGAATGCTTATGTTTTTATACACAAAATCGGAAAAGGCGCCTGTTTTTAAATAATTGCGTTGTATTGCCGGAAAAATTCATGTATAAGCCAACATCAAATGACCTTCTCTTCAAAGGAAATCAGCCCATGGCCGTCGCTGAAAATTCCAACCGAACGGTTGAGACACGAATCAAAAATCCCAAGCTGGTGCGGAAAAAACATCTGCTGATCGCCGCCAAGGCAACCAAGCTCTTCATCAAGAAAGGTTTCTCCGGCACCAGCATGCGGGATATCTCCCGCGTCACGAAGATCACTCTGGGAAATCTTTACTCCTACATCAAAAAAAAGGAAGACGTACTGTGTCTGGTGTTCGATCTCTACCACAAATCGTGGATCAAGGTTCTGGAAAAAAACGGCATCTACGCCATTGACGATCCTAAGGAGCAGATCCGCAGGGCCATCCGCGCCATGCTGCAAAGCTGCGAGCCGTATCAGGATGAAATCAAGCTGATGTACCTGGAATCGCGTTTTCTGCCGGAGAAATCGCTCAAGAGCGCTATGGAGAACGAACGGGAACTGGTCCACGAGTTTGAAAAGATGATCCGCCGCGGCGTCGAACGGGGCGCTTTCCGGGTCGAAGACCCTTTTTTCGCGGCCAACATGATCGTCTTTCAGATCTCGGTAAACCCTTTGCGCGGCTGGAACCTGCGCGACCGGTACCGTTATGAGGAGCTGGTCCGGCTCACGGAAAACTACATTCTGGAAACGCTGGTGAAATAGCGCCGGATAAGCCTTCTGTTTTCCGGAAAGGCTTTGCACGGCGCATCCGTGCGTCCGGCGGCCGCCACACACCCCCCCTTAAAGCCTCAGAGGTTTTTACGCTGTCTTCCATACCGAATTCCCAGGAGGCGCATGCGGTGCCGCAGCGTATTGGCGTTGATTTTCAAAAGCTCGGCCGCACCCCCTTCCCCCTGGATTCTTCCGCCGGTCCTGTCGAGCGCCGCTTCGATATGCTGTCTTGCGGCCTCGTCAAGAGAAAGAAAGGATCGCCCCGACTCCGGCAGGCGGTGCCTTTGCCGCGTGTCCGGAAGCGGTGCGATTTCATCGAAATCGATCGGCCGGGAGGAATCGGTAATGCGCATCCGGATCAGCGCCCGCTCCACGACGTTCTGCAGCTCGCGCACGTTTCCCGGCCAGTCGTAGGCCATCAGGCGCTCCATGGCCCCCGGCGCCAGCTCCGGATTGACGCGCAGATTCAGCTCGCGGGATTTGTTCATGATGAAGTGATGGACCAGCATGGGAATGTCCGATTTTCTTTCACGAAGCGGCGGAATATGAATGGGAAAGACATTGAGGCGGAACCAGAGGTCTTCCCGGAAGAGGCCGTCGCGGACCAGTTCCTCCAGATTCCTGTGCGTGGCGGCAATCACGCGCACATCCACCCGGACCGGATTGCTTCCGCCGACCCGGTCGATTTCCTTCTCCTGCAAAACCCGCAGCAGCCGGGACTGGACGGAGGCCGGCAGGTCGCCCACTTCATCCAGAAAAATGGTGCCCTGGTGAGCGCGCTCGAAACGGCCGTACTGGCGGGAGAGCGCTCCGGTGAAAGCGCCTTTTTCATGGCCGAACAGTTCGCTGTCGATGAGCCCTTCGGGGATGGCGCCGCAGTTGATTTTGACAAGCGGGCCGTCTCTCCGCGGCGAAGAATAGTGGATCCGGTTGGCGATCAGCTCCTTGCCGACGCCGGTTTCGCCCAGGAGAAGGACCGGCGTGGTCAGCAAAGCAACATGGGACACGGTTTCCATGATCGGCTGCAGGCCGCCTCCCGATCCGACAATTTCCGTGTCCGAGGTCTGCTTCAGCTCGCGGCGCAGCCGCCGGATATCGTCGCCGAACAGGTCTTTGATATTGACGATTTCCTGGTACTGAAGGCTGTTGGCCATGGCGATGCAAAACGGATTGTAGAGAAGATTGATGAGGCGGGCATGTTCTTCCGTGTACCGGTCGCGCCCGCGCACAAAGAAATCGATCTGCCCCAGCCGCCGTTCCTTGAAACCGGCAAACAGCACCAAACTCGACTTTTCGACAAGCCCCAGAGTTTTCCAGATGGTAAAGGGGATCAGATACTCTTCTGTGTTGTTGAAAATCCGGACCGTGTTTTTGACCCTTTTCAGCAGCTGCGCCGCTTCGGGAGGCATGGGAATGATTTTGAGCCGGGTATGCAGAGGAACGGCCGACTTCAGCGTCATGATGACGAAGGCGTTTCTCTTTTCATCGTAGTAACTCATCATGACGCCGTCGAGCGGAATATAAAGCTTGAGATAATCCAGACAGGCCTGGGCCACCTCGCCGATGTCCAGACTGCTGCAGATGCGCAGCGTCGCCTGGTTGAAGAAATCCAGTTCGTTGATTTGCATTTCGCCTCCGGCCACAATCGAAATATAACATATGGCACGTGAAGAACCAAATATCATATATCAAATTTTACATCTACCAAATATGATGCTTAGCAACACGCTATCATTACAGTTGATTGAATTTATTCAGCAATAATTATGGCACGATTGTCGCTAAATAATTTCCGGTTATCCACGAAGCAAGCCTCTTGCTGCGGCGTGGCAAAAGATAATTCTTCAGAAAGGAGTTTTTTATGGCTAAAGATGAAATAATCCGCAACAAAAAGCAAAAGGAAACAGGTTCCAAAGCATTCAACGAGGGGCGGCGCAATTTCCTGAAAGGATCCCTGACGGTCGGAGCCGCGGGATTGCTGGCCGGCTTCACCGGAGGCATTCCCAAAATGGCGCAGGCCACCACGACGTCCGAGAGCGTGGCGGCCCCCAACTGCAAAAAATTCTCCTTCGACACACCGCCGGCGCCCATTGCCGCAAGCCAGATCAAGACAAAAAAATCGGTTGACGTCGCCGTTCTGGGCGCGGGGCTGGCCGGCCTGTGCGCCGCTTACGCCGCCGCCGACAAAGGAGCCAAAGTCGTTCTCCTGGAAAAACGAAAGACCTTTACATTCCACGGGGGCTGGAATGCGTCGGTGGACGACCGCCTGCACAAGGCGCAAAAAATTATCATTCCCAAAGACAAGATCATGGCCGAGGTGATGCGCTTCAGCGCCTATCAGTCCAACGCCCGCCTGATCAAGCTCTACCTGGACGAGTGCGGCCGCGTCATGGACAAAATCCTCGATATGGCCGACGCCGCCGACATCAAGTATTACGTGGATACGGACAACAAGTCCTACTGGCCCTACACGGAATTTCCCACCGCCATTCAATTCCTGCCCGGCTGGAATTTCACCCTGTGCGGCATGCTGGAAAAATACGTCAAGGCAAAGGGCGTGGAGATTCTCTATGAAACGCCGGCCGTCCAGCTGATCCGGAAAAACAACAAAGGCAAGGTAACCGGCCTTGTGGCCAAGGGAAGCGACGGCTACATCCAGGTAAATACCGCCAAGGGCGTTATCCTCTGTACGGGAGGCTACGTCAATAACCGGGAAATGTTTGAAAAGTACTCTCCCCGCTGCCTCAAGATCGCCGGCGACGGCTACCCGGAAGGCAGCAATACGGGAGACGGCATTCTCATGGGGATGTGGGTCGGCGGCATAAAGCAGGAGACGGACTGCCCCATGCTCTGGGACGGTTTTACCGCAATTCCGGGCGGCTTCAGAAACCGCGTCGTAAACCTCGCGCGCCAGCCCTTTCTGTACGTGAATCTGCTGGGCGAACGCTACGCGAACGAAGACGCGCCTTTCGGGTACACCGCCAATCAGGACATCGCGCAGCCGGGCGCCTGGAAATGGACCGTCTGGGATGCCAACTGGGATAAGGATAAAGACAAAATGCACGGCACCGTCTGCGAAAAAATGGTCAAAACGCCGCTGTGGAACAACAAAGCCTATGATCATTTCAAAGGCAAGGGCGTCATTGTTGAGGCCGACACGCTCGAGGCGCTGGCCGACAAAATGCAGGTTCCCCGGGCCGCTTTCGTCGCTACGGTGAAACGCTACAACGAACTGGTGCAAAAAGGCGTTGACGAGGATTTTGGAAAAGATCCGGCAAAACTCACCGCGATCGTCAAACCGCCGTTCGGCGCCTGCAAAACCGGCGCCGGGCTGCTGGTCACCATGGACGGGCTGCGGATCAACACGGATCTGCAGGTGCTCGACGCCGAAAGCAAACCTATTGACGGGCTCTATGCCGCCGGCAACGCCTCAGGTGATTTTTTCTGCAACGACTACCCTATAACCACCACGGGGATCAGCCACGGGCGGGCGTATACCTTCGGCTGGCTGGCCGGCGAAAAAGTCGCCGCCCTGAAAGGATAGCCGGTTATGGCGCGGCAACCGACAGACGGCTCCGAAACGGGAGCGCCTGCGCGCCTTCCGGCGTCAGGGATCCGCAAAATGCCCGGCGCCCCGCTTTCACGAACAGGGCGCCTTGCGAAAATCGTCCGGGCGGCCGGAATCCTGTTTTTTCTTCTGGCCGCCTCTCCGGCCGTCTGGCCGCAAAAGGCGCCCGCCGGAGCGGATGTTTTTCTCGGTGAACGCCATAAGGCAGCCGGCATAGCCTGCGCCCGGTGCCACGGCGAAAAACCCGCGGCGCCGGTTGCCGCGGGAATCTGCGCCGGCTGTCATCCGAATGTGGCCAAAACCGAGAAGATCCGGGACGACTTGCCCAATCCGCACAACGCCCACATGGATTATCCGAATTGCACGGACTGCCATCACATTCACAAAGCCTCGGAAAACCAGTGCGGCCAGTGCCACAACTTTGATTACAAAATGCGGTGAGAAGGTCGGTCTCCTCAAGGCGTCAGCGGACCAGGTTACCCCCGTGCGGCGTCTGCGGTCTTGAGGAGATTGACAATAAGGGTTCGGCGGGGCGGGCGATTGGCCGCCCCCGCGCGAAAAAAAGGAAAAGAGTAGCGATAAGCGCAAAGCGCGCCTTCGGCCAAGCCGGACGGCCGGACTACGTCTTCACATGGATGAGCGGCAGCGCCAAATGGCGGCGGGCGGTTTCGCCCCTGAGGCGCGTCTGCTCGCGCACGGTGGGGCTGCCCCTCCGGCCCTTGCCGATTTTCTCGATCAGATGCGAAGCCCCCAGATGCACCGTGTGCTTGCCGAACTTCCGAGCCAGCTCATCGGCCGCATCGTAAACGTCCCGGACTCTTTCCGCCTGCACCGGGTCGTCGAAAAGCGAATACTGAACGCACTCGTCGGCAACAAGATCCGCAAGGATCACGCCCGTTGCCCGGTACAGCTCGCGCGGCCGGTAGCAGGCAGCGAAAAGCTCCCGAAGAATTCCGGACAATTCCAGCGGACAGGCGCAGGGCCTGGACAGCGCCACCTCGCTTCCCGCGGAATCGAAATTCTGTTTTTTCAAAAACACAATGATTTTTTTCGGCGCCAGAGAGTAGCGCCTGGCC
>Ga0228535_1002976_pt1 | contig 13855 bp, 9 predicted proteins | sample SJ1metagenome_FD_168457 | JGI IMG/M metagenome (GOLD analysis project Ga0228535, IMG submission 168457) | Enriched culture of PCE-dechlorinating microbial communities from Ithaca, New York, USA - SJ1 | ecosystem: Engineered > Modeled > Simulated communities (microbial... > Unclassified | place... | reverse complement strand
CGGGCGGAGAGGCACGCCAACCATGAAGAAAAGCGATCATCGTTTTCAAACGTACCGCCTGAATGACTCCGTCGGCAATTATCTTGCCTTTTTGTAGGAAATAACGCAGACTTACAACTAATGAATGAAAAACCTGCAAGTTTTGATTTGTCGTCCTGGATTTGCGTTCTGGAGGAAATTCTTCAACGCCGTATAAAGTCGTGCGCCACGCGGCGGGAATTGCAGGAAGCTTTCCAGGAGGCGGCCGATGCAACGCCGGCGGCGGTTCTGCTGTACCAGGGCGAGAACTGGATTGCCGCCAACCGGGCGGCCCAACTGATGACCGGCTATTCTTCCGACGAACTTTTTTCCATGAATATTCTGGACATCGTGCATCCCGACTTCCGGGCGATGATGCAAGAACGCATTCAAAAACGCCTGCATGAAGATGAAACGATCGATTGCGGTGAAATGAAAATCATCGTGAAGGACGGGACGCAAAAGTGGCTTGGTGAGGCGGATATGCTCACGCGTGTCGCAGGGCGGCCCGCCGGATTGCTTGTCGCGGCGGATATTTCACGCCGCAAAAAAATGGACGAAGCTCTGCAAAACGAGAAGGATTTGATCCAATCCATGCTGAACCTGGCCGGCAATGTGCATCTGGCTTATCTGGATCGGGATTTCAATTTCGTTCGGGTGAACGAGACCTATGCGACAGGCTGCGGTTATTCTGCCGGGGCGCTTGTCGGAAAGAATCATTTTGATCTCTTTCCGAATGCGGAAAACGAGGTGATCTTTACCCGCGTCCGCGACACGGGCGAGTCTTTCAGCATCCGCGACAAGCCCTTTCATTACCGGTATTGGCCCGAGCGGGGTATGACTTACTGGGACTGGACGCTCAGCCCCGTCAAGAACGCCGGCAGCCTGGTGGTCGGACTTGTGTTTTCTCTGTACGAAACCACCGAGCGGAAAAAAAGCGAAGACCGGGTTCATGAACTGGTCGCCGAGCTCCGGGATGCCCTGGCGCATGTCAAGACGCTGCGCGGTTTCTTGCCGATTTGCGCCGCGTGCAAGAAGATCCGCACCGATGAAGGGTACTGGGAGAGAATCGAGACCTACATCGAAGAGCATTCGGAAGCCGAATTTTCCCACAGCATGTGCCCCGAGTGCCTGGAAAAATACTACGACAAAAATCGTCCGCTGAAATGATTGTCCGCCGCCGCCTTTGCAGAGCCTTTTGCCTTCGGGGCCGGCGCGGGAAAACCGGATGATCATAAACAAAAGCCCCTCGCTGTTCTGGATCATCCGGCGAGGGGCCGACGGGACCCGCCGATGCCGTCTCGTCTTCACGCTGGAGTCTATCATTTGAATTCTTGGCCTTTTACGGGTGGCCATCACCACCAAGACCCTGTGGTTTCATGATTGTTTACATCCAGTAGAATAGACTCAATACGCGCATCGCAGAATCCCGACCGTATCGGTCATTTTCTTGTGAAAAGAGCGTTAAAATAGAAGAGCGCCGCAATGCCTTTTTCGGTATAAGCTTTAGAGAGCTTATGTTTTTCTTTTCGGCAGCCCGCCATCCGGGCCAGTGTCTCGCAATGTTGTTTTTTTACCTCCAAGAGAAATGATGTAGACTGAACTTCTGCTACATGATTTGCCCCGGGCATTGCGGCGACTCTTTGGCTCTAATATACGGCTGACTGCGATAATTGTCAAGGCGGACGTCTGCTAACAGGCGGCCGGCTGATTCCTGAATTGCCTGCGGGCGGAAAGTGTGATAGGAATTCCCGAAATTTCGCTTCCGGGAATTTTTCACAAAGGAAGCGCAATCGTTTTGCTTTTCTTTTCGTGTTGTTAGAAACGAAAGCTTGCCTGCTTGGGAGGCGATGTTTTTCCAGATTGATTTATAAAACAGATTGTCGGCGGTGCACCTCCATCCGGACCTGCCACGCCCGGAGCCTTCATTCCGGGAAAACCCGTTGATGAAGCCGCGAAAAAAAATGAAGCTATGCCGAGTATATAAAAAATGAAGATTCTGCTTGTCAATCCGCCCAACTGCGGCCGCAGCATTCCGGAAGAGCAATACGGAATCACATCGCTCAAACAGCTTTTCAAGGGGGAGCCTTTCAACCTGGAAGTTCTGGCCGGGCCGCTTGCCGGACACGATGTTTTGATTTTTGACGGCAAAAGCGAAGCGCCGGAAAATTTCCAAAAAGTGCTCGAAGATTTCGGCCCGGATGTCGTCGGCTTTACCGCGCTTACGTGCGAGGCCAACACGGTCATCCGCCAGGCGGCGGAAGTCCGCATGCAAAGCCGGGCCGTGGTGGTGGTCGGCGGCTGCCATGCCACATACGATCCGGCGTACTTCAACCGTCCGGAGGTTGATTACTTGGTAATCGGGCTGGGGAAAAAAAGCTTCGCCCAACTGATCGAGGCGCTGGCCGCGCAGGCACAACCGGACCCCATTCCGGGCGTCGCCCGCACATCTCCGGGAAAGCCGCTGGTTTTTACGCCGCGGCGGTTCGGCCGGGCGGATCTCCTGGATGATATCCCTCCCCGCTACGATCTGGTTGCCGGGTACCGCGATCAGTACCATCTCGAACAACTGGGCCTGGCCATGGGCTTTGTCATCTCGGCTTACGGCTGCACGCATGACTGCTCCTTCTGCACCATTCCGAAAATGACCGGCGGAAAGTATCTGACGCATTCTTCCGATGCTGTTTTGCGCGATATCGGCCTTTTGGGCGATATTCCCTTTGTCCGCCTGGTCGACGCCAACACTTTCGGCAACGCCAGGCAGGCCGGCCTCCTGTGCGATAAGATTCTGCAGGCCGGGCTTACGAGAAAATTTTTCGCCGACGTCCGCGCCGACACCGTCGTCAAACATGTGGACCTGATGAAAAAGTGGAAAGAGGCGGGGCTTTACGCGGTCGTGGTGGGCTTTGAGGATATCGCCGATGACCGGCTGGCCGCCTACAACAAGAAATACCGGGGCAACGTCATCCGGAAAGCCGTCGACATTCTGCACGAGCTCGGCATCGTCATCATCGGCGACTTCATCGCGTCGCCTGCCGACACGGAAGAAGACTTTGCAAAACTGGAGCGGTTCATCGTATCCCACCGGATTGAAGTTCCCGTGGTATCGGTCCTGACGCCGATGCCGGGCACAGCGCTTTACGAAACTCTGAAAGAAGAAATCGTCATTTCCGATCTGGACTATTACACGTTTACCAATGCCGTCACCCGCACGAAAATGCCGGAGGAATTATTTTATCGCACGTATGCGGAACTCGTCAAAAGGCTGCACGAAAAACCCCATACGCCGCATTAAAGGAGATCCATGGACGTTTACATTAATGACATTGCCGCTTTCTTGCCCAACGAGCCCGTGACCAACGACGAGATTGAGGAGGTTCTGGGAAAAATTCACGATGTCCGTTCCCGCGTCAAATCCCGCGTTTTGAAAAACAACGGAATCCGGACGCGCTACTATGCCATCGACCGCGCGACGGGCAGGCTCAACTACACCAACGCCGCGCTCACCGCGGAGGCGGTGCGGCGCCTTCATCCCTACGACCGCTTTTCCGTCATGGATATCGAGTGTCTGTGCTCGGGCACGTCGATGGCCGACGTCATCGCGCCGGGGCACGGTCTCATGGTGGCCGGCGAGCTGGGGCTCGGCCCCTGCGAGGTGATCAGCACGTCGGGCATCTGCCTGTCGGGCATCACGTCGCTCAAGGCCGCCTGCGCCAATGTCGCCCTGGGACTCTCCGGCAACGCCGTCGCCACCGGTTCCGAGCTGGCGTCGTCGCTTTTGCGCTCCAACTTTTTCGATCATCTGCCCGGCGATCCCGATTTTAAAAACCATCCGATTCTGGCCTTCGAGTCGGACTTCCTGCGCTGGATGCTCTCCGACGCCGCAGGCGCCGTTTTTCTGTCGGCGGCTAAAAACGAAAAAGGCCCGTCGCTGCGCCTGGACTGGATCGAGCATGTCTCCTACGCCGGACAGATGGACACCTGCATGTACGCGGGCGGCCACAAAAACGAAGACGGCACGGTGACGGGCTGGCGCCAGCTGGACTCGCTTTCAGAGGCGCTGCGGAAGAACTATTTCGCCCTCAAACAGGACACGGAAATTCTGGGCGAGCACGTGATCCGGTTGACCGTGACCGAAGGGCTGGCCCGCGCGGCCGCCCGGCGCGGGATCACGCCGGCCGAGGTGGACTGGTTTTTGCCCCACTATTCGTCGGAATTTTTCCGTGATCAGGTGTACGATGCGATGGCCGGCATCGGATTTAATGTTCCCTACGAGAAGTGGTTCACCAATCTGGCCGACAAGGGCAATACGGGGTCGGCGTCCATCTATGTCATGCTCGAAGAGCTTTTCCATTCCGGCCGGCTTTGCAGCGGCGAAAAGATTCTCTGCTACATTCCGGAAAGCGGGCGCTTTTCAGTGGCCTACATGCTGCTTTCCGTCGTGTAGCCGGACGGGCCTTCCTGCGCCCAAATGCCCGGCGTTCGCGGAAAGCCGGTAAATAATGAGGGCAATCGTCCGGGAAATGTGATACCTTTTCATCTCAGGAAAACAGAGGCGGAGAGTTCCACCGCATTCGGAACATCAGCGGCACACCGGTTCGTGCATCTGGAGAGCTATGGAGCGAAAGAAGCGTCCGTTGCGTTTCGGCCTGGCGATGATTTTCGGGGCTTTGCTGGCGGGGCTCGGCGCGTCCTGGGCTTATGCGGAGCATGACACCTCGCTGCGCACCGATCTGAATTTTTCCTATACCTTCAATGATCGCTTCCGGGCCGTCTCCTATGTCTTTCTTCAGGCCGACGACGACATCACCAATTACGACTATGTGGAATGGGGCGTCGGCCTTAGTTACCGGACGCCTCTGCCCTGGCTCTCGTTTCTCGTTTATTACCAGCACGGCTACTCCAAGGATGAGGAGCGCCACTGGTCGGTGGAACAGAAACCCAGCTTCAATCTCAATCTGACCGCGCCTCTTTTGGCCTTCCGGATCTTCAATCAGATCCGCTACGAACACAGGATCAGGGAGGACTGGAATGATTTCCGGATCAAAAACACGCTGGAAATCAGCCTTCCCGGCCGGATGCTGGAGCCCTCGATCGGATGGGAATTGTTTTATGAAAACAGCGACAAGGCCGTCATGCTCAACCGGATAAAATTCGGCGTCAGCCGGAATATCGGAAAGCACGTTTCTCTGGGCCCTTACACCCGCGTGGATTTTTCCAATATCGACAGCCGGTGGCAATGGACACGGCAGCTCATCGGATTGCAGATGACTTTGAAATATTAGGGAGGACGTGTTGATGCGTGAACCGAAAACCACACGTTTAAATCTGCTGAATTTTCCCCCGGCCCGGGTCGGCGCGGTTCTTTTGCTGGTATTGGCGGCGGTTCTGGTGTTTGCCACCGCACGCGCCGAAGAAAGGATTGTGCGGGTCGGCGTCTATGAAAATGCCCCCAAGGTGTTTACGTCCGAAACCGGCCGGCCCGCCGGCATTTTCATCGACATCATCGAATCGATTGCAGCCGACGAAGGATGGAAACTGAAGTATGTATCCGGCACGTGGGCCGAGGGGCTGGAGCGTTTGGCCGCGGGCGAAATCGATCTGATGCCGGACGTCGCCTACACCGCGGAGCGGGACCGGCTTTTTTCCTTTCACAAAATTCAGGTGCTGTCCTCCTGGTTTCGGGCGTATGCCCGCAGGGGCAGCGGCTTGCAGTCGCTTCTGGATCTGAACGGCAAGCGCATCGCCATTCTGGAGCAATCGGTGCAGCAGGAGGCGTTTATCCGCTTCAGCCGGGGGTTCGGTCTGCGGTTCTCCCTTCTTCCCGTCTCCGACTATCAAACCATGTTTGAGATGGTGGCCCGGGGGGATGCGGACGCCGCCGTCACCAACCAGTTTTACGGCGCCACACACGCCAAAAAATACGGTCTGGTGGACACAGCCGTTGTTTTCGAACCGTCGGCGCTCTTTTTTGCCGCGCCAAAGAACGATCCCGGCCGGTTGCTCGGCGCGATCGACCGCCGTCTTGCGGACCTGAAGAAGGACCCGCAATCGGCCTACTATGAATCGCTCAAGCACTGGACGTCCGAGGAAGTCGCCTTCCAGATCCCCGTGTGGCTGCAGGTCCTCGCCTTCGCGCTCGGCGTTGTTCTGCTCTTAAGCCTCGGCGGCAGCATCCTTTTGAAGCATCAGGTCAACGCGCGGACGATGGAACTCAAGAAGATCAACGAGGAGATGGAGCAGCGCATTGTGGAGCGCACCCGGGAACTGGAAATTGCCAAAGAGCGCGCCGAGTCCGCCGATCGTTTGAAATCCGCCTTTCTGGCCACGATGTCGCACGAACTGCGGACGCCGCTCAACTCCATCATCGGCTTTACCGGTATTTTGCTGCAGCGTCTGGGCGGACCGCTGAACGAGGAGCAGGACAAGCAGTTGACCATGGTGTACAACAGCGCCAAGCATCTGCTGGCTCTGATCAACGATGTTCTGGATCTTTCCAAAATCGAAGCCGGGCAGCTTACGGTGGCGAGCGAAGCGTTCAGCCTGCAGGAGTCACTGGAAAAAGTGCTGAAAAGCGCCAAGCCCCTGGCCGACAGGAAAAGCATCGAACTTACGGCGGTCATCGCTCCCGGAATCGACCGGATGACGAGCGACCGGCGGCGGGTGGAACAGATTCTTTTAAATCTGCTCAGCAACGCCGTCAAGTTTACCGAGCAGGGCTTTGTCCGCCTGCGCTGCGAGGGCCAGGGCGACAAGGTGGTCCTCGCCGTTGAGGATTCAGGGATCGGCATCAAACCGGAGGACATGGGGCTTCTGTTCAGGGAATTTCAGCAGATTGAATCCGGCATCACCCGGCGCTATGACGGAACCGGACTGGGCCTGTCCATCTGCTGGAAGCTGGCCAAGCTTCTGGGCGGCGGCATTGAAGTGGAAAGCCAGTGGGGCCAGGGCAGTACGTTTCGCCTGATTTTGCCCAGAGAAAGGAAGAACGAATGAAAGGCCATATACTGGTGATTGAGGACAACGAACAAAATCTTTATCTGGTCCGGTTTATCCTGGAGAAAAACGGCTACACGGTGTCCGCCGCCCTGGACGGCAAGACGGGCATCGAAATGGCGGATCGCTTGCGGCCGGACCTGATTCTGCTCGATATTCAACTGCCCGTGATGGACGGCTACGCCGTCGCCCGGCACCTGAGGGCGAATGCCGCCCTGGCCGCCATTCCCGTGGTCGCCGTGACGTCGCACGCCATGGTCGGCGACCGCGACAAAGCCATGGCGGCGGGATGCAACGGCTATATCGAAAAGCCGATCAATCCCGAAACATTCCTGTCGGAAGTCGAGATGCATCTGCGCCCGTCGTAGAAGAAAGACATCATTTCCGCAAAGCGGTCCGCCGTCTGCGATCCTGCGTCCCGGCAGGCCTTTCAGCGCGGGAGGACTTTCACCACCGGCCGGTACAGGAAGAGGCGGGTGCGCAGAAAGCTTGCGGGCGTGTCCGGGGTTTCCGCCGAATTGCAGACATAGGTGACCACGAGGCTTTTGTTTTGCGAAAACTGGCGATGCTCCTTGCCCGCGTAACAGAACGTGTGGGGAGAATACAGGGGGCTTGCCGGATTGACTTCGTCGATGCGTTCGATGAGCGGCGCCGGAGGGCTCCAGGGGCCTTCGGGGCGCGGAGCGGTTTGATAAAGCAGGCGGTCGCCCCGGTTGGCCGGAGACAGGTACACCGCCAGCCACTGCCGCTCCCCGGCGTGATAGCGGACGCTCAGTTCGGAAACGCCGTCGGAAAACTGAATTTGCGCCGTTTCGGAATTCAGCTTTTTTTGCCAGCCTTGCGCCGTCCGGTATTCGATATGGCCCGCCGGATCGTCCAGGCGGCGGATCGGGATCCGCGCCAGAATGTTTCCCGGGAGGCTTTGCCCGTTTTTTTCGAATTTCACAAGCGGATAAAAATAAACATGGTCCTTGTGGACGACGGAAGTCGTCGCCAGGGCTTCGATGTCGCGGGGCAGGACGCCGCTCCAGTCCAGATATTCCACCGGCCAGTCATGGGGATCGTCCGCGCGGAAATCCCGGATCCGGGCGAGGCGGTGCCCGGCGACCCGGAAATTAAAGGGCGGCGGGGCATCCGGCACCGTCTCAATCGCAAGAAGAGGAATATAAAGCGTGTTGTCGGCCAGAAACGGGTCCTGGGGCCAGAGCCAGTCTCCGTCGCCGAAGGATGAAACGAAGCGGCCGTTTTTCTTTTTCAGATAATAGCGGATGTCGAAGGCGGCGTTTTCGGAGCAGGTGGAGACGGCCAGCGTGGTGCCCCACACCAGGTCCATTCCGCTCCGGTCTTTGCGCCCGGCATCGGAGGAGACGAAGGTGTCGCCGAACAGCCAGAGGGTGCGCCGCTCGTCCAGCGCGATGGAATACGCGCCGTCTCCGCCGTACCAGCCGTTTCGGTCCGGAAACTGCGGCAGGCAGAGCGCCGGCCCGACCTCGCCCTGAGGCCTGACCGGCGGCAAAAACGAACAGGATGACAGCAAAAGCCAAAGCGCAAGCCAGATCACCCCGTTTTTGATTTTCGGCATCTTTTGCCTTCCGAAAGTTATTTGATCTTAAAGTCGACCCGGCTGTTGCGGACTTTATCCTTCTTTTCCGGCGCCAGAGAGGGCGCCTTGACCAAAAACAGGCGCGCCGGTTCGATCTTGCCGTCTTTGAGCAGCAGCTCGCGGACGGCCTGGGCGCGGTTTGCGGCCAGCTGGCCCAGATCGCCATCCGTGATCGCGATGGCGTCGCGAAGCCGTTTTTCCATTTCCGGCGGCGGCAGGGTTTTCAAGACGCCCAGCGCCGTGCGCGGTTTGGGAAAATCGCCCGCCTTGTAGGCCAGCGTCAGGTATTTTTCATATTCGGCCGGAGCGATGGTGATCTCCGCCAGCGGCACGGCGCTGGCGCCCGCGGCGAGAAGTTCCTTGAGCTTCTGGGCTTTCAACCGGCGGTCGAACTCCGCTTTGGCGAGCGCTTCCTTGTCCCGGTCTGTATCCGCAAAGCCGGAAATTTCCAGCTTCAGCTGGGGCCGGTCGTAAAGCGCCTTGGCGAGCGCGGTTATTTTTTTCCCGTCCGCCTCCGGCAAAACGGCGCTTCCGTAATCGAATTCGACGAAGCTCATTTCCTCTCCGCCGCCGGTGAGGGAGGACAGAAGCGAAAAGGGAGACGTCACCGCCTTGGTGATCAGGTTGACCAGCACCTGCCAGACCAGAGGCCAGATTCTGAACTTCGGATCATCGAGGCTGCCGGAAAGCGGAACGTCGAGGTTGATCTGTCCGTTGCGGTCGGTGAGCAGCGAGACGGCCAGCGGCACGGGCGCCTTGATGGCCTCGGGGCTTTCGACCCTGTCGCCGAAGGTCAGCTGATCGAAGAAGATTTTATTTTCGGCGCGGAGTTTCCTTTGGTCGATCAGATACGCGACGTCGAAGTTGAGTTTCCCCTTCGTGATGGGATAGCCCAGATACCGGTTGGTGTAAGGCGTGACCGGGCTCATTTCAATGTCCTTGAAACTGATTTTGATGTCCGCGAACAGATCTTTTTTGAGCGGATTGACCGTACCGGAAATGTCGATGGGAGATCCGTAGCCGAGATTTCCCTTGAGCGCGACTTTCGCGCGGGAGATTTCCTGCGACGATAATCCCGTGACGCTGCCGGTGAGATTGAGCATGGTGACCGCGTAGTTGGGTTTGATATTGCGGTCGGCGAAATCCACCGTGCCGCCTGCGAAGCGCACCTGGCCGATTTTGATGTCGGGTGGGGCCTGCTGTGGTTTGGCGGTTTCGGCTGCGGGAGGCGGCGCCGGTTCGCTTTTATCGGCCGGGGCCGCCTCCTTTTTTGACGCGCCGAAAATGTCCTGGAGGTTGGTGCCGCCGCCGGGATTGATGACGATTTTTGCAAAAAAATCGACCAGCGAAATTTCCCGGATCGTCACGAACAGCGGATTGTAACCGGCCGCAAGCGACTGGAAGTTGAGCTGTTTCCATTTCAGAAAATCATGGGCCTGGGCTTTGTCGAGCGTGGCCAGATCGCGGATGGACAGATTTCCGGTATATTTGACGCGGGGCTTGTTCTCCTCGTCCATCGCGAGGGAGCACCTGCCCGCCGTGAAGATCGCGCCGCGCGTGACGTCCATCTGGAGAGTTTCGGGAAAATAAGACTGGAAGGAACGGATGGTCAGATTTTTCACGTCGAGGGCGAGATCGGCCGCAAGCGGATCGATGCCGAACGGGCCCTTTGCGGAGAGGTTCGTCTTTTTGTCCAGAACCAGCGCCAGATCCAGGTCGGCCGAATCGCCCTTCTGCAGCGAAAAGCCCGAGACGCCGAGCGTCAGCGGCGAGAGGGAAAGCCTGACCGGCTGCGCCGGCTGTTCGTCGATGAAGGTGATGTCCGCCTTGTCGACGAGCAGGCGATCGATTGAAAAGACCAGGGATTTTTTCTTTTCCGCGCCGCCGGCCGGTTTGTCCTCGGCCGCCGCCCGGGCGGATTTTTTGTCCGTTTGCACCAGATTGAGCAGGTTGATTTTTCCCTGCTTGTCCCGGCGGACCACCAGCTGGGGGGTGGAAAGCGTGATTTGCTGAAGATGAACGGCGGGTGCAAACGGCTCGACCGAGGCCAGTTCGACGCTGAGGCTGGGCAGACGCAGCAGCTTGTTTTTCTGCAGGTCATCCAAGGCCAGATTTTTCAAAACCGTCCGGCCGGTCAGCTTCAACTGGGGCGATTTGCCTTCGGGCATGAGAAAATGCAGCTGCAGCATTGCGTCCAGGCGCGCTTCGCGAATCGTGAAGTTCATCCGGACCGGCACGTACTGCAGGTAGAAGGGGACGTCGATGTCCCGGATGTCGATCTCCAGCAGGGATTCCCGCGACGTCAGGAAGGGCTGTGTTTTTCCGGAGACGGCCACGGCATGGCCGTTGACGACGGCCGAAAATTTCGGTTCGACGTAGTGCTTCATGTAATAATCGATGTTCGAAACGAAGGGCACCGAGAGGGTGAGGTCGCGTACCGTGTGATCGGTCCGGTTCGGCCGGTCGCGAAAATCAATCGCCCCTTTCGCGATTTGAATATTGTTGACGGAAAAAAGAAACGGTTCGGACGGCTCTTCGGGCTGTTCCTTTTTGGCGGGAATCAGATCGGAGAAATTGTACGATCCGTCGGCGTTGCGGGTAAGGCCGACGTAGGGAGAATCCAGCCGCACTTCCTCCAGAATCAGGGCGCGCCGGGCGATGGATGTCAGAACGTCCACGTTGACGGTAAGTTCGCCCAGGGAGACAAACGGCGTTTTCCCGTCCGTGTCGGCCAGCTTAAACCCCCGGAGGGTGGCGGAAAGCGCAAACGGATTGATTTGAATTTGCTCGACGGTCGCCTGCCGGTGCAGGGCCGCGGATATTTTGTCGGGAAGCACGGATTTGAGGACGGCAGGCAGGATCAGAAATCCCGCAACCGCGATCAGCGCTGCCAGCGCCACGAGGGTGACCAGTATTATTTTCAGTATTTTCATAAAATGAACTCCTTTTAAATTGAATCGCGGCGGTCCGCCTCCAACAGCATAAGCTTGATACGGGACAGTTTCCGCTCTTGCGCGGCGGAAATCAGGCTTTCGCTTCCCGTTGCCCGGCTGTTTTCCGGCGCCAGTTTCCGGATAAGGTTCGTGATTTTATCGATTCGCGTCATAAAGACGTCGGCGGGAATGTAGCCGGCCATGACGGTGTAAACGCAAAGGCGGTCCGCCACCAGTTTTTGCGCGGTTGCCCGCGCTTTTGCAAGCAGATCCAGCACCGCCCGGCAGACCGCCGGAGTCAGGCGCGGGCAAAAATCCCACAGCAGCATGCCGAAGAGATACTGGGCGGCAGGCATGTAGCTCCGGCCGTACATGGCGTTTTCATACCGGGTAAAAAGCAGCAGCACGGCCTCCAGGACTTTATCGGCATCGTCGTCGCCGCCGGACGCGGCTTTCTGCGGTCTAAGCCAGCCGATATTTTCCAAAACGCGCCCCGCAACCCGCCGGAAAATGTCGCGGCGGTCCGTCCAGGCGACGCGCGACCGCCTTCGGAGCAGGGCCGGATCGGCCATAAAGAATTCGCGGAAACTCAACGCATACAAAAGCCAGAAAAGACAATTCATGTCCTGGCCGGTCGGCGAGGCCGCCAGCCCCCGGTAAAAGCACTGCTTTGCCTCGTCCAGCTGATCCAGGATATCCTGCGGCCGGATGGAGCCGGTTTCCGGCGCGTTGCCGTCGCGGATGAGGCGAATCAGGCGGACCGCTCTGCTGAAATGCAAAAGGCCGACGGCGGCCCAGACTTCGCTGTCCGTGTCCGACTGCCCGGTGATCCGGCTGCTTTCGGCCAGCGCCCGCTCGAAGGCCAGACTGGAGGAGGCAAAATCCCGTTTGTCCGCGGCCATGTAAAAATAGGTCAGAAAGCGCATGAACCGGGCAGTGGGGTGATCCGGGTGGGACATGAGCACCTGCGTGAGCACGGCGTCCGCTTCATGGGGCATCCGGCGGGCGCGCAGCACCTTGGCGATTTCGAGAAGAAGCAGGGAGTTTTGCGGACAGCGGTGCATGACCGCGAGAGCGCCGGACGAACCTGTGCGGCTCAGTTCAGGAAAGAGCAGGGCCTGCCGGAAACGGTCGTATTCTTCGCCGGTTGCGTGAGCGGGCAGCATGTCTTCCCCGAGCAGACGGGGAATATAATCGTAAAAATGGTTGGGCCAGAAGTTGACGACGGACCAGAGGGGGCCCTTCGGAGCAGGGCCCGCCGGGCGGCAGGGCTTGAATCCTTTAAGGTTGGCCAGTCCCGCGCACAGGCGGGCGAATTCCGTAAGCAGGATGCCGGAATCATCCCAAAGCGCGTTTTCTCCAGGGGGGATGTCGAGGGGACGCGCTTCCGGCTTCGGCCCCGCGTCGATCATCATCGAGAGCCGTTTCCCCGGGCTCATCTGGGGAAAAACAAGCCAGCGGACGGACATCTGGTGGGCGACAGCCAGCAGGATCCGGACGGCCCGGGCATAGAGCCTGGGCTCGTCGGGCGGTCCGGGATCTTTGCTGCACCGGAGCGCAAAGGATGAGGCGCCGATAATTTCAGGCGAGATTTTATGAGGGTGCCCCGCCATCCTTATATAATTCACGCATTCGGCCAGCTCGTTTTTCACCCAGGCGACGTCGGCCGGCGTGATGATGTCTCCGCGTCCCTGCAAGTGGACGCTGAGGGCGGCGCCGGCTTTTTCCGGAAAAACATCCTCCGCGCCGGAAGCGTTGGACGGAAACTGCAGGAGGAGCTCGTAGTCCCAGGGAATATCCGGATGCTTCGCGGCCAGGCGAAAGGCCAGGAGCCGCAGCAGCGCTCTCTTCTTGGGCGTGTTTGCAAGGAAATATTTTTTCAAGCGGGTGATCATGGGCGCCCGGACGGCAGGCATGCCCAGCGTCCGGGCCAGATGGTCCAACTGGGCGACAAGCGCGTTGACGGACAGGTGTTCCGAGAGGGTTTCGATGAGGTCGCCAAACGTCACATTCGGAGGCAGACGGCGGTCGCCGGCCGGACCGCGGGTTTTTTTGAGGAAATCCAGAAAAGCCTTTTCGTTTTCCGCCGTGATGACGGATTCCTGAAACGCGAAGCGGAGGATGGCCGGGATGGCCTTCTGGGCAATTTCCCGGTCATGGTCCCTGAACGTCAGGAAACTGGCCGCCGTCGGGAACATGCTGCGCAGAGCCCCTTGGGCCGCGTCGCCGGTCGGCCCCGCCACAATGACCGCATTGCTGTTTGCCATTTGCCGCTTCTCCGTTTTAATGAAACGATCGCTTCATT
>Ga0228535_1002974_pt1 | contig 13868 bp, 11 predicted proteins | sample SJ1metagenome_FD_168457 | JGI IMG/M metagenome (GOLD analysis project Ga0228535, IMG submission 168457) | Enriched culture of PCE-dechlorinating microbial communities from Ithaca, New York, USA - SJ1 | ecosystem: Engineered > Modeled > Simulated communities (microbial... > Unclassified | place... | reverse complement strand
CTGCCTAAATTATGGGCACGAATATACGGAATGTTGTACTAAGCTCTCTCCTTTATGATTCTTCAAAAATGGTTCACTTTAAACAAATGTGAACCATTTTTTGGTGGGCTTATAAACTCCGTCCTAGTACTCTGTAACATCTAAAAATCTTTCTTTCATTAAAAGTCTAGGTCATCACGGGTTATTTTCTAGGACCTAAGACCAGGCACTTTATAAATTAAATGTCCCGACCCACTTATCGTCGCAAAGTCACATATTTGGGTTCTAAAACGACTAATTTATGTCCTAAGTAATAGCTGTAAATGATTTGTTTTTCTGATATACTTTATAATACACCGATTTATCTAATTGGATTTTATTTCTAGGAGGATAAACATGCCTTCGGGAATTCCAGTTAAAATTGAAACCCTTGAGCAATTGACTTCGCCAGCTCGTGTGGCTGTTTTTTATGATAACCTGGATGAATGGATGCAACTGGTAGATTATCAAGTCCAGATAGCCCTGGCCCGCCAGGAAAAATGCATCTGCCTGGTTCCTGAAAATGATAGAAATACACTTAGGACCTTTATGGAACAGCGTGCCAGAGAATCAAACTGGCCCTCCTGGCGAAAAAGCATGGTTTTGCTGGCCTCCAGCTACTTTACCGATCTGCTTATTGAATCAGGCCCGGAATCAGTTATCGAAGCCCTGACGGACACGGTCAAAGCCACCGCCATCGAAGGCTTTTCGGGCGTTTCCTTGATAGTTAATTTCGATTCCCTTTTGATCCAGCATTACGGGGAACCATCCCTGGTCCTATTCGCCCAGCAACTGCATGCCAGATTGGGAAATTTTCCCTGTCGTTATTATGGCATCTATGACTACCGGCGCTATTCATTGAATCATCTGCAGCAACTCTTTGTCTGGCACGACCACTTTGTTCGCAATTTCCACTTGTACGCCAATACCTTCTCCAGCATCGCGCCAGGCCCGGCTTTGGTCAGCAACGCGGAATGGCTGGACCGGATCGTACTTACTCTGAGTGTTCAGGAAGACGGCCAGTTGTGGCCCGATATAGTCAGCCACAGCTTCCACTCCCTGGCCTTATTTAGCGAAAACGGGTATCTCGAATACTGCAATCCCGCCTTCTGTTCATTATCAGGTTACAGCGAAGAGCAGCTGCGGGGCATTAACCTGGCTGAAATTCTGGAGCAGGCCGGTTTCCAATCACTGCCTTCACTTAGAACCGGGGAGAAAATACACTTCTGTGTAGACAAATTCCACACCCCCGACCAGGAAATTGGTTTGGAGTTCCTGGTCTATTGTGTAATGGACTCTTCCCAGAGAATGTTCTACGCTCTATCCCTGGCCGATATCAGTGAAACCCAGCGCATTTCGGACCAGCTCGAAGAACGGGAGGAAGAACTGCAAGCCCTGCTGGAGTCTATCAACGACACCGTTTTCGTCATGGATAAAGACGAAAAGTATACCGGCATCTATGGCAATGGAATCTTCGAAGAGGACCTCAATCACAATATTTTCCTGGGTAAAACCCCTGCTGAAATCTATGTTCCCGACAAAGCCGAGCTGTTTTCTCAGGCCAATCAACGGGCCCTTTCCGGGGAGAGGGCTACTTATGAATACACCCTGGGCAGCGGCGCTTCACTTCGCCACTATCATACCGCCCTGGCCCCGATCCGCAACAAATACCGGCAGATCACCGGCCTGGTGGGCATCAGCCGCAACATTACCGAAGTAAAGACCGCCCAGGCCGAATTGGAAAAAAATCTGGAAGAAATGAAGGCCCTCAATAAGGACCTGGAATTTTATCAGAAAAAGCTGATCAACAAGAACGAACAGCTCCATGAAAGCCAGCAACGCCTGGAACTGGCCCTTTGGGGAGCCAGGGAGGCCTTCTGCGACTGGGACCTGGAATCAAAACTGGTTACGATTGACGATCGCTGGGGGGAAAGCATAAATCTAAACTACCTGCCCGGCAACAAAAGGGTATTTACCGCCGGCGAATGGATCAACATTGTTCATCCTGATGACCGGGCTATATTCCGCGCCACTCTTATTGCCGGGCTGAAGGGTGAGACCTCTCACCTAGAACAGGAGTACCGGGTAAAGTCGGGGGAAGACTGGATCTGGCTGCTGTTCAAAGGAAGTGTGGTGAGCCGTGACAGCCAAGGCAGGGCCCTGCGCGTGGTTGGAACCTATCAGGATATAGATGTGAAAAAGAAAGCCATCCAGGCTTTGGCCGATAGTGAACAGCGCTACCAGCGGCTGTTCGAGCAGAGTCCCATTGGACTGGTCAGGTTTGACGCCTATGGGGTTATCAGAGATGCCAACACCCGCTTTCTGGAACTCATGGGTTCCAAAAGCAAGGAAGATCTAAAGACCTTTAACCTGTTCTTTTCACCTGAAGCCATGGAGGCGGGTCTGGAAGAACGGGTCAAAGAAAGCCTGGTCGTTAAAGAAGCCAGCCAGGGCGAACTGCTCTTTCAGATCCCCGAAGGGAGAAGAATCTGGCTGCGCTATAACATTGACCCGGTACTGAATGTTGATGGAACACTTAAAGAAGTTATAATGGCCTGTGAGGATTACACCGACCGCAAGACCAACGAAATGAAGATCATGTACTTGAGTTTCCATGACCGCTTAACCGGCCTCTATAACCGGGCCTTTTTTGAGGAAGAATTGAAGCGCATCGATGTAGAACGCCAGCTTCCTTTGAGCATAGCCATGGGTGACGTCAACGGTCTGAAACTGGTGAACGATGCCTTCGGGCACCAGGAGGGGGACCGCCTCTTGCGCAAGATTGCCGATGTTTTGCGGCAATCTTGCCGGGAAGAAGATATTATCGCCCGCTGGGGCGGAGACGAGTTTATCATACTGCTCCCCCAAACCGATATAAAAATAGCGGCCAATATCTGCGAACGCATAAAACGCAATGCATCAGCGGTTGAAACGGCTCCTATAACTGTGAGCATGGCTCTGGGTTACGCCACCAAGGAAAATACCAGCCAGAATATTTTAGATATTCTCAAAAAGGCTGAAAACGATATGTACTTGAACAAGCTGCTGGAGAGCAAAAATACGCGTAGCGCGATTATATCTTCCCTGGAAAACACCCTCTGGGATCGCACGGTCGAAACCCGTGAGCATACGGAACGCATGCAGCGGATTGCCCTGCGCATGGCAGCCGGCATGGGTATGCGCAAACACGATGCCGATAAACTCATGCTCCTGGCCAAGCTGCACGATATAGGAAAAATCGGGATACCCAACGAGGTTCTGCGCAAGCCCAGCAACCTTTTGCCTGAAGAATGGGACACCGTAAAAAAGCATTCTGAAATTGGTTATCGGATTGTCAATGCTTCTCCGGAGCTTTCCATTATTGCTGAAGAAATATTGTCCCATCATGAGAGATGGAACGGCCAGGGATACCCCAGGGGGCTTAAAGGGGATGAGATTCCCCAGCTGGCCCGCATCATATCAATAATAGATGCCTATGATGTCATGACCCATGAAACACCGTACAAGCCTTCTATCACTCATGAGCAGGCCTTATATGAACTGCAGCGCAACGCCGGGCTGCAATTCGATCCGAAACTGGTGGAGATCTTTGTCTACAATTTTGCGTAAATTGGGCAGAGCGATCTTCAATTCCTTTTCATTTTTTCCCTCCGCCCCAATAACTCATTCGATATTCAGCCTTCAATAATAATTGGTTTTTTCCGTTTCCTTTAAACCTATGCGCCGGTTATCCCCTTTCCGTTCGTTTCACCCCGGTAGGGCCAGGTGCTACAATCGACTTGGGAATCGATTCACTAAGCTTTAACTAGGAGGTGATAGAATGGCGATTGCTTCTATACCTGTATCCACCAGTCTGGTTCTGGTTTTGGATTACGGTTTAAACAGCGCGGGAAAAATCCAGACCAAGGAACGGGTGTTTAAATCTTTAAATCCGGATTCGACCAATGATAATGTCTACGCGACCAGTCAAATTTTGCTGGGCCTGCAAGAGAAGACCAGTATTGCAGTCCAACGCCGGGACGTGGTTGAACTGAGCAGCCAGTAGCATCCGGGTAAATACGATTTAAAGGGGGGAGAATGTTGGCAATTGAAAGAAGTCTGGAGCTTTATTTTACAACTTCCGGTGATCGCAGTTTTCACCTGAGCATTCCCGAGGCTAAATCCGACCTCACCGCGAGCGGGGTCAATACGGCCATGAATGAGATTATCGCCCTTAACGTATTCTCCGCACCGGGTGGAGTCCTGGCTGAAAAAAAATCAGCCAACCTGGTAACCAAAGAAACCGTAGAGTTTACAATCGTGTAACCAACGGGATCAGATCGGGGAAATATGATTCTGTCTGAATTGGGCTATAAATAGGCTCAGGAAAGCTATAATAACTATCTTCGACATCTGTAACGCATCTTGCGTCCCTGCCCGGGCAGGCCAATTTATTAATCTTGCGCACGGTCTCTAAAATCCCGTTTACAAACCGGGGTAATGGAGGCCGCTTTTTTATCTCCTGGTTTCTCTTTGTTCGCCCCGGGAATCGTTCATTTGGCATCGGGAAATGCTAAAAAAGTGAATGTAATATATAGGGGTGAAAATATGTACAAGAAATACTGGTCATATATGTTGATCTTCCTGCTGCTGGCTGGTGGACTTAATTTAGCCGCTTGTTCTAAAAAAACCGCCCAAAAACCGAATAATCAGTCTTCCAATACCAATAAGACCCAGATATCTATGGCCACTGAAATCATAAAAGACCTCAATAAAATAATCACCGGGCTGCAGACCATGTCTCTAAACCAAAAAATGCCCAAGTTGGCTCAGAACATGGAAAGCACAGCCGGACAGGGTGCTCAAGGGCAACAGGGTCAGCAGAGCCAACAGGGACAGCAGAGCCAACAGGGACAGCAGAGCCAACAAGGGCAGCAGGGCCAACAAGGGCAGCAGGGCCAGCAGGGCCAACAAGGGCAGCAAGGGCAGCAAGGACGACAGGGGCAACAGGGGCAGCAGGGGCAACAGGGGCAGCAGGGGCAGCAGAATCAGCAGAATCAGCAAAAACCAAGCACTGGGCAAGCCGCATCGGAGCAAAAAAGCCCGGCCCAGACCGGCACCCCGTGGCAACAGGAAACTACCAGCCTGTGGAACATTCACCGCAATTGGAATTCGCTTGAGCCTGAAGCAGTCAAGGCCGGGTTGAGTACCAGCGCGCGCGATAATATTGAAAAATCCCTGGACGTCTTAACCCAGGCGGTGGGAAAGGAAAACACCGACGACAGCCTGTTGGCTGCCATAACCCTGTATCGCGACCTGGGAGAGGTGGCCAAGGTTTTGAATATGACTATTCCCCCGGATTTTTTTCAGGTCAAATATGAGGCCTTATCTGCCCTCACCGAAGCCAGTCGCAAAGACTGGAAAGCCGCCGAATCGCACGCCAGCCAGATAGAGCAATATTGGAACCAGTTGCGACTGCAGGCCGGAAACCAGGACTCCAAGCTCGTGGAGCGAACCGAATTTTCATTGCATGACATCAGGCAAGCCATAAAAAGTCAATCCCTGGAGATGGCTGTTATGAAAGGAACCGTCCTGGTGAACAATTTAAAGGAGCTGGAAGATGCGTTTACCCGGCCTTCCTCCAACCAGAGCCAAGGCGGTGCAGGTCAAAACGGCCAAAATCAGGGGCAAGGCGGAAGCCAGAGCGGGCAGAATCAGGGGGGCAGCCAGCAAGGCGGCCAGGGTCAGCAGGCCGGCTCCCAATAAACAGATCTTATTTCTTGTTTATTTACCCTTCTTTGCTTAAATTACTGGCCGCTGGTTTTTCGACAAGTTAAAATTAAAATATGGTGCAATCGATTTAATGCGGGGGAGGTGTCTGGCCATGTTTTCTATGCATTTCTATCGGATTTACGAGACCAGCCGGGAAATCGATTTGACCCGCCTGGAAAGAGGGCTGCCCGGGGAGCGTTCGGCTTCCCGGTCCGGCTTTTCCCGGCTTGCCCCCAAATCGATTCACATAGATAACACACCCCTGTCCATACCCCTGGGTAGTTTAGAGGTACAAAACGGGTCTATTATCCGGTCCTTTCAGGTTCAAGCCCGCATCTTTGATATCGGCGCTATTAGCGTATGCTTTAGCTCCGAAGAATCAGTTTCGGAAACCGGCAACTTGAAACAAACGGCCCTGGCTTTTGCCGGACAGCATGGTCTGGATGAAGCTTTCACCGGTCAGTTGAGGCGTCTGCAGGAACTGTTTCAAGGTTCGGCTGATTTTTCTACCGTGGATCCGTCCTTCTACGAGGACTACACTATCTATCGAATCGATGATCCAACTCTCATAACCGATCCGGTGCCCCTGTTGATGGGTGAGGATATTGATTTCAGCCTCCAGATAAGAGAGCAGGTTCTGGGCAATCGTTTATCCTACAGCGAGGACGATTTTGTCATTTTGACCTGGGACACAGCCTTGATCTGTGATCCCGACGATCCGGGCGATTTGCGCGATCTCATTGAATTTGCCAATGTTCAACTCCTTGAACTCCGCTACTATGATCTCCTGTTAAACAGACAGATGGAAATTATGTATGACGATATTGAAAAGGCCGGCCAGAGATCCACTTTTACCCGGTTGCGGCGGTTTCGCAGGATCTTAAGTGCGCTTATGGGGTTTATCGCTGATGTTACTGAAGTCACCGAAAAAGTAGACAACCTCATCAAAATAACTGAAGATATTTATTACGCCCGGGTATATCAAACAACCCTGCGGGTTCTGCGCGTTGATCAGTGGAGGGAAGGCGTGGCCCGCAAACTGCAAGTTGTCCAGCAAAATTATTCCATGCTCAGCAATGAAGTGAACGTACAACATTCCAATGTATTGGAGTGGATCATTATTTTGCTCATAGCCCTCGAATTTGCTTTTGCTCTATGGGATGCCCTGACTTAATTAAAATACCGCTATGTCTTAAGGACGCATTGTGGTTAAATATTTATAGGTTTCCATTATATATAATATGGTAGCAACAATCAGTTCGTTTGTTCAAAAGGAGGCGTTTTAGACGATTCCGGTAATAGGTTTTTTTGGTTATTCCAATTCAGGCAAGACAACCGTGGTTGCCCACCTGATTAAAATACTGGCCGGACAGGGCTACCGGGTGGCCGCCATCAAACACGCAGCTCATGGCTATGACATGGATATTCCCGGCAAAGACTCCTGGCAGCACTTTAAAGCGGGGGCCCAAAAAGTGATGGTGGTAGGACCCGATTCATTGAGCACCCACGAGCGGTTCGTCACCGAGCCTTCCCTGTCCAGTATTTTGGAACAGATTCAGGTTGGTCAGGATCTGGATTTGATTCTTGTTGAGGGCTTTAAAAATGAACCGGGGCCCAAAATTCAGGTAATCCGCGACAAAGGAGCAGCTTATCCCGACTGGGATGTCGATCTGATCGCTACCGTAAGCGATGATCCGTTCAAAGACGGCGTTCCTCATTATTCCCTTGAAAAATTGGAACAACTGGCTGCTTTCCTGGTCGAAAAATACCTTCAAAAATAGGTTTCTTACGTAATGAAAAATAAAGAAAGGCGGGCTTGTAATGGACAACGAAAAGAGCGTAATGGAAGCATTTAAAAAGGCCGGAAAACCTTTGAGCTCCAAAGAAGTTTCAGAATTGTCAGGCATTGACAAAAAGGAAGTTGATAAGATAATAAAGAAATTGAAAGCATCGGAACAACTCGACTCACCCAAGCGCTGTTATTATCAGCCCAAATAGCATTGCATGGAGCATGGAAATGAGTTGAAGAACCGTCCCCTAACTCATTCCTGCCTTGGGCATTCATCATCGCCTCATAGGGGAGCGGAGGGGGGGCGCCACCCCCCTCCTTGATGGACTAAAACCATCGCCTTACGCAGCAATAACCCCTGGAGGAAGTTAATAAATAAAGACAAGAATATGACAGCTCATGGCCTGAAAAAGCTATGAGCTGTAGAAGGTTATCATTTTCGGAAGCTTTTTAGTGAGAACAATCTGCGGTTTGCGATAAGACAATAAGCGTTTAGATACTTGATTTAAGGAAGGCAGCTTTAAGCCATCGCCTCCCGGCAGTCAATCTACAGTTAATTTAGCTTTAACCATGACTCCTTCCTCACCCGGCCCATTCTGAACATCCAATAATAAAGGAATATTTCCCGTATTAATAACATTTCGGCTTACCGGCAGGGCGTAGGCCTGCCCCTGTTTAATAATCATTTCTCCCCGGTGCAGGCTGCGACCCGGCCTTAAATGATCAATGGGGCTGCCCAGCTCTATATTAAACCAATCCCCTTTATAAAAGGACTCTCCTTTTAGCTTAAGCAGGGCCGGTTTTACAAGAGCTTCAAACAATATCCCGGCTGCCGAGGGGCTGCCGGACAGATTGAAAATCAGTTTGCCATTCAGAAGCGCGGCTGAAGTACTTTTGCCGGGAAAGACGTTTATACCCTTGAAAAGAAGCTGGGCGTTCAAATACTCAAATGCGTTGTGAACCAGGTCGTAAAGGCCGTTGCCGGTCCCCCCGCTGACTATTACCATATCAGAGACCAGCGTCGCTTTTTTTACGGCAGTTACAATCGTCTGCAGATCATCATGAATTATGGAAGGCGAGAGCAACGGCACGGCTCCGCTGCTGGTTATTTTGCACGCTATCAGACTTCGGTTGCTGCAATATATGCATCCTGTTTTAATGGGAGACCCGGGTAAAAGCAACTCATTACCCGTGTCCATAATAAATACACCGGGCGTTTTATATACCGGCACCTTTTCTATGCCGCAGGCGGCTATTCTTTCCAGTATTTCTGCTTTTAAAATCTGCCCTTTGGCTGCGACCTTATCGCCAGCCCTCAATTCGTGGCCCGCTTTTCGGATATTTTCACCCCGCCGCGGTCTGCCGCTGAAAACTATATAGTTTTCATCTATTTCAACGTCCTCTTGTTTAATTACAGCAGCGCTGCCTTCGGGAAGCAAAGCCCCGGTCATAATTCTACAGGTCTCCCCGGGTCTTATAGGCCTGTTTTCAACTGAACCAGCCCCAACAATGGATGCTACCCGCAAACGCAACGGCCGGCCAGCTTGCAGTCTTTCCAGATCGGTCTTGCCAATCGCGTAGCCATCCATTGCCGAACGATCAAAATTGGGTATATCGATAAAGCTCGCTATATTGTCCGCAGCCACCCGCATGTAGGCATCATAGATGTGCAGCCACTCGGTGTCCAGGGCTTGAACGCTTGCGCAGCTGACAGCAACGGCTTCATCCAAACTCACCGGTTCACATAATTTATCATTAACCCACCGTTGCTTTTCCGGGTAATTCATAAACAATCCACCCCATACCGTATATTTCTCCTCTTAATTGATTAGTGCATGATCTTTATATATTTATTATACATACATTACTATACATACATCATGGTTTTTTATTTGTTCTAATTAGCACAAGTTTGTTTTAACTTGTTTTTTTGTGTTTCCGTATTATTAATGACAACCTAATTGTTTTATGCTATATTATGTGGTGTATAGCAGCCTTTTATGGTATGTGGTATATTGTTTTTGTACGGTTGGTCAATGGTTTAGACAATTGCATAGCTCCGAGCTTTCTATCTAAAGCCGACGCCATGATAGCAAGCCATTGGGTTAGTCTGGAAACGGATTAGCCTCCCATTGTTGGAAAGGAGCCTGAAAACTCTGGTCAGGGCAGATAGCACTTACTGGGTTAAATTGGGCATAAATTCCGAGAATGGTTTTTTTATGCCCCTGGCCTTCGCTGGAGGCGTTTTTACTTTTCCCGCTCAGTGCAAATTATTGGTTGTTCGGTTCCAATATAGAAACAGATCAACAATTTTAAGCAGAGAGGAGGGCATAACCCCGAAGAGGAGCAGGACGGACGCTTCACCTTGTGAGGAAGGATTGGAAGGCGAAAACCAGGAAAGGCAGGGAAGTCTGGTGGCCAGAACACGGTTTATATGCACTTTGGCCATTATCCACAAAAGCACTCAGGGGTTTATACCCACCGTTAACCAGATTTACACATAAATGCAACCAAATACTCTGACAAGAAGAGTATTTACAGGTAGTAAGTAGTTTAAGGGAGGTAGAGATTGGTGATGAAAGTTACTCGTCGTGGTTTTCTGAAACTTTCAGGTCTCTCCGTCGCCGTGGTTGCTTCCGGCTTGGGATTTGACCTGGAAGCGAACGCGGCCCAGGGGTATGTGCTGAAGCTGGCAGGAACCAAAAAGATACCCAGTATCTGTCACTTCTGTTCAGGCGGATGCGGATTGCTCCTGCATATTAAAGACGGAAAACTGGTTCATCTCGATGGGAACCCGGACAATCCCATCAATGAAGGCACGCTTTGCCCCAAGGCGGCCAGCCTGGCGCAGGTGGCCTATTCCCCGGACCGTCCGAAAAACCCGCTGTATCGTGCTCCGGGTTCAGACCAATTCGTAGATATTACCTGGGATGAGGCTTATGATCGGATTGCCAAGAAAATCAAAGAAGTCAGGGATAAGACCTGGAAGGGCACCGAAGAAATAACCGATGCTAAAACCGGTGCCAAGGAAACCGTTACCGTGAACCGGGCGGAAGGTATAGCCATGATAGGTTCTGCCGAGGTAGACAATGAAGAAAGCTACCTGCTTTCCAAACTTGCCCGCCTGATCGGCACACCATTCCACGAACACCAGGCCCGTATCTGACACGCGCCCACGGTGGCTAGTTTGTCACCTTCATTTGGACGCGGCGCCATGACCAACTCCTGGCAGGATATGCAGAACTCCGAGTGTTTCTTGATTGCCGGCAGCAACTGCGCAGAATGTCATCCCATCGCCATGAAATGGGTTAACCGCGCCCGGGCTAAAGGTGCCCAGGTTATTGTGGTCGACCCGCGTTTTACACGCACGGCTTCCCAGGCGGATATCTTCGCTCAGATCCGTCCCGGAACCGACATTGCGTACCTGGGTGCAATGATCAATTATTACATCGAGAATAAGCTTTATGACGAATTCTACGTTTTGAATTTTACCAACGCACTTTATAAAATAAGCAAGGATTATAAATTCAATGACGGCATGTTTTCCGGTTTTAATGCTCAAACCAAGAAATATGCCTATACAAGCTGGGGATATCAGCTGGATGCGGAGAATAAACCGGTAAAGGCGGCCAGCCTGGATGATCCGGACTGCGTCTTCCAAAAACTCAAAACCCACTTTTCCAGGTACACCTTCGATGTAGCTGCAAAGATCACCGGCATACCGGCTGCCAAAATCAAGTTGATAGCCGATACCTTTGGTGCGGCCAAACCGGGCAACATCTTCTACGCTCTGGGTATGACCCAGCACACCACCGGGGTGCAGGGTATTCGCTGCTATGCGATCATCCAGTTGCTCCTGGGCAATGTAGGCAAGGCCGGCGGCGGCATCCAGGCCCTGCGCGGCGAGCCCAATGTTCAGGGTTCCACCGATATGGCCAACTTGAACGCCAACCTGCCCGGATATTTACCCTATCCCACCAATGCTGAGAAAACCCTGAGTGATTATGCGATGAAAAACGGCTCGGTTCAGCATAAGCCGCTGGTAGCCCTGCTCAAGGCCTGGTTCGGCAAAAATGCCACCCCCGAAAACGATTACGGCTATGGCTGGCTGCCCAAGAACAATCCTTCCAATATGCCAATTCAGTCACAATTTTTTAATAAAATGGTGGATGGTCAGTTTAAGCTTTTACTCAACTGGGGTTCCAACTCCACGGTATCCATCCCGGACAGAAAACTGGTGGCCAGGGGGCTATCCAAACTGGAAATGCTGGTGGTAGCCGACATATTCAACACGGAAACCGCCCAGTTCTGGAAGGAAGAAGGATTAAAGCCGGCCGAGATTCCAACCGAGGTAATTTTCCTGCCGGCGGCTTTCGTTTATGAAAAGGCAGGCACCATGACTAATTCTTCCCGCTTGATCCAGTGGAAAGAAGTAGCTTTACCGCCTCTCAACGGCGTACACCCCGATCTGGATATGCTGGATCACATCTTTAAGAAAGTGCGCGCCCTTTATGCCGGAAGCGCCGATCCCAAGGATGAACCCATTTTAAAGGCCAACTGGGATTACGGCCCGCATGAAGCCGAACCGTTAAAGGTTCTCCAGGAACTCAACGGCTATAATGATGCAACCGGCAAGCTCACCACCTCTTTGGCCGAGTATCTGAACGCGCCGGTCGGTACGGTTTCCACCGGATGCTGGATATATGCAGGGGTCACTCCGGACGTGAACCAAAACCTGGCTGACCGCCGGGGCAACGCTGATCCCACCGGTCTGGGCCTCAACAAAGACTATGCATTCGCCTGGCCGGGCAATATCCGTGTTCTCTACAACCGGGCTTCTTGCGATGCCCATGGACAGCCGGTCGATTCCAGGCGCAAGCTGATCTGGTGGGATCCGGTTGCAAATACCTGGACCGGGAATGACGGTCCCGATGTGGTCGATAAGACCAAAGGCCCTGATACTCCGGAAGGGAAGCAGGCTTTCCGCATGAACCCGGAAGGCGTGGGCCGGTTATTTGCCGCTTCCTATACCAGTGGTGCGGTTTCCACTCCCCCGGAAGGGATTGCAGCGGTTCCGGTCCGTGGAGCAGGCATGACGGTTGATGGACCGATGCCGGAGTTCTACGAACCAATTGAAAGCCCGACCACCAACCTCCTGCATCCCAGTGTACAGAGCAACCCCATGGCCAAGATCATCTCAACCGAGTTTGGCAAACCCGAGCAGTATCCCTATGTTCTTACCACCTACGGAGTTGTCGAGCACTTCTGCGCCGGGGCGATTACCCGCAACATTCCCTGGCTGAACGAGATTGCGCCTGAGCCCTATGCTGAAATCAGCAAAAACCTGGCCGCCAAAATTGGCGTTGAAGACGGGGAAGAAGTGGAAGTATCCTCCGCCCGCGGCAAGTTAGTGGTGCGTGCCCTGGTGACCGACCGTATCCAGACTCTTAAAATTAACGGAAGAGACCAGGAAGTCATTGGTATGCCTTGGAGCTGGGGCTTTGCCAGCTTGAGCCCGGGCCCCAGTACGAATAATGTGACAATGAATGCATGCGACCCCGGCGCGGGAACTCCTGAGTATAAATGCTGCATTGTCAACATAAGGAGGGCTTAACGATGGCGAGGAAAATGGTTTTTATCGACACTTCATTATGCACCGGGTGTAAAGCCTGTTCCGTGGCCTGCAAAGCCTGGAACGAACTTCCGGCCGAAAAGACCAAACGGATAACCAGCTATCAGACCCAGGCTGACTTTACACCCACTACCTGGACCTATGTAAGATTCAAGGAAGAATACAAAGATCAGAAAATGCACTTTAACATGATTAAACTCCAGTGCTTCCATTGCGCCGACCCGGCTTGTTTGAAAGCCTGCCCTTCTAAGGCCATCTACAAGACAGAATCGGGCTACACCTTGATTGACAGAGAAAAATGTATCGGCTGCGGATATTGCGGACAAAACTGCCCCTGGAATGTTCCCAAGACCGATACCAAGATCAATAAAACCTCCAAGTGCACCGGTTGTATCGACCGCGTGGAAAACGGCCTTAAGCCGGCTTGCGCACAAACCTGCCAGCCCGAAGCGATCAAGTTTGGCGATTATGACAAGATGATGGCTTTAGCCGAGGAGCGCCTGGCCGAACTGCAACTCACCAATCCCAAGGCCAATTTGTATGGCAATCAATGGATGGGTGGAACCACTTACCTGTACCTGCTGCAAGACCGGCCTGATGCCTATGGACTGCATCCGAATCCTTCCACGCCAATCGCCTTGACCATTTGGAAAGACCTGGTTCATCCGCTTGGTGGAA
>Ga0228535_1002973_pt1 | contig 13886 bp, 14 predicted proteins | sample SJ1metagenome_FD_168457 | JGI IMG/M metagenome (GOLD analysis project Ga0228535, IMG submission 168457) | Enriched culture of PCE-dechlorinating microbial communities from Ithaca, New York, USA - SJ1 | ecosystem: Engineered > Modeled > Simulated communities (microbial... > Unclassified | place... | reverse complement strand
AAAATCCGCCTTTGCAATTCCGACCGCACAAAAGCCAAGCTCCATGGCTTTTTGCCGGATCAACTGCTGCATCTGTGCTTTATCCGCCGCCTGCATCCCGCCCCTTTATTCCTTGATGATCGTTTCTGCGCAATCGCCGGCGCAGGCAAAATCCGTTTGTTACAGAATTGCCGCCCTTCACCGTCGCTTTGCCGTTTTGAACTTGCGGCGCATCATATACGCACAAGCGGCAATTGACAAGCATAGCCGCGAGGACATTTCATCCTGGTGAGCAGTCAAGAGCGGCGCATGAACGTTCATCCGCACAGCATCGTACTTTCCGCTTGAGTTATTCCCGGAACCGTGACAATTTCAGCAAGGCTACAAATCATTCGCCATGGCGCCGAAACATGAAACGATTTCAGAAGACGTTGCCCCCTCCCCAAGGAGCACCCTCCGATTCCTCGGCGGCAGACTCCCCGTCAAGCCCGAAGGTGAAAGCTGAGGCGCCCGCCCCGGCGCGTGTTCCCCTGGGAAAGCTCGCGGGTTTTGCCATGGGGCTTTTCGCCGTTCAGACCTTCTGGGGCTTTACCTGGGCCACCCTGCCCCTCTATCTCAAGCGGCTCACCGATTCGAACGCCGCAACCGGCGTGATTCTTTCGACCACCGGCATCACCGGCCTGATTTTTCCGGTGCTGGCCGGCGCCGTGTCCGACCGGATCTCCACACGCTTCGGCCGCCGGCGGCCGCTCATCGTTTTGGGATGGCTGCTGGTCTGGACCATGACGGCGCTGCTTTGGCGAATCGATTCGCTTCCCTGGGCCCTGCCGGTGATTTTTCTGGCCTACGCGGGATTCTTTTTCGCCATCGGCCCCTACTTTGCGCTTTTGCCCGACACCGTTCCCGTTCGCCAGCGCAGTTTCGCGTCGGGCGTCATGTTTCTGGTCGGAGGCACCGGCGTGCTGGGCTACCTCATCTTTGCGGCCCGTTTGTGGGAAACCGCGCCGGCGCTGCCCTTTGTCTGGGTGCTGACGGCAATCCCCGTCGCCGTCGCCGTTTTGTGCCTGTCCGTCCGGGAAACGAAAGCTGTGCAAGGCGATAAACAGCCCGGTCTTTTTGCCGGACTCGCCCGCGAAAGAAACCTGCTGAAATTCTTTGCCGGCATGACCCTGCTGTGGATCGGCCTGTGGATGGTAAGCGCCTTTTTTGTCATCACCTGCATGGCGCTTTTCAAGCTGAGCGTCGCGCAGGCGGTCCAGGCGTTTTTCGTTCTGAACGCCGCGTTCGTCTGTTTTGCGCTGCCCGCGGGGCTCGTCGCAAACAGGCTGGGACTGAAAAACCTCACTCTCGCCGGCGTGGCGGTGCTGGCCGTCTGTCTTCTGTTTTTGCCTTTTCTCCGGTCCTATCCGGTGCTGCTCGTTTTCATGGTGATCGCCGGCGCGGGATACGGCACGGTGCTCGCCGTTTCCTATCCCTTCTTCCTCAGTCTGCTGCCGGAGGGCAATACGGCGGGTTTCGCCGGACTCTACCAGGCCTGCCAGAACGGAACGCTGCTTGTCGGACCGGCGCTCGCCGGCTGGATGATCGACCGTTTCGGCTACGTCGCTCTCTTTTACGGAGCGGCCGGCGTTCTGCTGGCCGCCATGGCGCTGTATCTGACTGTGCGCGCCGACGTCAGGCGGACGGATACCTGATTGGCAAAAGCCGCGCCCTTGCATTTTTCCGGAGGCGAAAACCGATCAGGACGGCCGCATCAGATGGGGCAGCCAGGTGGCGATCTGCGGAAAAATTATCAAAAGCAGCGCCAGGGCAAACATGGCGTAGAGCATGTACAGCGAGCCCTTGAAGATGACATGCAGCGGCACGTCGCGCGCCACGCCCGCCACCACGTAGGCGTTGATGCCGACCGGCGGCGTGATTACGCCCATTTCAGCGACGACGACGATGATGACGCCGAACCAGACGGGATCGAAGCCCAGCGCCAGAACGACCGGATAAAAAATGGGAATCGTCAGCATGATCATCGCGAGCGAATCCATCAGGCAGCCCAGCAGCAGGTAAATGACAATGATGAGGCCCATGATCACGATTCCGGGAAGCTGCAGACCGGAGACAAACGTCCCGATGTCCGCCGGTATTCTTGTGACGGCCAGAAAGTGCCCGAACACCGTCGCCCCGGCTACCACCACGAAAATCATGCAGGTGATCCGCGTCGTGTCGTACAGCGCGTTTTGAAACCCCTTCCAGCTCAGCGTCCGGCCGATCAAAGCGATGACGATCGTGCCCGCCGCCCCGATGCCCGCCGCCTCCGTCGGCGTGAAGAAACCGGCAAACAGCCCTCCCATCACCAGCAAAAACAAAATCAGCGTCTCGATCAGGCCCGACAGGGATTTGCCCCGCTCCTTCCAGCTGCTCTTCGGCCCCCGCGGCCCGATCTCCGGACGGAAGGCCGTCCAGATTAAAATGGACAACACAAAGAAGCAGGACAGCAAAATGCCCGGAACCACGCCGGCCATGAACAGCTCGCCGATCGACTGCTCCGTCATGATGCCGTAAATGATGAAAATCGTGCTCGGCGGAATCAGTATGCCCAGACTGCCCCCCGCGGCAACCACGCCCGTCGCCAGGGCCGGATCGTACTTGTACTTCTTCATTTCCGGCAGGGCCACGGAGGCCATCGTGGCGGCGGTGGCGCTGGTGGAGCCGCAAACCGCCGAAAACGCCGCGCAGGCCCCGATGGTGGCGACGGCCAGCCCTCCCGGCAAATGGCCGAAAAACTTGTGCGCCGCGTTGAACAGGCGGCTGCTGATTCCCGAATGAAACGCCACCTGCCCCATCAAAACGAACAGGGGAATCACGGTCAAATTGTAGGCGCTGAAAGTCGAATAGAAGTCGCGGATCAGCAGGTTTGCGGCGGCGCTCCACGATACCAGAACGCCGAATCCCAGATAGCCCACGATCGCCATCACAAAGCCCACCGGCAGGCGCAAAAACATCAGCAGGATCAAAACGGCAAAACCGATCAAACCGGTCAACGTCGGCGTCATCCTCGTATCGTCCTTTGCAGGGATTTGGCAAAATCGACCATCAACAACAGGGCCAAAAGGGCGCAGCCGGCCGCAATGCCGAGGATGAACGGGTAGGGCGGCAGTTGCAGCGTCAGGGAGACTTCGCCGCTTTTCCGGATGTCGAGCGCATAGATAAAAGCCTGATAGGCAATCAGACCGAACAGCAGCATTCCCATGAGGTTGCCAAACGCGTCGATCGCCAACTGCGCGCGTTGCGGCAGTCTCTCCACCAGAATCTCCACGGCGATGTGGCCTTTTTCCATGGACGTGAAGGCCAGGGCAAAGGCGACGACCAGCGTTCCCAGAAATCCCACCAGCTCGTAAGTGCCGGGAATGGGCCTGCCCCAGAGCCGCAGAAGCACGTCGGCCGTGGACAAAAGCATCATGATGATCACGGCGGCGCAGGCCAGGAGATTGAACCCCCGGCCCGTGCGCGCCAGATATTTTGACAGAAACGTCATGTTCTCGGCGACCTTTCTATTTCTTGGCTTTGGAGTGCTTCTTGATCAAAGCCTTGACCTCGGCGACGGCCTGTTTGCCGGGCAGGCCTTTCATTTCCATGTTTTTAATATAGCCGTCGGCCACCGGTTTCACGGCCGCTTCCCATTTGGCCTGTTCCGCTTCGGAAAGCTTGATCACCTTGTTGCCCAGTTCGGCGGAATAGCTGTAGCCTTCCACATCCGCTGCGTCCCAGGCTTTGCCGGCCACGGCGATCCATTCTTCGCTGACCTCGTCAAGCACTTTCTGCACGTCTTTGGGCAGAGACTCCCATTTTTTCTTGTTCATGACGACGAACATCGCGGTGGTGTAGCCGATGCTGGTGCAGTCGGTGGTGTATTTGATGACCTGCGCCTGTTTCCAGCCCTTCAGGGTTTCCATGGGCGCCAGCGTACCCTGGACAACGCCCTTCTGCAATGCTTCATACGTCCCGCCCTGGGGCATGGCCACGGAAACACCGCCCAGGTATTCCACGATCTTTGCGGAAAGACCCGTGGAGCGGATTTTCATGCCCTTGAGGTTCGCCATGCTGTTGACGGGTTTCTGCGTATGCAGAAGTCCGGGGCCGTGGGCGTGCAGGTAGAGCACCTTGACCTGGGATAATTCCCGGGGTTTCATTTTTTTGTAAAAATCGTTGGCAACCAGCGTCGCCACCATACCGCTGGGATATCCCATCGGCAGATCGAGCGCTTCCAGAAGCGGCAGACGGCCGCGCGTATAGGCGAAGCAGGACATGCCGATGTCGGAAATGCCTTTTTCCACGCCGTCGAAACACTGGTCGGCCGGCGTCAGCGAACCGCCCGCAAAGATGTTGATGCGGACTTTTCCCGCGGTCCGTTTTTCGATTTCCCTGGCCCAGGCTTCGCCCGCCTTGGCCTGCGCGTGTGTGGCCGGAAAGAAGATGCTGTAGGTCAGCGTGGTTTGGGCCTGCGCATTGGAGGCGCCCCACGTCCAGAGAAACGCCGACAGGATAAATATGGGTAATGCAACGGAAATAACGCTCTTTTTCATTTGATCTAATCCTCCCCCTTTTTTCTTTAAAAAAACAGAAATAAAACGTATTGTTTGGGATTGTTCGGTCAGCTTTTTCCGGGGATAAGCCTGCTTACCTGATTGAGCACGGGCAAGCAGGCATCAATACATATAGATGCAGTCAGGCGAGAAAATATTTATGGAAAAACTATTCATATCATCATCCATAAAGGTTCGGGTGGCTTTTATGTGATTTGTCCGGACCTGTCAAGATGTATTTGCAAAAAGCCTGCGTTATGAAGGATTTACTTTCTTTCTTCCCGGAGTTTATCCAGCTCTTCGCGGTATCGTTCCGCTTCCGCCTTGGCCGATTCGATTTCTTCCTTGGCCTTTTCGAGCTCCTCATCCTGGCGCTTGCGTTCCTCCCTGATTTTATCCTGGATTTCGTCAAAGCCGACATAAACGGCAAGGGCGCCGCCCAAAAGCAGGAAAACCGGCAAAGCGCCCCGGATGATGGCCAGAAAATCAGACCACCAGAAGATCAGACTGATCAGTCCCAATACGGCGGCAATTCCTCCACCCGCGAGCAACGACATTGTTCAAATCCTCCGGAGCGCGACAGTCATAATCAATTTATGATGGCGTTTTTTATCATGAATGGTATAGTTAGGCAAGATGGAAATGGACGATTCTTCAGATAAAATATTGCTTGATTTAATGGGGTGCATCATTTAAACAACAAAGTTTATAAATGTTTTACAAAAATAGGTGGTGAAGAAAGAACATGATTGAACCGAATTTCAAGAAGACCGACGGCCTCGTTCCGGCAATTGTTCAGGATGCCGCAACGAAAGATGTCCTGATGCTGGCCTACATGAACAAAGAGTCCTGGGAGGCGACGCTGCAGTCCGGGAAGGCCACGTTCTGGAGCCGGTCGAGGCAAAAGCTGTGGCTGAAGGGCGAAAGCTCCGGTCACGTTCAGATGGTAAAGAATGTTTTCATCGATTGCGACGAGGATACGGTGCTGCTGCAGGTTGAACAACTGGGCGGCGCCGCGTGCCATACGGGTCACCGGTCCTGTTTCTACCGGAAGCTGGAAGGCGGCGACTTTGTCATCGTGGGAGAAAAGGTTTTTGATCCAAAGGAAGTGTATAAATGAATGTTTTAAAACTGGGGATTCCCAAAGGGAGTCTCGAAAATAATACCGTAGATTTGTTCAAGAAAGCCGGCTGGCGGATCACATACGACAGTCGGAGCTACTTTCCCGATATTGACGATCCGGAAATTAACTGCGCGCTGGTGCGGGCGCAGGAAATGTCCCGCTATATCGAAGACGGTCATCTGGATCTGGGATTGACCGGCATCGACTGGATTCTGGAAAACAATTCCGACGTCGTAGCCGTGCAGGACCTGGTCTACTCCAAGGTGTCGACCCGCCAGGCGCGCTGGGTGCTCGTGGTGCGGGACGATTCCCCGATCCGCTCGATTGAAGACATGGAAGGCAAGCACATTTCGACGGAACTTGTGCAATTTACAAGACGGTACTTTGCCGAAAGAAACATCAACGTCAACGTCGAATTTTCCTGGGGCGCGACGGAGGCGAAAGTCGTCGACGGCCTGGTGGACGCGGTTGTGGAAGTCACGGAAACGGGCTCCACCATCCGGGCCAACAAGCTCAGGATCGTGCATGAACTGATGAAGACCAACACGCAGCTGATTGCCAACCGCGACGCGTGGAACGATCCGTGGAAACGCCGGAAGATCGAACAGATCCGGACGCTGTTGACCGGGTCTCTCCTGGCGATGGGCAAGGTCGGCCTGAAACTCAACGTGGCCAAGGCGAACCTCGATAAGGTGATGAGCCTCTTGCCGTCGCTGAAGGCGCCGACCATTTCCACTCTGTATTACGATGAGTGGTTCGCCATCGAGTCCGTCATCGACACGGGCGTCGTCCGGGATATCATTCCCCGGCTGCTGGAGGCGGGAGCGGAAGGCATCATCGAGTATCCGCTCAATAAAGTCATTTAAACCGGAGGTCGGAAATGACCAGAAAAGCAAGGATCGTCCGTAAGACGACAGAGACGGATATTGCTCTGGAAATCGACTTGGATCAATCCGCCGGCAGCAGGATCGACACGACCATTCCTTTCCTGAATCACATGCTGGATCTGTTTGTCCGCCACGGGCAGTTCAAGCTCGTGGTGAAGAGCACGGGCGATACGGAAATTGACGATCATCACCTGGTGGAGGATCTGGGCATCTGCCTGGGACGCGCCGTCGGAGAGGCGCTCGGCAAAAAAACGGGCATCAACCGCTACGGATCCACGTCCGTGCCGATGGACGAGTCGCTCTGCCGCGTCGACATTGATGTTTCCGGACGGCCCTACCTGATCTACAACGTGCGTTACGAACGGCGGAAAATCGGCGGGTTCGATCCGTCTCTGGTCAAGGAATTTTTCAAGGCTTTCACCGACCACAGCGGCGTCACCCTGCATGTTAATCTGGCTTACGGCGGCAACAACCATCACATTATCGAAGCCGTTTTCAAGGCCTTTGCCCGGGCGCTGAGGCAGGCGGTGACGGTGAACCCGGATATTTCGGGCGTGTTGTCCACAAAGGGAACGCTTTAGAAGGCGGTGGCGGTCATGCTCAAACATTTGCCGGTCAAAAGCATATGGATTGTGCTCCTGGTCTCGCTTTGCCTGGTCGGGGCGCCTGTCCGGCCGGGGGCCGAGGAGAAAAAGGCGCCGCTCCGGAAAGTGGCGGTGATTCCTTTTCAGGTCGTAAGCCCCCAGGACGGATCGTCAACCGTGCGCTGCCCCGTTTGCAATAGCGTCAATGCCGCCGGAGCGGTCGTTTCCGGAGCCGAGCGGATTGTTCAGGCTCTGTTTACCGACAAGCTGGCGGAAGTGAAAAACGCCGAAGTGCTTTCTCCCGAGGAGACGGCCGCGGTTTACAGAAGAATCTCGGCGCACCGTTTCAAACAGTCCCTGTCGCAGGTGATTCAGGAGGTCGGCCGGGAAGTGCAGGCGGATGTTCTTGCCGTCGGATTCGTTTACCGGTACGTCGAGCGGGTGGGCTACGACTATTCGGCGGAGCACCCCGCTTCCGTCGCCTTTGAAATTCACCTGATCTCGGTTCAGGACGGCCGGAGCCTCTGGCGCGGCATATTCGATCAGACGCAGAAATCGCTGATGGAAGATGTCCTGCAGGCGTCATCCTTTTTCCGGGGCGGCGCAAAATGGGTGACGGCGCGCGAACTGACGCGGCTGGGCATTGACGATGTTTTCAAGACATTTTCCGGATTTCAGCCTTGACTTTTTTTTTCAAGAGGGCGGCGATTCGGGATCGCTGTTTCCGAACGGATTTCATAAAGGAGTTTGACGGTGATCATCATTCCGGCGGTGGATATTAAAAACGGCCAGTGCGTCCGTCTGGCGCAGGGCGATTTCGACCGGGTGACGGTTTATGCGGATCAGCCGGCGGACATGGCCCGCCTCTGGGCGCAAAAAGGCGCCCGGCGGATTCACCTCGTCGATCTGGACGGATCGGTGGCCGGCTTGCCGAAAAACGGTCCGGTGATTCTCGAGATCGCCCGGTCCGTGACCGTGCCGGTCGAAGTCGGCGGCGGCATCCGGACGATGGAGACCATCGATTATTATCTGGAAAACGGCGTGGCGAGCGTCATTCTGGGCACGGCGGCCATTCAGGATGAAGACTTTGTTAAAGCGGCCGCCCGCAGACATGCCGGAAAAATTATTCTGGGCATCGATGCGCTGGGCGGCCGGGTGGCCGTGCGGGGCTGGACGGAGCACACCGCCCAAAACGCCGGGGAACTGGCCAGACGCTACGAAAACTGCGGCATCCAGGCGATCGTTTACACCGATATTCAGCGCGACGGCATGGAAACGGGCGTCAATGTCGAGCAGACGCGGGCGCTGGCGAAGTCCGTGTCCATTCCGGTCATCGCGTCCGGCGGCGTGGCGAGCCTGGCGGACATTGACGCGCTCCTTGCCGTGCGCGACTGCTCTTTCTTCGGCGTCATCGTCGGCCGCGCTCTGTACACCGGTGCGATCGCTCTTGAAGACGCCATTGCCAAAACCCGGCAAATTCCATCTCAGCAGGAGGAAAAACGATGACCGATTGCATTTTCTGTAAAATCATCCGCGGTGAAATTCCGTGTGCAAAGGTATACGAAGACGACGCCGTGCTGGCTTTTGACGACATCCATCCGATGGCGCCTGTGCATGTGGTGATCATTCCCAAAACGCACGTGGCGACGCTTCTGGATGTCGATGCCAAGGACGCGACGGTCGGCCGCCTCATCGCGGCCGCCCAGGACGTCGCCAGAATCAAAAATGTAGCCGCCGGGGGATTCCGGACGGTTGTCAACTGCAACGCCGACGGAGGGCAGGTCGTGTTTCACCTGCACATGCACCTCCTGGGCGGCAGAAAACTGGAAGATCAGTTGGGATAAACAGAGGTAGAAAAATGGACGTAAACGCAAAAATAAACGAACAAATGGTGGCGGCGGCCAAGGCCAAAGACAAAATCCGCCTGTCCGCCATCCGGATGCTGAAAACCGCGCTGCACAATAAGGAAATCGACCTGATGCGGCCGCTTCACGAGACGGAGACCATGCAGATTCTGTCCGGGCTGGTGAAGCAGAGGAAAGATTCCATCGAGCAGTTCGCCAAGGGCGGCCGCCAGGACCTGGTGGAAAAAGAGGAAGCAGAACTGAAGATTCTGCAGGAATTTCTGCCGCAGCAGATGTCCGACGACGACGTGGAAGCGCTCATCAGAAAAATTATCGCCGACCTCGGCGCCACATCCGGAAAAGACATGGGCAAGGTCATGAAAGTGCTGATGCCGCAGATCACCGGCAAGGCGGATGGAAAAGCGGCCGGAGAAAAAGTGAAAGCGCTTCTTTCTCAGTAGACCGGTTCGGAAAAAACCGAACCGACCGAATAAAACGGGCAAGGCGATCATTCGTGCGTTTTGACGACAGCAAGATTGAAGAGATTAAAAGCAGGGTGGACATTGTCGAGCTTGCCTCGGAATACCTGACGCTGAGAAAGGCGGGCCGGAATTACGTGGGCCTTTGCCCTTTTCATCAGGAAAAAACTCCCTCCTTCACCGTCAACCGCGAAAAACAGATGTTTTACTGTTTCGGCTGCGGCGAGGGGGGCAACGCCATCACGCTCCTGATGAAGATCGCCAACAAGAGCTTTTCCGAAGCCATCAAAGCTCTGGCGGAGAAAACGGGAGTTCTGCTGCCGGCGCGGACCTTCGGCAGAGACGGCGCCGGAAAGGACTCCCTGCATAACGAGATCGTACAGCTCAATTTAAGGGCCGCCCAGCACTTTGCGCGCCAGTTGTCTTCGCCGGCCGGCAAAATCGCCCGCGACTATCTGCAAAAAAGGGCGGTGACCGAGGAAACGGTCCGGGAGTTCCGCCTCGGGTATGTGCCGGACGTCTGGCGCTCGTTGACGGGTGTCATCGATGCGGGCGGACTGTCGCTCAAACTGGCGGAACAGGCCGGACTGGTGATTGCCGGCAAGGAGGGGAGCTACTACGACCGCTTTCGCGGCCGGCTGATTTTCCCGATTGAAAATATTTTCGGCGAAGTGATCGCTTTTGGCGGCAGGATTCTGGGCGAAGGCGAACCGAAATATCTCAACTCGCCGGAATCGCCCGTCTATGTCAAAGGCAGGAATTTATACGGACTCGGCAAGGCCAGGGAGGCTATCCGCGAGAGGGGCTTCTGTCTGATCGTCGAGGGATATTTTGACGCGATCTCCCTGTGGAACGCGGGTGTCCGCAATGTCGTCGCGACGCTGGGCACGGCGCTCACGCGGGACCACCTGGACCTTTTGCGCCGCTATACGCAGAATGTCGTGGCGCTGTTCGATCCGGACGCGGCCGGCCGCAAGGCGCTGGACCGCTCCCTCGAGCTTTTCCTGGGGGCCAACATGCATGCCCGGGCGCTCGTGCTGCCCGAGGGATACGATCCGGATGATTTTATAAAAAATTTCGGAAGGGAAAAACTCGAGGAACGGATTGCCGTTGCGCCGGCCATCAGCGATTACTATATTGATTGCGTGCTCGGCGAGGGGAAAACCATCGAAGAGAAGCTTGATCTGGCGAAAACTGCTGTTGAATTTGTAGGTAAAGTCGGCTCCGTGATTGAAAAAAATCTCTTCGTAAAAGGGATCGCGGAAAAACTCGGCATTGATCAGGCGATTCTGAAGCGCGAGATTCATGGAAAGGAAACACACAGCCGGCCGAAGACCGCAGCGGCGGGGCCCGTCCGGGTGAATCTCAATCCGCTGGAGATGAACCTCATCCGTCTGATGCTGGAATATCCGCAGAAAACGGCGCAGATCGGGGAAGAAAAGATACTCGAGCTGTTCATGGAATCGGCGCTTAAGGCGCTGGGTGAAAAAATTGTGGAGGCTTACAAGCTGCTGGGGTATGTGGATATCGATGTCATCTTGTCATCGGACGGGGACAAGCCGCTCAAGGAAGCGCTTTATAAATTGAGCATGGAGGCGCCGCCGACCGACGAGGACCGGGTGGACCGGAATTTTGCCGACAACATCCGGAGAATCCGCGAAAAATGGTATAAGGAACAAAAGCGGCTCGTACAGCTGCAGTTGCGGCAGGCACAGGAACAGGGCGACGACAAACGCATCGTGGAGCTGACCTGCCGGAAACAGGATTTAATGAAAGAAGAACAAGCGTTACGCTAACCAATAACGAAATGTGGGGGAAGCCAGATGGCCAAGGAAATACAATCCGATGAATTTAAGAAACTGCTGTCGCTGGGGGAGGAAAAAGGATTCTTAACCTACGATGACGTCAATGACATGCTGCCGCCCGACGTCAATTCATCCGACCAGATCGATGACATCATCATGCTGTTCGGAGAGAAAAATATCGATATCATCGATACCGAGCAGGGCGAAAAACTGGTGGTGAAAAAGCCGGTGGAGGACGTTTTGCCCTCGAAGTTTCCCGACGTCCTGTCGCTCGTGCCCAGCGCCGGCAAGACGGGCGATCCGGTAAAAATGTACCTGCGCGAAATGGGCCTCGTTTCGCTTTTGAGTCGCGAGGGCGAGGTTGAAATCGCCAAGAAAATCGAAGAAGGCGCCCGGGAGACCATGTGGGCGATTTTCAGCCTGACCGTATCCGTCGCCGAGGTTCTCCGCATCGGCGAGAAGCTGGTGTCCGGTGAGCTCCGCGTTAAAAACGTGGTGGACAACATTGAAGACGAAGAAGGATTCATGGAGGAGGACGAGCACAAGGAGCGCGTGCTGCGGCTGGTCGCGCGCATCCGTCTGTTTCATGAGCGCAATGAAGTGCTGCGGGAAAAGCTCAAATCCAAGACGATGAAGCCCAAGCAGCGGGAGACGCTGACGGCGGAGCTGGAAAAAAACACGAAAAACATCATCACGCTGTGCCGGAAAATCCGTTTCAGCAAGAAGCAGATGCACCGCTTCATCGACCGGCTGAGATTCTTCAAGGACGAAATCGAAAAATCCGAGCGGGTGATCAACCAGTTCAAGAAAGAATCCGGCCTGACGCTGACCCAGATGGAAAAAGCCTGGTCCAAAATGCGCAAATCCAAACAGGATGAAAAGCAGGCGGCCAAGGAAGCCAAGGTTTCGGTCGAATGGCTCCACCGGAGCCACGACGCGGTGACGGAGGCGCAGAAACGCATCAAGCAGATCGCGAAGGAAGTGGGCATTCCGACGGCGACGCTCAAGCATGTGGTCGAATCCATCGAGGACGGCGAAGCCAAGGCCGAGGTCGCCAAGCGCAAACTGGTCGAAGCCAATCTGCGGCTGGTCGTCAGCATCGCCAAGAAGTACACCAACCGCGGCCTTCAGTTTCTGGACCTGATTCAGGAAGGCAACATCGGGCTCATGAAGGCCGTCGATAAATTCGAATATCAGCGGGGCTACAAGTTTTCCACCTATGCCACCTGGTGGATCCGGCAGGCCATCACGCGCGCCATCGCCGATCAGGCCCGGACCATCCGCATTCCCGTGCATATGATTGAGACCATCAACAAGCTGATCCGGACGTCGCGCTACCTGGTGCAGGAGCTGGGACGCGAACCGACGCCGGAAGAAATCGCCAATAAAATGGAGTACCCCCTGGAAAAGGTCCGCAAGGTCCTGAAAATCGCCAAGGAGCCGATTTCCCTGGAAACGCCGATCGGCGAGGAAGAGGACAGCCACCTGGGGGACTTCATTGAGGATAAGAAGATCATGTCGCCGTCGGAAGCCACCATCAGCATGGACCTGGCGGATCAGACCCGAAAAATTCTGGCCACCCTGACGCCCCGGGAAGAAAAGGTGCTGCGCATGCGCTTCGGCATCAGCGACCGCCTGGGAATCGCCGGGCCGGAGGAGGGAGTGCCTCTGGAAGTTGCGGAGGCCGATGTTGAGGAGCCGGACGACATGGATGAGGAGCCGCTGAAAAAGACAAAAAATTCGGTGCGGAAGCGCGCGGCAAAATAGTATTGACAAGGGTTGGAATTGGGTATATTTCATCGAACCTTGATGCCGGTTCGATCCGCACAGATTCTCGATGCTGAGGCGGCCAAGCATCCCGATCGCCGCCGCGGTAAGCGTAAAAAACCGCAAGGAGAATGCAATAGAGGCGGGCCTATAGCTCAATTGGTAGAGCCACCGGCTCATAACCGGTAGGTCCCTGGTTCGATCCCAGGTGGGCCCACCATATTTGATTTTATAAACAAGGAACCCCCGGCTATGAATAAAATGCCGCTTTTCCCAGCAAGGAGTTGTTGCGATATCGTCATGGACGGTGCGGCCGTGATCAGGCGGATTTCCCCGTTCTGTCACGGCGCAGAATCAAAAATATAACCAGGCTTTCTAAAATGCACCCAAGCGGTGCATTTTTTTTATTACGGAAACAAAGGAGAATTGGTTGAAAGAGAAATTAGCGCTGTTAATTCGTCTGCAGGAGTGTGATTCGGAACTGGTCAAACTATCCGCCAAAAAGATCAAGCTGCCCGAAGCGATCGTCAAAATGGAAGAAGACTTCCGTCTTTTCCGGGAAAAGGTCGAAGGCAATAAAAGAAAGCACGACGAGCTCAAGGCGAAACGGTCCGACGCGGAAAGCAGAATCAAGAAGCTTCAGGACGCGATGAGCAAAACCAGGGAAAGGCTTTTGGAGGTCAAGAACAACAAAGAATACCAGGCCATGCTCAAGGAAATCGAAACGGCGGAAAAGGCAAGCGGCGACATCGAAACGCAGATCATCGCGCTCATGGAAGAAATGGATCAGCTGACCGGGCTTGTCAAGCAGGATGAAGAGACGCTTCGGCAGGCCGCAGGC
>Ga0228535_1002971_pt1 | contig 13890 bp, 6 predicted proteins | sample SJ1metagenome_FD_168457 | JGI IMG/M metagenome (GOLD analysis project Ga0228535, IMG submission 168457) | Enriched culture of PCE-dechlorinating microbial communities from Ithaca, New York, USA - SJ1 | ecosystem: Engineered > Modeled > Simulated communities (microbial... > Unclassified | place... | reverse complement strand
AACTCTGGGAAAAATCAACCAATTTTCAATTCGATTTTTCTACCTGATGATGCTAATGGACAATTTGGGATAATTTTCCATCAAATTTGCACAGTCCTACCAAAAACCAAATCTTTTCTTTCGTTTTTATTTATCACTTTCTTATCTGATTATCATCTGTCTTTTTTACACTTGGTGGTAACGGCTGGCGCTTGTCGCAGTGGCTGGTTCATAGAGCACAAAACTGTCAACCCGCACTGACCTTGAATAAAAGCATAAAAATTCAAGTTTGCACAGCCTGTCCCGCCTTAGCGGGATCACCTTGCCTGACGCAAAACCCATGTTACAGATAGCCAATTTTTTCATTGGTTACTGTCATATTTGTCTAACAAGTGACACATTTCTATGTGAGCTGCTAAGCCAAGCAGGTCGCCAAACATTTTTGTTGTATCAAAATTTTGATTATAACCTTTTCTTTCAAACGCTTCAAATTCAGGAATAACGTTGAAAGTTGCTAAATATGAAACTTCTTGTGAAATTCGTGTATATGCACTACTGTCACCGTCATTTTCAAAGTGAATGTCAGACTTTGCTCCTTGTTCTAATAGTTTTTTTACTTCCTTAAAGTCAAAACATTGGGCACGGTTGTATAATCTTAAATCAATTTCACGAAACCCCTTTTTCAAGTATGTTGTTATTGGTTCCATAATTATTTCGTCATAGTCATTCGGGTCATCACAATAAAAATGCTCGTGATATTGATGGTATTCAATTTTTCTATGAATTTCTTGTTGTCCAAGTTCTTTAAGCCAAAAGTCTAACATTTGCTTAGTTCGTTGTCTGTGCTTTACAACTAATGGCTTAATGTTGTCAATCCAATCTCCGCTAAACCAAATTGTCTCGTTAAAAAATGTCAAGTTTGTCAAGTCAAAAGTTGTGTTTTCAACAACTTGAAATTTGTCCTTTTTTGTATAGAATTCGGGAAACTGATTTTTGAACTCAATAACTTTTTCTAAGTCGTTGAAATAAATCGCAAGAAATAATTCTTCCAATTTCTTTTTTTCGGTTACTGTTGGTATGTCATTCAACTGACTTGTCATTACTTGTTTTACGTTTTTGGTTTAATTTTAGTGTGGTGTCGCTTGGTTGCTAACGACCGAGGCTATGAGAAGTGGCTACATTGCGGGCGACTTTCTTGTCGTACTAGCACACAGTTCGTGCGGGCTGCAAAACCTCGAAAACGCAGTATTGTAGCCATTTTTCATAGGCGTGTTTTACCAAACGTGCATTGGTTGTGAAGAAGTTGTTTTCATTGTTTTCATTTTCTTTGTAATATTCAAACTTTCGACTACCCAAATTGTATATACTTTCAAAAAAAGCACGTTTGGTATTCCTTTTAATTGATATGTTTCCAAACGTGCAACTTTCTTGTTCGTTTTGTCTTTTTGGTAAATGATTTGTTTTAAATTTACTCTTTAAAAAGTCTAATCGCTTTTATAGCTTTATTATTGAATGTTACTACTCCAATATAAATACCCGAATTCAACTCTTTTAAATTGAAGGCTTTGGTAATCTGTCCTCTTTCGGCAATTTCAATGCTTTTCAGCAATTGCCCAGTTACAGAATACAGTTTGAATGCAGCTTCTTTTATTGAATTCGGAATTTCGTACGACAATGAAATATAAATATTATCAACAAATGGATTGGGATAAATTGTTACCGGCTCATTTATTACATTGTGAATACCAGAATAGGATTTATCACGAATATACGATTTTGCTTTCCCTATAAAACTGTTAGTAGACAAAAATAATTTGTCAATATTCTCATTGATAACACATATTTTATTATAGGAATAAAATATATAATCGTCCATAACCCATGTTTCGCCAAAAATTGTTTTTTCAGGAAGATATAATTTTGCAGAATCTCCATTCTCAAAGCTCCATGAGCCATTTGTTACAACTTTTACAAAATCCTGTGAATTTATTGAAGTGAATATTATATACTCAATTCCTTTTCCAATAGAATCACATCGTTGATATTCTAAAAGGCAATTACTTTCTAAAATCCATTTACCCTTCAAAGTGTCATTGAAAAATGTTGTTATTCTACTGTTTTCCTGAGCAAAAAGAAAATGTGAAAACAATAGGTTAACGACTAATATAATAAGAATTCTTTTCATGTTTTTTTTAGATTTAGATTATTGACCACACGTTACAATATTTACATCAAGTTGACCTCCTTGTTGAACTTCAAATCCAGCGTTTAGTTGTATCCCTTGACCTGCTTCAAAATTAATACTATTATTTGTTTTACAGTAACCAAACCAGCTGTTTGAATGCTATTAATTGCATTTGAAACTTTAGGTAATTGTGTTTTATTACTCAATGTTATATCTGAATTTGTGCACAACGCATTTTCGCTAACGTTTTGCGGCTTGGCGCAGGTAGCGATTTAGAAGTACTATACTGTCAACCTGCACTGAAGCTGAATAGTAGCACAAACTTTCACTTAACCACGTCACCGCCACTTGCGGCAAACGGCTGTTATGATGCGTTTTTTTATTCAAGTTTCACTGTTTCAAGTAAGTTTTTAAGTCTTTCAAGTAATTCGTCATAAAGCACAAATTCAATGTCCTTTAGGCTTTCTCTTAAATTTTTAAAATGATTTCTCTTTGTTTTGGTATTTAATTCCTTAGTTGTTCCTGCAACAATGATTGCCCGTGGGTTGATTATATTAATTTCAAAACCATCATTATTTTCATCTTCTGTTTGTTCTTTGATAGATTTTGAATAGCTCAAACTATTTTCTTTAGCTTTTTGCAGATAATCTGCAACTTGTGCTATTACCATTGAAAAGTCTTTTGACCAATAAAAAGTCTTATGGCTTTTGTCGTATTGTAGAATTGGAGTGCTACTTTTCTTCAATTCATAAAAATCAACATAGCCATAAATATCGACAAGGACAAGGTCAGGGTATTTGGTTATCCCTGTTGCTATGTTTTTGTAATCTAATTTTTTGTAATATCTATTGTCAAACAAAGTAATGTATTCATCAAAAAACTCTTGCCAAATGCTTTCTTTGGGATTATCTTTTAATAGTTTTTCATACTTGTTAATTATTTCTTGAAGTGTAAGAAGTTGAGCGTTCTTTTGTAGCCCCCTAGTCATTCTTTTAACAACATCCGGACGGCTATACTTTTTAGCTGCTTGCACGTAAAATTCCCCAATCTTTTCTACTTCCTCCGCTGTTAGTTTATCGATTAATTTTGAATTTAAGTTTCTTAAAACTAACTCTTTATTATTGTTTGTCTCCTGAAAGTCAAAACTAAGGTTTGGATATCTTTCGATTAAAAAGTTTTTTACAAGTATGGTTTTTGTGTCATTACAAGCTCTTTGTTCTTGAAAAATCCTTGATTTTAAATCTTCTAATTCGTCTAATTTAAAATATAAGGTGTTTTTCGCTTTTCTACGGGGAAGTGTGTCTGAAATTTGAATTTTATCATATCCTTGATTTTCAAATTTGTATTTAAAAAAATTGGTCATTGATTTCTCTTCGAAACCAAAACCAAACAAATTTAATATGTTAGGAAGTTTTGTGTAGCCGATTAGAATTATTTCTTTTATTGAGTTTCCACCATAAAAGAAATCTGTGATTTTATCTCCTTCCTTTTCATATATCTTTATTAAGTCCTGTTGCTCGTCTTCTTTTAAAAGTCGAAAGTAAGTAGTTTTAGTCCCTGAAATTTCTTCAAGAATTTGAATCTTTTTGGTGTCTATTTTTACTTCCATTTTTAAATCGTGTTGTGTCGGTTTCGTCTTTTAAAATGCACCACAACGTCTTATTTACGCAATAAATATACAACATTCGTAAATACAAAATTTAAAACATGCATAAACCACTTTTAAGTTTTTGCTTATTATTAATGGTAAAAAGCATGATATCAATAGGATAGTTTATTCAAAAAAATTACATTTACGAATAGGTATTGACCTTACTCAATTGTGAGGTTGGAATGTCATTTCGCATTCATTTTCTGAATCAGCTATTTCAGCAAAATCTTATTCCTTCTTTTTCTTTCTCTACCTGCCTGCTATTTTTTTAATAATTTCACAAATATACACAACAATTTTATTCATTCAAAACAAAGAATCAAAAATTAATCTGTATTTGCCGGTTCACATTTTACGTGTACTTTCCCCAAAAGGCAAGAGTAACATAATTTCACGTACCAGACCTGCGAACCGGAACAATAAGAAGAAAAACAGAACTTCCATTTTTCACAAAATACTTTTTTACTTTAGTACATGACAAAAAAATTGTAGAAACATTTATATTCTATATTTTCAGATATTTAATAACAGGGCTTTGCCTTAAACCCCACTTACTTTTTTGTCTTGAAACAAATGTCTCAATTTTTGTCATGTACTAAACTTTTTTACAAAAAATACCTGGTAGCGAGTAATGTGAAGTAAAAGAAAACTGTTAAGATCTCCTACTCGATTTCAATGTTTATCCTTCTGTTAATTTGAATCAACTGCGCAAAATTTTTCAGAACTAATTTTGTACTTCAGTATTAATTTGTTTTTAAGAAAAATTGAAAAAGGCCTGCCAGTGAGATACACCGGCAAGCCTTTGCTATAGTTAAGGTTATCAGGTTTATAATTTCATGATTTTTTCAACCAAAAAAGTATGATCCAAAAAATGAACTTTTATGAAATACATACCCGCCGGAACATTTGACATTTCCAACGTTTGCTCGTTTTCAAAAATTTTTATTACATTTCCGCTTACCGATATTAACTCAACTTTCGAAAAAGGTTTTTCTGACAGCACAGTTAGTTGATTTTTTACAGGATTAGGAGAAAGAATTAACGAGTATTTTTCAATATTTTCTACACCTGTAGAAGAACAATCGGTCGAAACAACAAGATATTTTCCATTGGATATGCCACTGGTTTTATAACAAATATCAGAACTGATACCGGTTACATCTACCGTCTGACTGCCACTCCCATTACTGAATACCATATTGATGGAAGAAATTCCTTCGGCAAAAGTATAAGTATACCAATTCTGGGCATTCGACTGAATTTCCATTCCGGGCCATGCCCCAAGTAAATTGGTTGAAGTTCCGGTCCATGCATAAAAAAATACGCTGTTCCATTCATCTGGCTTCTGGAATTTTACAGTTATTCCCGAACCCGGAGGCAGTGAAGGAATCGTACAATCGGTATTGGTTACCAAGTATTTCCCGTTGGAAGTTCCATTGGTTATCATACAAACATCTGCCGTAATATCCATAATATCCACTGTTTGACTGCCTGATCCATTACTGAAAACCAAATTCACTGCCGTCACATCATCCGCAAAAGTGTAACTATACCATCCATCTGCATCCGATTGAATTTCAATGCCGGGCCAAGCTCCCAATAAATTTTCTGTAGTGGTTGTCCACGCATAAACATATACCTTATTCCATACATTCGGTTTCTGAAATTTAATGGTTATTCCATTTGGCTTCACCGTATAATAAACTTGCGTAACAATAGCAGATTCTATTCCCTGACTGTCAATGGCAATCGCTTTCAGGGTGGTTTTATCCTGAGTGATGGAAACAGTTCCACCCGATGAGATTTTGGTTGAATTGACAGTTGGCGTAGAACCATCCAATGTATAATAAATATAAACCGGTTCATTTTCACCCGTAGCTGTTAAAGTTACGGTTACTCCACCTTCATAATAACCCCCTTGAGGTGAAACAGAAAGCGTAGTGGATGAAGCTGCACCTCCTGAGCCTACCCACGTATGTAGAATCATGGAACGTGCTACATTTCCTTTGCTGTCTGTAGCTTCAATATAATAATCCACCAGTTTGTTGCGAACGCCGGTAATTTGCGCCGAATATTCATCAGCTTTATAATTTGGAGTCAACCCTTTAGAGGGAATACTTCTCGAGGTCATAGGAATTTCCACCCAAGAACCAACCTCATCGCCACCTGCATAAGTTTCATTTTGATTACTTGAAATGGGGTTTTTCCCATCTTTATCGAGCCGATATTTTAATTTTACGGAAGAAAGTCCACTCACATCATATACGTAAGACCAAACCGTAAAATTGGATGACTGAACGGTTCCCCATTCCGTTTCTCCGGGATTATAAGGCTCACGTTGGGGATGATAAATTGAAGGAGGAGTAAGATCCAAACTTGTATTTACTACTTTCATTGCGGCTGTAGTAGCTAAATTGGCAGCTCGGGTAGGTTTATTATCCCAATCTTCCGTTCCATCCCAATACCAGTAACAACTGGTTTCCCCAACTAATAAATAATTCCATGCTGCTTTTGTATCTGGTGAAGAAGAATTGATTTGCTCTGCTGTCTTGACAATATTAGACGCCGCCGTTATAACTGACCAGCTATTTCTATCAGGACTGTAACCATTTACGGGATCACCATTCCATTTGAGAAATTCCGGATCGGCACCTGCCCCATACCAACTTCCTGCTTCTACATGAATTACATCATTATCGGCAGGAGGAAATTGATTCAGATAATCCTGAATGGTAGTGCAGACAAAACGTTGCGGATTGGCATTCAGCCAGCTGACAAAGTTGTCAAAATTACTTCCGTAATAACTGTCCGTCCCACCGCCATAATTATCTCCATCATGATGCAAAACGACCAATATGGGATGAGCCGGATCGGTATTGTAACTTTCCAACTGGCTCAAGGTAGCTTCATAATTCAAAGCCCCAAAACCGCCACGACCATCTTCGTTGCCAAAAAAAGCTGAAGTAGGTACAGCAATCATTTTGTATTCCGTTCCGGTAGCCGGATCGACATATTTTATCCAATGAGGCCGATGTCCCCATGCCGCTGAAATTGGCAACGGCGCCCATAAGCCGTTTAATTGTTTCCAGTCGTTTGGATTTGGATTGATTTTATCGGCTTTGTTGGTCTCTACAATTGAGCCTCCATTCGACCAGGGATGCCCTTCACACGTGCGATCGAAGTGTACATTGTCTACCATCACCCATTCCAAACCGCTTCGTTTCAAAGCGGGGATCATGTGTTGCTCAAATGCATTTTCCGGTGGAAAAATCCCCTTTGAATAAGGCATTCCGGGAAAATTGGATGCAAAAACCTCCTTGTGTTTTGCAATTTGTTTCTCAATGTCCGCTTCATCAATCAATGCCATAAGCGGATGATGATAACCAAAACCAACCATTTCGAGCCGTTGATTTCCAAGAGATGTTTTTTTAGAAATCATGTTATTCCAGCTTGATTTCCAATTGGAAAATCCAATACCGTTTGCTTCGAGCACATTCAGATTTTCTACCAACGACCCCGAAAAACTTACCTGTGCCCCGGCATGAGGAAATGAAAGCATTTTGTTGACTGCATTTGCCGGCCAAGAGGTATAAGGCCCAGTTCTAGAAGTAAAAACATCATACAGATTGTAAGACAACACTCCCGAATTATGCGTTTCAATTACTGTTTCACCGGGTTGATAGATGGGTTGATGCATGTGCCACTGAAAGGCAATGTAAATGGGCGGATTGACAGCCAACAAGGTAACCCTGATTATCGACAAAAAAAGAACAGACAAAAATAATTTTTTCATGACAATTAGTTTAAAAAAATGAACATTTACTTATAGATTATGCTCATTATTAATTTGTTATAATTTATTAATATATTATTACCTTTTGATAATCAATTAGATAAATCCCTTTCGGTATTCCGTAATAAGCATTTGTACCCCGTTTTATGTCGAGACTTTTGATGACTGTTCCACTTAAGGAATAGAGAGGATAAATGCCTTCTACTGTACTATGGATATACAATACGTTTTGACCACTCGAAACAGTAAAATTACTCCTTGAAAATATATTGTCAACACCATTTATTGTAGGCTGAATAACATGATGCAGACCATTAACGGTATAATATCCTCCATTTACCACATCGAACCCAATACTTGAGGGTGCCTGATTGCTTCCATCGTTGAACAGAACTTTCCAATTGGTAATTTCACCTTCAAAATTATATTTGTAAACATTGTTTCCAAGCTTTGTTGTTGCATTACCTGGCCAATTTTTGGTAATCTTTACAACATTCCCGTTATTGTCATAATAAATATATACATTAATGTTACTGCCCCAGCTCGACGGTTTTTCAAAAAATATTGCCTTTTCTCCAATATTCAAAACAGGTTCCTGTGGAGTTTCGGGTTCTCCAGATGAACCAATCAGCGGTTCGGTTTCGTCGGGATAAGTTCCCTGATTTTCTATAACAGGCGCTGTAGCATATAAATATTTTCCATCAACCCCAATTTTGCCAGGGGCAGGAGTTTTAGCGGTATTCAAAACATACACACGCATATTGCCTTTACCGGAAACATTTACGGTAAGTTTATTGTTGGTTACCACTTTTGTATCACCCGTTATGGCATCAACATAGGTTCCATTCAATACATTGTTAAACGTAAAACTTTCGGAAATGGCTACACACACATAACTATCGGTAGTGGCATCCACATAGCGGCGCTTAAAAGCCAAGTTGTTCTGCTGACCTTCCGTAGAATATTTTCCTTTACGTAGAGCCGGTACTGCCATTCTGATTTGACTCAAACGCTGAATATGACGAGCCAGCGGATGCTTCAATGTAACTGCCACATTACCTGTAGCATTGCTGTAACTTGCAAAATCATTTACATGAAGTGTTCCGGAGATATATCCTCCATAATAAGCGCGACCCGATTCTTTTAAAGGAATAGTAGGCCCTTTATCGATAGAATAACCCTTTTTAAATTCAATTTCACTGCCGTAATAAACACACGGTATTCCTCGGAAAGTGTACATCAAGCATAAATTTTCCGCCCAAACATCCTGAGTCTTAGCAAAACGTTGTCCTTCGGGAGCACCGTCGGGAGCATAATCGTGAGAATCTACATAAACCACGTTATAAGTTGGGTCATTATAAGCGTAATCTCCATTACAGGCTACCCGGAAAGCACTTTTAGCGTCTTCAAAATTCCAATGCATGGGAAAATCGATTACATTCATTCCTGAATGCATCGAATGATCAGGAGCGTTATAATCGTTTCCATTCAAAAAAGCATTATTGGAAGATGGCTGATTGGATGTATTAATATTGTCATTATAATTCTGTACACAGGAGCGCTGATTGGTGTTGTTCAAAAATTCCTCACTGGTTCCCCTTATCCATGTATTTTGAAAATAGGTAGCATCCTCCGTCCAGTCATAATTTCTGGAATCTTTCCATGTATAAAAAGGTGTTGACATGGCAGCCGTGTTTCGGTACCAATAATTTCTGTCGCGCGTGCATATTTCGCTAAAAATAAAAAAATTATCGTTTCCACATTCACGAGCAATGCGCTGAAAAGCCGGAATAAAAGCCTTATTGAAGACCAGCCGGTTGATATGTCGACCTGTATCGATACGGAAACCGTCAACACCCATACGAATAAATTGACCATAAGCATTAATCAGATAGTTATAAACCAACGGATTTTCGGTGTTTAAGTCCACGCAATCACCGGCAATTTGTGCCCATTGACAGGTAATGTCATCCCAATTGAAATTTCCAAAATGATGCCAATAGTTATTTACATCATGATTTTGTCCATCGGTATTTTTCATGCGTGCCAACCGTGCCTGATACTGCTCACCACCGGAAAGATTTTCATAGTTCAGAGGTAAAATGCCGTTTTTCAAAGGTTTCATGGAAGCATTCATATCGGAAAGGTCGGCAGTATAATCCTTTTCAAACATGGGGCAAAGATTTGCTTCTCCAAAGTTACCGGTGTGATTCAACACAATATCAAGAATAATTTTCATTCCCTTTGCATGAACAGCATCTATTAGCGTTTGAAAATTTACATCTTGCGATTCGTAACGAGGATCCACTTTTTCGAAATTGAAAGCGTGGTATCCGTGATAATCATAACCACTTGCGTTTTCAACAACTGGAGTAATCCATATAGCTGTAAAACCGAGAGCTTTAATATAATCTAATTTTTCAATTAAACCCTTAAAATCCCCTCGCCATGCCGGATCGCCCTGATTTAAACTTTGTCCATCCCAACATTGTACATTATTACTTGGATCGCCATCATAAAATCGAGTGGTAATAACAAAATATATGGTTTCATCTCGGAAATCTGTGCGGACAAAATTATTTACGCTTCTTAAGGTGGTAAAAGGAAACAAAAAACACATTAAGAACGAAAAAAATAAAAACCTTTTCCTTTTGTTTGAAAAAAACTTTTTAAAAAAATTCCTTTTTATTGAATTAATGTCTTGCATGAAATCTAATTTTAAATTAATTATTTGAACTAATGATTTAGTATATGACCACTTTTTGGTGATTAATTACATACACCCCTTTTGGAATATTACAAAAAGTATTTTGTCCTTGTTTTATGTTAAGATTACGAATTAATACCCCATTAATACTATATAAAGGATAATTACCTTCAATTTTGCTATAAACATATAAAGCATTATCCTTACTGTAAAATTTCAAAGGCAACTCTTTAGCAATTGTAGGTGTAGCACTGCTTACTGAAACTACATGATTTAATCCTGTGGCTTTATAATAACCTCCATTTACAACGTCAAAACCTGGCTGACCTGCTCCAGGGGCTTGATGACTTCCCCCATCGTTAAATAAAACCTTCCAATTATTAATTTCACCCGTTAAATTAAACTTAAACACATTGTCTGTTAAAGCTGTTGCGGCATCACCGGGCCATCCACTTGTGATTTCACCCGATGTTCCATAAATATAAACATGAATATTGCTCCCCCAGTCTGCAGGTTTTTCAAAGAAAATAGCCTGCTCGCCTGCTTGCAACACAATATCTCCTGATGAAGGTGGATTCTCGCCTCCATTTGTACAATCTACAGTAGCAACAATGTATTTCCCATCTGAATTTGTTCCATTCGTCTCAAAACAAGTATCGTCTGTTACATTGTTCACATCTACTGTCTGATTGCCACTTCCATTACTAAAAACAAGATTTAGTGTTGTGATTTCGTCCGGGAAAACATAAGAACACCAATTATCGGTTCCTGTGGTTACTTGTGTACCTGGCCATGCTCCTAGTAAAGTCGTTGAATTGGCATTCCATGCATAAAAATAAACGATGTTCCATTCATTGGGCTTCTTAAATTTTACGGTGATCCCTGTTGGAGCTTCAATATAATATTCATAAGAAACAATAGAAGATAATAATCCTTGCCCATCAATAGCAATTGCTTTCAGCGTCGTATTATTTTGTGTTATGGTTATGGTACTTCCTGAAGAAATTTTGGTAGAATTTGCTGTAGGAGTTGTTCCATCTAAAGTATAATAAATATAAACAGGTTGATTTTGTCCAGTTGCTGTTAAGGTAACAGTAACTCCTTCTGGATAGTAACCTCCTGCAGGAGAAATTGAAAGTTCAGGTGATGAAGAATTAACTTTCGTATAAATGGCATAATTATTTCCTGAAGTTGCCAGCGTATAATCTGACGGTATGGTATAGCTCCCGCTTCCCAATTTTACTATCAACGAACCGTTTTTCCCTATTACGGTAGCCACATACGAACCCGAATTAACCTGATTGACGGTTACTGAACTTTCACTATGAATAGCCACTGCATGACGGGCAGCAATCATGGCTTTTATTTCGTTCTTATACTGTTTCCAATGTGGTAAAGAAACACAAGGAACTCCTGGAGAACAAAGCATAAAAGCATTGGCTACCAGCACATCACCTTGATACTTGTTGTTGTCACGATAGGTATCATGATTATCTATAAAGGTAGTAGCATATCTTTTGGAATCGGGATTATGAATCAAACCAGCTGGTTGATATTTACCATTGTAAAGCCATACCAATTGTGTAAAATCTCCACCCGACGATGCAAAATTATTCAACGCATATTTAAATGAAAAATCGAAAGTAGTAGATTTATAATTGGCAGCCTTGATCCAGTTCCACAAAGCATCATAACTTCCGTCCCAATATTCGCCAACAGAAAAATCTGCTCCAGCAGCATCGTTATACATGGCAACATACGAACCGGGAAATCCCTTTGTCATGTCATAACGCCAGCCGGCATAACCTATATCGTTTTTCAAAAATTGCATATAAGCTTTTATGGTATTCTGAACAGTAACATTTCGATGATCCAAATCTCTTGCTCCGTCAAAATTTTCACCTTCATCCGGTCCTCCAGTTGCCAAATAGCCTTTTGCAACGCATTCGTCGTTATTGCAAATTGCCCAGCTTCCCCATGTATAGGTTACACCATTGTAAGTCTCTGAAGGGAAATCTGTCCAACTGGAAACGCCATTTCGATGATTGATAACAATGTCGGCCACACAACGAGTGCCGGCATTTTTTAGCGTAGAAATCAATGTTTTCAATTCCGTCTGCGTTCCAAAACTGCTGTTTTGATTGAAATAATATACAGGGCAATAACCCATAGTGTTATAATAGGGAGAATTAGCATTCCCGCTTGGTGGAAGCCAGATCAAATCAAAACTTGCTGCCAATTCTTCAGCCTGCGAAGTTAACTTTGTCCATTTCGAATCGGTATAAGAATCCCAGTAAAAAGCCTGCAACATTACGTCCGTACATTGCGATGGAGCCTGAGACTTTACAGAAAATGCAGATAAAACAAAAAAAGTAACAAGAAAATAAAACGTTTTTTTCATGGCTTGTTAGTTATGTTATTTGTAAAATCATTACTTTTATCCAAATTTAGTCAACGTACGAATAGAAAAAATCTTTTTCACAGAAAAAGTGAAGAAAAAATTACGCAAACGTTTGAAATCATCGAAAGTAAGTGTTTGTTATACATCTGATTCTGACAAAAAAAAGACCAATAGAAAATTTTAAAACAAACGTGAGTTCGATATAACGATTGCATTTTTTACTATATAAATTGTTGATAATTAATATGTTAATAAAGTCTATTCCTATTGTTGATTATCGTTACTAAGGTTTTATTTTAAAAAGAGGTTCGTTTTTGGAATTAAAAAACTCATTTAGAAACGACTAACCTTAATAACCTGTAAATACATACTTCTTAACAACCTTATTAGCTTATTTACAATTGCTTAAAAAATATTCATATACCGAACTCAGGTTAAAACAAGAGAAATACAAGGCATAAAAAACAAGGCACAGACGCAAATCTGTACCTTACTATAATCGTTCAAAAAATAAATATACCAAAAACTTTATCAAATGCCTATAAACTTCAAAACAAACTATTTTTTTTACCAAACCATAATTTTTGTTCGGAAACCCGAATGTTGTGCATCCCTTATAAATAGCACATAAATACCAGCAACAGGAACTTCCAGCCTACAATGCGAATCTCCCGTAACTTTTGCCTGCAAAATATGACCGGCCATGTCGGCTAAATAAATTTGCGAAGTTCCTTTTAACCCTTCAATTTCAATATTACCTCCCAGTGGATAAATTCTAAGGAAATGATCCGTGTTCTCAATATTCACATTTTCGGTAATTACTCTTTTGGGAACATTCAAGTAAAAGCGATTTTTTATTTCGGTGGTAGAAGTCTGAAAACCGTATTCCGTTCCCGATGTCAAGTCAATTGTTTCACCCGTTTGCTGGTCGGTAAGGGTTACCGGCAAATTAATCAGTTGTGCAGTCCAGTTAAAGGAATAATCTCCTGCTTGCGGCACTTTTACGTAAACAGGTACAGTTGTATTTTCCGGAACCGTATTCAGTGCCAGTGCATAGTTCGTTCCGTTGCTCAATGTGTAAATGCGAGGAGTTGAAGCATTCATCGGTTCCGAATAGGGTGCATCGTAAAGTTCGTCATAGCCGGCAGTAGATTCAGGTTTCATGCGCACCAGC
>Ga0228535_1002970_pt1 | contig 13901 bp, 12 predicted proteins | sample SJ1metagenome_FD_168457 | JGI IMG/M metagenome (GOLD analysis project Ga0228535, IMG submission 168457) | Enriched culture of PCE-dechlorinating microbial communities from Ithaca, New York, USA - SJ1 | ecosystem: Engineered > Modeled > Simulated communities (microbial... > Unclassified | place... | reverse complement strand
GACCTTGAAATCGCTCGACAACCTCGAAGCGATCTGCAGGGTTGACGGCGTCGACGGCGTCTTCATTGGCCCGAACGACCTCTCCGCCGGCATGGGACACCGCGGTAACATCCCCCATCCGGAGGTGCAGAAGGCCATCGCCGATTCCGTCAAACGCATCCTCGCCTGCGGCAAGGCCCCGGGGATCCTGGTCGGCCAGGCCGACGGCCAGCGCATGCTCGACATGGGCGTCCTGTTCGTCGCGGTCGGCTCGGACATCGGCCTCCTGCGCGCCGGTTCCGAGGCGCTGGCGGCCCAGTTCAGGCGTTGAGGATCGGGATCAAGGCCGGCAGAAAGGCCGGGAAATTTGGGATTCCATCTTGACAAAGTCGGGATTCGCTGTTACTGGAAGATGGCTTCCCTAGGATGATTTCCGGTGCATTTTGACGGAACGCCGCTTCTTCAAAAAATGCAGGGGGGTTTATGTTCATCTGGCTGTTTCACCGAATCAGCGGGGTCACCCTGATTGTCCTGTTCAGCATCAAGATCCTCACCAGTTATTTCCTCTTCACCAAAGACCAGAAGCCGGACTGGGCCCTGAGCCTGCACCGCCATCCCGTCCTGGACATCCTCATCCTGATCCTGTTCACCTTTCACAGCCTCTACGGGCTTCGGACCATCGCGATCGACTTCGGTTACCGTAAGGAAAAGCAGCTCTTCTGGGTGGCAAACATCGCAGGCGCCCTGGTCTCGGCGGCCTTGATCGCCCTTTACGTCAGGTTCTCGTAGACATGATCGATCACGATATCCTCATCGTCGGCGGCGGTTTGACGGGTCTTCGGGCCGCGGTCGGCCTTTGCGACGATTTCGACGTGGGCCTGGTCTCCAAGGTCTACCCGACCCGGTCCCACTCCATTGCCGCCCAGGGAGGCCTCAACGCGGCCCTCACCAACAACCCCGAGAGCCGTGACGATTCCTGGGAGAAGCACACCTTCGACACCGTCAAGGGAAGCGACTACCTGGCCGACCAGGATGCCGTGGAGATCATGTGCAAGGAGGGCATCAAAGTCGTCTACGAGATGGAGCACTGGGGATGCCCCTTCAGCCGCTTCGAAGACGGCTCCATCGCCCAACGCCCCTTCGGAGGCGCCGGCTACCCCCGGACCTGTTATTCCGCCGACATCACGGGCCACGTCCTGCTGAACACCCTCTACGAGCGAGCCGTCGCCAAGGGGGTCCGGATCTATCCGGAGTGGTTCGTGACCGCCCTGTGCGTCGAGGAGGGCCGGTGCCACGGCATCATCGCCCTGGATACGCAGACCGGCGAGCTCGTCCCTGTCCGCGCCAAGGTGACCTTTTTCGGCACGGGAGGCTACGGCCGCGTCTTCCAGCATTCCACCAATGCCCTGATCAACACCGGAAGCGGCATCGGGATGGCCTACAAGGCCGGTGTTCCCATCAAGGACATGGAGTTCGTCCAGTTCCACCCCACGACGCTCATCGGCACCAACATCCTCATGTCCGAGGCCTGCCGGGGCGAGGGGGCCTACCTGATCAACAACCAGGGGGAACGCTTCATGCAGCGCTACGCCCCCAAGGCGATGGAACTGGCCCCCCGCGACATCGTCTCCAGGTGCATCCAGACGGAGATCAACGAGGGGCGGGGATTCGACCACCCCCTGGGCAAGCACGTCCACCTGGACCTCCGGCATCTGGGGGCCCAGAAGATTCTGGAGCGCCTTCCCGGGATCCGGAACATCAGCATAGATTTCCTCAACATCGACCCCATCCAGGAGCCGATCCCCATCCAGCCCGGCCAGCACTACTCCATGGGAGGCATCGACGTCAACGCGCGCTGCACCTCCGAGATCCGCGGCTTCTATGCCGGCGGGGAATGCTCCTGCGTCAGCGTCCACGGCGCCAACCGCCTGGGCGGCAATTCGCTCTTGGAGACCATCGTCTTTGGGAAACTGGCGGCACAGGCGATCCACGAGGACATGGCGAAGGATCCCCTGCCCCTCCCCGATGAGAGACCCCTGCTGAGGCTGCAGGACGAAGTCGAGGCCAAGATCGGGCGGCTGACCGAGCCCGGACGGACGGAGAGGGTCTACCGGATCCACGCCGAGCTCGGCGCAATGATGAGCGAGAAGGTAGGGATCTTCCGGACCCGCGAGGAGTTGGATCAGGCGCTCGGGATCCTCCTCAACCTCAAGGCGCGGTACGGCCGGGTCGGCGTTTCCTCGAAGACCCGCTACCTGAATTACGAGTTGATCAACGCCCTGGAGCAGGAATACATGCTGGAGGTGGCCCACATGATCATCCTGGGGGCCATCCTCCGCGAGGAAAGCCGGGGAGCCCACTACCGGCTCGAATTCCAAGCCCGGAACGACAAGGACTGGCTGAAACACACCATTGCCCGGATCGGCCCGGACGGCCTACCGGCCATCTCCTACAAGGAGGTGGTGATGACCCGGTACCAGCCCATGGAGAGAAAGTATTGATCAAGGCCAGCGCATACACCTTCAAGATCCTCCGCTACGACGCCCGGGCACCGGAGGCGGAACCCCGCTTCGCGACCTACCGGATCAGCGTCATCCCGGGACTCACGGTCCTGGCGGTTCTGCTGCGGATCCGCGACGAGATCGACGGGACGCTCGCCTTTCGCAGTTCCTGCCGCTCCGCTGTCTGCGGCTCCTGCGCGATGGTGATCAACGGCAAGATCGACCTCGCCTGCCGGACCCAGGTCGCCGCTTTCAACACCGACACGATCGTCCTGGAACCCCTGCCCAACTTCGAGGTCCTGAAGGACCTGGTGGTGGACATGACCCCCTTCTGGCGAATGTACGAGAAGGTCAAGCCCTACCTGATCCGGGAAAGCCCCGTCCCCGAGAAGGAGATCCCCCAGAGCGTGGAGGAGCGCAACCGGATCGACCAGTTCGTCAACTGCATCCTCTGCGCCTGCTGCTACGGGGCCTGTCCGGTCCTGGCGAGGGACCCCGACTACGTCGGGCCGGCGGCGGCGGTCAAACTCGAACGCTTCGCCCTCGATTCCCGCGACGAGAGGCCTGCCGAAGTCCTGGAGCGCTTCAACGACGAAAAGGGCGTCTGGGCCTGCGACACGGTTTTCCGCTGCATTGACGCCTGCCCGAAGGACGTCCGGCCCACCGACGCCATCGTGGGCTTGCGCAAGGCGCTGGTGAAGAACCGTTTCAAGAGACTCCTGGGAGGGAAAAAGTGAAACTGAAATTCTCCCTCGTCACGAGGAGGACCTTCCTCAACACCCTCTTCTTCGGCTGGCTGGCGGCTTTCTTCTCTGGGACCGTCTACGCCCTCATGCGGTTCGCCTTCCCCACGCTGGGAAAGGAGCCCGACTTCGTCGTCCTGAACTGGAAGGACTTCGTCGACATCCCCCCCAATTCGGTGAAACCCTTCCCCTGGGGGGGCACCGTGGGGCTCTACTACAAGAAGGACGACGGCAGCATGATCGCCCTGAAGGGGGTCTGCACCCACATGGAATGCAACGTGGCCTACAAACCGGCGGAGAGGCGCTTCTACTGCGCCTGCCACCAGGGATGGTTCGACGCCGACGGCCGCAACATCTCCGGGCCGCCGCCCAAACCCCTGGAGTCCTTCGCGATCACCAAGGAGGGAGAGAAGCTGATCATCGCCAGGAAGGGGGTCAAGGTTGAACTGCCCAAGGCTTAGAGACTGGCTGGAGGAGCGATACGACCTCGATGGGATCAAGGGAATCGCCCGGGGCAAGTTCGTCCCGGAGCACCGCCACGACATCTGGTACTACACCGGCGGGATCACCCTGTTCCTTTTCCTTCTGCAGTTCCTCACGGGAATGCTCATGGCCTTCTACTATGTCCCCCACGTGGACTTCGCCTACAAGAGCATCATCGAGATCGTCACCAAGCTGCGCATGGGCTGGTTCTTCAAGTCCCTGCACCACTGGGGGGCGCAGATGGCGATCCTGTTCCTCTTCGTCCACCTCTTCGGTACGCTCCTGATGAAGTCCTACCGCAAGCCCCGGGAACTGGTCTGGGTGACCGGCTTCATCCTCTTGGGGATCTCGATCTTCTTCGGTCTGAGCGGCTACCTGCTCCTCTGGGACGAGCGGGCCTTCGCCGCCGTGCGGGTGGCCACGGGCGGGGCAGGCGCCTTCCCCGTCGTCGGGGGGTTCATCAAGGCCTTCCTCAGGGGGAGCATCGACGTGACGGGCGAGACGCTCCTGCGCTTCTATGCCTTCCATGTGGCGATCCTGCCGCTGGTCACCCTGGCCCTGATCGGCCTGCACCTCCTGTTCGTCCAGTTCCACGGGATGAGTGTCCCGCCCTCCCTGGAAAAGGAGAAGCTCCGGGAGGTCCCCTTCTTCCCGAACGTCTTCTACAAAGACCTGATGATCTGGCTGGTCGTCCTGGGAGTGGTCGTGACGCTGGCCGTTCTCTTCCCCCCAGAGATCGGCGTGAAGGCCGATCCCCTGGCCCCGCCGCCGGAGAACATCAAGCCCGAGTGGTACTTCCTCTTCCTCCTGCAGACCCTGAAACTTTTCCCCGGCTCCATCCTGGGGATGAACGGCGAGACCATCGCCATCCTGACCGTGTCCGGGGCGATCCTCTTCTTCTTCCTGATCCCCTTCCTGGACCGCAAATCCGGTCGCGGCGAGAGGAGCCCCCTGTTCACCTGGATCGGCATCTTCTACCTGATCTATTTCCTCGTGATGACGGCGGTGGGTTTTCTGAGCTGAGGGAGGGCCTATGCTAACCAGACATATCCAGAACCACCTGAAAAGGCTCCTGAATCGCACGCGGCTTGCAGCTGTAGCCGCCCTCCTCTTCTGGACGACCCCTTTGGGGGCCGCAGCAGCGGAGAAGATTGCCGTCTTCCCAGAGGTGCCCTATGACGGCTACATCGTCTACGAGAGTCTGATCGTCTTCTGGGCCGCGATCATCGGCCTTATTGTCATCATCCGGATGAAGCTCCGGGAGATCGAACGGACCCAGGCCCTGGGAGCGGACCGGCAAGACAAGGACGCCCCGCTTCTGGAGTAGCCCCCGTCACTCCAACCACCCCAATAATTTTCGATAAAAAAAGGCCTTCCCAGATCGGGAGGCCTTTCGTTTTCCCTGTTCCCGGCCGCAACCGGTACGGCCGCGGCCCGTCCAATCAGTAGTACCGGTAGCTCTTCACCTGCGAGATGTGCTTCGCCAGGCGCAGCACCTGCATGCAGTAGCCGAACTCGTTGTCGTACCACGCATACAGGACGATGTTCCGGCGGTCGTTGGAAACGACCGTGGCCTCCGAATCGTAGACGCAGGCGCAGGAGTCGCCGATGACGTCCGTGGAAACCAGTTCCGTAGAAGTGGAGTAACGGATCTGCTCGATCAGGGTCCCCTTCAGGGAAGCGATCCTCATGATCTCGTTGACCTCCTCCCGGGTAACATCCCGGGCGACGCTGAGCGACAGGATCGCCAGCGACACGTTGGGCGTGGGAACCCGAACGGCGTTGGCCGTCAGTTTGCCCTTCAGGCTGGGGATCGCCTTGACCGCGGCGGAGGCGGCCCCCGTCTCGGTGATCACCATGTTGAGCGGGGCGGAACGGCCCCGGCGCATCTTCTTGTGGAAATTGTCCAGGAGGTTCTGGTCGTTGGTGTAGGAGTGGATCGTCTCGATGTGGCCGCGGACGATGCCCAACTCCCGGTCGATGACGCTCAGGACCGGCACGACCGCGTTGGTCGTGCAGGAGGCGGCCGAGAAGAGCCGCTCCTGGGCGGGATCGAGGTTGCAGGTCTCCTGGTTGACGCCGTAGACGATGTTGGGGACGTCCCCCTTGCCGGGCGCGGTCAGGAGGACCCGATGGACCCCCTTGGCCTTGAGGTGCCGGCCGAGCCCCTCCCGGTCGCGCCACTTGCCGGCGTTGTCGATCAGGAGGGCGTCCTTGATCCCGTAGGACTCGTAATCGGGATCCTCGGGTTGGGCGGCCGAGATGAACTTGACCACGTGGCCGTTGACGTACATCTGTCCCTTCTCCACGTCCTCGATGGCGATCCCCGGGAAAGGGCCGTGGACCGAGTCCTTCCGGAAGAGGGAGGCCCTTTTCCGGATGTCCTCCGGTTTGCCGGGCCGGGTCACGATCGCCTTGAGGCGGAGTTGACTCCCGTTGCCGGCCTGGTTGATCAGCTCGCGGGCGACGATCCGGCCGATGCGGCCGAAGCCGTAGAGGATCACGTCGGTGTGGTGATCGCTGCGGGGTTTGACGTCGATGAAATGGCCGAGCTTGGCCGTCACGAAGGCCCTGGCATCCCCGTTGAAACGTCCGTTCTCCTCCAGCCACTCGGTGTTGAGCCGGCCGATGTCGATCCGGGCCGGGGCGATGTCCAGCTCCAGCATGGTCTTGGCCAGGAGCAGGGAATCGGCGATCTTGAGGGGCCTGTTGACGATATTCGCCGCATAGGTGTGTTTATGAAGGATGGAACTGGCCCCCCGGTCGAGGAGCTGTCGGCGGTAGATGATCAGTTCGATGCCCTTGTCGTACCAGAGCCGGCCGGCCACTTCGATGAGCTCGTTGGCAACCTTGGTGTCGTTGATCCAGCTTTGCAAGGTGGTTTCGTACTGATCGGATGATTCACTGACCGAAATGGGGTTTTCGCTGACCATCTATGCACTCCTTCCTTAGGTATTCAGATCAGGGGCTCTTCCGAGGGGCTCTCACTTCTTCGACAGCTGTGAGGCCACCGATGCAGTGGCCTTTGCGACGGCCGCCTGGTCTCCCAGGTAGTAGTGGTTGAGGGGGCGCAGGTGTTCGTCCAGCTCATAGACGAGGGGAATCCCGGTCGGGATGTTGAGCTCCGTAATCACCGCATCGGGGATCTCGTCGAGATACTTCACCAGGGCCCGGATGGAATTTCCATGGGCCGCAATGAGGAGCTTTCTGCCCGCCTTGAGATCCGGCACGATTGCCTCATGCCAGTATGGAAGGACCCTTTGGAGGGTGTCCTTGAGCGATTCGCTCCGGGGCAGTTCCTCAGGTTTCAGCCCCGCATAGCGCGGGTCCCGGCCCGGGAAGCGGGGGTCCGTCTCATCAAGCGCCGGGGGCGGGCTGTCGTAGCTCCGGCGCCAGATGTGGACCTGCTCCATGCCGTACTTCTCGGCCGTGTCCCTCTTGTTGAGCCCCTGCAGTGCGCCATAGTGGCGCTCGTTGAGCCTCCAGGAGCGACGGACGGGGATCCACATCAGGTCCATCTCCTCGAGGGTGATCCAGAGGGTCCGGATCGCCCTTTTGAGGACCGAGGTGTGTGACATGTCGAAGAGGTATCCCCCTTCCCTCAGGAGCTTCCCCGCCTGATGGGCCTCGCGGATGCCCTGCTCGGTCAGATCGACATCTGTCCAACCGGTAAAGCGGTTCTCCAGATTCCAGGTGCTCTCCCCATGACGAAGCAAAACCAGCTTGATCATCGTCTTTCTCCAGCTTGAAAGGACGGTTAGCGGTGATACAAGGCGTTTCTCGATGTGAAATCGGGGGCAGTATGCCATATCCGGACCATTCCGGCAAGTGGGAAAAATATTATCGATTATCCAATTGTTAAAGAATAACTCGCCATGATGGGGCCTGAACCTGGATCCCAGAGGGGTGCTGACCGGCCGTCATTGGGGTGGGCCATGAACCATATAAAAGGAGAGGGGAGAGTGTCCTCCCCCCTCTCCTTGCCCCCATCCTCCGGGCAGGTTTGTCCTTCGAGAACGTCACGATCAGGGCCGCTGTCCTCAACCGCCGTACACGAGGCTCGGCAGCCACAGCCCAATCGCCGGGAACATGTAGAGCATAAAGATCGCCACTACCTGGATGGCCATGAAGGGCATCATCCCCAGGAAGATCTGGTTGAGCGTCACATGGGGCGGCGCAACGCCCTTCAAATAGAACGCGGCCATCGCCACCGGCGGCGAGAGAAACGCCGTCTGGAGATTCAGCGCGACGATCAGCCCGAAGAAGAGCGGATCGACGTTGAAGTGCGGCAGAAGCGGGAGGAAGATCGGCATGAAGATGATGATGATCTCCGTCCATTCCAGCGGCCAGCCCAAGAGGAAGATGATGATCTGGGACAGGATCATAAACTGCGTTGGCGTCATGTTGAGCGACTTCACCCAGGTCTCCACGATTTCCTGGCCGCCCAAAAGCGCGAAGGCAGCCGCAAAGGTCCCGGACCCGACAAATAGCCAGCAGACCATGGCCGAGGTCTTTGCGGTCAGGAAGACCGATTCCTTGATCACGGTGAAGTTGAGCTGCTTGTAGGCCGCCGCCAGGACAAAGCCGCCGAAGGACCCCATGGCCGCCGCCTCGGTCGGCGTCGCGAGCCCTACGATGATCGTTCCGAGAACCCCGAGGATCAAGAGGGCCAGCGGGAAGAAGGACGCCAGGAGCATCTTGAAGATCTCCAGCCGCGTGAAGGTGAAGACCGCATAGAAGATCAAAAGCCCCGCTGCACAAACGCCGAAGGTGATCCAAAATCCCAGGGTAGGGGGATGGCGCCCGCCGGCTGTTGGTGTCTCCTCCGCCTGGGAGGGAGGCGCTTCGGCAGCCTGCGGCTTTTCACCGGGCGTGGCTTCCGGGGCAGGCGCCGCTTCAGAGGCGACAGGGGGCTGCCCCTCCGGTTCGGCAGGAGGTTCCGCCAGACCGGTATCAGCCTCGGGTTCGGCAAGCACTCCGCTGTCGGCCGGGACCTCGGTGGCCAACTCTTCCGCCGCGAAGCCCATCTCCTGGACGCCCGCCGTCTCAACCAGGGTCGGCGCGGTGGTCCAGAGGTAAATGATAAAGAGGAAGAAACCGACCGCCAGGAGCGGCAGGATGGCGATGACCATGTGGTTGAGGAGCGCCTTCACCGGGACGTCCGCGTTCCGTTTCCCCTTGAGCGCCCCGATTATTCCTTTCAGGACGTTGTTGCCATGAGTCTTCGAGATGACTTCGGCCCAACTGGGAATCGGCACATACTGGTCTTCCGCCGAGAGGGGCGGCGCGGCGCCCGGCCTGATCTTCGCATAGAAAATGATATAGAAGACATACATGAGCGCCAGCATCGATCCGGGAAGGAACGCCCCGGCGTAGAGTTGGACCACCGACACGCTGGCCGTAGCCCCGTAGAGGATCAGCAGGACCGACGGCGGGATCATAATTCCGAGGGTGCCTCCTGCGGTCACCGCCCCGGCCGAGAGGCGGATGTTGTAGCCGGCCCGAAGCATGGCCGGGAAGGCGAGGAGCCCCATCAGCGTCACCACCGCGCCGATGATCCCGGTGGCCGTGGAGAAAACAGCGCAGGTGATGATCGTGGCGACGGCGAGGGACCCGGGGATGCGCGCGGTGGCAAGGTGCAGGCCCTTGAAGAGCCGTCCGATCAGATTGGCGCGCTCCACCAGATAGCCCATGAAGACGAAGAGCGGCACCGCGATCAGGACGTCATTGTTCATGACCCAGAAGGCCCGCTGGACCACCAGATCGAGGGTCTGCTGGACCGCAAGCTGCGGGTTGACGCTGTTATAGGCGTACCAGGCAAAAAAGGTCCCCAGCCCCATCAGGGTGAAGGCCGTGGGGAAGCCCAGCATGATCGCCACGACGATCAGGGCCAGCATCAGGAGGCCCATATGGCCGTTGGTGATCTTGTCCACGGGCGGCATGAGGATGAAGAGGCCGGTGACGATCAAGGCCAAGATCGACAGTCCAAACCAGGCTCCTTTTTTCATTTGTCACCCCCCTTTGCGTGCGTCACGTACTCGTCGAGCTTGGCGATATCCTCATCCTTGACCCCGGTCTGTTTCTTCAGTTTCTCCACGTCGACCTCTTCGACGTCCTCCAGCCGGGGAGGCCACTTGCCATCCTTGAGGCAACGGATGCAGCGGATGATCTCAACGATTCCCTGCAGCAGCACAAACGCGCCGGCCACAGGGATCACAGTCTTGAAGTGGTAGACCGGGGGGCCGTTGGCCGTGATCCCCGAGTGCTCGAAGATCGCCCAGGAATCACCGGCGTAGAGATATCCGGCCCAGCAGAGGGCCGTGATCCCCGGGAGGAAGAACACGATGTACAGCGTCAGGTCGATGCCGGCCTGGAGACGCGGCGGGAAGAAGCCATAGAGGACGTCGCCGCGGACCATGTTGTTCTTCGAGAGCGTATAGGCGCCCGCCATCATGAACAGCGTCCCGTACATCTGGAGCATCATATCGAAGGCCCAGTCGTGCGGGGCGTCCAGAGCATAACGCGAGAACACCTCATAGGTGATCAGAAAGGTCAGCGAAACAATGAGCCAGGAGAAGACCTTGCCTACGAAGGTGCTGATCTTGTCGACGGTCAAAAGCAACTTCTGCATAGTCACCTCTTATCCGGAAATCAACCACCCGGGAGTGTCACCGGGTGGTTGATCGGTAACCTACCGAAATTTTGATGATCTGTTCATGGACTACTTCTTCGCGGGGGCGGCCTTCTTCCCGAAGTAGTGGAGGTAAGCCAGACGCGGGCTGACCACGTAGTCCTGCTTCCATTTCACGGTCCGCTCGGCGAATTTCCGCTGCGATGCGGCGATCTCCTTGAAGAGCGGATTCTTGGCCGAGTACTCCGCCTCGACCTTGTCGAAGATCTCGAGCTGCTTCTGGAGGATCGAATCCGGGGTCTTGTAGAACCTCACCTTCTCCTTGGTTTGCAGTTCGATGTAGTCCGTTGAGTAGCGGTCGATCGATTTCCAGGTGACGTCCGCCGAGGCCGCCTCGACGGCGTTGTCGATAATCGCCTTCATCTTGGCCGGCAGGGCGTCGAATTTCGCCTTGTTGAAGAGGATCTCGAAACTCTCGGCGCTCTGGTGGTAGCTCTGGAGCATGCAGACCTTCGAAACGTCGGCAAAGCCGAGGGCCCGGTCGGAGGAGGCGTTGTTGAACTCCGCCCCGTCCAAGAGGCCGCGGTCCAGGGCCGGAACGATTTCGCCGCCGGGCAGCGCGTTGACCGCCGCGCCCATCCCCTTGAACAGGTCGATGGAAATGCCCACGGTGCGGTACTTCATACCCTTGAAATCGTCCGGCTTGCTGATCGGTTTCTTGAACCAGCCCAGGGGCTGGGTCCACATCGGGCCGTAGGCATAGGATTTGACGTTGACGCCGATCGCATCGTAGACCTTCTGGAACAGCTCCTTGCCGCCGCCGTATTTGTGCCAGGAGAGAAGCATGTCGGCGTCCATGCCGTACGCGGGGCTTGATCCCCACAGGGACAGAGCGTTGTTCTTGCCGTAGTGGTACACGAAAACCCCGTGGCCGCCGTCAAGCGTCCCCTTGGAGACCGCCATCAGCAGGTCGAACGCCGGGACGACGGCGCCCGCCGGGAGCACCTCGATTTTCAGATCACCGCCGGTCATGTCGTTGACCTTTTTGGCGAAGTCGAGGGCATACTCATGGAAGATGTCCTTGGTCGGCCAAGTGCTCTGCCAACGCATGTTGATCGGTCCCTGCGCCTTGATGACCGTGGGGAAGCCAAGGGTTGCGGCCCCGGCCGTCGCCAATGCGGCACCGGCGAGGAACTTGCGGCGTGATACGCCCGACTGCTTGGTCATGCTGCCCAATTCTTTCGCTTTCATAATCCCTCCCTATTTGTGTTTGGTAACCGCCATCAGAAAACCACCCCTACCGACTGTCAACGCACCTTCGAAGCCCTACGGGCCTCGCCTATCCGTAAGGATCAGACCGCGCCCGGAACCGGCATCCATCGGCGTGGGGGAGACTGGACCGCCTTGCCGCTGCGACAGGCTCCCGGCAGGACGCAAGTCGACACCCCACCAGGAACACCGCACCGCGAATCCGGTCCTTCAGTCCACGCGTCAGTCAGCCGTCAATGCCCGGGGTCAGAAGACCCTTCAGCCAACCATCGGGCAACGCTCACAAAACCAATCTGTCGTAAATAAAAGCAAAGAGGGACTACTCTTGATACGGACTATCCATTCGCTTGAATCTTCAACTACGAATAGCGCGCATGAATCAGTTTTACACCTGGGACTGTTTGAAGGGTGTGCGATGCTAGCATCCCGCAAAATTACTTGTCAAGCGAAACGTTTTGATTGGACATCCACATGAAATAATTAGAATTCAAACGGCTTCTTGCCTGCCGCCGGCGGTCTTTGCATCGGGGGACTCCTGACAGTTCCTCTTTAAAAACCATTCCAGGGGGATATGCAACGCTCAAATCGCCGGGCGGTCGTACCGAAGTTCGAACGGTCGAAATACCGGGTTGACCGGCCGGAGCGCCTCAGAAATGGAACCTCTCCCTGAGGATCCTGAGGTATCGGCGGCTCACCGGGACGCGGCGGCCGGACTTGGTCTTGATCTCGGCCAGCATGTTTTCCCTGAGGCATATCTCGTCCACCCAATCGATGTTGACCAGGAACTGCCTGTGGCACCGGACCAGAGGGGTCCTGCTCTCGAGAACCTGGAGGGTGAGTTCCGTATAGAATGCTCCCCCCGGACAGACCGCATGGACCCCCGTCTCATCGGAGGCCACGAACTCGACCTCCGCCGTGTTGATGAGCTTGATCCTGCCGGACTGGATGCAGGGGATCTTCCGGATCTCCGGGACGCCCGGGAACGGTTTTCCGGCCCCGCCGCCTCTCTGTTTGAGCTTCTCCACGGTCTTGAGGAGCCGCTCCCTCTCGACCGGCTTGAGGAGGTAATCCAGGGCGTTCTCCTCGAAGGCTTTGAGGGCGTATTGGTCGTGAGCGGTGACGAATACGACTCCGGGCAGGGAGTCCTCGTCGATCATGGCTAGAAGCTCGAAGCCGTTGATGACCGGCATCTGGACGTCCAGGAAGAGGACATCCGGCCTTTCCCGTCGGATGGCCTGGATCGCCTCGACGGCGTTGGCACACTTGCCGCAGATGGTGAACTCGCCGGTCTCCTGGAGCATGGCTTCCATCTCTTCCCGGGAATAGGGCTCGTCATCCACGATCAGGGCACGCATCGTCATGGCCGCCTCTCCAGGGGGACAGTGATCCTCACCCGCGTGATCTGATCGGGCACGCAGAAGATCGATACGCCGGAGGCGCCCCCGAAACGGCCTTTGAGTCTCTTGTCGACGATCTTGATCCCGTGGCCATCCGCCGTCTCCTTTTCATGGAAGATCCCGGCGTTGTCCTCGATCTCGATGAAAGCCCGGCCGTCTTCCCTGAAGGCCCTGATCCGGGCAATCCCCTTGCCCATCGTGTTGCAGATCCCATGCTTGAAGGCATTCTCGACCAGGGGCTGCAGCGTAAACGTGGGCAGGACCAGCTTGAGCAGGGCCGGATCGATATCCACCTCGATCGCCAGCCGGTCGTCGTAGCGGGCCTTTTCGATCTGCAGGTAAGAATTGACCTGATCGAGCTCCTCCTCCAGCGTCGACAGATCGTTGCCGCGTTTAAGGTTCTTCCTGAAGAAGTTAGACAGGTGGATGAGCAGTTCCTTGCAGCGGGCCGCGTCGATGCGCAGGATTGCGATGATCGTGTTGAGGGCGTTGAACAGGAAATGGGGGTTGACCTGGGCCTGCAGGAGTTTCAGTTCGGTCTGCACCAGGAGGTTCTTCTGCTGCTCGTAGCGGGACAGGAGAAGCTGGTTCGAGAGCAGCCGGGCGATCCCCTCGCCTAGGGTCTTGTTCATGTTAAGGAACTTCTTGTTCCTGGGCTCGAAGAGCTGGATCGTGCCGATCACCTCGTCATCGATGCACAGGGGGACCACCAAGACGGAGTTCATGGGACAACGGTCCGTCAGGGGACAGCAGTAGCGCTCCTTTTTCCCGTCTGCGAAGATGACCTTGTTCTCCCCGATCGCGGCCTTGGTGAAGGGCGAGGAGATGGGATTGCCCGGCCTGTGGTGGTCCGTCCCCTGACCGATGAAGGCCACCAGGGTCTCCTTGTCGGTGATCG
>Ga0228535_1002966_pt1 | contig 13917 bp, 12 predicted proteins | sample SJ1metagenome_FD_168457 | JGI IMG/M metagenome (GOLD analysis project Ga0228535, IMG submission 168457) | Enriched culture of PCE-dechlorinating microbial communities from Ithaca, New York, USA - SJ1 | ecosystem: Engineered > Modeled > Simulated communities (microbial... > Unclassified | place... | reverse complement strand
CCCATCCCGAACACGGAAGTTAAGCACCCTCACGCCGATGGTACTACGGTTAGCCGTGGGAGAGTAGGTAGCCGCCGGGCCTTCTTTTTTTCTCCTCTGCAACCCTCCCTTTGTGGAGGGCCTTTTTATTTTCCCAACCATCGTCCCTTGACTGTGATACACTACTTGGGGAGGCAGATAGTGTTGTTGTTCTTTGTAGTTCTGATTGTGTTGGTTGGTTCCTTTCTCCAAGCAAATATTGGATTTGGCTTTCCCATTATAGCCATGATCTTCTTCCCTTCTCTCTTTCCCTTTTCCACAGCGGTAACATTGAACCAGGTAATAGCCATAGCAAGCACCCTCTTTGTATCAATACGGTATCGTGCGCACATCAGGTGGTGTATCCTCCTGCCTCTTCTCGTTTCATCAATACTCGTAGCCCAGCTGGTGATTCTCTTCAGCCTGAGCATCGATGCCTCCTCGCTGACGATAGTCCTCGGACTCTTTTTGGTCTTGCTTTCCCTGTATTTTGCCCGTTTCAGTGAACGCATCCGTATTCGGGCGACAATGACCAACGGATTTCTCATGGGTCTTTTCGCTGGTATAGGAAATGGCTTCTTCGGTATCGGAGGACCACCGGTTGCACTCTACCTATTTGCATCCGTTCCGGATAAGAAATCCTATCTGGCAACTATTCAGGCGTATTTCCTCTTTTGCAATATCCACAGCATCCTGGTTCGCAGCCTTCATGGATCTTTGCAGGTTTCCCACATTCCCATCATACTCGTAGGTTGGGTATCCATCGCAATCGGAACATATACCGGACTCAAACTCTTCAGTAAAGTTCCAGAATATGTATTGAAACGAATCGTTTACTTATTTGTAGGCTTAAGCGGTCTCTGGATTGCATTACAGCAACTGTTGTAAATCTTGATGCATCCTGCGAACATTGGTACACTACCATCATCCAAGGAGCTTGTAAGCGCATGAAGAACTGACGAACACCCATCAACGCAACAAACCGAATCACAATCGATTGTATGCGTCACCGCGTGTTCTCAGTGTAGTATCATCATTGCGTGTGACGCCTCAAACAGGAGGCCGTATGAGTATCCAAACCTTGGAATTCCAACATATTACATTTCATTATCCCCAGCAGAGCATGGATCTGTTCACAGACCTTTCTCTTTCTGTAGGTCCTGGATGGACTGCAGTCATCGGAGCCAATGGAGGAGGAAAAAGTACGCTCCTCAAGCTTGCATGCAACCGCCTGGAGCCTTTGGCGGGGGCTGTGATGCATCCCGGCCTCTGCCTCTACGTACCGCAACGGACCGATGAGATACCTCCCTCCTATGACGAATTTGCATACTCCTACGATGCGTTGTCCTGCAAACTGCATGGACAGCTGGGCCTTCAGCGTGACTTTCTGGCTCGATGGGACCAGCTTAGCCACGGCGAACGCAAGCGTGCGCAAATCGCTTGGGCACTGTATGAGAGGAGCGACCTTTTATGCATCGATGAGCCGACCAACCACCTTGACCGCGACGCCATGCACGTAATCGTCAAGGCATTACAGAATTATCGTGGAATAGGGTTGCTGGTAAGTCATGACCGTGAAGTCTTGGATGCTCTCTGCACAAGTACCGTCCACGTACAGTCACCGTTTGTAAGTAAGCTTTCCTGTCCCCCAAGTCAGGCCATGGAGGAGATGCGAAAGCAAAGGATTGCAGCAGAGACAGCCTATGTGGAACAAGGCAAACAGCTGAAGAGGCTGATGAAGGAGAAACAGCGTCGCAGCGCTATTGCCGGTGTTCAGGATAGTCGCAACACCAAAAGACATATCAATCCAAAGGATCATGATGCAAAAGCCAGAATTGATGAATTTCGGGTCAGCGGGGGAGACAAGGTAGCCGGGCAGCTATCCCGACAATTGGACAGCAGGGTCTCAAGTGAGCTTGCGACTACCCATTCGTTGCACAAAACGCTTGGTGAGAAACGAGCATTGGACCTATCCAAGTCAAGCGGGGGCATCACGCTGCAAGGAGTGAAACATGCTGCAAGGGTGCTGCTAGATACTCAGCAAGCCGTACTTTCCCTCGGTGGTGACCGCAAGCTCTTTCTTCCACCCTTGGCGCTCTCGCACACCGACAGGGTTGGCATCCGCGGGCCCAATGGGATTGGCAAGAGTACCTTGGTCCGCCATCTTTTACCCCTGTTTGCAGAAAAATCCATACGCTCATGGTATCTCGAGCAGGAGATGGATCTCGAACAAAGTCTTGCATCCTATCAGGCGTTTGAACTACTCGAGCCTCAGGTCAAAGGACGTATCGTCTCCACGGTGGTGCGCTTGGGCAGCAATGCCCAGCTCTTCCTTCTCTCTGCGTTACCGAGTCCGGGTGAATTGAGAAAACTCCTGATAGCCCAAGCCTTGGAGAGTAATCTCTCCTTGCTGGTGCTTGACGAGCCGACCAATCATCTCGATCTTCCCTCCCGTCTTGCCTTGGAGACAGAGTTGAGATCCTTTGCCGGAGCCTTGTTACTGGTAAGCCACGACCAAGACTTTCTCGAGCAAGTCTGTACGACGTGGTGGGATCTGTCCTATCGACCAGGGTCGCAAAATTCGGAGCTTCTCGTGCATTGACAGAGATTGCACTCTTTCTTATTATATAGATAGTCATCGATATGAGAGGGAGCTATGGTAATTGCAGAGTACGTACCGATATTGAAAGCGTTGGCCGATCCGAACAGGCTTGCCATCATTGAACACCTTACCCGGGGAGAGGCCTGCGTCTGTGAGCTGCTGGAGCTCTTTTCAGTCACCCAACCTACCTTGAGCCACCATATGAGGATTCTTTCAGAAGCCGGTCTGGTTTCTGGAAGAAGGGAAGGAAAGTGGATACACTACTCGATCAATGTGCAGCGTCTCCAATCGTTCAAGGACTTTATAGCTTCAATCCAAATTGTCCCTGAGGCGAAAAAGGGGTATGTATGTCAATGATATTCGATTTCCTTCAATATCAGGTGCTGGGTATGCGTTGGCTCAATGATGGGGTGGGAAGCCTGCTCGCCCTCTTCGGTATGGATGCTGAAAGCAGAGTAACCCTCAGCCTGCAATTTTTCATCTACGATGTAATTAAGATTCTGATACTGCTCTCCTTCTTGATTTTTCTCATCAGCTACATTCAAAGCTATTTCCCTCCGGAACGCACCAAACGCATTCTCGGCCGTTTCACCGGATGGAAAGCCTATACGTTGTCTGCTTTGCTGGGAACGGTAACCCCGTTCTGTTCGTGTTCTTCCATTCCCTTGTTCATCGGCTTCACCGCTGCAGGGCTGCCTCTGGGGGTAACCTTCTCCTTTCTCATCTCCTCTCCCCTGGTGGACCTCGGATCGCTGCTTTTGCTTTCCGGCATATTTGGCTTTCCGACTGCAATCCTGTATGTAGCGGTAGGGTTGGTGTTGGCGGTGATAGGCGGCAGCCTGATCAATCGCTTTGGTCGAGAAGAGGACATTGAAGGATTCATCAGAAGCATCCAAATACAAGAGTCCGCTGAAACGACCATGACAAAACGAGAGCGTGTGGAGTATGCCAAGGGCCAGGTGAAGGCAACCGTACATAAGGTGTTCTGGTATATCATCATCGGCGTCGGCATCGGCGCTGTCATCCACAACTGGATTCCATCCTCGCTCATTCTTGCCGTCCTGGGCTCTTCCAATCCCTTCTCCGTCATTATCGCCGCGGTTGTCGGCATACCCATGTATGCAGATATTTTCGGCACACTCCCTATTGCCGAAGCCCTCTGGGCGAAGGGAGTGGGGCTGGGAACCATCCTGGCCTTCATGATGGGTGTTACAGCGCTCTCGCTACCCTCGCTCATCATGCTACGCAAGGCTGTGAAACCCCGGCTGCTCGCGCTCTTCTTCGGCATTGTTACAGTTGGTATCATTCTTATCGGATACGTATTCAATGGTATCGGACCATTCCTCTTCTAGGAAAAGGAGCAAATCATGGCACTCTTTGGATTCGGGAAAAAGAAAAAACCCGGGGATGAGCAATCCTCGGCGATCAAGATCCTTGGCTCAGGCTGTGCTGCCTGCAACGCATTGGAAGCAAACACGGTAAAAGCATTAACGCTGCTTGGCCAAGAGACAGCGGTGGAACATGTCACCGACTTCTCAAAAATTGCCGCTTATGGGGTGATGACCACTCCGGCCTTGGTGGTTGACGGAAAAGTGCTGGTTTCTGGTAGGGTAGCCGAAGTTGATCAGATTGTTGCACTTCTTAAGGAAGCAAGGAATCCATCATGAAGAAAATTTCGGTCGCATTCATCTGTGTACATAACTCCTCTAGGAGTCAGATGGCTGAAGCCTTGGCGAAAGCGAAGTACAGCCAGCTGTTCAATGCATATTCTGCAGGGACGGAAACCAAGCCGCGAATTAATCAAGATGCTGTAAGAATAATGAAAGAATTGTATAATATCGATATGGAAGCAACACAGAAGTCAAAGCTGTTGGATGTGATTCCACCCATCGATATTGTAGTTACCATGGGATGCAATGTGAACTGTCCCTATCTTCCCTGCAAAAGCCGGGAGGATTGGGGTTTGGATGACCCCAGCGGCAAGGATGATGCAACCTTTAAACACACAATCGGCATCATAGAGGAAAAGTTGGATGATTTGGCTAAAAGGATTCAACAAGGTTTAGGCTCCTGATACCTTGACAGGAATTGGTGTCTGTTCCAGCATGCAACCATCATGAAGTTGGATTCCCAAAAAGTGCTGGGGTATGCTCTGGTAGCACTCTCCGCATGTTGTTTTGCCCTTATGCCGATATTCGCCCGAATTGCGTATGATTCCGGTGTTGATACTACAACCCTGTTGCTGGGACGATTCCTCATCGGAGGTATTTTCCTCTCCTTGCTTGCATGGGCCAAGCGCTCGCCGCTTCCTCCAAAGAGTTCATGGCCGATTTTGTTTTTGCTCGGGCTCGTTGGGTATACAGGGACTTCGTTTTGTTACTTCACTGCGCTCAATCATGCTTCGGCGTCCCTGGTTGCCCTCTTGCTGTACGCATATCCTGCTTTGGTGATTTTGCTCGGCTTTGCCATCAGCGGCGAGAAACTTTCGCGAAACAACCTTTTGGCCTTGCTTTGTGCGAGTGGCGGCTGCATGTTGGTAATAGGACTCTCAGGAAAAGGGGACTGGAGAGGTATTGCCCTGGCTCTCTGTGCAGCATGTGCATACTCTCTCTACATTATCATCAGCTCCCAGGTAGTGGGTACAAGGACTGCAATGGCAAGCAGTGCTTTCATCATACTCAGTGCATCGCTGTCATACTGTTGCATCGCCTTGTTCAAAGGGGTTTCGCTGCCGCAGACAACCTCCGGTGTTGCTGCAACGCTTGCAGTCGCCTTCTTTTCAACCGTAGTGGCCTTCTGGTCGTTCTTTGCAGGACTGGGGATCATCGGGTCCGCCAAGGCTTCCTTGGTCTCGACACTCGAGCCGTTGGTCACCGTGCTGAGTGCGGTTCTCTTCTTGGGTGAGTCATTGACCATCTCGATTATTGCCGGTGGTTTTCTGATTGTTGCTGGTTTGGTGATCTCGGCTTTACCAAGCAGGCTGCACAAAAAAAATGAAGGTCTGTAGTCGCCTGTCCAACATGCTGTGAACTGATTTCCATGCCAAGTACAGCGATGCTGTATTCTTCCTTGCATAGTTTCCGACACTAGTGGACATTTCTGCCAAATAACGGTATTACATAGGGGTACCTATCACCGATACCTTTCGTATCGAACGTTCCAGGAGAGGATAATGAACTCATTGGCATCCCTGCTCAAGGTCAAACGGGATGATGTGCCCTTGATGTATACCATCTATTTCGCCTTCTTCACCAGTGGGATGATGAGTACCCTTATCGGAGCTCTGCTTCCCTTCATGAAAACCGAGTACAACATGAGTTATGTACTCAGCGGTGCAGTTATCTCAGCCCATCAAATCGGCAACTTTTGCGCCCTCCTCATCGCAGGGTATCTGCCATATCTGATCGGCCGAAAGCGAAGCACCATCACCCTGTCTTTGGGAATTGTCATCGGGTTCTTGTTGATGACCCTCACCTCCAATCCAGTCCTGCTGCTCATCGCTTTCGCCTTCACCGGCATCGGTCGTGGAACCATGAGCAATATCACCAATGTGGTGATGAGTGAAATCGCCGAGAACAAGACAGCCAGCCTGAATCTGTTGCACGCCTCCTTTGCCGTAGGAGCTTTCCTGGCTCCCTTCCTTGCAATCCTTTCCACTTCGGTTTTTGGAGTCTACTGGCGGATCAGCGCATGGGTTCTGGTGTTTTTTGAGTCGGCAGTATTGTTCTTTCTCGGAAGGTCCTCGCTTTCAGGCAAACCAAAGGCAAAGAATAAGGACGGCGGCACGGACTTTATGAAAAGCGGCCGGTTTTGGCTCAATACCTTCATTCTCTTCTTCTATCTCTGCGGGGAAGCCTCGGTGATCGGGTGGCTTGTCACCTATTTCACCGACACCGGTCGTCTCAGTCCGGCACTTGCCCAGACAACCAGTTCGGCCTTATGGATTTTCATTCTCATCGGCAGGCTTGTTTGTGCCTCGCTTTCGGTGAAAGTGAATAAAAACCTTCTTTTGGTGGTTTTGGGATTCCTCCAAATTGTCTTTTTTGTCATGATGATCAGCGTACAACACGTTGTACTGATTTATATAAGTCTGTTCGGGTTCGGGCTTGCAATGAGTGGGACGTATCCAACTACGCTATCCACCATGGATAGGAAATTCAACGCTTCCACCATAGCAACAGGAACCTGTATTGCCACTGCAACTGTAGGGGCAATCACCATGCCGATAATCGTCGGCTCGGTTGCACAAGCGGTAGGTATAGCCGGGGGACTGGCTACCATCAGCTTGAGCATCCTATGCATGTTCTCTCTTATCCTGGTCAAATATGTTCTCGCAAGAAAACACAACACAGAAAGAGGGGAGGCATAGGCACAGGTAAGGAATTGCATGATTACTCAGAATACAAAGATTCGGAACATCGCCATCATTGCACACGTCGACCACGGCAAGACCACGTTGGTCGACGGGCTGTTCAGACAGAGCGGCTTGGTCAAGGATGGCGGACAGGACCGGATAATGGACAGCGGCGCCATTGAAAGGGAACGCGGTATCACCATCAGCGCCAAGAACTGTGCCATCTCATGGAAGGGTGTGAAGATCAACATCATCGACACGCCCGGACACGCTGATTTCGGCGGCGAGGTGGAACGGGGGCTGTCGATGGTCGATGGCGTGGTATTGCTCGTTGATGCCGCCGAAGGCCCGCTTCCTCAGACACGTTTCGTGCTGGAGAAAGCGCTCAGGCTCAATCTCAAACCGATTATCGTCATCAACAAGGTCGACCGTCAGGATGCACGTGGTGAAGAGGTGCTCCAAGAGGTGTATGAACTGCTGCTGGAGCTCGCCAATGACGAGTCCATGCTTGAGGTGCCCATATTTTACGCCATAGGCAAGAGCGGCCGCTGCGGACTCTCCGCCGACACCATGGGCGAAAACCTGCATCCGCTGATGGATTGCATTCTTTCCTATGTCCCTGCGCCGGTGTACGACGATGAGCAACCGTTCCAGATGCTTGTCAGCGATTTGTCATACAGCGACTATCTGGGCAGGCTTGCAGTTGGAAAAGTCGTGAACGGCAGTGCATCGATGTACGATAATCTTGTATGTGTCCAGGAAAACAATGTGCATAAGGCTCTTCGCGTCACCAAGCTGCAGACATACAACGGACCCACCTTCTCTGAGACTACGCTGGTTCAGAGCGGTGACATCATCGTCCTCAGCGGAGTTGAGGATGTCCATATCGGTGATACCATCTGTACAGCAGAGTTTCCCAAGGCTTTGGATCGGATTCACATAGATGAACCCACCGTATCCATGCAGTTTTCCAAGAATATCAGTCCTTTGTCCGGCAAGGATGGCACGCAAGTCACCTCGGCAAAAATTTGGGAGCGATTGCAGAAGGAAAGCCTGAGAAACGTCTCGATCAGGGTGGAGAAGAATGCCGATGACACATTCAGCGTAAAAGGGCGCGGCGAATTCCAGTTGGCCATCATCGTTGAGCAGATGCGGCGTGAAGGTTTCGAACTTTGTGTCGGGCGTCCCCGTACGATTTTCAAGACCGACGAGCAGGGCAGAAAAACCGAACCGGTAGAGTACTTGTATGTCGACTGTCCTGAAGAGAACAGCGGGACGGTCATGGACAAGCTCTCCAAGCGCAAAGCACAGATGCGCGATATCACCTATACCGGCAACGGAAGGGTAAAAATGAAGTTTGAGATTCCCGCCCGCGGCTTGATCGGTTATCACGACGAGTTTATGACCGATACCAGGGGTAATGGAATCCTCAATACGTATATGAAGGGCTATGAGCTTTACAAGGGCGATTTTCCCGATCGCCTCAGCGGCTCGTTGATCAGCGACCGAAGCGGAAACGCTGTCGCTTACGGGCTATGGCAGTTGGAGGACCGCGGTAGATGGTTCATCGTCCCCGGCGATCCCATATATGAAGGCCAGGTTGTAGGAGAGAGGAATCGTGACGGCGACTTGTTGCTCAATCCGACGCGTACCAAAAAGTTGACCAATATGCGGGCAAGCGGAAAGGACGATGCAGTGACCCTTACTCCGGTATCCAAGCCGACATTGGAACAAGCCATCCAGTTCATCAAGGATGACGAGCTTGTGGAGGTCACTCCCACGGCGATTCGGATGTGCAAGAAAATCCTTGACGGCCAGCAGCGCAAGGTATTCGAGAACCGGGGAGAAATTCCTCAGTATTTGCTTAATAAATAGGGAAGTGGGAGTATATGGAGAAGGGAGCCTGATGGCTCCCTTCTCCATTGCCGCTCAATCCTTGAGATAGAGGATCACCGGGGCATGGTCGCTGCCGGTGGTCTCTGTGTCGATGGTACTGTCGATGATGCGGTCCTTGAGCTCCTCACTGACCAGCCAGTAATCGATGCGCCACCCTGCATTGTTCTCTCGCGCCCTGAATCGATAGGACCACCATGAGTAGATTCCCTCACGATTCGGGTAGAGATAGCGGAAAGTGTCGATGAATCCGGCTTGCAGCAGACTGGAGAACTGGTTTCGCTCCTGGATGGAGTACCCGGCATTCTGTTCATTGGCCTTCGGGTTTTTCAAGTCGATGCTTTGATGGGCGACATTGAGATCCCCGCAAATGATTACCGGCTTTATCGAGGACAGTGAAGCGACGTAGGTGCGGAACGCCTCATCCCAATCCATGCGTGTCTCCAAGCGGGCCAGTTCTTCCTGGCTGTTGGGTGTATAGCAACAGACCACATAGAATTGATCAAATTCGGCAGTGACGGTTCTTCCTTCGCTGTCCAATGGATGCCCGATCCCGTGCTCGACGGACAATGGCTCCCGGCGGCAAAAGAGCGCAGTCCCGCTGTAGCCTTTTTTCTCTGCAAAACTCCAGTAGGTGTGATACCCTTCAGCTGTCAGGGCGACTTGCTCCTGTTGTAGTTTGGTCTCCTGCAAACAGAAAATATCGGCATTGCTTTGCTGCAAATACTCCTCGAACCCTTTCTTCTGTATAGCCCTCAGACCGTTTACATTCCAACTGACGAGTTTCATGACTCCTCCTACATCAAAAAGACCTGCATTTCCTTGGCTTCAGCGATGACATCTTCCGGCCATACCGAGGCTTGTACTTCCCCGATGTGGGCTTTTTTCAGCAAATACATGCACAACCGGCTTTGGCCGATGCCACCACCGATTGTCTGGGGAAGCTCTCCTGCAAGCAGGCGCTTGTGCCAGTAAAGTTCAGCCCTCTGCTGTGCATTACGAATTTCCAGCTGTCTGAGCAGGGTCTCCTGATCGACTCTGATGCCCATCGAAGAGAGTTCCAGAGAGTCCTGGCGTATCTCATCCCATACGATGATGTCACCGTTCAATCCGGTATGCTGGTCGTCGGTTTTAGTGGACCAGTCATCGTAGTCGGGAGCTCTTCCCCCCTGACTTACACCGTCTGCCAAGGGAAGACCGATGCCGATCAAGAAAATCGCTCCGTATTGCTGAGCCAGAGCCTTTTCGCGCTGTTGCGGGGTGAGTTGGGGATACATCTGCTGGGCATCTTCTGTATGGATGAATGTTATCTGGTCGGGTAGCGTTGGAGGACAGGAAGCGAACATTTCACTGACCAAGAATTCGGTTCGTTTCATCGCCGAAAAAATCTTACGCACCACCTGTTTCAAGAATTCAAGATTACGGTCATGCTTGCCCATGACCAACTCCCAGTCCCACTGGTCGACATAAATCGAGTGGATGGCATCCAAATCATCGTCGGGACGGATTGCATTCATGTCGGTGTAGAGCCCGGTGCCATGCTTGAATCCCAAGTCCGCCAAGGCCATCCGTTTCCACTTCGCCAGTGATTGCACAATTTCCATCTCTCGGTTTTCGAGATTTCCGATCTGAAACCGCACCGGTCTTTCAATTCCGTTCAAATCGTCATTGATGCCCGATCCACGGGGAACAAACAAGGGGCTGGTGACTCTGCTGAGTTTCAAACCACCGCTGAGTTCTCGTTCAAACGTATCCTTGATGTACTTAATCGCTTTCTCTGTCTGCTTCTGCTCCATGGCAGGGACGTATCCTTCTGGGAAAAACCTCGGCATACAAGACTCCTTATTCGTCGAAGCATACTGTATTTTTCTAAAGAGGAAAAGCACTGGCATGAAGCTGTTTGCTATGCTATCATCGATTTCCATGAACAACACATTTACACTGGTCATGGTTGATATGGGCGGGGTTCTTGCCTTGCATACCGATAGCAGTATGGAAAAACGACTGCTTCAGGACTTCGGCATCGAATCATACTCCAGCTTCTCGGAAATAGATCCAAGTTTGGTCGATGTATTGCAGGAGCATAGCAAGAATTCTATCACCGAAGCACAGATGTGGGAGCAATTCACCCTAAAAACCGGGATAGTTGTTCCCCCTTACAAAGGGTCACTCTGGGCAAAATACTTTAAGCCCGATCTTGATGAGGCTATGCTGGGTATGCTTCGCGAATTAAAAGAGAAAGGGTTTCGTATCGTCTGTGCAACCAATACCGAGCCGGCTCATTACGAGCATCACAAGGCTATGGACCACTATGCGGTTTTCGATACGGTCTATGCTTCGTGTGAGATGGGAAGGGCCAAGCCGGAACCAGAATTCTTCACCCATATTCTCGAAGCCGAGGCGGTGCTGCCCCGGCAGGTGTTGTTCATCGACGACTATGAGATTAACTGTGAAGCAGCCGCCAAACTTGGCATACATGCGTATCGGTATACCGATCCTGCTGATTTGCGTTGGGCTCTTTATGACTTAGGAATGATACAATAGTTATACAGTAATTATTTGAAAAAACAAGTATCTATACAAAATATATATAAAAACCAATTAGTTTGTACACCGAAAGAACTTTGTTCTACAAATTACATAAGCTTGTCTAGTGAGTACGTGCATGCTAGCATGCCTACGATCAATGATCATTACTCTTACATGTGAGAAGGATATACCATGCAGAAGATTGAATTCGATAAGGACTTTTTGTGGGGATGTGCTACTGCCAGTTATCAGGTGGAAGGAGCCATCGACGAAGATGGTAGGCAACCTTCCATTTGGGATACCTTCTGCAAGAAAGACGGTGCCATTTTGCATGGGGATGACGGCAGCATCGCCGCCGATCAGTACCATCGATACAAGGAAGATGTGCAGCTTATGAGCGAGCTCAATTTCCAGGCGTATCGGTTCTCCATCGCATGGCCGCGAGTCCTCCCCGAGGGTCGTGGTGAAGTCAACCAAGAAGGGTTGGCGTATTATATCAATCTCAGCAAGGAACTACGCAGCAAGGGAATCAAGGTGGTTGCCACGCTGTATCACTGGGACCTCCCGCAGGTTTTGCAGGATGAAGGAGGGTGGGCGGTTCGTTCCACCGCCTATGCTTTTGCCGATTATGCAAAAGTATGCTTTGAAGCATTGGGACCGTATGTCGACCAATGGATCACCCTCAACGAGCCGTTCTGTGCTGCCTATCTCGGGTATCTGTATGGTGAGCATGCCCCGGGAATCAAAGACAGCCGGCAGGCCTTTGCTGCAGTTCATTATCTGAACCTCGCACATGGGCTTGCAGTGAACGAATACAAAAAGAGTGGTTTGAAGGCTCCGATCGGAACCACGCTCAATCCAAGTCTCCCAAGGCCTGCATCTAGAAAATCTGATGATGAAAAAGCAGCTTTGTATGCCAGATCGATTTTCACCGATGTATTCCTCTATCCCCTGGTAGGGAAGGGTTATCCAAAAGAAGTCACTGAGGACATGCATATCAGTTTCCCCATCCTGGATGGCGATATGGAAATCATCGCCCAACCCATCGATTTCATCGGTATCAACTACTATATGGAAAGGGCGGTCGTGCTGGATGAGTCAAAGCCCTTCCTGCACAGGGAAGTTTCCTCATGGCAGAGAACAACCAATCAGGATTGGCCGATCGTCCCGTACGGGCTTCTGCGAGTACTTAAATACTTCGATCAAGTGACAAACGGTCTTGCCTTGTACATCACAGAGAACGGCTGCGCCAATGATGACGTACTGCAGGATGGTAGGGTTCATGACCATTTCCGCTGTGATTATCTCAATGAACATCTTGCAGCCTGTAAGAAGGCAATTGACGAGGGAGTCAATCTTAAAGGCTATTTTGTTTGGTCGTTCATGGATAATTTTGAGTGGGCTTGGGGTTACAGCAGGAGATTCGGTATAGTCTACGTAGATTATGAGACACAAGCAAGATTCCCAAAAGACAGCGCATACATGATGCGAGATATCATATCGGGTTACTGTGAGTATTAAATAGAAATACTAAAAAAACCTATAATAATTGTAAAACCCTGTAATATACAATAGCATTACAGGGTTATTTATACATTAAAAAAATATTAAATAAATAAGAAAGATATTAATATCAAATAAAAAAAGTAATAAATGATATTAAATTAATATAAAAAATAAATTAAAATTAAATCACTTTAACGACGAAACAAAGTAGAAAAATTAGGAAATAAATAGATACTATATAAATTATATATTGTAATTAAATAAGCAAAGTTTTGCCGCATCGTTGGTTTTATTGCAATAGCATGTATAATATGAATAGTAAAAATATATTAAATTAAAATTAAAAATATATTGGAACAAACTGAATAGAATATTATTCCTAATTGGAACAATATCAGTGCAATACATAGTAAGAGATTATACAACAAATGTGTCAGTAATGCCTGGCTGCTTATCCTGGTATGACAATAGGTTTGGTCTGTAAGCCGATACGTATGCTTCATGGTAAGTCGGCGTATGCACTATAAGGAGTTCGGCTTCTGGTAATGGGAATCAAGTACATACGATTATTGTATAGGATTGCTCGGCATTATTGGGCTAGAACTTTAACGTACAGGACAAAGGATGAAAAGGACGACCTCATCTATCGCTCTACCATGGATCAACTTGTATGCCTGAGCATGAACCTTCTCGTCCAGAGAAATACGCAGCAATCATAATGTATTTCCTCTTGTTCAGGCATTAACGTAAACATGTTTCACAATATACAAAATATATTTATAAATGTATAAAATAAATACAAAAACAATATGAATATAGAATATGATAGATATGTAATAAAATAATATTTGTATTGAATATAAGTAATAATATAGTAATTATATAGTGTTATGCAGCTATAGTTACAAGATTCAGAATAATACTTGTACGATGAAATAAGTCGGTATATACTACATGGTAAGGGTAATTCATGGCAAAGACAATATCTTTCCACCTTCAGAAAGGTGGTGTGGGG
>Ga0228535_1002964_pt1 | contig 13925 bp, 10 predicted proteins | sample SJ1metagenome_FD_168457 | JGI IMG/M metagenome (GOLD analysis project Ga0228535, IMG submission 168457) | Enriched culture of PCE-dechlorinating microbial communities from Ithaca, New York, USA - SJ1 | ecosystem: Engineered > Modeled > Simulated communities (microbial... > Unclassified | place... | reverse complement strand
CTGCCGCGCTACCCGCTCTACATCGCCGAGGTGGACGAAAAAATACCAGCTCTCGTCAAAAGCAGCCTGACGGTCATCGACGACCGCGGTCCCGGGGATACGGAAACCGTCCAGTTTTCCAATTTCAGCCTCCTCGAGAACCGCGAGACGCTCGATCTCGAGATTTATCTCTCGCGCCTGGGCGAAAAGCCGGACAGCCCGTTTTCGGCCGACTGCTATAAATATACGTTGATTCTCCGCGACCGCTGAACTCTCCAGGAAATCCGGATCCGGCGTGAAGAGGGGCGTAAAACCGCCCTGATCCGCGGGGGGTTTTGACTTGCAGGGCGGGAAAATATAGACTGGAAAACACCGGCAGGAGGCGCAACCTTCGCCGACCGCGAGGAGGGAACCGATGAATAAAATCATCGCCTGCGCGACGATGTCGATTCTCCTGGCCGCCTTCATTTTGGCGATCGCCCAGGAGAAAAAGCCCGAGCCCGAGAATTTCTACGAAAACAGCCTGCACTACACGAGCCGCGGCCTGGAATACTGGTACGCCAAGGAGCAGGGAGGCCTGGAGAGAATCACGGGCATTCCGTTTGCGGAGTTGCCCTGCGCCGGGTGCCACGTCCGCTCCTGCGATACCTGCCATAAGAAAGAATCCGGCGGGAAAGCCTCCTATTCCCTCGAGCCCGCGCGCGCCCAGGAGGTTTGCCAAAACTGCCACGGCATAGAATCCCTGGAGAAAGTGAAAAAGAATCCGGAGGATCCCGGTCTCGACGTCCATTTCAAGCAGGGGATGAAATGCATGGACTGCCACACGGCGCGCGAGATCCACGGAGACGGCACGCCCTACAATTCCGCTCAGGATCCGGGGGCCATGGACGCCAAGTGCGAAAACTGCCACAATCCCCAGTCCGAATGCCCGTCCCATGCCGCGCATAAAGGCAAGGTCGACTGCAACGCCTGCCATGTCCGGGACCTGACATCCTGCTGCAATTGCCATTTCGATACGAGGGTCAAGGAGGGAAAAAGCGTTTCCCTGCCGCTCAAAAACCTTCTCTTCCTCGTCAACCATGACAACCGCGTGACTTTGGGGACCCTGCACACGTTCGTCTATGAGAACAAAACCATGATGACCTTCGCGCCTTCCTTTCCCCACTCGGTCATGAAGGAAGGGAGGGCCTGCGAGGACTGCCACGCGACGCCGATCCTCCGGGACATCCGGGAGGGAAAATTCCAGCCCGTCCGGTTCGAAAACGGCGAGCTCAAAAATGTCCAGGGCATAGTCCCCGTGCCGGAAGGGTGGAAATGGGGCTTTCCTTTCTTGAATTTTGAAAAGGGGCGCTGGGTCCCGATCGAGAATCCCGCCGAGCCCCTGGTCAACTTCGCGGGTTATTCGGCGCCGCTCACCCGGGAACAGCTGGCCAGATTGGAAGAACCCCGGGCCAAGGAATAGGGGGATCTTTCGCCCTCCGGCCGAGGTTAAACCGAAGAGAACCTGTTTTCTTCCGCTTTCTCTCCGACCCTCTTTATCCTCAGGGAATTCGCCCTGTCGCGGATGACTTCCGCCCCGGACACGACGAGCACGAGATCCTTATCCCGCACCAGTTTGCGTTCCAATAAAACCGATTCCGCGCGCGTTTCGACGACGCGCGAACTCCCATGAAAATTGAGCACGAATGCTTCCGTATTCCAGCATATCGAGAGGCGCTCCGCGATGTGCCGGTGCGGCGTGAAAGCCAATATCCGGGAGCGATTCCTGATTTTCGCCAGGTACCTCGCGGTTTCTCCGGTTTTCGTGAAGACGATCACGGGCACGCCGCCCAGGTCCCTGCTTGCCCATTGGGCCGCCTCGCAAATCGCGTGGGGCGGAAAGGCGTCCTTGATGGAAAGATCGGCGATGGCTTGCGGAAAAAATCGGCTGTTTTCGGTTTCCTGGGCGATGCTGGACATGATCCGGACGGCCTCGACCGGATAAGCGCCGGCCGCCGTTTCGCCCGAAAGCATGATCGCGTCTGTTCCGTCGAGAATGGCGTTGGCGACATCCGAGGCTTCGGCCCGGGTGGGACGCGGATTCTGGATCATGCTTTCCAGCATCTGCGTCGCCACGATCACGGTCTTCCCGCGCCGGTTGGCCTCCGTAATGAACTGCTTTTGCAGCAGGGGGACGCGGGAAGGCGATATCTCGACGCCCAGGTCCCCGCGCGCGACCATGATCCCGTCGGATTCGTCCAGGATGTCCGCGAAATTGCCGACGGCCTCGGGCTTCTCGATTTTCGCGATGATGCAGACCCGGGCCTTCGCCCTCCGGACAAGAGCCGACAAGGCATGGACGTCCTCGCGGCGCCTGACGAACGACAAGGCCACGAAATTGACCTTGTGTTCGAGGGCGAACGCCAGGTCGGCCTTGTCCTTGGGGGTGAGACCGGGTACGCGGAGCTTCGAATCGGGGAGGTTGACCCCCTTGTTCGATGAATAGATCCCCGTATTTGCCACGAGGCACTCCAGGAACCCCGTTTTGATATCGGATTTCCGGACATCGAGACGGATGAGGCCGTCATTGATGAGCACCCGGTGGCCGGGCTGGACGTCCTTGAGAAGGCGCGGATAGTTGAGGGAGATCGTGGATTCGTCACAAAGCGCCGTCCCTGAAACCAGCCGGACCGTCGCTCCCTTCTCCAGGCGGATGCTGCGGTCATCGGCCGTTTTCCCGGTGCGTATTTTCGGTCCCTGGAGATCCGCCAGAATTCCCGCGTGCATCCTCAGCCTGGCCGTGATCCTGCGGATCGACCGGATGTTCTTGGCATGCCCGTCGTGATGTCCGTGGGAAAAATTCAGGCGAAAAACGTCGACGCCGGCCGAGATCATCCTTTCTATGACCTCAGGCGATGAACTGGCCGGCCCGAGCGTCGCCACGATCTTTGTTTTCTTGTAAAGACGCATGATGGACTCCTGATCTCAAAGGGCGGCTGTCTGGGTAAGCTTCGCGTCCAGCTCGCCCGCGAAATTTGTCTGCATGACCGTCTTGATGTCTTCGTAGGCGTGGTGCCGGAGAGCCCACATGAGCTTCACCGCCAGCATTTCAAGACTCTGGTCGTATCCCTCGATGGCTCCCAGCCGGAGAGCCTTGTCGCCGACATCGTAACCCCGCATCATCGTCATTCCATGGAGGCACTGCGAGGTGACGACGACCGGGACGCGTTTCGCCCGGGCTTCCCTGAAAAACATGTCGAAGTCGTATGGCAGATTGCCCGTGCCGTAAGCGCGCAGAATAACGCCCTTGATCTTCTCGTTTTGAAGCAGGAAAACGAGGTCGAGGGGGTCGCCTCCGGGCGTCAGCGTATCAACGAATATGTCTGGCTCGAACCCCGGATGGACGGTTATCCCGCCGGGTTTCCTCTTTGGAAGCGCCGGGCTGAGGTGAATCTTCACCCGGATCTCGCCGGCATCGGGGCTGTTGACGCTGGTGAACGCGTCCAGCTTGGATTCCGAGGATTTGGAGGCCCGGCTTCCCGATATAACCCGCTCATCGAAAACGATATAAACCCCGCTGAGGTCCATGGTCGCGAGCCTCATGGCGTTGACGAGGTTGCGCCTGGCGTCGGTCTCAATCCGGCTCCCCGGAATTTGGCTGCCGGTGATGACCACCGGCTTTCCCAGGTTCCTGACGGCCAGGCTGAGCGCGGCCGCCGTATAGGCCATCGTGTCCGTGCCATGGGTGATGAGGAACCCGTCATACCGCTCGTAGTTCACGGCGATTTCCGAAATGATCTTGTCCCATTTATCAGGGGTCATGTTCGTCGAATCGATGTTCTCGACATAATCGATATCGTATTCCGACAGGGTGTGGAGCTTGGCTTCGATTCCCTTGAAAATCCTGACGGCTTCGTTCCTGGAAGGCGCGACAAGACTTCCACCTTTACCCTCCTTCATGATGATCGTACCGCCGCAGAAGAGGATAAGGACTTTTTGCTTCTCACGTGGTTTCACGGCATCGTCTCCCAAGTCGCCGGCGATTTCGGTTCCGCGCATCCGCCGTAAAAACGGGCTTTCGGAAGGCGGCTATCCCGCGGAGAATCCCCCGCGTATCTTCCGAGGTTCATGCGTCCGCCCGGCATGGGAAAAACTTATCCGAGAACGCGCAATAAATCAAGTCCGCGCAGGATGGGGCCGCCCGCTCCGGAATCAGTCTCCGGCACACAATCTCTCCGGGCCGCGTTCCTCGGAGGGGCTTTTGCCGCCCGCAGATCTTTCTCGGAGCCTCTCAATCTTATATAATGTCATATAAATGAAATGCGGATACGATGGAACATGCTTTTCTCCGTGGTCGGCGCCGCGTCCGCGGCTGACGGCAAGGCTCATGGGCGTCGTCGATAACGGCATCGAACGGAAGGGAATCTCCCGGCGGGATTTTATGCCGATGCCGGGTTTTTGCCCGTCATCCCATTTCGGGAAACCGGCGAATACATGAAGAGAAATCCGGCCGCCTCGAACGGAATCCGCAAGGGCGGAAATGCGGACGTCATAGCCGCGGCTTTTCTGGACAACCTCCGCTGCCTGCGGGACTGCACGCTGGAGAACGCCAGCCGCAATGATCTGTATATGGCGCTGTCCTATGCCGTGCGCGACCGGATGCTGGGGGTGCCGACGCAGGAAATACGGCATCCGGCGGAGCCGAAGACCGGAGTGCCCGGCAAAACGGTCGCCTACCTGTCCGCGGAGTTCCTGCCGGGTCCTCATCTGGCCAACAACCTTCTCTGCCTGGGACTTTTTGGAGAAACCAGGAAGGCCATGGATCGCCTGGGAATCAACCTCGATGATCTGCTCGACCAGGAGGAGGAACCGGGATTGGGGAACGGCGGCTTGGGGCGTCTCGCCTCGTGTTTTCTCGATTCCCTGGCGACCTTGTCCATCGACGCGATCGGGTACGGCATCCGCTATGAATTCGGCATTTTCGATCAGGAAATCAGGGACGGATGGCAGGTGGAAATCGCCGATACCTGGCTCAGGCACGGAAATCCCTGGGAGATCGAAAAAACCGAGCTGAGCCAGCATGTCGGGCTGGGGGGACGCACGGAATCCCATGGAGATTCCGCGGGCCGGTACCGCGTCGAATGGATTCCATCGAAGGTCGTCAAGGGCATCCCTCATGATACGCCCGTCATCGGCTACCGCAATCATCATCGCAATACCCTGCGGCTGTGGAGGGCGGAGGCCGTCTCGTCTTTCGATCTCCAGGATTTCAACGTCGGGGACTATTACGCCGCCGTCGAGGAAAAAATTTCGTCGGAGATCATTTCCAAGGTCCTCTACCCGAATGACGAGACGGAATCCGGCAAAAAACTGAGGCTCGTTCAACAGTATTTTTTCGTCAGCTGCTCCTTGAAGGACATGATCCGGATGCACTTGTCCCGGTACGGGGCCGTTGATACATTCCACGAACGCTTCGCCGTCCAGATGAACGATACCCATCCCTCCCTGGCCGTGGCCGAGCTCATGCGCCTCCTGGTGGATGAATATCACCTGGATTGGGAGAAAGCCTGGGAGATCACGACCGGCGCCCTCTCCTATACCAATCACACCCTCCTTCCGAAGCCCTCGAAAAATGGCGCTTCGATCTTTTTCGGGACCTGCTTCCCCGGCACCTCGAAATCATCCTGGAGATCAACCGGCGGTTCCTCGAGGGAGCGAAAGCCCGGTATCCAGGAGACGGCGAGCGCCTGGCGCGATTGTCGGTGGTCGATGAATCCGGCGGCCGTTATCTGCGTATGAGCCATCTGGCTTGCATGGGGAGTCACGCGGTGAACGGGGTGGCGGAGCTGCACAGCGAACTCTTGAAGCGCACGGTCCTGCGCGATTTCTATGAAATGAGCCCCCATCGATTCATCAACATCACGAACGGCGTCACGCCGCGCCGGTGGATGGCGCTCTGCAACCCGGGGCTGACGGCCCTCGTCGGCCGGAAGATCGGCGAGGGATGGATCGGGAACGCGGATGGCCTGCGGAGGCTCGAGGAGTTCGCCGCCGACGGGGAGTTCCGGGCGGATTGGCGTCGCGTCAAGTTCAACAACAAGGTCAACCTCGCGGCGCGGATCCGGGAGGTGACGGGCATCGTCGTGGATCCCGGTTCGCTCTTTGATGTGCAAGCCAAGCGCATTCATGAGTATAAACGGCAGCATCTCAACGTCCTCCATATCATTGCCCTCTATCTCCGCCTGAAGCGGAACCCGGAAGCCGACATCACGCCTCGGACGTGCATCTTCAGCGGCAAGGCGGCGCCGGGCTATTTCATGGCGAAGCTGATCATCAAGCTCATCACCTCGACGGCGGAGTTGATCAACGGCGACCCCGACGTGCGGGAGCGGCTCAAAGTGGTCTTTTTCCCGGATTTCAACGTGATGAACGCCCAGAAGATCTATCCGGCGGCCGACCTGTCCGAACAAATCTCGACCGCGGGCAAGGAAGCTTCGGGGACGGGGAACATGAAATTCGCCTTCAACGGGGCCCTGACGATAGGGACTCTCGACGGGGCGAACGCGGAGATCCGGCGGGAGGTCGGCGCCGAAAACTTCTTTCTCTTCGGTCTCACAGCGGACGAGGTCCAGGAAGCGAAATCGCGTGGTTACAATCCCGCCTCCCTTTCGGGGGCGGACGCTCGTTTGAGGGAGATCCTCGATCTTATCCGCTCCGGTCTTCTCTCCCCGGGAAGGCCAGACCTCTTTATGCCCCTGCTGAACGGCCTCATGGACAGGGATGAATACATGCTCTTCGCGGATTTCGATTCCTATATCAAATGCCAGGCTGAAGTTGATCTGGCCTATCGGGACGCGGAACGATGGACGCGGATGTCCATCCTGAATACCGCGCGCATGGGGAAGTTTTCTTCCGACCGCGCCATCCGGGAATACTGCCGGGATATCTGGAAAGCCGGGCCGGCGAAGGGCGGCGCGCCGGGATGTCCGGAGCCGGAGTCCAGGGCATGAAACAATATCCCGTCGGTCCGGGCAGCCGGTTTCCCTTCGGCGTCACGACGGATGCCGCGGGGACGAATTTCTCCGTGTGGGCCTTGGGGTCGACGGGGGCGAAACTTCTCCTGTTTGAGGACGCGGCCAGCCCCATGCCTTTTCAGGTCGTGACCCTTGATCCGGTCGAGAACCGGACGGTTCCGTTTTGGCATGTGTATGTCCAAGGATTGCCGTCCGGCGTGCTCTATGCCTGGAAAATCGACGGTCCCCGCAACACGCGTGAAAGCGGTTTCCGTTTCGACAGGCATAAGGCGCTTGTCGATCCGAGGGCCCGCGCGGTCAGCGATCTCCACTGGGACAGGAAGCGCGCCTCCGGGCCGGGAGACAATATCGACGCTTCGATACGGGGTTTCGTGATCCGGGACGACGAATACGACTGGGAAGGGGACCGGCCGCTCAACCGGCCCCCGGAGCATTCCGTCATTTACGAAATGCATGTCGGGGGCTTTACGCGTCATGCCTCGTCGGGAGTCAAGCACCCGGGAACATTTTCGGGCGTGATCGAGAAAATCCCCTATCTCCAGTTGCTCGGCGTGACGGATATCGAGCTCATGCCCGTCATGGCTTTTGACGAACAGGACGTTCCCAAGGCGGCCGCCGCCCGGGGCCTGAAAAACTATTGGGGCTACAGCCCGCACAGCTTTTTCTCGCCGCACCCGGGCTACTGCGTGTCCGCCGGGCAGGGAGGGCATGTCCGCGAGTTCCGCGATATGGTGAAAGCCCTCCATCGCGCGGGCATCGGAGTCATCCTGGATGTCACCTTCAATCATACCGCCGAGGGAGGCGACAAGGGCGCCACGATCAATTTCAAGGGATTCGACAACAAAAATTTTTATCACCTGGATTCCAAGGATCTCAGAATTTACCGGGACTATACGGGCTGCGGCAACACGATCAACTGCAACTCCCCCATGGTGACGACGTTCCTGATCGATTGCCTGGAGTACTGGGTGCGGGAGATGCACGTTGACGGTTTTCGCTTCGATCTGGCGAGCGTGCTGGTCCGGGGGTTCGACGGGGAGCCTCACCCGCACGCGCCCATGCCCTGGCACATCGAGCTTTCCCAGGTCCTCGGCAATACGACTCTCATCGCCGAGGCTTGGGACGCCGGCGGCCTCTACCAGGTCGGGGAATTCCCGGGGTACCGGTGGACCGAGCTGAACGGAAGGTACAGGGACGTCATTCGGCGCTTCGTCCGGGGCGATCCCGGCCTGACCGGGGAAGTCGCGACGCGGCTTTCCGGGAGCAGCGATCTCTATGAGCCCAACGGCAGGCTCCCGACGAACAGCATCAATTTCGTCACCTGTCATGACGGGTTCACGCTCCTCGATCTCGTCACTTACAACGCGAAACATAACGAGGCCAACGGAGAGGACAACCGCGACGGCAGCGATGACAACAACAGCTGGAACTGCGGCACGGAGGGCAAGACGGATGATCCCGCAATCGTGGGGCTGAGACATCGGCAGGTCAAGAATTTCATGACCTTGCTTCTCCTCAGCCAGGGCGTGCCGATGATCCGTTCCGGGGACGAGGTGCTCGGAACCCAGCTCGGCAACAACAACGCCTATTGTCAGGACAACACGCTGAGTTGGTTTGATTGGACGTCGACCGAGAGCCATACGGGCATGCTTCGTTTTGTGATCAAAATGATCGCCTTCCGCAGGCGGCATCCGTGCCTCACGAGAAAAACATTTCTGACCGGGAAGCCGCGCTCGGGCCGGCTTCCCGACGTGACCTGGCACGGCCGCCGGCTCCATGAACCGCTTTGGGAGGACCGCAATTCCCGGATTCTTGCGTACACGCTCGGGGGCGCGACGGACGACGAGGAAGACCTCCACATCATGCTCAACATGTCCGAGGAAGCCGTCGAAATGGAAGTGCCGGCGATCACGGCCTTGCGATGGCACCGCGCCATCGATACGTCACAGCCCCCCGGCTCGGATATCATGGATCCCCCCCGCCAGCCGCAGGTTGAGGGAAAGACGTTCAGGGCTGCGGCCCGGAGCGTCGTCGTGCTGGAGGGTCGAAAAGCCCACGGGGCGAGGCGGCCCGAGACTCGACACGCCTGACTCAAACGGTCAACGATCCCGGCCGGAAACGCAGAGACGGAAAATCCTTGCGCGCGTCTTCCGGAACGGGGAGGAAAGCCCGCCGGAGGGGATCACGACACGGCATCCCGGCCTATTGCCCGCTCCTTTCTTCAGGCACGGGACGGCGACGAGGCCGCGGCCGGAACGCCGCCGCGCCGACGGCCTAGAACATCACCTGCAGGTCGGCGAATATCTTGTCCTCGAACTCGCTTTCCGTGATGGAGGAGATCGTGCCCTTGCGGCCGACGCCTTCCCATGTCAGAGCGATCCTGGCGGGGATTCCCGGCAGGCGGATGCCCAATCCGAATTCGAGACGAACCCGTGAATCATTCACCGCGACGTCCTTCTCGAACGCCCCCTGGAACCGTTCCCGGCCCTTGATGGAGTCGGCGGCATGGTAGGCCGCGCCGCCGCTCAGACGAAGCGCCCGCCAATCGGCTGAAAAGCCCGCCAGGGTGGAAAATCCCCGGCCGTAATAATATCCATAATAAAGGAGTGTCGGCTTGAACCCGTTAATCGGGAAGACGCGCGAATAGGCATTCAGCGCGAAGGCATTCATCAGGCAAAAATCGATGTAAGCGTCCCATTTCAACCTGAGCTTCAAGTCCCCGCTGATGACCGCCGCGTCGAAAGCCGGTCCGATGATATGCGTAATGCAAAATTTGTCCCTGAAATCCCGGGGCTCATCCAGCCGGAGGGCGTCCTGATCTCCATAATCCACTTTCCCCAGGTCGTAATCGGCGACTCCCCGTTTATTGAGAACGGAGAAGCCGGACGCCAAGCCCAGGCTCCAGGAGGAATTGCCCGGGGCGGGCGGCGCATCGTCCCGGCGCATGAGCGCCGTCCAGACAACCCTCGAAAAAAGAGCGAGTTCCTCGATTTTCCCCCCCTTGATGGATACATCCGTCCGAAGCTCGGTCGCGGCCGGAGGTCCGGTCCCGGCGCCGGCGGAACTCTCTCCGCCCCGGGCCGGGCCGTTCATCAACGCCGCACGGAAGCCCAGGTGGAGAAGTCCCGATGGATAGCTCGTTTTTTCGGCCCGGAAAGTGCTGTAGCCGACGTCGAGGTGGATGTCGTGCCCGCCGTCTCCCGGATTCATGCCGCCGCGACCGCGGCCCCCGTCGAGCCGGTGGTTCAACCTGACGATGGGATTGATCATGGATAGAAAACGGGCGGCGGAGTCTTTCCGGGTCGCAAAGAACCGGCCCACCTGGTACCAGGCTTCTCCGATGTACATTCCGGACAGCGGGTTGAGGAGGCTGTCATTGATGGACAGGGCTTCCTTGTATTCCACGATGTATTCCCAGTAGAGGGACGTCATAACACCGAACAGCATGGATTCGATGATATCGAGGCCGTTGGACCTGGCGATATTGTAATTGATGGCTCCCGACAGGCTGTGCATCCAGTTGGTCCCGTAGCGGTTCGTATCGAACTTCCAGGCCTCAAAACTGAAAAACCGGCGCTTCTGGTCGGCCCAGGTCGCCCGGTATTCCCAGTCTTCCCGCCAGCGGTCGTAATGGACCCAGTAATTCGTCTGGGAAATGGCCATGATGACGCCGAATTCAAGGACGGCGCGTCCGAGGTTTTTGGGGCCTCCGGAGGCGGCCTTTGAATCCTCGCGGTCCGCGCCGCTGGCGAGCGAAAAGGCGAAAGGCTGACCGGCCGATGGGGAGCCTCCGGGCGTCCGGGCCGTGGAATCGGCGGGAATCAGGCCGATCCGAGGAGATTCGAACGATAAACGCAGTCTCGGGGAGACCGGCTGAATGCCGGCATTAACGGAAAGGCACAAAAGCAGTGCGCCGATGATCATCGCAGTCCTCAGCTTCATCCGCAAGGGGCAATCGCGTTTTCCAGGATTTCATCTGTTCCTCAGCTCTAACTTCGTCATCCATCGATCCAATTTTCCAAAGAAATATAACGGCGATGGATCAAAAGTGTCAAGACAATTCGATAACAACCGGGCGCCGCGTCATCGACCGTCCGAGCCGATAAAGACGGTATGCGTGGGATAGGCAAACTCGATCCCCTCTTTTTTGAAACGCGCGATGAGATCGAGATTGACAGCCTGCTGGACATCCATGAACGTGTTGAACTTGGGGTCGAGGACCCAATAGACGGTCTCAAATTCAAGCGCCGAATCACCGAACGCCTTGAAATGGGCGCGTTCGAACCGGGCCTTTTCCCGGCTTTCGATGACTTCCCGGATGATTTCCGGGATCCGGGCCAATTTCCCGGGCGGCGTCGAGTAGGCGACATTGATCGAAAAGACCGCCCTCCTTTCGTCCATCCTCTGGAAATTCCGGATACGGCTTTTGAGCAGGTCGTTATTGGCGAAAACAAGCTGTTCGCCGGAAAGACTCCGGATCCTGGTCGTTTTCAGACCGATACGCTCCACGGTTCCCTGCAGGTCGTCGATGACTATATAATCGCCGGCGACAAACGGCTTGTCGAACACGATCGACAGCGATGCGAAGAGGTCGCCCAGGATGTTCTGGACGGCCAGGGCGACGGCGACTCCGCCGATGCCGAGTCCCGTGATCAGGGTGGTGATCTTGATTCCGAGGTTGTCGAAGGCGACAAGCAGGATGAGCGACCAGAGGATGAGACGGAGGAGAAAACCGAGCGCCTTAAAGGATGTCAGGCCGGCGGCGTCCCCCGCCTTGGCGCTCTTGTAGCGAATGATCCAAAAGGTTATGGCCGCTGAACCCCAGACGGCGGCTTGCAAGAGAAGGGAGAGAACGACGGCCTCCTGAATAATCTTTTTCGTCGAGCCGGGGAGGGCCAGGGACAGCGTTCCGAAATAGAACGAGACGGCGATGAGAAAGAAGAGCCGGGTTTTATCGAGGAGGCCGGCGGCGAAATCATCCCAAGGCGTTGACGTCCGCCGGGCGCGCTTGGCGAGGCGCCCGCAGAGCATTTTTCTGGCTATGATGAAGACGGCCAAGAGGATGATGAAGACCGCAGCCGCCGCCAACCAGCGGTCCAGGGAGTTTCCGAAAAATATTTTTTGCGACATTCCGGGCCTATCCGCGGCCGCGACTAATATACTTTGCCCCTCCCGCCCTGTCAAACGCCCGCGGCCGATGCGGTTCCGGGCGCCGGCGCTGGAATTCACGCGTCTTTTTGCCGGAAGGCGTGAAGCGGGGGGCTTTTGGGGGTGAACACAGCCGGGTCCCGGTCATTCGGGATCGAGGGCCGCCGCGGCATGCCCCAAGGATCATTTTTCGGGAATAGGATGCTCGATTTTCTCCCAGGCGGAGGTGAATTCGAAGGGCTTGTCATGCGCGTTGGCATGACAATTCAAGCACATAGCCTTGACGGCCTCGGCATTCGCGAAAGGAACGAGCCCGTTTTTCACGGCTTCGTCCCCGTTTTTCATGACGCTCAGCTTCTTGTATTCGCTTCCGGGCCCGTGGCATGCCTCGCAGCTCACGCCCTCCGCTTTGAGCTCCGGCGCCTTCACGGCGAGAGGCGCATGGCATCTCAGGCATCCGGGGTTTTCCGCGGGATTCTTGACTCCGGCCTTAGCGGCGCGGGCCGCGACGTCCGCGGAATTCAGCGTGGTCAGGGATCTTGAATGCCGGCTCTCTTCCCACTTGGAATATTGTCGGCCTTGTTTTTCCGTTCGATGGCATACCCGGCATTTCCCGGCGCCGACGTAGGTGAAGTTTTGGGACAGGACCGCTCCGGCGAGTAGGGCCGGGGCAACGATCAGGCACGTCCGGGCCGGCTTCTTCATCGATACCCCTTCTTCGATGCGGACGGGGGATTCAGCGGCGCCCCCTCATTCCGCGTCCGCGCCTTGGCCGGGAACGGGCCGGCCGGAAAGGCGCGCGCGGCCGGGGCGGCTTTCCAGGGAAGGAGGGCCGGATGCTTTCCCTTCCCGGCGGCCGTGCGCCCGCGCGTTTTTGGGGCCGGGGAAGGCGGCCCGGGGAATCGACCGGAGCCGCGGCGCGGATCATCAGACATAGCTGTGCAGTCCGGATAAAAGGTAATTGACTCCGAAATAGGTGAACAGGGCAGCCAGGAAACCGATGATGGCGATCACGGCCGAACGGCGGCCTTTCCACCCCATGACAATTCTGGTGTGTAAATAGAGGGCGAAGACGAACCAGGTGATCAGGCTCCAGACCTCCTTGGGATCCCAATTCCAGTAGGTTCCCCAGGCCTCGTAGGCCCAGACCATGCCGAAGATCAGCCCTCCCAGCGTGAACAGGGGGAATCCAAACGCCACGCAGCGGTAGCTCACGAAATCCAGCGTTTCGGGGGAAAAAGCGGATTCGGAGGCGGTGCCTTTTTTCCGCCGGGAATCGGCGGCGAGGTACATGATGCTGGTGACGAAAGCCACGGCGAAGAAAGCCTCTCCCAGGAGGGTCACGGAAACGTGGAGCCAAAGCCAGTAGCTCTGCAGCGCCGGGACCAGCGGCGCGACGTCCTTGGGCATCAACGGCGAGGACGCCAGGGCCATAAACGCGACCACGATCAGAATGAGGTAAGCGCCGATCCTGGGGATCTTGAATTTTCTGTCGACGACGACGAACGCCAAGACCAGCGCCCAGGAGAGGAAAGACAGCGACTCGTACATGTTCGTAAAGGGGGCGTGGCCGCTCTCGATCGTCCTCAATACAAGGGCCAGGCTATGGATGACGAATGCCGCCGAGACGAGCGCGAAGCCGGCCCGGGCCCAACGGAATTTCTTCGAGAACTGGAACGACAGATAAAAAACGGCGGCGAGGATGTAGACGACGAAGGCGGCCAGGAATAAAGTCGATTCCGTCATTTGGATCTCCGGATCTGGGTCATGATTTTTTCGAATTCC
>Ga0228535_1002961_pt1 | contig 13938 bp, 11 predicted proteins | sample SJ1metagenome_FD_168457 | JGI IMG/M metagenome (GOLD analysis project Ga0228535, IMG submission 168457) | Enriched culture of PCE-dechlorinating microbial communities from Ithaca, New York, USA - SJ1 | ecosystem: Engineered > Modeled > Simulated communities (microbial... > Unclassified | place... | reverse complement strand
GAAGACTATCTCAACACCATGGAAAAGGCCTCCACGCGGGCCACCGACATGATCCGGCAGATGCTGATCCTGGCCCGCAGACAGGAGCTGGCCCTGGTGCCCGTCGAGCTCAACGGGATCATCGAGCAGGTGGTCAAGATCTGCACCAACACCTTCGACAAGAAGATCGAGATCGAAGTCCGTCCTTACGTGGGCCACGCCATGGTCAAGGCCGATGCCAGCCAGATCGAGCAGGTGTTGCTCAATCTGGCTGTCAACGCCATGCACGCCATGACCATGATGCACCCAGACGTCAGGGCGCTGGGAGGCAAGCTCATCATCTCCCTGACAAAGATCTACGCGGACCCCTATTTCTGCAGTGGCCATCTCGAGGCCCAGCCGGAGATCTCCTACTGGATCCTCGGCGTCCAGGACACCGGCGTGGGGATGGACGTCAAGACCGTGGCCAAGATCTTTGATCCTTTCTTCTCCACGAAGGAAAAAGGCAAGGGTTCGGGCCTGGGGCTGACGATCGTCTACAACATTGTGCGGGAGCACAAAGGCTTTATCGACGTCTATTCCGAACCTGGGAAGGGATCGACCTTCAACGTCTTTCTCCCCGTCCTTGAAGAGACCTTCGCGGTCGAGCAGGTCGGGGCGGAGCCCTGCGTCCCCGAGGGGGAGGGGACGGTCCTGATCATCGACGACGAGGAAGCCATCCGCATGGTGACCACGGAGATGCTGGAGCTCTGCGGTTACAGGGCCCTCACCGCGGGGAGCGGCACCGAGGGAATCTCCCTGTACCTGCAGCACCGAAATGAGATCCAGGTGATCCTCCTGGACATCAACATGCCGGTCCTGTCGGGGACTGAAACGATGCTCAAACTCAAGGAGGTCGACCCGGCCGTGAGGATCCTGGTCACATCGGGATTCATCCGGGATGAGAGGGCCGAGGCCCTCATGAACCTCGGCGCGGCCGGCTTCGTCCAGAAACCCTTTACCCTGTCCCTCCTGGCCAGGGCGATCGCCGATGCGATCGAAAAAAAGACGCCCACCAATTGATCGGAGGATCGCGCCTTATCCTGCTATGCGGGGAGGCTGGGGATGCTTCCGTCCGGTGGGACGCGATCCTCGGGAATCCGCGCCCGACCGGGGACCAGGGCCGGACAAGGGGGGCTCGCCTTCCCTCTTCCCGTCACTGGATCGGAAAATCGAAATAACTCTCCGGGAAGGGCTCTCCCCGGAGGGTGAAGTGCCACCACTCCTGATCGTAGTTCTTGAAGCCGTGCTTGTCCATGAGGACCTTGAGGAGCATCCGGTTCATCCTCTGCTGCAGACCGACCCGCGGGTTCAGGGGATGGGAGAGTTCGTGGAAGCAGTCGAAGCCCGTCCCCATGTCCACGCTGTTGTCCTTGAAGCGCCGACCGGCAGGTGCATAGCAGGCCTGAAGGGGATCCCCCGGTCGGTACTCGTCCTGGGCAGGGACAGGAACGGGGACGATGGTCAGATCCACGGTGCTGCCCCGGCTATGGCCGGAGCGACTGGCGATGTAGCCGTCCTTGAAGAGGTTCCGCTTGTCCACCGTGGAATAGAACTCCTGGCGGGTGAGGGTATCGTCGACGTCCTTCGCCCACCGGACGAAGTGGTCCACCGCCCGCTGGGGCCGGTAGCAGTCGTAGACCTTCAGCGAGAGCCCGAAATCCTTCAGCTCTTCCTGGACCCTGGACAGGGATTCCGCGGCCTTCCTCGTCAGGATGCACTTGGGGGCCAGGTAGCCGTCCACCCTTTGGCCGACGAAGTTGTGGGGTCCGAAGTAGCGGATGTCCAACTCGACCGAGGGGATTAACGCCTTCACATCCACAAATCCCTCCGGAAGGCCTCCCTGGGCCCGGCAGGGAACGGCCGGCGCGAGCAGCAGCGCGCAGAGGGTCAGAACGACCACCCAGTGGAAAGACACGATCCTCCAACACCGATTTTTCATGGTTCCTCCATCCCGATCATGGAATTCGCGTGGCCTCTGTCCCCACCACCCGGCCGACAGCGCGGCGCTCGGACAGGGGCATCCGACGCCTTCCGTTTACGCCTACTTGCTCCCACTGGGTCAAAACTTTTTTAGGATATCACGATCGGGCCCCAGGTGCAAAAGATCTTTCCTCCCGGGCCTTGCCATCGCGGGGATTTTGCGATATCGTGCATCCGTTTCCATTTTTCCGGAATCATGGATGACGGGAGGGCAGGATGAGCAAGCACAAAAAGATAGAACGGAAGAAGGAACTGGACCGCAGGCGCCGCAGAAGGGAAAAGAGTCTGAAGCTCCGGGCAAAGGAAAACAAGGGCGCTGCGCAGGAGAAAAAATAGGGCGCGCCACCGACGGCAGCCGGGGAGGCCGAAGCCTCCCCGGTCTCGAAACATTCCATCGATCTGCGGACCGATTGCGGTCCGGTGCCGCCCGCCAATGCGGTCGATTCTCTCAGCCGAGGATCGCCTTTAGGTCTTCGTCCGGGGTCGTGATCGGCTTGATCCCGTATTTCTCTACCAGAACGCCCAGGACATTTTGCGAGACAAAGGCCGGAAGCGACGGTCCCAGGCGGATGTTTTTGATCCCCAGAGAAAGAAGCGTCAGCAGGATCACGACCGCCTTCTGCTCATACCAGGACAAGATCATCGAGAGCGGCAACTCGTTCACCCCGACATTGAAGGCCTTGGCCAGGGCCACGGCCACCTGAATCGCGGAATAGGCGTCGTTGCACTGCCCCATGTCGATCAGTCGCGGGATCCCTCCGATCGCCCCAAGCTGTTTATCGAAGAAGCGGAACTTCCCGCAGGCGAGGGTGAGAATCACGCTGTCCGCCGGGGCCTTCTCGACGAACTCGGTGTAGTAGTTCCGCCCCGGTTTTGCCCCATCGCAGCCCGCCACAAGGAAGAAATGGCGGATTTTTTCGGCCTTGACGGCCTCGATGATCGGCCCGGCCACGGACAGGACGGCGTTCCGGGCAAACCCCGTCGTCACGCTCCTCTGCTCCCCGTCTGCCTCGAATCCGGGCAGGGCCAGGGCCTTTTCGATCACCGGCGCGAAGTTTCCGTCTGCGATATGCGGCACGCCCGGCCATCCCACCAGCCCCGTGGTAAAGATCCGGTCCCGGTAGGAATCCTGCGGCCTCTGGATGCAGTTGGTCGTCATCAGGATCGCGCCGGGGAAGGCGGCGAACTCCTTGGCCTGGTTCTGCCACGCCGTCCCGTAGTGGCCGTAGAAATGGGGGTGTTTTTTGAGTCCCGGATAGCCGTGGGCGGGGAGCATCTCGCCATGAGTATAGACGAAGATTCCCTTCCCCTCCGTCTGCCGGAGCAGCCCATCGAGGTCTTTCAAGTCGTGTCCGGAGACGAGAATCGCCTTACCCTTTTTCGCCCCCAGGGGGACCTGGGTGGGGACCGGATGACCGTAAGCGCCGGTGTTGGCGGCGTCGAGCAGTTCCATGGTCCTGAGATTTACCTGCCCGCACTTCATCGCCAGATCGAGCGCCCCGCCGAGGTCCACCCTGGCATCCAGCAGGGCGGCCAGCCCCTCCTGAAGGAAGGCAAAGACCGCCTCGTCCTCCTGTCCGAGGATCAGAGCGTGGTCCGCATAGGCGGCCATGCCCTTGAGGCCATAGAGAAGCGTGTGCTTGAGCGACAGGACGTCTGCATCAGCGGCCGGATAGGTCTTGATGCCGTGGGCCTCGCCCTGGGCGATCATCCCTGAAAGGTCGGTGGCCGGCTTGAAGTTCGCGGCCTCGCCGGGAAAATCGGCCGGTATCCCTTTGGCGCGGAGCTTCTCCGCGAGGGCCACACGCAGGGCGACGGCTCGCTGGACCAGGGCGACGAAGCGTTCGGGATCGAAATCGACGTTCGTGACGGTGGCGAAGAGCGCCTCGCAGGTAAAGACGTCGACCGCCCGGTCGCGGATCCCGCCCTTCCTGGCTGCCTGGGCGACCTGGGACATCCCTGCGGCGGCGTAGACGAGCAGATCCTGCAGGGCCGCCACATCGGGCTGTTTGCCGCAGACCCCCGACTTGTCGCAGGTCTGCCCCTTGGCCGTCTGTTCACATTGATAGCAAAACATGGTCATACCTCCTTTGTAAAATGGGTTGGCGGTTTCCCGGGGATGATGCCGGCCTCTCCCGAGCTCTTCCCTACCCGCTCTGCGGAGGAAAATCCCCTGGGCCGCTTCGGGTCTCCTCCCGTGCGTTGTGAACCTTTTACAGCAGGGAGAAGGCAGTTGGTTTGACTTAAATCAAGAAAGAGAGAAATTAACGACTAGCCAGACCGCAGTCGGCAGCCCCGATCAGGGCCGCCCTCGGATCGAGGATCACCTGGACAGGCACGCGGCAGAGCAGATCGGCCATGGGCCCTTTCCGTCTGAAGGCCTGGAGGAACCCCTCCTGATCGAGGAAGGGGATGATCCTCGGGACGATGCCGCCGCCGAGATAGAGGCCGCCCGTGGCGAGCGTCTTGAGGGCGAGGCTCCCCGCCTCGGCACCAAGGATTGAGATGAACCGGGTCAGGGCCTCCCCGCAGAGGCCCTCCCTATCCGCCAGGGCCTCCTCCACGATGATCGGCGTCGCATCGGTCGCCCCGGCCAACCGCGCGGCCAATCCGGGAGGTTCCCGGCGTCCCATCCGATCCCGGAGGAACCGGTAGATTCGTCCGATCCCCGGTCCGGAGCAGAGCGTCTCATAGCTCACGTGGCCGGTCTCTTGCCGGGCGGCCCGGAGGAGCTCGATTTCCAGATCGTCGGCAGGGGCGAAGTCCGCATGCCCCCCTTCGGAGGCGTGCTCCCGGAAGTGCCGGCCGTCCCAGGTCAGGAAGGCCTCGCCCAGACCGGTCCCCGGAGCGAGCACGGCGATGACGCCCCCGCGGACCGGTTCGCCGGAATGCAGCACGTGGAGATCTGCGGGTGCGAGGAGGGGGATCGCCCGGGCGGTCGCGGCCAGGTCATTCATCAGACGAACCGATCTGAAGCCGAATTCCCGCCGGATTTTTTCGACATCGACGATCCAGGGGAGATTGGTCACCGCTGCGCGGTCGTCAATCACGGGCCCGGCAACGGCCAGGGACACTCGATCGGCAGAAAAACCGCTCGACTTGAGGAACTGCCGGATCAGGGCCTCGATCCCATTGAACCGGGCGCTGGGCAGGGTCGATTCATAGAGCGGTGCACGGGGATCTCCCCCTTTCTCAAAGATCGCCAGACAGCTCTTCGTCCCGCCGATGTCCCCAGCCAGCAGCATGGTCACGCCTCGCAAGGTGCGGCCGTTTCGTCCCGGAGCCAGTCCAGATAGGCGCGGCTCCCGTCCGCCACGGGAACCGCGAGGATCTCCGGCGTTTCATAGGGGTGCAGGACACGGATCGTCTGCTCGATCGCCCCGAAGAGCTCGGCGCGGCTCTTGGCAAGACAGAGCCACTCCCCGGCAGTCTCGATCCGTCCCTTCCACCGATAGACGCTCCTGACCGGCCCCAGGATCTGGACGCAGGCGGCAAGCCTCTTCTCCACGAGCGATTGGGCGATCCGCTCGGCGTCTTCCTTCTGCTCCGTCGTGGTCACAACCTGGATGAAACCTTCCATCGCCTTACCTCCCACCCATCAGGGGTTTCACGCATTCGTACATCATGACCGCCGCTGCCTGGGGAAGGCTCAGGGATTCCGCATCCCCCCCGCCCGGAATCCGCCAGCGTTCGTGGGTCATGGCGAGGAGTTCGCCGGACAGGCCGTGGCTCTCGCTTCCCAGGAGGAGTGCCGTTCCGGCCGGGCAGGGATGTGGGTGGATCCCTTCGCCGGCATCACTCCCTACCACCCGGAAACGGTCGCGGAGCACCGGCAGCAGCGACCCCAAATCAACCCCTTCGATCAGGGTAAGATGGAAGAGGCTCCCCATCGACGTCCGGACAACCTTGGGATGGAGCGCCTCCACGGAGCCGGCGCCGATCAGGACCGTCCGGAAGCCGAACCAGTCCGCGGTTCTCAGGAGGGCGCCGAGGTTGTTGGGGTTGTTCACCTGGTTCAGGAGCAGAAGCGGGCCTTGCCCTTCCAGGAGGCATTCCGGATCGACCGGAGCGGGCGCGACGGCCACAGCCATCACCCCTTCCGGCGCCTTGTCCTGGCTCAGGCCGCTCCATTCGCGGGCCGAGAGCTGGTAGACCCCGGCCCCGGCCGGCATCCTCTCCAGGAGGGCCTCCCACCGCTCCGCTCTCTCCCTGAGGACCAGCAGAGCATCCAGGGGCCGGCCGCTCCGGAGCAACTCGTCGACGACCTTGCCGCCTTCGGCCAGGAACAGCCCCTCCTTCTGGCGATGCCTGGCCGCTGTCAGCTTCGCCCACCGTTTCAACTGCGCCTTCGTTGGGATCGAGGCCCTTTGCATCTCCGCCCTCCCGGACCTCGCCGGTCGCGCCGGCTAGCCCGTCTCATCTCGCGCTGAAAGGGGACCGGACAAACCGGAATCGCGCCCCATTTCAAGATTCCCCATTATATTAACAGAGAAGCCAGGAGGGGAGAAAGGGTTTTTTCAGGGAGAATATCCTATCCAGGGCGGCGTTGGAGGAGTGCGGCGGTGAGTCTTTCGCCGACCGCTTCGAGGTGTTCCCGGATCGCCTTTTGGGCCCTGGCCGGGTCGCGGGCAAGGATGGCCTTGAAGACCGTCTCATGCTGCTCGTAGACACTGTCATAGCCGCCGAAGAGGGAGGCCTTCTGCTCCATCCAGTTCTTCACCGGTTGCCGGAGCTCCTCCAGAAACCTCGTCAAAACGCTGTTGTGGCTGGCATTGGCAATGGCCATGTGGAATACCAGGTCCGCCTGGATCGCCCGCCGACGGGTCAACCTCGGAACCTTCAGGAGATTCAAACCCCGACGGATCTCCTCGATGTCCGCCTCGGTCGCCCGCTCCGCCGCCATCCCCACCAGCGTCTGCTCGAGGCTGATCCTCGCCTCGATGAACTCGTGCAACTTCTCCCGCCAGCTCATGAACATCCCCCACCGCAACGGCTTGGAAAGGGAATCCCCCGCCGATGGAGCAACGTGCGTGCCGTGGCCGGGCCGAACGGTCAGCATTCCGATCAGCGACAGCGCCCCCACCGCCTCCCGAAGCGAACTCCGTCCCACCCCGAAAAGCTCCATCAATGCCGTCTCCGAGGGCAGCTTGTCCCCTGGCTTGAACCGCCCCTCCGCAATCATCGCAATCAACTGATCGATGATCTGGTCGGTCACCCGCTTCCTCTCGATCCGCATCGTGTTGGACTTCATCGCTCCTCCAAAACCCTCGCCACAAGGCCCCATGATGATATTCCATCCCCAAACCCCTGTCAAGCCTCTTCAATAATTCAGCTAATCATCAGACCATCATATCATCGCTCACCATTGACATCCGCCCCCCTTTCTGATATGGATCGACAAAAGACCGCTGCGTGGCCGCCGGAGGAAGGGTGCCCGGAAGAGTTGACCTCCGGCGATCGGCCGCGGCCCGGGATCCGCTGCCCCGGTGGCTGTTCCGGCCGATCCCGGGCCACTCGACCCCTTGAACAGGTTGTCTATCCCGTGAAGGAGCTGTGACGATGGTTGAATCTTGGTATCAGTCCATGAACGTGGGAACGCTTCATTTCATGTCCTTCCCGGAGGCAGGGAAAGGGGAAGGCCCCATTGCGGAGACCCTGGAAACGATCCTCCGGGACGATTTCTTTACCGCCGTGGAGGTGACCCATATCAAGGACGACCAGGTCCGGAAAGTGGTCAAGAAGATGCTGGAGACCAGTCACGTGGTGACCTCATTCGCCATGCACCCCGTGATCCTTTCTAACAGACTCGACATCAACTCGCTGGTCGAGGAGGAACGCAGGAAGGCCGTTGACGCCGTGAAGAGGGGGATCGAGGAGGCGGCCTATCTGGGGGCAACGGGCGTGTCGGTGCTCTCAGGCCCCCACCCCGGAAAGGGTTTGGAAGAGGAAGGGGTTCAGAGACTACTGGAATCCCTCGATGAGCTCTGCCATTACAGCGGGCGATACCGGATGACCTTCGAGTTGGAGACCTTCGATGTCGAAGTGGAGAAGCGATGTCTGATCGGCCGATCCGATCTGGCCGCCACCGTGGCCGAGAAGGTCCGGGCGAAACACCCAAGCTTCGGCCTCATCTTGGATCTTTCCCACATCCCCCTGCAGGGCGAACCAACGAAGACGGCTGTCATGAACTGCGCCCCCTACACCACCCACCTGCACATCGGCAATTGTGTCCTGAAGGATACAAGCCATCGGGCATATGGCGACCAGCATCCGCGCTTCGGCGTGGAAGGCGGTGAAAACGACGTCGAACAACTGCGGGAGTTCTTCGAGGCCCTCTTCGCGGCAGGCGTGCTGAAGAAGGACCCTGCCGCGAAGGCCACGGACAGGCCCCTGATCAGTTTCGAGGTCAAGCCGATGGCGGGGGAAGATCCCGTTCTGGTCCTGGCCAACTCCAAGAGGGTATTCAAACAGGCTTGGGCGCTGCTCTAGTCTCGGTCCCATGTGAGGACGTGCAGGCAGAACCGCGCCGCCGAAAACCGCGGCGCGGCCCTGCCCGGGCGTACCTCGCAGCGGCCGAGTCCATCATTCTGACATCCCTGCGGGCCCGATCCTGGGACCTGCGGAACGAGGGGCAACAGAAAGGAGTCCATATGGCAACACACCCTGTCGACAAGGGGCATCCGGCGAAGGAAGGCGGTTCCGTGTCCGCGCGCGCCGATGCCGAGGCCATCTTCCAGCACCTGTTGGCCTGCGTGCTGCCCGAGGCGGCTCTGAGGCGTTATCTGAATCTGGATGAACGCGCGAACACCCTGACGGTGGCGGGCAGAAACTACGATCTTCATGATTACGACCGCATTATCGTGGTGGGCGGCGGAAAGGCCGGCCGGCGCACCGGCTCGGAACTGGTCCGGATCCTAGGGGACCGGATCAAGGCCGGTGCCCTGAACGTCTACCAGGAACAGGCCAGGGAACCCATCTCCGGCAATATCCAACTCTTTGCGGCCGACCACCCGACACCGAATGAAGCCGGGGTCGAGGGTGCCAGGCGGATGGTCGAGCTGCTCAGAGGCGCCGATTCCAGGACCCTGGTGATCGCCCTGATCTCCGGCGGCGGTTCCTCCCTCATGGCCCTGCCGGTGCCGGGGATCAGCATCAAGGACTATCAGGACATCATCAACCTGCTGTTGACGGTCCCGGCCACCATCGACGAGATCAACGCGGTACGCAAACATCTGGACCCGCTCAAAGGCGGGGGGATGCGGAAGATGGCCAGGAACGCGGGAGGCTTCATTTCCCTGGTCCTGTCCGATGTACCGGTGACGAAGACCGGCGTCGTGGACGATCCCTCGGTCATCTCCTCGGGACCCACCGTCGGCGACGATTCCACCTTCGAGTCGGCCAAGAAGGTCCTGACCGACCACAGGATCTGGGACCGGGCCCCCGAAGCGGTCAGGCGGTATTTCGAGGAAAACCTTGGCAGGGAGGAGAACGAAACCCTGCCGCAGGATTCCCCCCTCCTGGCCGCGGACAGGAGCCAATACGTCGTCATCGCCAACAACGACCTGGCCATGGAGGCCGCCAAGGAGAAGGCCGAGGCGCTGGGCTACCGGGCGATCCTGATCGGCTGCCGGACCGGCTCCGTGGCAGACAAGATCAAGGCGGAGGTCACCCGGGAGGTCGAGAACATCTGGAAGGTCCTCGCGGCCCATCGGATCGACGGCGACCGCATCACCTTCGCCAGCTTCTCGACGGACGGCGTCGACGGCCACTCCGACCTGGCCGGGGCCATCGCCGATCCGGACACCCTGGCCCGGGCCCGGGAAAAGGGCCTCGATTACCGCCAATACCTGGCCCGTTACGACTCCGCCAGTTTTTTCAAGGCACTGGGCCTCGATTTCAAGACCGGGCCGACAGGGACCAACGTGGCGGACGTGACCCTCACCCTTCTGACCCATCCGGACAGGCCGGATCGAAAGGTCGCAATCATCTTCGGTGGTGAGGCCACGGTCAAGGTCGCCGTGCCCAAGGGCGAGAAACCGGGCCATGGCGGCAGGAACACCCACCTGGTCCTGCTGGCCGCCGAAAAATTGGACAAGGGCCAATAGACTCAAAAATCGAATGGAGCAAATCGACATGCAGAACCAAGCAACACAAACGACACCGGACCTTCCTTCCCCTGGCGCCTCCGATCCGGCGGCCATCCGCAGGGGCCTCGTGGACGCCGGAATCCCCGAATCGCGGATCGAGACCAGCCAGGTCGGTCGCATGGGCTATGCCTTCGATGTCGGGCCGGTCAGTCTCACGCCCCTGGCGGTGATCGGGGTCAGGGAGCACGCCGATGTGGAGAAAGCCGTGCGCTACGCCCATGAACACCGTATCCCGATCAACGCCCGGGGAGCGGGAAGCGGCCTTCCCGGCCAGTCCGTCGGTGCAGGGATCGTCCTCGACATGCGCGCCATGGACCGTATGATGGTCCTGGACGATCATCCCGACGGCGGCAAGATGATCTTCGCCCAGGCTGGCGTGATCTGCACCCGCCTGAACAACTTTCTGAAAAAATACGGCGTATTCTTGGCCTCCTATCCCGCATCAACGGACATGGCCACCATCGGCGGGATGATCGCCAACAACGCCTCCGGGGCCAATTCCTGCAAACTGGGCACCACCCAGCATCAGGTCCTGGACCTGCACGTGGTCCTGTCCGACGGGACTGGGATATGGACCTCGGAGATCCGATCCGACCGGGAACCCTGGAGCCGGATCGCCGATCTCATCCGCCGGAACGCCGCGACGATCGACGCCCATTATCCCCGCGTGCCTAAAAATTCTTCCGGCTACAACGTCTTGGACATCCTGAGGCAACTTGAGCGCAACGTCCCGGTCGACTGGACGCGCCTGTTCGCCCATTCCGAGGGGACCCTGGGGATCATCACCGAGTCCCGATTGAGGGCCCTGCCCCTGGCCACGCAGAAGGCGACCTGCATCGTCTACTTCACGAACCTGGAGGAGGCCTGCAGCGCCATTCCGGCTGTTTTCGACCTGGCGCCGTCGTGCTTCGACATGGCCATCACCACGAATCTCGACCTTATCCGCAAGACCTATCCGAATCTCGGCATCCGCGAAGACGCCAAATTGATGTACCTTATCGAGTTCGACGACGTGGAGGTCCATCCGGACCCCAAAGACCCGGCCAGAAGGATCGGCCGGATCGGGATCATGGAGAAGGGACGGGCCTCCGCCCTGATTCAGGGGCAGGTTGAGGCCCTGAAGAAGGTGCTGGGAGGCTATCAGAGCGCGGTCGGTTTCGAGGTGGCCACCGACCCGGTCAAGCAGGATTCCCTCTGGGTGGGAAGACGGAGCGCCCTGCAGGTCCTCCACAATTACGACCCGCGCAAACGGCCCCTGACTATGATCGAATGCGTCGTCATCCCCCGGGACGAGGAGAAGATCGCCGGTTTCATCCGCCACATGGAGGCGGTGCTCGGAGAGGAAGGGGTGGTCGCCGGCACCCACGGGCACGCCGGGGACTGCAACTTCCATATCTACCTGCTGCTCAACCTCAGCGAGCGGCAGGACCGGGAAAAGCTGATCCACGTCATGACCCGGATCACCGAAAAGGTCTGTGCGATCGGCGGGAGCATGAGCGCCGAACATGCGGACGGGAGGACTCGTGGGGTCATCCTGCCCCACGTCTTTGGCCGTGAGCTCTTTGATCTCTTCGTCCAGATCAAGGAGTTAATGGATCCCCGGTTCATCCTCCATCCAGGCGTCAAAATCATCCCGGAGGCCCGAGACAAAAAGCTCGATGGGGCCATCGAAGAGCTGGTCGGGATCGAGGAGAAGGACAGCCGACTCAATCTCGCCCGCTTCAGGGACTTCTCCCATCTCTTCAGCGGCGCCTGCTCCTTCTGTTCGCAGTGTGCCGACATCTGTCCGGTCTTCGACAAACTGTCCGGGGAGTTTACCACGCGCTCGCAGGCGGCCCCGGCCTTCAAGCGGTCCCTGGCGATGGCCCTCGATATTGACGGGAACCTGGAATCCTTGAAAGACGATCCCCTGCTCCGGAAGGTATTCGATCTGTGCCTGCTGTGCGGCCAGTGCACCTTCAAGTGCGCCACGAACGCCAGCATGCGGGACATCGTGATCAGGATGCGGGAATCCCGGCGCAGCAAGGTGGTGGCCCCTGTCCTCGATTATCTGATGGCCCATCGCGGGGCCTACAGCGCGGCGATCCGCCTCCTGGGGGCCACCCAGGGGATCTGGTCCAACAGGGTGAGCCGCGGGATTCTCTCGCTCCTGCCCAAGGAGCTCCTCCCCACCCGTATCCCCGCTCAACGCTATCTGCCGAAGCTGTCCAAGAGCGGCCTCAGGGACCGGTATCCGGAATTGGCCGATATTCCGGCTTCCCAGGCGGATATCGCCCTCTTCTACGGATGCACGTCGGACCTCTTCGAAGAGCCCCTTGCGGACAGTTTCATCCGGATCGCCAAAAGCAACGGATGGAAGATCTCCCTGCCGTCCCAGCGTTGCTGCGGCGAGCCCTTCAGCGCCGCCGGCAATCTCGCCGAGTCCCATCGGCTCGCCCGGTACAACATCGACCAGCTTGCGGATTACCGGTACGTCATCGCCTTCTGCCCCTCCTGTCTCTATGGGATTAAGGAGTACTCAAAAGATTTCAGGATGATGAATGACAAGCTTTACGAGGGGAAGGCCTCGGACCTCATCAAAAGGCTCTACGACCCCGCCCGGTTCATGATGGAGGTCATAGGGCCAGACCACTTGGCGAAGCCCGGAGAAGATCGGAAGCAAAAAGTGACCGTCCATCTTTCCTGTCACGAAAAACTGGGCCAGAAGATGACCGCCTCGGCCAACCATACCCGCGCCATGTTGCGCCTGATCCCCGGTCTGGAAATCGTGGAGATGGAAGGGGCGAACGACTGCTGCGGCCTGGCCGGGCCCTGGGGCCTCGGCCGGCATTACGATCTGACTCTGAAACTTCGGCAGGACAAGATCCGGAACATCCTGGAGAGCGGGGCGGACGTCGTCACCAGCTGGTGCCTGGGTTGCATGCTGCAGATGCGGGATGGCCTGGGCGGGGCCAACGGCAATGTCGAGGTCAAGCATCCCCTGCAGCTCTTGAGCGAGGCTTACGGTCGACCCTGACGGGGCCTTTTTTCCCGGAAGGATATGGACAGCAGTTTTTTTTCAGGGTATGATTTAAACTAAGGGATATTTCCGGAATTTAGTGGCAAACAAGGAGGACATGATGGAATTCAAAATCGATGGAACCTGGACACCCAGCCATATCGGACTGATCGTCCGCAACCTCGATGAAAGCGTCAAACATTACGAATCACTGGGCTTCTCATTCCAGCCCCAGGTCGACAGGGACTCCAGCCAGATCGCCGACTACCAGGTCTATGGCCAGAGGAGGCCGACCCCCGAGAAATGGAGTCTCAGGATCGCCTCGGTCGGACCTTACCGGATCGAACTGGTCTGCCCGACCCAGGGGGAGACCCTTTTCGAGGAGCGCCTCAAACAGAAAGGCGAGGGGATACACCACGTGGCCTTCAGCGTCGATGACCTGAAAGTTGAAAGGGAGAGGCTGACCGGCATGGGTATCCGCGAACTGATGCGCTTCATCCGTGCCGACGGGACTGGGGCATCCTTCTTTGATCTGAAGAACAACGGCAGCCTGATCGTCGAAATCATTCAGATGCAGCCGCCGAAATAGGGACGGGGCCCGCGCGCTGTCCCGCTATGATCCGGATCTGGCGGGACGGGGCCTCTTCCACCTGAGAAGGGCAGAGGGGGAAATATTTTGAGGTTCCTATCCAGGGCGGCGTTGGAGGAGTGCGGCGGTGAGTCTTTCGCCGACCGCTTCGAGGTGTTCCCGGATCGCCTTTTGGGCCCTGGCCGGGTCGCGGGCAAGGATGG
>Ga0228535_1002959_pt1 | contig 13943 bp, 12 predicted proteins | sample SJ1metagenome_FD_168457 | JGI IMG/M metagenome (GOLD analysis project Ga0228535, IMG submission 168457) | Enriched culture of PCE-dechlorinating microbial communities from Ithaca, New York, USA - SJ1 | ecosystem: Engineered > Modeled > Simulated communities (microbial... > Unclassified | place... | reverse complement strand
GGACTTGTGCCCCAGGGCGGGAAACTTCTCGGTGGTGTAGTAGAGGTGCACGCGCATGACCCCGAAGGCGTCGCAGCTGCGCAGGATGGCGGACACGTTGTGCGGGTCGTGGATGTTGGCCAGCACCAGGCGCAGGTCCGGCTGGCGGCAGGACAGCACCCGCCGCACCCGGGCCACCCGCTCCTCGCTCCGGCATTCGTAGAGTTTCCTGTGCACAGGCATGGCTTCCTCCGGGGCGACGGCCCCGCCCGCACCTACCGCCTTTCCCGGCCGGATGCAAACCCCGCGGCCTCGTTCCCCGCCTTGCCTCCCCGGTCCCCGTTGTTGCGCACCGGGAAATCGGATAGCGTGGCCCCACGCCACCGCAACCCGGAGATTCCCATGCGCAAAGCCCCGGTCCTTCCCCTCCTGGCCCTGCTCCTGGCCCTGCTTGCCGCCCCGGCCGCGGCCGAGGTGCACCGCAGCAAGGGCCAGACGGTCTACGTGCCCGCCTATTCCCACATCTACCACGGCGTCAAGCAGCCCACCCCCTTCTACCTCACCGTGACCCTGAGCATCCGCAACACCGACCCCAGGAACTCCCTGGTGCTCAAGAGCGTCCGGTACTACGACACCGACGGCAAGATGCTCCGGGAATACGTGTCCCAGCCGGTGCTGGTCGCCCCCCTGGGCACCAAGGAATTCGTCATCATGCAGTTCGACAAGGAGGGCGGCTCCGGGGCCAACTTCCTGCTCGACTGGGAGTCCGCCTCCCCGGTCACCGATCCCATCGTGGAGGCGGTGATGATCGGCACCTCCTCCAACCAGGGCATCTCCTTCCTCACCGACGGCCAGGTCATCGAGGAGAAGCCCTGACCCGGGCGGCCATGAAGACCGGCATCCTCCTGGCGGCCTTCGGCACCAGCCGCGAAGAGGCCCACCTCTCCCTGCGCGGGTTCGAGGACCAGGTGCGCGCCCGGTTCCCGGGCATCCCCGCCCGCTGGGCCTTCTCCTCGGGCCGCATCCGGGACAAGCTGGCCGACCAGGGCAAGAAGACCGACTCCGTGGCCAAGGCCCTGGAGAAGATGCACTTCGAGAAGTACACCCACGTGGCCGTGCAGTCCCTGCACGTGATTCCCGGGATGGAATACCACGACCTGGCCGCGGTGGCCGGCCGCTTCGCGCCCGGCGGGGCCGGTCCCCAGCGCTTCGCGGCGGTGGCCGTGGGCGGGCCGCTCATGGCCGACGCCGCGGACCTGGCCCGGGCCGCGGATGCGGCCGCGGACCTGGTCCCGGCGGACCGCGCCCCGGGCTCGGGCATCGTGTTCATGGGCCACGGCGCGCGCCACCCCGGGGACCTGGCCTACGACGACCTGGCCCGGGAGCTGGCCCGGCGCGACCCCCTGTTCCTGGTGGCCACCCTGGACGGGTCCCTCACCATCCAGGCCGCGCGCGACGCCCTGCTCGCCGCCGGAGCCACCGCCTGCCGGCTCATCCCCCTGGTGGCCCTGGCCGGCCGCCACGTGCAGCGCGACATGTGCGGCCCGCACCCCGAGTCCTGGCAGTCCATCCTCCAGGCCGCAGGCATCGCCGTGTCCTGCTCCCTGACCGGCACCGCCGACCACCCCGCCTTCGCCGCCATCTGGCTCGACCACCTGGAGGCGACCCTGCGGGAGCTGAAGGGAAACCACGAGGGAGGGAGAACCCCCTCATGAGGAGTCGCCATCCGTAACTCTCGAAGACTCGCGGATGGCTGCCGCCTCTCACTGTCATCATCCGCCAGGCTCGCCAAGGCTGCGTGCCAACGGCTGAAGCGGCCAGCGCCCAGAGAAAGCTTTTCACTGCCTCTCGGGATATCCCTCCCCCTTCCTGAAATACCACCGTATGGAAAAATTCCAGCAAAATAGGTCGGATTTGCGCAGCACGCTCCAGTGGTTTGGAGGCCGCATGCGCGGGCCTGACCCCTTGGGGAAACGCCTGCCCCGCACCTGGCGCGCCCGGGTGGGGCTGGTCCTGGGGCTTCTGCTCCTGGCCGGGGCGCTGGACGTGGGGCGCTACCTGGTCTGGCCCGACGTGTCATGGTTGAAGAAAGAGAATCCCCGGACCACCGCGTTCATGGAGTACCGCAAGGCGCAGTGGGCCGAACAGGGCAAGGCCCGGAAGATCGAACACGAATGGGTGTCCCTGGGCCGCATCTCGCCCTGGCTGGTCTCGGCCGTGACCATCTCCGAGGACGACCGCTTCTGGGAGCACGAGGGCTTCGACCTGGAGGGCATGGAGGAGGCGCTCAAGAAGGATCTGGCCCGCGGCCGGCTGGCCGCCGGGGGCAGCACCATCACCCAGCAGCTGGCCAAGAACCTCTGGTTCGAACCGGACAAGAATCCGGTGCGCAAGCTCAAGGAGGCCATCATGGCCTGGCGGCTGGAGCAGGCCCTGTCCAAGCGCCGCATCCTGGAGCTCTACCTGAACGTGGCCGAATGGGGCGACGGGGTCTTCGGCATCGCGGCCGCGGCGCGCCGCCATTTCCACACCACCGCCGCGGACCTCGCCCCGGACCAGGCCGCCCGCCTGGCCGTGGTCCTGCCCAGCCCCCTGCGCATGGACCCGGCCCGCCCCTCCCGCTACGTGGAGCAGCGCAGCCGGGTCATCCTCCAGCGCATGGCCCGCCGCTCCCCCGCCCTGCGCGAGGCCCATTAGGCCGCGCCTTTGCGACACCGGCCGGCATTTTCAGGCGAAAAATCATGATTCCGCTCTGTTGCACGGCAAGCCGGAGCGCCGCCAGACCCTGACGCGCCCCGGGCCGGGCAGGCTTTGCCCCCTGCCGCGCGGGCGGGAAAAACTTGCCCACCCCGCGCGGGCCGCGGCCTCCCGGCGCTCCGGCTACGATTCTTAACAATTTCCTCCACGCCCCCAGATGACGGGACCTGGTTCCCGAAACCCCGCCTCCGCCCCGGCCTGATTGCCCGGAACCTGGCCTGCGCCATGCAGCGCGCCGGTCGGTTCCCGCAATCGACCAACCGGGGGGCGCTGGCGCAGGGGCTTCCCGCACCGGAGGAACGCATGAGCATATCCAGCATCGGCGCCCAGTCCTCGGACTGGGTCTCCCAACTCCTGGAATCCGTCCAGGGGAGCAAATCCAGCAAGGACGACGACCTGGCCTCCAAGCTCATGTCCGACCTGGACGCGGACGGCACCTCCACCCTGAGCCTGGAGGAGTCGGGCCTGAGCGAGAGTCTTTTCACTGCGGCCGACGCGGACGGCGACGGCCAGATCACGGCCCAGGAACTGGCCGACGCCCTGGCCCAGGAGCGCGCCCAGATGATGGCCGGATCGAGCACCAGCGGGGCCGGCCTGCTCGGCACCCTGCTCAGCCAGGCCGGCGTGGGCATGACCTCGCAGGACATGGGCCAGACGCCTCCCCCGCCCGACGACGGGGCCATGGCCGACGACATCATCTCCTCCCTGGACAGCGACGGGGATTCCGCCCTGAGCATGGAGGAGAGCGGCCTGAGCGAGGAAGTCTTCAACAGCATCGACACGGACGGCGACGGGGTGGTCTCCAGCCAGGAGCTGGCCGACGCCCTGAAGAGCGAGCGGGAGCAGATGATGGCCGCGGGCGGGCCCGACGGCGCGGGCGGCGCCGGCGGCGCAGGGGCCATCGCCTCCAACGCCGACGCCGACAAGGTGCTCCAGTCGCTCATCGATTCCGCCCAGGACGCGTCGGAGCAGATCAACTCCGCGCAGTTGCGCAAGGCCCTCCAGGCCTACGGCAACACCCTCATGAGCACGTTGCTCGGCGAGTACGACGCCACTTCCGGCATCTCCTACCAGGACTACCTGTCCAGCGGAGAACTGAACCTCTTGAACTACATCGGCACCGAATCGGTGGACTACACGGTGTAAGCCCTCCCCCCCGCCAGCGCCCCGGGCCGGCCCCCAGGCCGGCCCTTTCTTTTTCCCGACCGAACCCCCGCCAACCTGGCCCGGAATCTGCATTTTTCTGAAGGACCGTAAAGATTTCCGGAAAAACCGGCAGGAATTTCCTGTCGTGGAGGAACGCCATGGCCGTTACCAGCGTCAGCAGCCAGTACGGGGACTGGGCCCAGGAGATCCTGGAGTCCCTGGCCAAGCAGCGGGAGTCCCAGGACAGCGAGGAGGTGGCCGAATCCACGGTCAAGAGCCTGGACCGCAACAAGGACTCCGCCCTGACCCGGAAGGAGTCCGGCCTGAGCCAGACCGCCTTCGCCAACGCCGACGCGGACGGCGACGGCGCGCTCAGCGTGCAGGAGCTGGCCGACGCCCTGGCCAACGAGCGGGCCCTGATCGCCGCGGGCCTGGCCTCCAGCGACTCCAAGGACTCGGTCACCGGGGCGCTCATCGACCAGATCGACCTGGTGGACCACATGGAGGGCGTGACCGACAAGCTCATGACCCTGCTGGACAAGGACGGGGATTCCGGCCTGAGCCTCAAGGAGAGCGGCCTGGAAGAGGAGCTCTTCAACCAGGTGGACGCGGACGGGGACGGGGTCATCTCCAGCCAGGAGCTGACCGACGCCCTGGTGGACGAGCGCGTGGCCCTCATGTCCGGAGCCTCCAACGCGGGCAGCGCCTCGCTCTTCGACTCGCTCCTCAAGCAGGCCGGCATGAGCGTGGCCATGCAGCCCCGGCAGCTGCGCAAGGCCCTGCAAGCCTACGGCGCCAACATCATGGTCACCGCCCTGGCCGAAAACGACTCCTCGTCGAGCTCCCTGTTCTCCACCTCGGACATCCTGAACGGCGGACAGGCCCGGATGCTCGGCCTGCTCGGCGAGTATTCCGCGGACGAGGAATCCGACTCCGACATCTCCATGGGCCTGGCCGGACTCCTGAACTCCTCCATCTGAGCCCGGACCGCGCGACGCAAAAGGGCCGGCCCCGCGGGGCCGGCCCTTTTTTCGTGCAATCGACCAGGCGTGCGCCTTACGGCTTGGACGCCCAGTGGATGATGCCCAGGCAGTGGGGGTCCACCAGGAGCGGATGGTTGGGCAGGATGCGCACCGTGAACCCGAAGCGGCCGGGCTCCGGGGCCTGGATGGTGCCCTTGAAGACCTGCCAGTTGTCCTGGGTCTGGCGGGAGGGGGACATGACCGTGGTCTGGCGCTGGATGAAGGCCCCGTCCTGGTCCAGGGGGCCGGCGTACACCTCCACCCGCACGTCCTCGGGCCGGATGCCGTTCAGGTGCACCTCGCAACGCACGCCCACGGGCTGGCCCACGTAGATCTTCTCCGCGCCCGGGGTGGTCACGTTGCGGATGGCCAGGCTGCTCCACTTGGTCATCATGTCCATGCGCCAGGCGGCCAGCTCCTTGGCCGGGGCGAAATCGTCCGCGGACAGGGCGCGGTACTCGCTGTAGGCCGGCAGGTAGGCCCGCTGGGCGTAGTCCAGCATCATGCGGTGGGAGTTGAACACCGGCCCCAGCTCGGTGAGGGCCCGCTTGATGCGGCGCAGCCAGGACCGGGGCAGGTTGCCGTGGCTGCGGTCGTAGAACACCGGGATCACGTCGGACTCCAGGACCTTGTACAGGGTCTGGGACTCCACGAAGTCCTGGTAGGACGGGTCCTCGTACTCCTCGCCCTGGCCGATGGCCCAGCCCAGGCTGTTGTCCGGCCGGTAGGCCTCGGCCCACCAGCCGTCCAGGGTGCTGACCTGGAGCACGCCGTTGGCCATGGCCTTCATGCCCGAGGTGCCGCAGGCCTCCAGGGGCCGGCGCGGGGTGTTCAGCCACACGTCGCAGCCCTGGATCATGTAGGAGGCGATCTCCATGTCGTAGTCCTCCAGGAACACCATGGAGTTGCGGCATTCCGGGGAGCGGCACAGGGAGACCAGCTGCTGGATGATCTTCTTGCCCTCGTTGTCCTGGGGATGGGCCTTGCCCGCGAAGATGAACTGCACCGGCCGCTGGGGGTCGGACACCAGCTTCTTGAGCCGCTCCGGGTCCGAGAGCAGGAGATTGGCCCGCTTGTAGGTGGCGAACCGCCGGGCGAAGCCGATGGTCATGGCCTGGGGGTTGAGCACGTCCTCGGCGGCGATGAGCTCGTCGCGGCGCGCGCCCTTGCCCAGGAGCTGCTGGCGCAGCCGGCGGCGCACGAAGTCCACCAGCCGCTCGCGCAGCCGCTCGTGGGTGCGCCACAGCTCGGCGTCCGGGATGTTCTCCGCCAGCTTCCAGACCCGGGCGCAGTCCGGGTCCTCCCGCCAGTTGGAGCCCAGGAACCGGTCGTAGAGCAGGGCCATGTCGTCCGAGACCCAGGTGGGCGCGTGCACCCCGTTGGTGATGGCCCCGATGGGCACGTCCTCCACCGGGTACTGGGGCCAGACCTTCTTCCACATGGCGCGCGACACCCGGCCGTGCAGATGGCTCACCCCGTTGTTGAACCGGGACAGGCGCAGGGCGAGCACGGTCATGCAGAAGGGCTCGCTGTTGTCGCGAATGTCCTCCCGGCCCAGGGCCAGGAAGACCTTGAAGGCCACGCCCATGTCCTGGGCGTAGCGCTCGAAATAGGGCTGCATGAGCTCCGGCGGGAAGCGGTCGTTGCCCGCGGGCACCGGGGTGTGGGTGGTGAACACCGAGGTGGAGGCCACCAGCTCCATGGCCGCCTCGAAGGAGAGGGAGCAGCGGGACATGAAGTTGCGGATGCGCTCCAGGCCGGCGAAGGCCGAATGCCCCTCGTTCATGTGGATGACCATGGGGGTGAGGCCCAGGGCCTCCAGGGCCTTGATGCCGCCCACCCCGAGCAGGATCTCCTGCCACAGCCGCATCTCCAGGTTGCCGCCGTAGAGCCGGGCGGTGATCTGGCGGAAATGGGGCGGGTTCTGCGGCAGGTTGGAGTCCAGGAGCAGCAGCCGCACCCGGCCCACGTTGCACTGCCAGATCTGCACCGCCAGGGGCTGGCCGGCCAGGTCCAGGGAGAAGGTCACGGGCTCGCCCCGGCCGTCCTTGACCAGGGCCAGGGGAAGCTGCTCGAAGTCGTAGATGGGATAGCGCTCCTGCTGCCAGCCGTCCGGGGTGAGGTACTGCCGGAAATAGCCTTGCTGGTAGCACAGGCCGAGGCCCACCAGGGGCACGTTGAGGTCGCTGGCGGACTTCAGGTGGTCGCCGGCCAGGATGCCCAGGCCGCCGGAGTAGATGGGCAGGCAGGGCGCCAGGCCGAACTCGAAGCTGAAATAGGCCACCACCGGCTGGGTGCGGTCCCGGCCCGGGAAGTCGGCCAGGGAGGAGTCCCGCTGCAAATAGGCGGTGAGGTCGTCCCGGGTCTCGCTGAGGCGCTCCAGGAAGAAGTCGTCCTTGGCCAGGGACTCCAGCGTCTCCTGGGGCAGCCGGTTCAGGAACTGGACCGGGTTGCCCGCGCTGGCCGCCCAGAGCCGGGCGTCGATGCGGGCGAAGAGGTCCACGATCTTGTCGTTCCAGGCGAACCACAAATTGTACGCCAGGTCCCAGAGGGGCTCCAGGCGCTCGGGAAGCTTGGGGACGACGCTGTAGACGTGCAGGGGCTGCATGGGGTCACTCCGGAAGGGGTTGGCCAAGGAAACACGGCGCAATGAAACATCGTGCCAACGCCCCCGGTAAAAAGCAAGCACCCCCGGCGCGAGAAGTGCAAAATACCCCGTCCGCGCCTTTGACTTCGCTCCGGGCATGGCCTAATTGCAAGGACTTGAGTCCGCACCGGCGGGCCACACCACTTTCCAGGAGCCGTTCATGCCCTCGCCTCTTGCCGCCGCATCCCCGGCCGCAGCCGATTCCGGGCTGGAGATCCGCTACCAGGTCCTCCATCCCCTGCTGCGCGACATGCCCCCGGCCTACTCCACCGCCGGCGCCGCGGGAGTGGACCTGCGCGCCTGCATCGAGGAGGAGGAGCTGGTGTTCGCGCCCGGGCAGCGCCACGCGGTGCCCAGCGGCCTGGCCATCGAGATCCGGCAGCCCGGGGTGGCCGGATTCGTGTTCTCGCGCAGCGGCCTGGGCGCGACCCAGGGGCTCACCGTGAGCCAGGGGGTGGGACTCATCGACCCCGACTACCGCGGCCAGGTCATCGTGTCCCTGCTCAACACCTCGGGCGAGGAACGACGAGTCCGACGAGGGGAGCGCATCGCCCAACTGGTCTTCCTGCCCTTTGTGCAGGCCCGGCTGACGCCCGCCGAGGAGCTCTCCGCCACCACCCGGGGCGCGGGAGGCTTCGGCCACACCGGAACGATTTGACGCGGCCCAGCGCCGCTGGAGCATACGATCATGAAGAAAGCCTTCGAGAACCTGTCCGCCCGGTACGCGGCCAGCATCTCCAATACCTATTCCCGGTACCCCCTGGCCGTGAGCCACGGCCAGGGCAGCCGGCTCTACGACCTGGACGGCAACGAATACATCGACCTGCTCTCGGGCATCGCCGTCACCTCCCTGGGCCACGCCCATCCCGAACTGGTCCAGACCATCGCCGAGCAGGCCGCCCGGCTCATCCACACCAGCAACCTCCTCTACCACGCCGAAGGGGCGACCCTGGCCGAGAAGCTCCTGGCCACCTGCTACGCGGGCAAGGTCTTCTTCGCCAACTCCGGGGCCGAGGCCAACGAGGGGGCCATCAAGCTGGCCCGGCGCTTCATGCGCAAGGTGCGGCAGCGGGAGGCCTACGAGATCGTGACCCTGGAGGGCTCCTTCCACGGCCGCACCCTGGCCACCCTCACCGCCACGGGCCAGGACAAGATCAAGGACGGCTTCGGCCCCCTGCCCGAGGGGTTCATCACCGTGCCCTTCAACGATATCGACGCCCTGGCCGCCGCAGTGTCCGAGCGCACCGCCGCGGTCATGGTGGAGATGATCCAGGGCGAGATCGGGGTGCGGCCCCTGTCCGAGGAGTACGTGGCCGCGCTGCAGGAGCTGCGCCGCAAGCACGGCTTCCTGCTCATCGTGGACGAGGTGCAGACCGGCCTGTGCCGCACCGGCAAGTTCTGGGCCCACCAGCACTTCGGGGTGACCCCGGACATCTTCACCGTGGCCAAGTCCCTGGCCAACGGCCTGCCCATGGGCGCGGTGCTCATGAGCGAGGAGGCCTCCCAGGGCTTCGCTCCCGGAGCGCACGGCACCACCTTCGGCGGCGGCCCCCTGCTCTGCGCCGCGGCATCCAAGGTCCTGGAGATCATGAACCGGGACCACCTGGCCCAACGCGCGGCCGAGCTGGGTCTCTACCTCGGCGAGCTCCTGGAGGACCTGCGCCAGGAGATGCCGGACAAGCTCACCGAGGTGCGGGGCCTGGGACTCATGGTGGGAATCGTGCTCAACGTGCCGGGCAAGCCGGTGTGGGAGGAGCTCCTGCACCGCGGGTTCATCACCAACCTGACCAACGGGCACATCCTCCGGCTGCTGCCTCCGCTCACCATCGAGCGCGAGGACCTGGAGCTGTTCTCCCTGGCCCTGGGAGCGGTCCTGCGCAAGGTCTAGGGCCGCCATTCCCGCGTTGGCCGCAGTGCTTCAAAAAAGCCGAACCCTGGCGTATGATGCAACACGCCGCGGGTTCGGCTTTTCTTCGCGCCCTGCCCGCGCCGGTTTCCAGCGTCCCGCGCCGCCGGGCGCACGAGACGACCGCGCCGCAGGGACTGCGCTGAACGGCCTGCGCATTCGATAACCGTGAGAGATGGAACGGAGTACCATGGTCCAGGACGCCACCGGCATGTGGACAACCCCGCCCCTCCCCGCCGACCGGACCGCCGGCGGCCTGGGGCCGGGCGAGCTGCCCCAGGCCCGCTCCGTCACGCCGCCCGGGGTCCCGCCCTGGGCGCAGGAGACCACGACCGGCCCGAGCCGCCGGGAGGCGGAGCACGCCACCGGCCACCTCCTGGACACGGTGGCCTGAGCATGGCGAAGCTCACGCGCATCGAGGCCGTGCTGCCCGCAGCCGACGCCGAGCGGGCCGAGGCCTTCCTGGCCGTATACTGCGCCCACGGCTGGGAGGAGGCCCCGGCCGGGGACGACGTGCTCTTCCGGCTCCACCTGGACGATCCGGCCGCGGCCGAGGGGCTGCTCCTGGCCCTGCACGCGGCCTTCCCCGCCGTCCGGGTCGCCCGGCAGGAGGTGGAGCGCGAGGACTGGGCCACGGCCTGGAAGGAATTCTTCACCCCGGTCCTGGCCGGGGAGCGCTTCGTGGTGCTGCCGCCCTGGCTGGCGCACGAGGTCCCGGCCGGCCGCATCCCCATCCTCATCGAGCCCAAGACCGCCTTCGGCACCGGGCACCACGCCACCACCGCCCTGTGCCTCACCGCCCTGGACCGGCTGGAGAGCCGGGGGCATCTGCACCGCAAACTGACCTTCCTGGACCTGGGCACGGGCTCGGGCATCCTGGGCCTGGCCTGCTGCCTGCTGGGCCTGGGCGGGATGGGGGTTGACGTGGACCCCCTGGCCGTGGCCAACGCCCGGGAGAACAAGCGGCTCAACAAGGTGGGCGACGCCTTCGCCGTGGGCGTGGGCTCGGTGGCCGGGCTGGCCCGCACCCGGTTCGGGCTCATCCTGGCCAACATCCTGGCCAGCCCGCTCAAGGTCATGGCCCCCCAGGTGGTGCGCCGCCTGGACCGCCACGGCAGCCTGGTGCTCTCGGGCATCCTGGCCGAGCAGGCCGACGCGGTGACCGAGGCCTACACCGCCCAGGGCCTGCCCCGACCCGAGGTCATGACCCGCGACGAGTGGGTGGCCCTGGTCTGGCCGCCGCGGATCTAGACCCGCGGGCGTTCCCCCCCGCAGAGAAAAAGCCCCCGGCGCAGTCGCGCCGGGGGCTCTCCGGCTCCCAGGACAGCGCGCCGCGTCGGCTAGCGCGCCCGATAGACCCGGCACCAGGGGGCGTTGTCCGCCACCAGCTCGAAATACGGCTCGTAATCCCTGGGGTTGCCGAGCAGCATGCGCACCATCATGGAGTCGTACACCTTGCGCTCCATGACGAAGACCTCGTTGCTCATGCGGTTGATGACCACGTAGAATCCGCCCAGCCGGGCCCAGAACATGGTGCCGATGCGGCCGGACTCGTCGATCACCGTGAGTTCGGACAGGGTGACCTTGCCCTGGGGGGTGTTGAGCACCCCGTTCTGGGGGTCCATGCGCAGGTCGCCCTGCAGGGGCGAGATCTTGCCCGGGCTCCCCTCGCCCTGGTCCAGGCTCCAGTTCCCGTACCGGTTGATCCAGGTGCCCAGGATGAGGTTGTCCCAGGCCAGGACCAGGTACTGCTCCGGCAGATGGGCCGGCCACTGCTGGGGCTCGGTGGCCAGGCTGCGCACGAACCCGGCGGCCTTCTCCCGTCCCATGGCCTCCAGCCGGGCCATGGGGAATTCCGGAAAGAACTCCAGCCGGGCCGGAGGATAGGGCGACTGTCCCTTGTCCCGGGCCTCCTGCCGCTGCTCCGCCAGGGTGGCGGCCATGAACTTCATCATCTGCGCCGCCTGCATGGGCGAGGTCGTGGCGTGCACCAGGGCCAGGGGATAGAGGAACTGGCCGTCGTGCCGGCCGCCGTCCCCGAAGGTGTCGCGCTCGGCGTAGTACTGGGCCGCATAGCCGAAATCCCACCACTGCCAGAGCATGGCGTCCCTGGGCAGCTTGGCCCGCAGCCCCACCAGGGTCTCGGCAAAGGGCTTGCTGAGCACCGGGAAGGGGATGAAACCCACCAGGGGCACGGTGAGGATCCACCCCACCAGGACCAGCAGGGCGACATGGGCCGGCCAGCGCACCTTGCGGCCGGCGCGCAGCAGGGCCAGGACTTCGGCCAGGCCCAGCCCCAGCCCCAGCCCCAGGACCGGGCCCAGGTACATGTTGAACCGCATGCCCAGCTTCACCGAGGCCAGGCCCAGGCCCAGCAGGGGCAGCCACACCGCCAGCAGCGGATAACGCGCCACGGCCAGGGCCAGGCCGGCCAGGGCCGCGACGAACAGGCTCCAGTGCACCGAGGTCAGGTTCACCACGTCCTGGAAACTGATCAGGGAGGCCTCGCGCACGCTGGCGATGACCGAGGGCAGATACAGGGAGGAGCCGGCCGCGCCGCCGGCGGACTTCACCGGGGCGGAGCGGAGATAGGCCCCGATGAGGGCCAGGTAGGAGACCGCGTCGCTGTAGCCGCGGAACAGGAACACCCCGGCCAGGAGCGCGGCTCCGGCCGCCAGGGTCCGCCCCGGGGTGAGCAGGGCCGGCCGCACCCGGGCCAGGACCACGGCGGCCAGGCCCAGGGCCAGGCCCAGGAGCGGATAGAGCCACACGGTCACGGCCAGGGCCAGGCCGAGCAGCACCCGGCCGCGCCGGCCGGGCCGGGCCAGGAGCAGGCCCAGGGCCACGGACATGCCCAGGAAGGCCCAGACGATGGGCCGGCCCGAGGAATAGAAGCGGACCGTGTACACATGCAGGAGCAGGCCCAGGGGCAGGGCCAGGGCCAGGGCCAGCCAGGCCGGCTGCTCCCGCTCCGGTTCCGGGCCGGCCGTCGCCGAGCCGGGCAGCCAGCCCGGCCGACACAGGGGGGCCAGCCACAGGCAGAGGGCCGCCGCCGTGGTCACGGCGAAGAACAGGGTCAGCACGTCGGTGTCCAGGTAGCCCACCCGGGTGCGCAGCAGGAAGCCGAAGCAGCCCACGGCCATGGCCCCGGCCGTGGCTCCGGCCTCGGGCCGCCCCATCCGCCAGACCAGGAGCACTACGGGCAGGGCCGCCAGGGGGGCGAAGACCACCGGCATCCAGAAGCCCAGGGTCCCCAGGGAGAGGCCGGTGACGCCGTGCAGAAAGGCCATCAGCCGGGCCAGGGGGCCGAGCACGTAGCGGCTGGTCTCCTTGGCGCCGGCCAGCCAGGCGTAGGCGTCATGGGTGGACATCAGCCGCTCGCCCGCGGCGAAGAAACGGCTCGCGGACCACTCGGGCACCTCGTTCAGGCGCAGCGCCACGCCGATCAGCACCGCCGCGGCGCAGGCCACCGCGGCCAGGACCAGGCCCGTGCGGCCGGTTTCACGGCCCGTATCCTCTCCACCCAGCAGGCGGAGGAGCATTCCCTTCACCATGCGACACCCCGGTCCCGCCCCTTGCCGAAACCTGGACGAGACCCTATGCTGTGCGGACTCTCCGGCCCGCGGTTGACCGCTCCGGCCGGCAAGGACCCGCATGAACCGCCGAAGCCTTCTCTACGCCATGTACGACGCCATGCTCGAAGCCCTGGGCCCGAGCCATTGGTGGCCCGGGGAGACCCCGTTCGAGGTGGCGGTGGGAGCAATTCTCACCCAGAACACCAATTGGAGCAATACCGCCCGGGCCATCGCCAACCTGCGCGCGGCCGGGCTGTTCGCGCCCGGGGCCCTGGCCGCCCTGCCCGATTCGCGCCTGGCCGAACTCATCCGGCCGGCCGGGTATTTCCGGCTCAAGGCCGCCCGGCTCAAGAACTTCCTGCGCTTCCTGCGCGACGAGGCCGGACTGTCCATGGCCGCACTGGCGGACAAGGGCCTGGCGACTTTGCGGCCAAAACTCCTGGAGGTCAAGGGCGTGGGCCCGGAGACCGCGGACAGCATCCTGCTCTACGCCCTGGGCCAGCCCAGCTTCGTGGCGGACGCCTACACCCGGCGCATCCTCTCCCGGCACGGCATGATCCCCGAGGACGCGGTCTACGACGAGATGCGCGACCTGTTCCAGGGCGCCCTGGACCCGGACCCGGCCCTGTTCAACGAATACCACGCCCTGCTGGTGCGGGTGGGCAAGGACTTCTGCCGGCCCAAGGCCCCGCGCTGCCCCTCCTGCCCCCTGGCCCCCTTCCTGGAGCGTTGACCATGCGCGCCCTGTTCCTGTTTGTCCTGGCGGGCCTGCTCCTGGCCGGCCCGCCGGCCGCGGCCCAGGACTCCGGCCAGCTGGGGGAGCGCATCTCGCGCCAGCAGACCCAGGCCTCGGCCGGCAAGGAGCGCATCGAGGCCCTGACCAAGAAGGAGCGCGGCCTGTACCGCGACCT
>Ga0228535_1002956_pt1 | contig 13962 bp, 16 predicted proteins | sample SJ1metagenome_FD_168457 | JGI IMG/M metagenome (GOLD analysis project Ga0228535, IMG submission 168457) | Enriched culture of PCE-dechlorinating microbial communities from Ithaca, New York, USA - SJ1 | ecosystem: Engineered > Modeled > Simulated communities (microbial... > Unclassified | place... | reverse complement strand
AGAGGGAATGTTGAAACCGGGGATTTGTATAAGTGCCAAATCCTTCCGTTCATCATAGGCTCGAATCTGTATCTGATCATAAACCTCCCCACTAGAAAGTTTTACCCCGACACTCAAGGCTCCGCTAATTACATGAACGTTTGTAACGATAATGCCAGATGAATCAATGACGAAACCCGAACCACGGGCAATACCATCTGCCCTCTTGCTTTCGATTACGACGATTGTTGGCTGTACCTTGTTCACAATCTCCGGTATTGATAATTCAGATGCTTTAACCGTGAAGGCAGAGACAAATAAGAAAACAAATAAGACTAAATAAAAATTCAATGCCTGAATTCTACAATTCATACGCCCCCCAATACATGGCTAAATTATTCTTTCATTTAAGCTCAACAGAAATAAGAATAACTCCAAAAATAAAACAACAACAGTGAATGTTCTTTCATCATTCCCCATTACCTTGATATTTACATTCTACACTTCTTTGGAATATTGTCAATCTTGGCTTAAAGAAACTCAAAGATGAAAGATTCATTGATTCAGCGGTGAATCTTTCATATGATTGTTGCATATAACATTCAATGAGCCTTTCCATGAATAAGCACTTTGTAACTGCATTCTTTAAAACCTTTGCATTACTCTGTATAATTCTTATCAACTCTTGTGCAACTTGTCCACCATGTAGGGAAGCATCCACACATGTCTATTTCAGTCCTCATGGTGGTGCAACACAGGCAATTATTAACGAGATAGCCGGAGCCAAATCAGAGATACTTGTCCAAGCCTATTCATTCACATCAACTCCAATTGCAAAAGCACTTGTAGATGCACACAAAAGGGGGATAACAGTGGAAGTCATTCTTGACAAAAGTCAAAAGAAAGAGCAGTACACCTCTGCAACATTCCTTTCCAATATGGGAGTACCTATATAGATGACAAACATGCCATAGCCCATAATAAAGTAATGGTCATTGATAGGGAAACAGTCATTACGGGCAGCTTCAATTTCACCAAAGCCGCTGAGGAAAAGAACGTTGAGAATCTCCTTATTATCAAGTCAAAGGGGCTTGCTTGTAACTATATTGAAAATTGGACGAAGCATAGAGAACATTGCAGAAGTCTACCGGAAAAAACAGACAATAGCTGCTAAAAAGAAGCCATGAAACAGTTCTTTCTGATGATTGGAGTTACCATCAAACGGCTATACAGTTATAATAATAGGAGGACGGTGTGAAAAAGAAACCAAACCCAATTATTGTTATAGCTGCTGTAATTGAGAAAGATGGCCACATAATGATTGCCAAAAGAAAGCAAGGGTGGCATGATGCGGGAAAATGGGAGTTTCCCGGCGGGACCCTTGAGGAAGGGGAAACCCATGAACAATGCCTCAAGAGAGAACTCCTGGAAGAACTTGAAATAATCACTGACGTTGGCGATCTTATTTGTACAAGTGAATACAGTTATACGCCTGATTGGACGATCAGGCTATACGCCTATCGGACAACCGTTATCTCAGGAGTTTTTAACCTTAATGATCATGATGAGATACGGTGGGTACAGCCATCAGAGCTTGCAGAGTATGACTTTCCCGAAGCAGACAAACCTATTGTAGATTTACTCATGAAGGAGAACAGCTATGCCATTTGATCCTCAATTAACCAAAGGCCAGATTATCAATAACAAAGACCTTCAATCAATTTTCCAATGTAGCACGCAAGGAGGGATGAGAAGAAGCCATCGGACTAATACCCTTGTGATAATTTCAGACCATACAAAAGGTCTGTACAAGGACAAGTGGGAGAATAACATACTCCTTATACAGGCATGGGATTGATCGGCGATCAGAGCCTTAGCTTTGCCCAAAATAAAACCCTTGCCGAATCTGATACCAATGGGGTGTCTGTGTACCTTTTCGAAGTACATGAAGAAGGTAAGTATCTCTATCATGGACAGGTTCATTTAGTTGGAAAACCCTATCAGGAGAACCAGCCTGATCAGAATGATCAGCCACGGAAGGTGTGGATGTTTCCTGTTCAACTTGTTGATAATAGTCCTCCTGCCCCTTTGGATGAAGAAATATTCATAAAGAATCAAGAATCTTATGAAAGAAAAGCTGCTCGTCTTTCAATGGATGAATTGAGGCAAAAGATTAAAGTAACAACAAAGAATAGTGGCACAAGAGAGATAATTTCCAAACAACCTGATAGGAATCCCTATGTTGCCGAATATGTTAAACGAAGGGCCAATGGAATATGTGAGCTTTGCAGTAAACCAGCCCCCTTTCTGAACAAGCATAAAAAACCATACCTGGAAGAACACCACATAGTCTGGCTTTCTAAGGGTGGTAGTGACACAGTTGATAATACCGTGGCATTGTGCCCAAACTGTCACAGGAGAATGCATGTATTAGATCATGCAGAAGACAGAAAATTGCTTCTTTCAAAAACCAGCATGTAGTCATGAAAAATGAAAGTGACAAATATTACTCCATGGAATTCATAGGGGAAGATGGAAAAACCTATGTTCTCTTCTATGATTCAAAGGAAAATCTCGTTGCCAAACGAGAGATACCTCATCAGAACATTACTGAAGCTATTAGACTGAATGGCGAAGGCAATTGAATGAATGAAATTATTTCTTATATTTATCTTGACCTAATCCTGCTGTGTTAGAGTTTGATACAGCAAAGAAACAACTCACAGATACCAAGTGTCCCTTCTGGAAAATTGTGGTAGTGAGCAATGGTGACTCTGCAACTGTCCGGTACAATTATACTGTTGCATATCCATTAAGGTAAAACCATATTTCGGTCAGAATTTCGCCATCTGTATATTCTGTCAAGGTAGAAGTGGTGCTAGAATAATCAGATGAATCGCTGAGGATTAGAAGTAAGCAATATGTCAAGTTTTTTGTAATTAGACAAATCTGCAATTTTTTTGTGTGAGTATTTTGGTTCCCTGCAAACTGGGTGTGTTGTTCTTATACGCTGTGGAAATAGGAAAAGAGATTTCACTTTTCTCCATTCCCACAATGATGGCGATGACGTAATGCTCATATGGTTCTTCCTTCCCAATAAAGCTTTCTTTTCATCTTTGCCTCCTATTTGAGCTTTGAAAGTTTTTCAAGAAGGATCGTGTTGTTATTTACCTCATGGACAAAAGCAGGGGTAAAGTTCCAGAGAGCCTGATGCGGTCACTCGATATTGTAAGAGTTAATATAGTTACCGATTTCATACCGGCCTGGCTGTTCATCGGGATAACTGCCGATTTTGTGGATCGCTTCCTGTTTTACGGTGCCGAAGAATCATTCGGTTAAAGCATTGCTTATAGGTCCTTCGTACCTGGGCAAAACTGGTGTTGACCCCCATGGCAAGCAGTCGTTTCCACTGGTAGAACATGATGTTCGAAATACCATACTTTGTCAGGACTTCCTGAATGGAGGTGCACCGTATCCTTCCGGGCATTCAGGATCGTCAAGATCCGCTCCTTGACAACCCGGCGGTGATCGCTGAACAGATAGGACGGTATTGGTACAAGCTCCTTGCCCTCAATGAGCCACCGGGTGATAACACGGATGCCGTCAGCAAGGAGCGTTGAATCCGTAGGATGGTGAATGTCGGTCTTCACAGCAGTGGAATCAATCCTGACGGTCTCTATTTTCTCCTTCTGTGCATACCCGATGATGTGGGTATGCACATTGCTTCCTCTGTTTCTTCCCCTATGGCCTTGATGTTTTCTTGGAGGGTTGACTTTGACGGGTATTGTCCCATCTCCAGACGGGAGAAGGTACGGAAGGTATGGGAGTCCTCCAGGTGAAAGGCAAGTTCTTTATACGTCAGTTCACGGTACTGCTTGAGAACGGTACACCGGATTATCTGTAAAAGACAAGGCCCATAAGCTTCGGGTTGGCATCAAGAATCTTTGATACCTGCTCAGGCTCCTTCACTATAGAGTTTCTTCTTATGGGGTAAAACAGGCTCAACTGGGGAGTGAATTTCTGGCGTATTGTGGAATCCTCATACAAGGTATTTGCTTATCATATTGCGATGTTAGCTTCACAATTGCATCATATTCCGTTGAAAAATGACAGGGATTTATTGGGCTTTTGTGAACTATTTTAAGAGGTTATGGTTTACGGATGGACACAAGTTAGATTGTATATGTCAAAATATGAGAAAGAACCCCCGAAGTTGGATCCCTTCGGAGGTTCTAGCAGTATCAAAGAGATCATTCACTCATTCAATTGCCAAAACGGTACTCATCCCAAGCACCTTGCCAGTGGGGTGGATTTCCCATTGTCCATTGGATAATACTCTTTTTTCCATCCAAAATGGCAACCTTCCCATCGTTGCTTCCAACACTCATTGTCATTCTGCTTGATCCAACATTAGTTGGTTTAACATGACCCCATAGCCGCCACACACCATTGTCTTCGGCACACTCTATTGCCTCGCCGGTGTCTTTATCATTAGCAAAGAGAGACCTCATAATGTACTGGGCAAGATAACTGTCAATTTTGCCTTTGTTTTTCTCCATATCCCACATCATTGTCCAGAAACGCACGCCACGTACACTGAGACCGGTCACAACTCCGCCTGCATCATAGGTGTATTGGTCGCAAAAAATGGTCATGGGAACGTCTGTAAATTGATTATTGCGATCGAAGCTAAAAGGGGCAAGATTGTTGTTTGTACAAACGATGTAGTCTGAGTTGGTAAAGCTTGCTCCACTGTATTCACCTGGATACCTTACAGCATAACGGTCTGCAGTTGTTTCAACAACAGCAATGGTGTTGCTTTTGCTGTCCGCTACCAGAAAATTCCAGCCTCCTCCCCGAAGTAATGAATTCCTTCCGGTCCTCGCACGATATCCCTGAGTGCCTATAGTAAGTATTTCAATAGCCTCTTCTGCAGTGTTCGCATGCGTGCCTATATATAAAAGAAGAGGAAACCATGAAACACCAAAGCCCTCTGCAAAGTAATCAACTCCATTATAATTTAATGATCGACTATTAGTATAGCCACCGGCAAAAAGAACTACAGACAACCCCTTATTGTTCACGACCATGTTGCCAGAAACTTGTGGTGAATTTGTAAGCACCCATGTGGCATTTCCTCTCGATGGCTTTATGATATATACTTGTTCGTAGGCTCTTGGATTCAAACCGGCTTGTCGGTTGTGGGCAACTATCAACTCGCCATTAGCAGTGGCTGAACCACGTGCCGCAAAGCCGCTACACATAGCAATGCCTGGGGGTAGGGAGGGAGGTACTGAACCACCATATGTACTCGTACCATCAGGAAACACGCGTGGATGCATCATTGCCCACTCATCATAGACGTTTGTCAGGAGGACACGTTCATAGTTTGTCGCATATAGAGGGTGATTTATGCTAGCATATTCTGATTGATTCAACCATGGTTCTGCTCCCTTTGCTATGCCTTGCATAAATGTAATAAGATTAGGGTCGAGTGCAGCAATTTGATCTTCGTAGAGTGCCATCGCTTTTAATGTCTCTGTCTTTCCGAATTTATCGCAACATTCTTTCCACCAAATGTCAGATACCCACCTTGTTGCATCGCCAGACCTCTCAGCAAATTTTATTCCCATCTTATACCAATTGCCATTCAACTTACCGATAAACTTTGCCTTGTCCGGGAAGGGGGGATAACCAGGAGAGGTAATATACTTATGGGCTTCTACGTTTCTGCCACCTGATATATACTTACCAATTCCTAAATTTTTTGGTACGGGTTTAGGGTCTGGTGGCAGTGGTAAAGCTGTATTTTGTGCGTTTGAAATTGACGGATAACAGATTGTGATGCTGCCAAAAAAGAAAGCCGCAAAAAGCAAAATGGCAAAAGACTTATTGCTTGTTACCTTTTTCATATTAAGCCTCCTTACCAAGCTATTTGGTTTTGTCTGAAGTTTTACTTCTCTTTCAACATAACCCTTGTAATTCCTTGCGTTCTTTTAAAAAGACTTGCCTACCCTTGCCAAAGTAGGGCCTGTATGGTTGCGAGACCATAAAGGAGGGAAGCCGTGATGCCTAAAACATCCTATTCATCATCTGAATATGCTCAAAACACACGAAGATCGAGATAGAGCAGGCCATTACTGGTCTTGTTGATTGTTTTCAAGGACCGCAATCCAGACGGAAAACCAAAAGTCGATTTAAAAGAGAAGTACCCCAACTACAGAAGATTTGCTGTGCCATCCCTGGTACCTTTGATTGCGCCTCTTAACACGGTGGAACCTTCCGGGGAAAACGACAAAGAACTTCTTGCAAAGTATGGGCAGAACTACGGCAAGACCTAATTTTCGGTGAGATATCGAACAGGTTCTGTCCGTGTTCTTGAGTTCGTCCTTTGTCCTCTCTGCCATGCTCCCCATGAGTATCTCTATTACAATGATGGAAAGAAAAGGATTCAGCTTCTGTGCAAAATCTACAATGAAATCTTCCGCGTCGAGAGACAATTCCAGAAGAAGATCTTCTACGAATGCTGCAATGATGCATGCGTATATCAGATACGACAGACAAATAAGCTAAATGAACGGGAATATCAGCTTGTGTAAGAAAAACTCCCAGTTCAAGCCCACCTACCAGTACATAGAATATCACTTCGAACCTTCCGAACTCATCCATCATGCACCTGATGATCAGTCCCTCACTCTCGCAAAAACCCACAACGGGCCTATAATCATCGGCCTTGTTCTTGCCTTCTCCGTCTCCTTTGCCCTTTCTACCAAGAAGACCGCGTATGTTCTTCGATCAGTCTTCGGCATTCCCATTTCATACCAGTCTGTATTGAACTATATTATGGTAGCTGTTTTTCCTGTTATTCTTCAATCTGAACCATAAAGAACTAATCGATCAGATCAGTGCTGGCGATGTGGTGTATATCAAAATCGAGGGAAAACAGCACTATGTTTCTTCTTCATCTCTTCAAAAAATCTGAAGATCACCGCATATCATCTTGTCGATACCAGGGAGACAGTGCACGGCATTATTGCCATGAAGGAGGCGATCAGGACGGCAGATCAAAGTCAGCCGATAGCCATCGTGACCAACGGGAATCCTTCGCCCCCTGTTGGCATCCACGTAGGTATGCACTTCTCCAGCGAAAGGAGAGAAGTGTTAATTTGCCACAAGAAAGTCATCGGGTTTAAGAACTTAGATCGCGAGTCGGAAGCTTACCAGACATTCAAACAGCTCATTGAATGGTTGAATAGGATCTTCAAGCATTATGTGAAACCATCACATGGGTTAAACAGCTAAACGGTGCAATAGCTCTCGTCATCCTGTTTGTTACCCATTATAATTTCCTGAGGTCCCATACTTCTTTCAAAGGACAGGCGACCATCCCTCTGAATGAATTGGATGGAATCGCCACCATACAATGCAAGTGGATAATAATCCTCTCCATTGTTGCATAAAGAGGATTACCTCTCTTCAATTGTCAAAGAACAATAAAACCTAAGTGCTTTTGTTTCGTGGTTTGGGCCTTATAAGACAGGCTGAACAATCCTATTGCCATCTCTTTATACGGCCCTCCCTGTTTATCTTCCTTATTACCTTTAGTGTGAGTAATTTCATATTAAATTCACAGCCCTTCATTAAAAGTTTCGATAATACCGATTGCGAGTCCTATTATGCTGTTCTCTTATTTTGATATAGCACCTTTTACTGAGATGTCAACCTGTATCGGTATATTGTCATTTAAGATTTAAAAGTGGACACCTGGGGTACAGATTACTCAAAAACATATAAAGAGGTTTTTGAGTATGACACAGGTACACATACGTTTTTCTGATCATCAGGTCAAAGAGTTCATTGAGCGGTACATCCACCATGAAATAGACCAAATCTATATTCAGCAGATGCTGGGTATGGGGAAATCCAGGTTCTTTATACTTTTGCAGAGATGCCGGGAAGACCCCGAGGGGTTTTCCATTGCCTACACCAGGCATAAGAAAACCAGGGGTATCCCTCCTCTCATTGAGGGCCACATCCTCGAAGAACTCGCTGTTGATAAAGCGTTGATTGATGATCCCGATGTTCCGATACGAAGATACAACTATAGCTACATCCAAGACAGGCTGGACAGTACCTACCACGAGCGGGTTTCCCTCCCCACCATTATTGATCGGGTCAAAAAGAACGGATTCTATCGAAAGCATCCCCGCAAGGCCATCCATGTCCGGGAAGTTATGACCCGATAAGTTGGCGAACTCATCCAGCATGATGCCTCGCACCACCTCTGGTCTCCTCCGGCACAGAAGAAGTGGTATCTTCTTACTTCACTGGATGATTACAGCCGGTTTATCCTCTATGCGGCATTCGTTGAACGAGAGACTTCATGGGCACATATTACAAGTCTCGAATCAGTCATATTACGACACGGGATGCCCTTCTCTTACTACGTGGATTCCCATTCTATTTTTCGTTTTGTACGAGGACGGGATTCGTTCTGGCAAAAGCATTTTTCTCTTACCGATGGGTCAACCCCACAGTGGAAGCAGGTGCTCGATGATTGTAATGTGAAAGTTACCTATGCGCTCTCTCCTCAGGCAAAAGGGAAGATTGAACGACCCTACGGCTGGTTACAGGATAGACTGATTCGAACCTGTGTACGGGAGAACATTACGGATATCAATCATGGTTGAGCGGTTCTTCGTCACGAGCTTGACCGGTATAACTATCAACTTGAATCTGTTAAGGATATATTTTGTGTACGTATCGAGAGAACTGTTGATGCCTACCGAACGATATCCCTGCATAACTCTGGTGTGATTGATAGTTTCTATATACCCTTTTATGATACATCCCTGAAAAAGCCTAGGGAAACCTTGTACGGAGGTGCTGCCCCGGTAAGGCATCCTATAGAGGGACATTATTTGTCACATCACCAATACTGGCATCGTACTCTCAAATGCTTGTATCGATTAGAAATTTACCCACCCGCCGCCAATGTGTTTCTGAACTTACCAGGTTGGCTCGCCGCCAGCCGGTGTGGTTTTTGATCTTTGGCTATAGTAGGCGGCTTGAACGTGCCGCCGCCATGCTAAGGTGTTTAGTATATTCTGGGCATTTGGTTAGAGGGACAATTGAAATTTATCGAAGTCTCCCAACGGAGATAAATTGAGATTGGACCAATACTAATTAATCTTAGTAGTCTATGTGTATTATATGTGTATTCTATGTTATTAGTTGCCCGATTTCGAACAGCTAAGTTGTTTCATTTCAAGCAGCTAAGTTGGTCGATTTCAGAATTAAACCTGGTGATAGTAAGAAAACAGGATGTCCGAGTTAAAAACCCTCAATGATTTCGAGAAAAGCTGACATGAGTCATAGTTTGAAATCCTACAGAGCATTATAGCATATCAATCGCTTGGGAAGGATTCCTTCAAATGCCAACGCTTCCCCAATTCAAATAGTTACCTACAAAATACTCTCACCTGAGTATCTAAACCGTCCATCCAGGGTCCCATTCTTATTAACATTCACATTTGGAGTATAGTAGGAGGGATAAATTTTACCCCCCCTATAAATTTGAGGCTCACTATCTTTTCAATCAATGTTCTGTGACCTTGTCAAAATTAGAAACACGTTTTGAGTATAGTGAGGGGGTAAAAAAAGTACTACTGGAGAAAATCGAATTTTAATTCTCCAGGCTAAAGCGTATAGAAAGTTTCTCAAGGAGGACAAGTATGAAATTAAGTGGTGCTGAACAAAAAACTGAAGATGGTAAACCAAGCTTTAAGGATATGGTATTTGAGTTTATCAGCAGAGTTTCTGGAAATGGATATCAAATATCTGTCCACCAGGAGATGATTCGATTTCTGGGCGATCCAGAAATGGCCCTTTTTCTCTGCCAACTCTTATACTGGGCTGACAAGACTACAAACCCCAAAAGATTGGTCTACAAATCAGACAGGGAATGGAGGGAAGAACTTGGCTTATCCAGGTACACCATGATGAAAGCGAGAAAACATCTTAGGAAACTTGGGATCATAGAGACAGAACTCCACATGGCGAATGGCCATGCAACAACACACTATAAGGTGAACTTCAGAAGATTCCGGACGGCTTTTCAAGAATTCATAGAGAGCCAGAAAGTCCATACCACTAACGAAACCGAACTGGAACCAGGCATATATACCGAAACTGAGCCTATGGATGTTGATGATTGGCCTGGAGATGTATATTCAATGGCCGAAGAGATGGACCCTAACCAGCTCATTACTTTAGAAGATTACTGCGCTTCAGCGTTTCTTGGTTCTCCGGTTAAACTTATGGTTTCTCTGTTCCGCCTTAAAACAGGCAAAGACCATCCAAAACTCACACTGTCTGAATTCAGTAAGTTAGAGGCAGAACTTCCGATCTGTTCAGATGGTAATGAAACTGTGAGAATCGATGATGACAAAATCATAATAGAAATGCTTATTGAATACACACGGACAGCGTATGACGATCCTGCTGCCTATACCTTCCAGCATTTTAACAAACCAGAAGTAAAAACACCTCTTTACAAAAAAGTTATGGAGCAACGTAAAGAATCCATGGAGGCAAACAATGATTAAGAATGAGATCAAATCCAATAGTGGCATAGGGAAAAAGGCAAAAGGAAGAGGTGAACTCGTAAGACACCGCAGAGGTGAGAGGTTAACGCTGAAAGAGGCGGTCCTGGCAAATTGTTACGAATGCATGGGCGGATACACGGATGGTCTTTGTGACTGTGAAATACCCGACTGTCCACTCTACCAGTTCATGCCATACAAGGAAAGTAAACGTGAGGGGGCCGAACACCATGAGTGAGAATCGAATCAAAGTAGTAAAGGAAATCGGCAGAAAGGCAAACGGAAAATCTAAATTACTGAAACATCTGAGAGGAGAAAATCTCACTATTTGGGAAGCTGTTAAGGCTCACTGTTACGACTGCACAAGGTACTATACAAATCCTGAACCTTGGGACTGTAAAAATCTTGAATGTACCCTCTACCCTTTTCATCTCTACAATAAGGAGTACATGAAAAAGGCCAGAGGATTGGATTAGAAACATAATCCACTGACGGTTTAAACCGTCAATGATTGTTTCCCATAGAGGCTCTACAGGTCCTTTAAGCACATTGGAATAGCCAGGAGATGCTTTATTGCCCGGTTTTTTTTCATCTGCTCATAGGACCTGCACAGGCCTCAACAGACATGGTTGGCTGAAGTAAAACGATGCTTTTTCATTTTTTTGAGAAACAAACGGCATCTGAACTTATTTGAAATACAAACAAATACCTTGGGGGGTGTATACCCCCCCCCAAGGTATTCACAGGATTTATTAGGAGAAAATATGAACATTGATTTTCAATTATCTGATCAAGACATTGATTCCATTGTCGATAAGCTTGAAAAACGACTGAGACATCTTTTGTCCAAACAATCCTATACGTCTGATAATGAATATCTGGATGTTAAGAGTCTATCTGAATATCTCCATGTTTCCAAAAGTTGGGTATATGAGAGAACCCATCTCAACGAGATACCCTTCATTAAACTCCCCAGCCAGCAGGGTAAAAGGTCAAATGGTACAACATCTGGCAAGGTACTCTTTAAGAGGAGTGCAATTGATGCTTGGCTTGAACGGAATAGTGTACCAGAAATTAGCCAATCAAAAAATGGCCTAAATCTGCTTAAAGGGGGGAAGGCCTCTTGATAATTTATCAAGTTCCACGGAAAATAGGTTTTAAGATATCAGTATGTTGGATGGTACTGTGCACCAAATTGTGCACTTCATTCTTTTACTTGACTTCTAACAATGTTAGATGTATAAAGTATGTTATGCGTTCGTGGACACCAGAAAGAATCAAGACTTTGAGGAAACAATTTAAGCTATCCCAGACAGCCCTGGGTAAACTAACTGGTGTTGCCGGGAACTACATCTACATGTTAGAAGGAGGTGATAGAACTCCATCAAAAACTTTGTGTTTACTTTTGGATCGTATTGAAGCAGAACTACAAGGACAAAACAAAAAGGAAGGTGAACAGTAACTATGGCTAAAACAAAAGGAATTTACAAACGAGGCAACATCTATTGGATTCGGTATGCTGGCCCTGATGGTAGGATCATCAGAGAATCTACGGGTTCGTCTAAAATAAAAGATGCCGAATCAAAACTGATTGATCGTAGGAAGGAAGTTAAGGAAGGAGAGCTACCTGAGATACACAAGATTGAAAACCATATTTTCAGGGAACTTGCCGATGCCTATCTTGTCTGGGCTGAAAGGCAAAGATGTTTCAATGGCAAAAAATATCTTATAAAACAGTTAGTTGACAAGTTTGGCAACCTTCCTCTCAGAAGATTTAACACGATGCTTGTGGAGCAGTTCCAGACTGAAAGGATGCAGAAGGGAAACAAACCTGCAACGATTAACCGGTTCTTGGCAACCCTGAAGCATATGTTCACCAAAGCAGTCGATTGGAACATGGTTGAAGAGAGTGTGCTGAAAGGGATAAGAAAAGTAAAGCTTCTGCAAGAAAACAATAAGAGGCTCAGATTCCTTTCAAAAGAAGAATGCCAACTACTTCTCAATTCATGTGACAATCATTTAAAGCCCATTGTTTTTACAGCTTTACACACTGGAATGAGAAAGGCAGAGATTCTAAATCTCTGTTGGAATCAAGTAGATTTGAAGCATGGATTTATACTGCTCGAAATAACTAAAAATGGTGAGAGGAGAGAAGTTCCTATCAACGAGCCGTTACAGGAAATGTTTCAGAGGCAGACAAGACGATTGGATGTACCATTTGTATTCTATGACAACAGGAATGGTCAACCATATCAAGACATTAAACATTCTTTTGCCTCGGCTTGCAGAAGAGCAGGTATCAAGGACTTTCATTTCCACGACTTAAGGCACACTTTTGCCAGTCACCTTGTAATGGCTGGAGTCGATTTGGCAACAGTTAAGGAGCTTCTTGGGCATAAAACCCTCACAATGACTTTAAGATATGCTCACCTTGCTCCTTCACATAAAGTGAAAGCAGTAGATATCCTTGCTGAAAGACTCACACAAGAATCTACTGCACAAAAAGTGCACAATTTAGAGATTGTTCAGAATGGCTGATGGTTGTAACTGCTTGAAATAACTGGTGGAGCTGAAGGGGGTCGAACCCTCGACCTCATGACTGCCAGTCATGCGCTCTCCCAACTGAGCTACAGCCCCACTGCTTTTTTTATATCAATAAACCTTTGAATTGTCAATGGGTTTTGAACGCATGTTCAGCTGTAACTTTCAATTTTCGGGAGCCGAGAATTTCCAGTGCGTAGTTCAGAATATGACGAACTAACGAAACGGCTGGTTGTCAAATTTATAGACACAAGAGGATTGCTGAATAACTATCGACCCTGTCAAAAAAAGATGGCAGTCTTGCAGTAATTGTGATGGCTATTCCAATAACAAAGAATAAAACTTATTTAATATAACAAAAGAAATCAAGAAGTAAGTGCTTAATCTGCCTTCTTGTCAACAGAAACTGCACACGGTCCTTTGCCTGTGCAAGTGACCCGAGTGACAACTGTTTTCCTTGGGGACTTAGTTTCCATTTCAGTCTTCTTCTTCACAAGTGCTTTTGCTTTCGTTGTTCCCCTCAGTTTCGTGATCTTAATACCATCTTTTGTATACTCAACAGCCACTGTATCTCCAACGACTACATCGCTCAAGTCTTTGTAGCCCTTTAGTACCGGGTTACTGGTATCAAAGGTTACTACCTCTCCCTTTTTACTCAAGACATCTATCAAGTTCGAATAAACCATTGTTACAGTTCCCACAAACCCTGAACCCTTTGTTTCTGCTATTATTTTTGTTAGTGCTATCCTTTTGGGGCTCTTCTTTACCCTTTCAGTCTTCTTCTTCACAAGTGCTTTTGCTTTCGTTGTTCCCCTCAGTTTCGTGATCTTAATACCAT